>Ga0210396_10003347_pt1 | contig 16001 bp, 14 predicted proteins | sample IncBWH17OmetaG_FD_155466 | JGI IMG/M metagenome (GOLD analysis project Ga0210396, IMG submission 155466) | Forest soil microbial communities from Barre Woods Harvard Forest LTER site, Petersham, Massachusetts, United States - Inc-BW-H-17-O ... | reverse complement strand
CGCGAGGGCTTCAAGACCGAGATCAACGACTACCAGGATGGGGAAGAGGCGGGCATCAAGTCGGCGACCTTCACCATTACGGGGGAGTCGGCGTATGGATTGCTGAGCGGGGAGACGGGCGTGCACCGGCTGGTGCGCATTTCACCCTTCGACCAGGCGAAGCGCCGGCATACTTCGTTTGCGAGTGTGTTTGTGTCGCCGGAGATCGACGACTCGATCGAGATCGACATCAAACCGGATGAGATTCGAACCGACACTTACCGCAGCGGCGGCAAGGGCGGCCAGCATGTGAACACGACCGACTCGGCGGTGCGCATCACGCATATTCCGACCGGCATCGTGGTGCAGTGCCAGAATGAGCGCTCGCAACACAAGAACCGCGAGAAAGCGATGAAGATGCTGCGCTCGCGGCTGTATGAGTACGAGCTGGAGAAAAAGAAAGAAACGAGCCGCAAGATCGAGGACTCGAAGCTGGAGATCAACTTCGGCTCGCAGATCCGAAGTTATGTGCTGCAGCCGTACCGGATTGCGAAGGATCTCCGGACGAAGGTAGAAGTCGGCGATGTCGACAGCGTGCTCGATGGCGCGCTGGCACCATTCATCCGCGGCTATCTGCTGATGCGACGAAGAGGCGACGGCGGCCCTGGCGGGATCCCCGGCAGCATTATCAGCGGCCCTGATGGCGGAGCGCCAACGGGCGCTGCCGCGGACGATCTGGACCTATAGAACGCCGGATAGAACCCCGGACTAGCATCAAGCCCGGGAGTACCGGGAGTATAAGTGGCGGCAGGCCCCTCTATGCACGTCCAGGAGGTAGTCCATGTCGCGTCGGTCCTTTCTCTCACAATTAGCTGCATTTCCGCTGGTAGCGTTTGCGGGTTTTGATTCCGCGTCCGGCGCGCAGACGCCACCATCGCCAGGGAATAAAAAGTCTCTCAACATCATGATGAAGAGCGCCTGGGGATCGGACGATCCGACGAAGGCTGCATTTCCATTTCTGCACGGGATCGCGCTGGCCGAGGCAGGTCACTCGGTGCAGATATTCTTACTGGGCGAGGCGGTCGGTCTGATGCGTAAGAGCGTTGCAGAAGCGGTGGTGCCTGTGGGCTGGCCCCCGCTGGTCCAAACACTCGACAAAGTTGCGGCGAGGAAGATTCCTATCTTTGCGTGCGGGGCGTGCTCGCGTGCGCGAGGCGTCTTGGAAACAGACCTTGCGAATTACGGCGCAAAGTATGGCAACCCGACGATCTTCGTTGGGCTTGTGGAGTGGGCGGACCGCGTGATTACCGAGTAGATGAATTAGAGACGGTTTTGGACCTTAGACACTGGACTGTCATCAAACCAGCGAGGGACAACGAGAAGTTGCATGAATGAGCCGGAGACGATACAGACGATTCTGAAGACGGCGAAGACCATTGCCGTGGTGGGGCTGTCGGATAAGCCGGGCCGGCCGAGCCTGAACGTGGCGCACTACCTGCAGCAGCATGGCTACCGGATTGTGCCGGTGAACCCGAAGGCGAGGAGCCGGACGATCCTGGGCGAGCCGGTTTTCGATTCGCTGGACGAGGCGTGCGCGGCGGTGGGGAAGGTTGACGTGGTGGATGTCTTCCGTGACTCGGTCTATGTGCCGGAGATTGTGAAGGATGTGATGCGGCTGAAGATCTCCTACTTGTGGCTGCAGGAGGGTGTGTGCCACGACGAGGCGGCGGGCTGGGCGGAGGCAGACGGGATCGGAGTGGTGATGGACCGGTGCATTCTGAAGGCGCACGCAGCTTGGTCACGGAACCGCCAGCGGGCGTAACCAAACGCTGCCGTCGAAGTCCTACAATAGAGCAATCTTATGAACGTACCTGGTTTGTGCCGTTTGCGCCTGCTGCCGGCGTTGTTGCTGCTGATCGCGACGGCTATCTTCTGCGTGCGCAGCGATGCGCAGACGAGCGTCGTGGCGCCCCACGTGAAGGTCTCGCTGCTGGCGGACCAGGCGTCGATCTCTGCCGATGCAGCCCACACCGCGATGCCGCCGCACCTGGGTCTGCTCTTCGACCTGGAGCCGGGCTGGCATGTGTACTGGACGAACGCCGGCGATTCTGGCGAGCCGCCGGATGTGAAGTGGACGTTGCCAGCGGGCGCGACGGTGGGGCCGCTGCAGTTTCCCGCGCCGAAGCGGCTGCCGCTGGGCCCGCTGATGGACTTTGGGTACGAGGGGCAGGTGTTGTTTCCTGCCGAGCTGCATATTCATACGGGCAACACCGCAGGCGCAACTGCCGGTATTCCGATTGCTGCCGATGTGCGCTGGCTTGTTTGCCGCCAGGCGTGCGTGCCCGGCAAGGCTCACCTGACGCTGGACTTGCCGATGGGCACGGGCGGCCCGAGTGCGGCGACGCCGCTGTTCCAGAAGACCTTCGCATCGATGCCGAAGGTGCTTCCGGCGCGGGCGAAGGCGATCTTCTCGCGAGTTCCGGGCGGCTTCGAGCTGGCTGTGCTGACCGGCACGCGGGTGGACGGGGCACAGTTCTTTCCCGCAGACCAGAATGTGATTGCGAATGCAGCGCCGCAACCGGTGACGCCTCGGGGAGACGGCGCGGTGATCGCGCTGAAGCAGGATGAGAATCTGCAGACGGCTCCGCTGGCGCTAGGCGGCATTGTGCTGCTGCCCGATGGGACCTCGTACTTGATAAGGGCCGCTCAGGGAGTGATTCCACCGCCGCCGATTTCGGTGCCGGAGAGTGCCGGGCTGCTTCGCTACGTCGGCTTTGCGCTGATCGGCGGCGTGCTGCTGAACCTGATGCCGTGTGTGTTCCCGGTGCTGTTCATCAAGGCGCTGGCGCTGGTGCAGTCTTCGACTGTAGAGCGGCGCGCGATGCGGGTGCAGGGACTGGTCTACACGCTGGGCATCCTGGTGTCGTTCTGGATCGTGGTGGCAGTGCTGCTGGCGCTGCGCGCGGGCGGGCAGCAGCTGGGGTGGGGCTTCCAGTTCCAGTCGCCGGTGTTTGTGGCGATGATTGCGCTGCTACTGTTCTTCCTCGGGTTGTCGCTGGCGGGGATGTTCGAGATCGGGCTGAGCGTGACGAGCGCGGGCTCGTCGCTCGCGAACAAGCATGGCCTCGCGGGAAGCTTCTTTACCGGCGTGCTCGCGGTGGTGGTGGCGACGCCGTGTGCGGCGCCATTCCTGGGAGCGGCGATCGGGTTTGCGCTGGTGCAGTCGTCGGTGGTGGCGTTTGCGGTGTTTACCGCGCTCGGCGTCGGGCTGGCGCTGCCGTATCTGCTGTTGGCATTCCAGCCGGCATGGACGAAGCTGTTGCCGAAGCCTGGCGCGTGGATGGAGCTGCTGAAGCAGGCGACGGCGGTGCCGATCTTCGCAACGGTGATCTGGCTGGTGTGGGTCTTTGCGCAGCTTGCGGGAGCGACGGCGCTGATCGGGTTGCTGTCGGCTTTCCTGTTGCTGGGGATTGCTGGCTGGGTGCTGGGACGCTGGCCGGCGAAGTTGCCTGCCACTGCGACGGCGGTGGTGATCCTGGTGCTGGCGATCGCGGCGCCGGTGTATGCGGTGCGAACGTTCCAGCCGGCGGAGAGCGTGGCCTCGGGTGCAGCTGGCGCTCATACCGATCACACGCGCGCGTGGCAGCCGTTCACACCGGATGTGGTGGCGCAGTACCAGGCGCAGGGACGGCCGGTCTTCGTGGATTTTACGGCGGACTGGTGTCTGAGCTGCCAGGTGAATGAGCGTGTGGTGCTGGAACGGCCCGACGTGCTGAGCAAGTTGCAGGATGGAAAGATAGCGCTGGTCCGCGCGGACTGGACGCGGCATGATGAGGATATAGCGCGTGCGCTGGCGTCGCTGGGACGCTCGAGTGTTCCGACGTATGCGCTGTATCCGGGGACACCGGGCGCGCCCGCGCGGGTGCTGCCTGAAGTACTGACGACCAACACGGTGCTGGACGCTTTGAAGACGCTGCCCAACCCGGATGCGGGAGGCGCGCGAACGGCGTCGCTCACACCGTCGCGATAACAGGGTCTCCAATAACGCTCGGAGGGAAGCCATGTCGTGGGAACGGTATATTCGCCGGCTGGGTGCCTGGCGCGCGTTCGTCTACATTGCGATTGCGGTAGCCGCGCTGGCGTGGGTGCTGGTAGCGCATGCGGCCAGTGTCGGGCAGTCGGCGCCGACGTTTAGCGGAAAAGATTCGCAGGGGAAGACCGTCTCGCTCGATCAGTACCGCGGCAAGTACGTGGTGCTGGAGTGGACGAACCGCACCTGTCCGTTTACGAAAAAGCACTATGACAGTGGCAATATGCAGGCGTTGCAGCAGCAGTGGACGGGGAAGGGCGTGGTGTGGCTCACCGTGCTCTCGTCGTCGCCATCGCATGTGAGTGACGGATACATGACTGCTCCGGAGGAGAATGCGTATATCGAAAAGGTGGGCGCACATCCAACGGCCGCGATCCTTGACCCGAGTGGTGCGATCGGACGCGAGTATGGCGCGAAGACGACGCCGCACATGTTCGTGATCGACCCGCAGGGCAAGCTGATCTATGCGGGGGCGATCGATGACAAGGCGACGACGGACACGGACGATGTAAAGACTGCCAGGAATTATGTCTCGGCTGCTTTGACCGAGGCGATGGCGGGCCAGCCGGTAGAGGTGGCTTCGACGCGGCCCTATGGGTGTTCGGTCAAGTATGGAAATTAAGTCTCGCGCGCTCGCGCTGGGGATCGTGGGATTGCTGGCCGCTCTGCCGGCGAACGCACAGATCAGCAAGAAGCAGGAGAAGATCAACGCGCAGCATGCGGATGCGATTGTGGCGGCGCGCACGGCGGCTGAGGAGTGGCTGAAAATCGAGGATGCGGAGACCTACGACAAGAGCTGGGATGCGGCGTCGGATTATTTTCGCTCGCAGGTGCCGGAGAAGGGCTGGGTGCGGCGCATGGAGACGACGCGCAAGGCGCTCGACCCGGTGCTGGTGCGCGATCTGAAGGCGAGCGAGTGGAACACCGAAATGCCGAACCTGCCAAAGGGCGAGTATGTGGCGTTTGTGTACGAGACCACTTTTGCGAATGGGCATCCGCAGTTGGAGACGGTGGTGATGGTGCATGAGGGCGCGGGCTGGAAGATGGTCGGGTATGCGGTGCAATAGTAAGACGACGGCAGACAACTACAGACAACAGCAGACAAATACAGATGAGGTCAGACAACAGACAACGTCAGGCAACACCAGATAGCAGCAGACGCGCCCCAGACAACCCAGACTAGCTTCATTCACTGTTGTTGTCTGGTTGCCTTTGTCTGTCGGTGCCTTTCCCCGGTCTGTTGCTGTCGCGAATCCGCTCTATCTCTTCCATTCTTTGCTTCAATAGCTTTTCGCGGCCTTCATTTGTGGGGTGGTAGTAGCGGCGGTCGCGGAGGCTTTCAGGCAGGCAGTCCATGCCGGCTACTTTGCCTTCGATGTCGTGCGCGTACTGGTAGTCCTTGCCATAGTTCAAGTCGCGCATGAGCTTTGTCGGCGCGTTGCGCAGATGGAGCGGAACGGGTTCGGCGCGGGTGTTCTCGATGTCCTCGGTGACGGCGCCCCATGCGGTGTAGACCGCATTCGACTTGGGCGCGAGCGCGAGATAGGCGGCGGCCTGCGCGAGAGCGAGTTCGCCTTCCGGTGAGCCGAGAAAGTCCATGGCGTCGCGCGCGGAGAGCGTGAGGTTGAGCGCTTCGGGTGCGGCGAGACCGACATCTTCCGACGCCATGCGGACGAGGCGGCGCGCGACATAGAGCGGGTCTTCGCCGGCGGCGAGCATGCGGCCGAGCCAGTAGAGCGATGCGTCCACGTCACTGTTACGAATGGATTTGTGCAGCGCGGAGATGAGGTCGTAGTGCTGCTCGCCGCTCTTGTCGTAGAGCAGGACGCGCTTCTGCAGGGCCTCGGTGGCGATCTCGCGGGTGATGCGGCGGTCAGGTTTCGTGGCTGCGAGGCGGCCGGCGATCTCGAGCGCGTTGTAGGCGGTGCGGGCGTCGCCGGATGCATAGGAGGCCATGAGGGTGATGGCTTCGTCATCGGCGGTGAGGTGGTCCTTGGCGAGGCCGCGCTCGTCGGTGAGCGCGCGCCGGAGCAGCGTGATGAGTTCGTCTTCGGTGAGCGGCTGGAGGGTGTAGACGCGGCAGCGGGAGAGCAGCGCGGAGATGATCTCGAAGGAGGGATTCTCGGTGGTGGCGCCAATCAGCCGGATCGTGCCGCGCTCGACGTAGGGAAGGAAGGCGTCTTGCTGCGCCTTGTTGAAGCGATGGATCTCATCGACGAAGAGGATGGTGCGGGAGCCGTAGTGCGCGGCTTTTTCTGCGTCGACCATGACCTGCTTGATTTCTTTTATGCCGGAGAGAACGGCAGAGAACTCGATGAAGGTGGCGTTCGTGGTCTCGGCGATGATCTTGGCGAGGGTGGTTTTGCCAACGCCGGGCGGTCCCCAGAAGATCATCGAGGCGGGGTCGTCCGATTCGATCTGCATGCGCAGCGGCTTGCCGGGCCCGACGAGGTGCTGCTGACCGACGTATTCGTCGAGCGAGCGAGGCCGCATACGCTCGGCCAGGGGCGCGGCGCGGCGAGTGGTGGACGCGGATGCGAGATCGGGTGTGCCGCCGAAGAGACTCATAGTGAGGTTTGACGCTGGCGGGCAGCCTTTTGCGTTCTCTGACGCGATGCCTCGTACAGCAGCAGGCTGCCGGCGATGGCGGCGTTGAGGCTTTCGACATCGCCGGGCGTCGGGATGGTGACGCGATGTTTGGCGGCGGAGACAAGGATTTTGCTGAGCCCGACGCCCTCGTTGCCGATGAGCAGCGCGCATGGGCCGGCGAGGGGCGCTTTGGTGACCGCGATGCCGGATCGTGCGACGGCGGCAATGGCGGGGATGCGATGACGGTCGAAGAGATTGAGCGCTTCCGGTTCGGTCGCATGTATGGCGGGAACGCGAAAGGCGGAGCCGGCGGAGGCGCGGAGAGCTTTGGGGTTCCAGGGGTTGGCCGCGCCGGGTAAGAGAAGAACCCCGGTCGCTCCGAAGGCCTCTGCCGAGCGCAGTAGGGTGCCGACGTTGCCGGGATCCTGCAGACCGGCGAGGACGAGAATCAGCGGGGCTGCGCCCGCGAACAGGTCTTCCATGGAAAAGGCCGGCGGGTGGACGAGCGCGGCGATGCCCTGGGGCTGCTCGGTGGCGACGGCGCTCGAGAAGACATCCGATGGGAGCAGCAGAGGTTCGGCGTCGTTGGGAAGAGCGAAGGGCGATTGGTAGCCGTCGCGCAGGAAGATGGTGGCGATGCGGAGATGGCTGCGCATGGCTTCGGCGATGAGGTGCTCGCCTTCAATGGCGATGAGGCCAGAGGGGGTTCGGCCGGTGCGGGAGAGCGCGGCGCGCAGCTCTTTGACGCGAGGGTTCTGACGGCTTTCGACGAGGCGGAGGCGGGTGTGTAGCGTGCCGACGGGCATCGGGGCGATTTTACGCTGCCGGGCGATGCTTCACCGAAAGCAGAGCTCTCCACTTCGGTTCGCGGCTGCCGCGATGACGATTCATGTCAGAGTGTTTTTGCTCTATTCTGTGCGTCTGAGCATTTTTCCTTCCGTCAGGGTCACCCACCCCGGCGCGGCTTGCCGGCAGGAAACTGCAGGTGCCACAGCGGTGCTGGTGTACACCTACTGGAAGGTGCTTCGTACCACACGGTGCGAAGGATGGTGGTGCGAGTGATTCCCAGGAGAGCCCTTGTCAGCAGAGATTCTTCGTGTCCATCCGGATGAGCCGGAACCGGACCGTGTGAAATATATCGTCTCGTGCCTCCGGGCCGGCAGCGTCATTGGCATGCCTACGGACACCTTTTACGGCCTCGCCGTGGACCCGGTGAACCTGCGGGCGGTGGAGCACATTTACGAGATCAAGAGCCGGTTGAAGCACAAGCCGCTTTCACTGCTGATCGCCGAGGTAGAGCAGGCGTATGAGCTGGCGCGCGATCTGGATGGAAGCTTCGATGTGCTGGCCGAGCGCTTCTGGCCGGGGCCGCTGACGCTGATTGTGCGCGCGGGGGCGAAGCTGCCGCTGCGCTCGACGGCGAATACCGGGAACGTGGCGCTGCGCCTGCCCGATGCGGCGATTCCGCGCGCGGTGGTGGCGGCCCTCGGGCTGCCGATCACGGCCACCAGTGCAAACCTGCATGGCGCGCCGGAGTGTACGCACGCGGCGGGAGTCCGCGACCAGATCGGAGAACGGATCCCGCTGATCGTGGACGGGGGCCCGACGGTGCGGCAGGGCCACACGACGATAGTGGACCTCTCAGGAGGAGGCAAGTCATGGCACATCCTGAGGGAAGGCTCGATACCCACGCATGAGATTGCGCTGGCACTGCAGAACTGAGAGATCGAGCGCGGCAGAGGATGCGCGCCGAAATCGCAGCTTGAGGGGGAAGCGACCAGACAGATGGGTGCGGTGAAGGCAGACGCGACCAGAGAACGGCCCGAGGAGCCGTCGGTGGAACTTGTGACACGGCGGCCGCGCCCCGGGTGGCTGCGCCGAGCCGTGGCCGGGCTGCTGCTATTGGCGGTCGCGGGAGCGGCGGGCTGGGTGCTGTGGGTTTACTGGGAGATCGAGCGCTACGCCAGGATGGACGAGGCACGCCCCGCGGATGCGATCGCCGTCTTCGGCGCCGCGGAGTATGACGGGAGGCCATCGCCGGTGCTGCGCGCCCGGCTGGAGCAGGGCCTGCTGCTATATCGGCAGGGGTTGGCGCCGCTGATCATTACGCTGGGGGGCAGCGGCGACCCGGAGCACTCCGAGGGCGGCGTGGGGCACGATTTTCTGGTTGCGCAGGGTATACCCGAGAGCCGCATCATTGCAGAAACGCAGAGCCGGACGACGGACCAGTCGGCGCGGCGCCTGGCGGCGATTGCGCAAGAGAACCATATCCACAGCATCCTCGCGGTGTCTGACGGGACGCATCTTTTTCGCATCCACCAATTGTGCGAGAGCTATGGACTGACGGTCTATACGTCGCCGCGGGCTGTGGGACGACCTGTTGGACGGCGGCGCCGGGTCCAACGGATGGCGCACGAGATAGCCAGCTACACGGGCTGGAAGCTGGGACTATAGCATTTTTCCTGTTGCTATGGTTCGCGGAGTGAAACTCGGCGTGGCTTTTCCTTAACGAAAAGCCACAAGAACAATCGTTGATCGTTCCACACTTACAGGAAAATTGTTTTGCGGTGAGGTGGGAGATGACAGAGCTGCGGGTGTGGCGGGCAGGCGAGCAGGACCGGGCGACGGCGTTCCAACTGGTCGAGGAGTACAACGACGCAGTCGACGTGGTGTTGCGGGACTCGTCGGAGAGCTTCGAGACGGACTACTTCGGCGCCGGTGCGGGATTGTGGTTGGCGCAGAAGGGCAAGGACGTCGTGGGTTGCATCGGGCTGCGGCCGCTGCGCACGCCGGCGCAGGCGGGCGAGATCAAGCGGATGTACGTGCGGCCGGAGTATCGCGGCTCCGGTGTGGCCCTGGCGCTGCTGGTGGCGCTGGAGCAGTATGCCGAAGCCCACGGCTACGCGTGGCTCTATCTGGATTCCAAGGACGACCTGAAGGCGGCGCTGCGCTTCTACGATCGCCACGGCTATGAGGCATGCGAGCGCTACAACCGCAACCCGCAGGCTACGGTGTTTCTGCGCAAGGCGCTTGATCCACGGGCCGAGCATTTGCTGCAGAAACATGGAATGGCGAGCCAGCGATAGCTGTTGCGGCCTGGGTAGCTTACTTGGCTCCGGAAGGGATATCGCGCCGGGTGTGTTTTTGCTGTGTCGAGCACGCGCTGATTTACAATCCCGAGAGAAGAATCTCGAAGAATCTGTTGTACATGAGGTAGAAGCGAGTGCTGAGTCGAGCAGGGGCTGCGGCCCCGTGGCTTGCAGCCGTGGGCCTGCTGGGCCTGCTAAGCGGTTGTGGTGCCCAATATCGTCCTGTCGTTACGCCGGTAAATCCGACTGGCCCCGCGCAACAAGACCCCAACGCTAACTTCGTCGTGCTTTCGACGAACAGCCCAGCTACCAACGGTCTGGCCACGCTCATCAACGGGCCGGGCGACACCATCATTGCCCAGGCGACGCTGGGGAATGGCGTGTTCTCCTTTGCTTTGAACAGCAGCGGGAGCACCGGCTACAGCTTGAACAGCAACGGCGACACGAATGTGACGCTGGATGCGTATCCGACGTCCGCGCCGACCGCGACGGCCACAAGTTTTGGGCTGCAGACGAGCCACGTGACGAATTCGACGCTGACGGCTGGATCGAATCCGACGGGAATCTTCGTGGGCACCAACGACATTTACCTGCTGGAGCCCTACAGCCCGCTCTCGCCGACGACTCCGGCGGCGACAAACGCAGCGCTGGCGGTGCTGACGCTGCAAGTACCTCCGGCGACTGCCGGATCAGTGGCGACGGCGCCGGCGCTGCAGCAGGAGATTGGGATTGCGCCTAACCCGGTGCAGTTTGCCGGCACGCCGAACTCGAGCCGCATCTACGCCATCAGCCAGGGACAGTCGACGGCGACCAGCGGGACGGGCGCGTCGGTAGCGCTCCCGATCAATGCCTGCAATACGCCCGCCTCGGTCACCACACCCGGGGAAGTGGCTTCCATCGAGACGACGGTGAACACCGTGGACACGCATCTGCCGGTGGGGATCTGTCCGGTCTTCGGGCTGATGTCCGGCGACAACAACCGCGCCTTCATCCTGAACCGCGGCAGCAACGATGTGACCGTGATCAACGTGCAGCAGAACGCGATTGACTCGCTGCATCCGACGCTCACGCTTGGGACAGGCACAGTGCCGGGGCTGGGGCCGGTGCATGCGGCGCTCTACCAGCCGGCCGGCCTCTTGGTGACCGCGAACTACGACTCGAACACGATCACGGTGATCAATGTGGGGCTGGATATCTACGGGAACGACGGTCCGATCTTCGGCGAGACACACACGGTTCCGGTGGGCAAAGGGCCGGTCGCGGTGACGATCCTGCAGGACGGCTCGCGTGCCTACGTGGCGAACCAGATGGACGGCACGATATCGGTGGTGAACCTGACGAGCTTCGTTGTCACCAGCACGATCCCGTTCTTCGGTGGCGCGCACCCGGATGCGATCGCGTCGGTCTCCGGGATCGGCACCGGCGCGGTGTTCGTGCTGGCGAAGGACAGCCAGTACATCACCGCGATCCGCACCGACACAGACCAGGTAACGGCAAATATCTTCCTTCAGAGCTTCGGGATGGCGTTGCGCTCGACGACGGAGACGGCCGGAGGCCCGAGCAACTCGGCGACCGCCACGAACGGGCAATTCAACAGTATCGTGGCCAGCCGCTCCGCGGGGCAGGGTATCCCGTGCAACCCGGTGCGCGATCCTTCGCCATATTGTCCAGTAGCGACGCAGTAGCGAAAACAGACAAAAGCAGACCACGGCAGATGACTGCAGACAGCCACAGATAAGGGCGAAAAGCTTCTGCCTTTGCCTGCATAGGTCTGCTGTTGTCTGCCGTGGTCTTGTTACACGACGCCAAGGGTGCGCAGGATGAAGGCGTAGTCGAAGGCGATCTCGCGCAGGTAGTCGTAGCGGCCGGAGGCTCCGCCGTGGCCGGCGGCCATGTTGGTGTAGAGCAAGAGCGGGTTCTGGTCGTGCTTGAGGGTGCGCAGCTTCGCGACGTACTTGGCAGGTTCCCAGTACATGACCTGGCTGTCGTTGAGCGAGGTCTTGACCAGGATTGCGGGATAGCTGCCGGACTTCAGGTTGTCATAGGGCGAGTAGCTGAGCATGTAGGCGAAGGCCGCGGGCTCATTGGGATTGCCCCACTCTTCGTATTCCGGGACGGTGAGGGGCAGTGAGGCGTCGAGCATGGTGTTCATCACGTCCACGAAGGGTACGTGGGAGATGACGGCGCGGAAGAGATCTGGACGGAGGTTGGTGACCGCACCCATGAGCAGGCCGCCGGCACTGCCGCCTTCGATGGAGACTCTCGCAGCATCGCCGTAGCCGTTCTTCGTCAGGTGCTCGACGGCGGCGACGAAGTCGGTGAAGGTGTTGCGCTTCTGCATGAGGCGACCGGCATCGTGCCAGGGCTTGCCCATATCGCCACCGCCGCGGATGTGCGCGAAGGCCATCACGACGCCGCGATCGAGCAGGCTGAGACGATTGCCGCTGAAGCTGACCGGCAATGAATATCCGTAAGAGCCGTAGGCGTAGACGTGCAGGGGATTGGCGGGTGTCTTCTTGTCGCGGCGATAGACGATGGAGACGGGGACCTTCGTTCCATCTTCCGCGGTGGCGAAGACGCGCTCCGATGCATAGAGGGTGCGATCGAAGCCGCCGGGCACTTCCTGCTGCTTGCGCAGGATGGACTCGTGGGTGGCGATCTCCAACTCATAGACCGAGGCCGGTGTGACCAGAGATTGGTAACCGTAGCGGTAGCTTGTGGTGGCGAAGTCAGGATTGGTGCCGCCGTGCACGGAGTAGACCGGCTCCGGCAGCGCGATCTCGCGTGCCGGGCCAAGCGCGCCAGCTTCCGCGAAGGGCGCGATCTCGATGTGAGGCAGGCCGTTCGAGCGGGTGCCGATGGCGGCGAAGGTGGCAAAGAGATCGATGTCCTCGAGCATCACGTCGTCGCGATGGGGAATCAACTCGCGCCAGTGGCTTGCGGAAGGCTGTCCGACCGGCGTGGTGACTAGGCGGAAATTGCGTCCGGTGTCGTTGACGCGGATGTAAAAGAGGCCGTCGCGATGGTCGGGGTAGTACTCGATGTCGTCGCGGCGGGGCTCGATGAGCGTCCAGGCGGCGAGGGGATCCGATGCGGGGAGGAAGTGCGACTCGCTGGTGGTGTGGCTGCCGATTTCGAGCAGGATGAACTTCAGATCGCGGGTCTTGCCGGCGCCGAGGTTGAATCGCTCGTCGGGCTCCTCGAAGACGAGTGTGTCTGCCGATTGCGGCTGGCCGAGCGTATGGCGGTAGAGCCGGTGCTGGCGCTTGGTCTCTTCGTCTTCGACGGAATAGAAGAGGGTGGTGTTGTTGTTGGCCCAAACGAGGGAGCCGACGCGCTCGGCGGTGTCGGACAGCGTTTCGCCGGTGCGCAGGTCTTTGATGTGCAGCGTGTACTGGCGGAAACCGGTGTGGTCGACAGAGTAGGCGAGCAGGTTCTGGTCTTCGGAGATGCTGAAGCCGCCGAGCGCCATGAAGGGATGGCCTTTGGCGAGCTCGTTGCCGTCGAGGATGATCTCTTCGGGAGCATCCATCGATCCCTTGCGGCGGCAGTAGATGGTGTACTGCGAGCCTTCGACGGTGCGCGAGTAGTAGTAGTAGCCGGCGTAGCGGTAGGGGTAAGACTCGTCGGTTTCCTTGATGTGGCTCAGCATCTCGCGATAGAGGGCTTCCTGGAGGGGCTTGGTGGGGGCCATCCAGGCGTCGGCGTAGGCGTTTTCGGCTACGAGATAGGCGGTCACCTCCTCGGAGTCTTTGTTGCGCAGCCAGGCGTAATCGTCGTGGAGGGTATGGCCGTGGAGCGAATGGGTAAGGGGCTCGCGGCGTGCGACGGGAGGAGAGAGTAGTTCGGACATGGTTTCAGGATAGCTGCGCCGGGAGATTCGCGGCCGGGCTGATGAGCGGGCTGTGGTGGGATTGGTTGCCCCGGGAGGAGAGATCTTCGGCAAACAGGCGGGATGTCCGTTGAAGTGCGGGCAACGGCAGGGGGCATCCCGGCTACTTACCTAGGAGAGGCGAAGGAGATGGAGAATGCACCGAATACGAATGTGGAATCTGGCAGCGATGGCGGCGCTCTGTTGCAGCCCAGTGTTTGCGCAGGCGCCGGGCGGCGGGGGAATGCAGCAGCCGAGTCAGCCTGGCGGTTCGGCCTCCCCCGCAATGCAGCGGCAACAGCAGGAGGGTATGGGCGACGTGACTAGCCCGAGTGCGGGTCCCGAGGCGGACAAGGCATTCTTGAAAAAGGCGCTGGAAGGCAACATGGCCGAAGTCCAGATGGGACAGCTGGCGCTCCAGAAGAGCAGCGACGACCAAGTGAAGCAGTTTGCCCAGCGCATGGTGGACGACCATGGCAAGATGCTGGACCAGTTGAAGCCGGTTGCCCAGCAGATGGGCGTGAAGGTTCCTGAAGGGCCATCGAAGGGCCAGATGAAGAGCATGGACAAGATGAAGGCGCTCTCCGGCGATGCGTTTGATCAGGCCTACATCAAGAGCATGGTGAAGGACCACAAGAACGACGACAGCGAGTTCAAGCAGGAGGCGCAGTCGACGCAGAACCCACAATTGAAGCAGATGGTGACGCAGTCTGACCAGATCATCCAGAGCCACCTGCAGCAGATCCAGGAGATCTCCAAGACCAAGAGCAGCCAGAAGGCGAAGATGTAAGGGAGATAAGTTGTCGGTACGAAGCGAAAGGGGCGCCTTGTGCGTCCCTTTCTTTGCTCCAGTCCCCATCTCGGATTTTGCTGGCTCTCTCCGTGCTAATGTGCGGAATGCGCCATGCAGGCTGAATTGGAGAGGTCTACTCTGCTGTGCGCAATGTCAGGCTGGATCCACGTCAGGCTGGATCAGAGATGCAAAACAGGGAGGCGAAACGATGAAGGCTCATCCGATGCAAAGTATCGCGATAGCGGTGGCGCTGTGTTGCGTTCCTGCGCCCGGGCAGATGCACGGAGCTGGCGGACAGGCGACACAGCAGGTGGGGCCACAAGATCAGCAGCCCAAGAACGAAACGCCTAGCGGTCCGGGGGCGGACCAGAAGTTTCTTGAAAGGGCGATGGAATCGGATGTCGCGGAGATCCAGATGGGACGGCTGGCCTTGGAAAAGAGCACCGATGAAAAGGTGCGCCACTTTGCCACTCAAATGACGGACGATCACGGAAAGATGCTCGATGAATGGAAGCAGGCAGTCGCAACGTTGAACATACCGGTGCCGGAGGAGCCCTCCAAAAACGCGATGAAGACGATGGAGAAGATGAAGGGTCTCTCCGGAGATGCGTTTGATCAGGCATATATCAAAGAGATGGTGAAGGCCCACAAGGAAGACGACAAGGCCTTCAAAGAAGAGGCGCGCACCACCACAAATTCGCAATTGAAGCAGATGGCGACGGAGGACGCGGGGATCATCGAGGGTCACTTGCAGCAGATTCAAGAGATTGCCAAGTCCAAGGGAACCCAGAAGTAGAAGATGTAGCGGCGGGGAAACGCGCGTGAGCAGGGGCGCTTCGAGCGCCCCTTTTGCTTGCCTGCAAGGTTTTCCGATTGCGGACGATAGAATGACGACGATGCCCGTTCGCCGTTACCGCCTGCTGACGTTGCTCCTGGTGCTGCTCGTCTGCTGGTGCGGACTGCGTGCGGAGCAGGTCGCGAAGCTGCCGCCGCCCTCGAACTTTGTCAACGACTTCGCGCACGTACTCTCTCCTGATGCAGTCGACCGGACCGATACGCTGTGCTTGGAGTTGCAGCAGCGCGCCAAAGCGCAGCTCTTCGTGGTCACCATCAAGACGCTCGAGGACGAGCCGATCGAGGAGTTCGCGAACGATCTCTTCCATAAGTGGGGCATCGGAGACAAGGCGACCAACCGCGGCATTCTGCTTCTGCTGGTGACCGACGACCATCGCGGCCGCATCGAGGTGGGGCTGGGATTGGAGGGGGTGGTCACGGACAGCATCTCGGGCCGCATCGGCCGGGGGCTGCGTCCGGCGATCCAGGCGAATGACTTCAACACAGCGGTGCTGGACGGTTCCCAGGAGCTGGCGGGCCTGATTGCGGCAGACGCGAAGGTCACGCTGGACAGCAATACGAAGCAGCTGCCGCCGGAGCCGGTCGAGCGCCAGGCATCGCCGGGCGGCCGCATCATCGGCTGGCTGGTGGTGATTGCGATCTTCCTGCTGATTTCGCGGGTCTTTGGTGGTCGTGGTGGCGGCCGCGGCGGCTACTATGGCGGCTACTGGGGCGGGGGCGGCGGAGGTTGGGGTG
>Ga0210396_10003346_pt1 | contig 16002 bp, 12 predicted proteins | sample IncBWH17OmetaG_FD_155466 | JGI IMG/M metagenome (GOLD analysis project Ga0210396, IMG submission 155466) | Forest soil microbial communities from Barre Woods Harvard Forest LTER site, Petersham, Massachusetts, United States - Inc-BW-H-17-O ... | reverse complement strand
CGGCGTCAAGGACGCCGGAATGGATGCCGCCCGTGCCGGGATTTTCCGCGGCGCTCACCGGTCAGTAGATTCCCCGCCGCAGATCGGGCATTTGCGGAATCTGAATATCGAGGAGGCGCCCCTCGTCGGCAAGTTTGATCAGGATGCGAAATGCGGAGCCGACATCCTTGGTTTTCCAGTCCGAAGTTGCCACGGGTTTTGGGGGTTTGTCCGATTCGCGCCACAAAAGATCTTCCCCTTTGTGGCCCAGCTGCTCCGGCTTGATTTCGTAAACTTCCATATTGCGAATGTAGATCACCAGGTAGCGGGAGCCGAGCTGGAGCAGCAATGGATCGGTTTTCTTGCCGGCTTGAAAGACATTCCAAATTTTCGGCGCGCGTGAATCCACCTGCAGGATCGCGTCAGGGATGGATTTCCAGACGATTTTTTCTTTGTCGGCGGCATGGGAGTTCGCAGCCAGGATACAAAGTAGCGCTGCGATTATTCCGGCCCGTTTGAAACCGATTTTCCACACGGTGATTTCGTCCTCAATAATGCCGTTTCAGCGATCCATTCAACGCCGCGTTGCTGTAGCCCGCCTCTTCAGAGGCGGGGATTTTCCGCCGGTGCGCCGAACAAACCCCGCCTCTGAAGAGGCGGGCTACAAAAACCTTACTGGCCAATCTCAGGGCCAGTCGACGGGCAACTGGCGCGACTTCACGACTACATATTTATTCTTGCGCGCGAACTCCATGAGGTCCACTAGCAGCTTCACGTCGTTCTCGCAGTACTTGCAGACTTCTTCCTTGCGGCCCTCGCGCCACCACTGCACGATTTCCACGCCGTTTCCCGTTTTCTGGTTTCCCAAAGTTTCGCGCGCGAGGTCGTCAAGCTTGATGCGGTGGCCGAGGCGGCGGTGCAAATCCACCAGCAGGTCAAAGGATTTTCCCAGCAGGTGTTTGACCGGCTGGTAGGCGCTGAGCACTTCAAAATCGAAACGATCGCCGTTGAAGGAAACGATGCGATCGAACTGGCCGAGTTCGGAAATGAGCGCCTTGGCATCCTGCTCAAACCAGCGCCGGAAACGGTTTTGCTGGTCCCAGGTTACGGCGACGGCGAGGCCAAAGCGCGCGATGCTGGACCAGCCTCCCTCGACTTCATGCGACAGCCGAAGCGTTTCGATGTCAAAGAAGATTTCGCGTGTGGGATCGGGAAAAAGGCTGGGGGTTGTCGCCATTTGTTTCGCGATCAGCTAGATACGCTACCGCGCGGAGAGAATGGTGAATCCTTAGAGGGGAAACGTCAAGCCCATCCTGAGGGAGGTCGAGCGCGCAGCCGGGCACAACGCGCTAACGCGTAACTTCTTCGGGGATCCAATGGCGCGACCTCGAACGGGCAGGAGTCGAGGGAGCGGCGTTTTTCGTTCCGCAATGCGGGCAATACTTGAACGCGGGGAAGATGCGCTGATTGCACTTCGCGCATTCCGCCTGGGAATTGTTTTCCGTGGGCACAACGCGGAGAACTTCCTCGATCGTCGTCACGCCGCCCAGAATTTTGTCCAGCGCGTCTTCCTGCATCAGGCGCATTCCATTGGTCCTGGCGGTTTCGCGAATGCGTTCGATGCCTCCCGCGGTCCGAACGATGGCGCGAATGGAATCGTCCATGCGCAGCAATTCGTAGATTCCGACACGGCCGGAGTAGCCGGTCTGGTTGCATTTGTCGCAGCCCACGGGCACAGCCATTTTTGCCGGGGCCCTGGAGCAGCCGAACTGAGCCAGGCGCGACTGAAATTCGCGGCTCGCTGATTTGAGCGCGTGGCAGGAGCACAGCATCCGCACCAGGCGCTGCGCGAGGATGCCGGTCACGGACGAGCCGATCAGATAGCCGGGGATCCCGAGATCAACCAGGCGGACGATGGCCGAAACGCTGTCATTGGTGTGCAGAGTGGAAAGCACCAGATGGCCGGTTTGCGCGGCCTTCATGACGATTTCGGCGGTTTCTTTGTCGCGTATCTCGCCCACCATGATGATGTTCGGGTCCTGGCGGAGAATGGACCGCAGGCAGCTCACGAAGGTCAGGCCGGTCTTGGAGTTGACGTGCACTTGGTTGATGCCCGGAAGCACGTACTCGACCGGATCTTCCACGGTGACGATATTGACCGAGTCCTGTCGCAGTTTATGAAGGGCGGAATAAAGAGTGGTGCTTTTGCCCGATCCCGTCGGGCCGGTCACGAGGAGCATGCCTTGCGGCGAGGAAAGAATTTCCGAGAGTCCGCCGGAAACCTCGCGCGGCATTCCCAGGTCCTCGAAAGAACTCAGTGGCGCGCTGGTTTCGAGCAGGCGGATGACGACCTTTTCCCCGTATTGCGTGGGCAACGTTGAGACGCGCAGATCGAGCTGCCGTCCGGCCACGGCGACCATGAAGCGGCCGTCCTGCGGGGCGCGCCGTTCGGAGATGTCCATGTCGGAAAGAATCTTCACTCGCGAGATCAGCGAGTTTTGCAGGCCGCGGGGGAGCAACTGGTAGTCGTGCAGCACGCCGTCGACGCGCATTCGTACGACCGTGTCTTCGGCTCGCGGCTCAATGTGAATATCGCTGGCGCGCTTGGCCATGGCTACCTGAAGCATTTCGGAAACCAGCCGGACCGCGGGCGTTTTCTTGTGCCGCAGGTCGGCTTGAATTTCCTGGATGGCTTCCTGGTTGGCCTGGCGCGAGCTGGTGGAGAAAAACTCCACCTCTTCAAATTGCTTTCGTTCCGCGCCTCGCGTCGTCCCGTAAGAAGAAGCGGACGCACTTTCGGTGGCGTAATGTTTGTCGATGGCCTGCTGCAGTTCGGTGCGGAAAGAAAGGCGCGGAGAAATCTCCCAGCTCGTGGAAAATCGCAACTCGTCCAGCGCGGCCAGGTTTTGGGGCGCGGCCATGGCCACAATCAGTCGATTCCTGTCCAATCGTATGGGTAGGACGCACAGGCGTTCAGCCATCGACCTGGGCAACAGTTTCAGCGCGGCGGGATCCGGCACATTGGTGGCGCAGTCTATATAGGGAATGCTGGTGACTTCTTCGAGGGCCGTTCCCAAGTCTTCCTTGGAGACCAAGCCGCGCTCGAGCATCAATTCACCGAGGTGGATCAATTTCCCCTGTTGCTCTCCAATGACCTGCTGGAGATCGGCACTGGAAATCTTTCCACGGTCGCGCAGCACCTCCCCGAGTTTTTTCTTCTTCATAAAATCCTCCGACAACCGGCCTAACGCAGACGTTAAGCGAAGGCGCCACCAGTTGCCTTCAGGAGAGCCTAATTTACGGTAGCAGCCCCTGATCCGAACCGAAACACGTTATTGGAGGGAGTGTGCCAAACAGGAACTTGCTGGTTCGATGTGTTGATTGAAATGAAATTAGGGGGGATTTCCGGGGGGCTCGTGCAGGGTTGCGCGAGTGGCATGAAAAGTCTTTGTGAGAACCAGGTCTTGACCCATGTAGCGCCCGACTTCAGGCGGGTATCTTGTTGATTCCAAAGTGCCCGCCTGAAAGCGGGCGCTATAAAAGAGGCCAATTCTTGAGTTCTCGCACGGACTAAGGAGCCCCTTAACAGTAAGAGGCCCAGGGGACTGGCTGATGGGATCACACTGACTATAGATTTAGAGCTGCAGCTCGCCGAATGACCGGTCGAGGATCCGTGCGGCCTCGTCTACGTCGGCTTTGGCGATGTTCAGCATGGGCGAAAGGCGAATGACGTTCCCGTACAAGCCGCCTTTGCCGATCAGGAGGCCGTGCTCGCGGGTGCGTTCGAGCAGCTGCCATGTTGCTTCAGGTGCGGGTTCTTTCGTTTCGCGGTCTTTCACGAGCTCGAGGCCCAGCATCAGTCCTTTGCCGCGCACGTCGCCGATCACCGGATATTTCCGCTGGAGTTCGTCGAGCTTGCCGCGGAAATAGTTGCCCACCGTTTCGGAGTTCTCCAGGAGCATTTCTTCCTCGATGAATTCGATGGTCGCTTTCGCCGCGACCGATGTGACCGGATTGCCGCCGAATGTGGAGATGGTCAGCCCTTGATAGGACGCCGCCAATTCTTTTGTGGTGATGGTGGCGCCGATGGGAGCGCCGTTGGCCATGCCTTTGGCGCAGGTCATGATGTCCGGCGTGACTTCCCAGTGCTCGATTCCAAACCATTTTTTGCCGGTGCGGCCGAAGCCGGTCTGCACTTCATCGGAGATGAACAGGCCGCCGTACTTTTTCACCGCCTTGAAAACGATCTTGAAATATTCGGGCGGCGGCGTGATGAAGCCGCCGACCCCCTGGATGGGCTCGGCAATGAACGCAGCGATCTGGCCGCTGGTGCCAGTCTGGATCAGATTCTCGACGTCCTTCGCGCAGGCCACTTCGCAGTCCGGATATTTCAGTCCCAGCGGGCAGCGGTAGCAGTACGGATTGATGGCGTGCGTGACGCCGAAGCTGATGATGCCCGCTTTGCGCCACGGGGCCTGCGCGGTCACGCTTTTCGTGAGCGTTGAACCGCCGGAATAGGCGTGCCGCAGGGCGACGATGTCATAGGAGCCGGTGGCCATGCGCGCGAGCAGAATTGCGGCTTCGTTGGCTTCGGTGCCGGAGCTTGTGAAAAAACTGGATTGCAGGGCGCCCGGTGTGATCTGCGCAACTTTTTCGGCGAGCGCGACGATGGCCTCGTTCGGATAGAGGGTGGAGAGATGCTGCAGCCGGTCGACCTGCGCTTTGACCGGCCCCGTAATTCTGGGATTGGCGTGGCCCACCGAGACGGTCAAAATCCCGCCGAAGAAGTCGAGATACTCACGGCCTTCGACGTCCCAAACGTGCTGCATGGACGCGTGGTCGGCTACGAGCGGCTCCTTATAGAAATTCGTGACCGCCGGCCAGAGATATTCCTTGTGCTTGCGAACCACTTCTTCGCTGCGCGTCGTCTGTTTGGGCTGAGTGGTCATGTGTCTTCCTCTTGAGGGCGACGAGCCGTGGCTCGTGGCCCGCGAACCGTGGCCCGTGACTCGCTTCTTAAGATTTGCTGTCCATTGGCGGCGCGGATTTCAAATCTCAGGTCCGCAATTTCAAATCGCAAATTTGAAATTTCAAATTAATTCCCGGATCGACGATTGCAAGTCACGTCCCGCGCGTCACGACTTACGAATCACGAATCACGAGCCACGGGTCACGAACCACGGGCCACGTTCCTCAGTCCGCCGCTTGCGTGCTGCGCGATATCTGCGTGCGCGTGATCTCGCCGTAGGTTTCGGGGCGGCGGTCGCGATAGAACTGCCAGGTGTCGCGCACTTCCTGGATTTCGTCGAGATTCAGGTCGGACACGAGCAATTCATCCTTGTTGCGGCTGGCTTGCGCGACGATTTTTCCGCGCGGATTGCAGAAGTAACTTTTCCCGTAAAATTCGCCGATCTGCCAGGGCTTTTCGATGCCCACGCGGTTGGAGGCGGCGACGAAGTAGCCGTTGGCGGCGGCGTGCGCCGGCTGTTCCAGCTCCCAGAGATATTCGGAGAGTCCCGCGACGGTCGCCGACGGATTGAACACGATTTCCGCGCCGTTCAGGCCGAGAATTCGCGCGCCTTCGGGGAAGTGTCGGTCGTAGCAAATGTACACGCCCACTTTGGCGAAGCGCGTGTCGAACACCGGGTATCCCGCGTTTCCCGGCGTGAAATAAAATTTCTCCCAGAATCCGGGATGGCAATGTGGAATGTGGTGCTTGCGGTACTTTCCTAGATATTTTCCGTCGGCGTCGAACACGGCGGCCGTGTTGAAATACACGCCGGTCATTTCCACTTCGTAGACCGGGACGACGAGCGCCATGCTGTATTTTTTTGCGAGCTTTTGCATGCGTGTCACGGTCGGCCCGTCGGGGACGGGTTCGGTCAGCTCGTACCACTTCTGCTGCTGTTCCGCGCAGAAGTATGGTCCGTAGAAAAGTTCCTGCAGGCCGAGGATCTGGACTTTGCGCTTCGCGGCGGCGGCGATGAGCTTTTCGTGCTTGGCGATCATGTTTTCTTTGATCTTGGCCAGGGGATATTTCGTGGGGGACCACTCGCAATGCGTCTGAATGAGACCGCAACGCACGATTCGAGCCATGCCGCACCTCCGCGGAAATTGCACAGCGAGTGTACTCTGCGGCAGCGGCGCGGGACAAGGCCTGGGAAATGTTAAAACGCGATCGCGTTTTGAACGCTTCCGTCGCGGCTTACTTTCCACGGCTGGATGGCGTTGAAATGTCCGACGACGGTGTCCGTCTTTTGAAAAAAGTCTGGTTGTACGCGCCAGAACTCGGCGATTTCGGCGACGGTTGGCTGCACTTCGCCCTGATCGTCCGTCGCGCGGGATTGCAGGATGGCTTCCGTCCCGTCCCATTCCCAAGCGAATCCAAAACGGGTGTGGGCTTTGGGATACGCGGGGGCCTGCATTTCGGCGATCTGCCAGTTGCGGCCGCCGTCCGTGGAAACTTCGATCTTGTTGATCGCGCCGCCACCCGACCACGCCAGGCCTGTGATTTCGTAGAAGCCAGGGCCGGAGAGTTTTTGCCCACCGGAGGGGCGAGTGATGAGAGATTTCGGTCCCAATTGCGACTGGAACCAGCGCGCTTTGCCGTCGATTCTCAGGCTGGGATATTTTGTCGTTTCGCGCATGGCCATGACGGGCTCGTCGACGATCTTGATTCGCCTCAGCCACTTTACATTGTTGATGCCTTCCCAGCCAGGGACAAGAAGGCGCAGCGGGTAGCCTTGCTCGGGGCGGATGGCCTCGCCGTTCTGGCCGTACGCGGCCAGCATGTCGTCGTAAGCTTTTTCGATCGGAATGCTCTTCGAGTGTTTTCCTTTTTCCGAGCCCTCGGCGATGATCCACTTGGCGCCCGGTTGCACGCCTGCTTGCTTCAAGAGCAGCGAAACCGGAACGCCGGTCCACACGCTGCAACTGGTCAAGCCATGGGTGTCCTGCGCGTTGGCGTTTGCTCCTCGCCGGATCGTGCCGGTCGGTCCGGTCGGAGCGCTGTTGCCGTTGCATTCCACAAAGTGAACGCGTGTCACCGAAGGCAATCGCTTCAAATCGTCCAGAGTAAAAATCAGCGGGTGGTCGACCATTCCGTGAATCAGCAAGCGATGCTGCTGCGGGTCGATGTCCGGGGGTTCGTAGCCGTGGGAAACGATGTAGTGCAGGGGCGCCGGAGTGACGATTCCAATGGAATCTTGAAGTGGAGTCCTGAATCCGAAATCCTTGTGATAGTTTGCCGGGCTTGTGGGCTGGGGCCAAGTGCCGAGGCTGCCCGTGCGAATGGAAGTTTCGAACCGGGAGCGTTCGCCGTAGGCGTGCAGGTCTACGGGTTGGACCCCGGCACTTTCGGCTTCCAAGGTTTCGCCGTGCGCCGCTCGAATGCCTGCTGCCGCCAAGCCGGCCAGCAGGGCGCCGTTTTTCAGGAATCGTCGGCGATCAGGAATTTTTTCCATCACGAGTCTCCTTCCACTTCAGCCAATTTGGAATCCACGAATTGCGCCCGTAGGGGCACGGCATGCCGTGCCCCTACTGCGAGGCGATGACCGATCCCGCGCATCCGCCGAATTCGTGAATCCCCACAGATGCGTTCATTGAATATCCAAATGAATATTCGAATTAGCCCTTCTTTACTTTCCGCGCCCACATGTCCCAGTCTTTCGGGAAATCGGAATTGGCGATTTCCGCCAAATGGGCTTCCTCGGGAGAGAGCGTTTCAATTTTTCTGCCGCCAGCCTGGAGATACATTTCGGCGTTGACTTTCAGATACACGCTGCGGCCGACCGAATGCATCACGTTGGTTCCCACGGCGACGCCGCCGTGCCCGCGCATGAATGCCGCCGGCTTGTCGGCGAGCGTTTGCGCTAGGGCTTTGGCTTTGGGCGCGTCGTTCACCAGCATGCTGGTCATGCCAAAAGATTTGCGAATATCAAAAACGGGCAGGCCCGTGCCGATAAATCCGCCCATGTGGTAAACGGGCAAAAGAGTTTCGTTGACGCCGCCCATCAGAACGACCGTGGGAGCGTGCGTGTGAACGACGGAATTCACATCGGGCCTCGCGCGGTAGATTTCGGCGTGGATCCAGCGCTCGCTGTAAAGGCGGCGCTTGTCTCCGTTCGCCGGAACACAATCGAAGTCCAGTTCCACGATGTCGCTCGCGGTGACGAGATCGGGCGCCAGCCAACGCGAAATGAAAAAGTGATTGGGATTGGCGGGATTGCGCACGCTCACGTGGCCGTAGCCGTCCACGACTCCCTGATCCTGCAGAATGTGGTTTGCGGTAACCAAGTCCGCGAATAGCGCATCTTTGTCTTGCGCCGGCTTTTCTTGAGGTGCGGCTCCGGGAAAACCTGGCAGCGTAACGGGTTCTGCCTCGGCCTCTTTCGTCGCGCCCAGCAAGGCGCCCGTGAGCAAGAGGCTGGATCCGGAGAGAAAACCGCGGCGGCCGAATCCGGCCTTGAGCAGATTGCTTAGATCCATTGAAATCTCCTTGGGAATCGATTTGAAAGCGTTGCCATGAACGGAAATCTCAGCCGCGCTCGCGGCGTGAGCGTTTCCAAATTTCGGTCAGCTCTCGACCAACAATTGGCCAACGAATGACCAACGATAGAAATGATTGGCAACTCATCGGATACACCGACTGGCCGTCCGGTGTCAATCGCGGAATGGATCAGGCTCGCTGGTCCGCAAATATTGTCGCGACTTGTGCCGAAACGGGAGAAAGTAGGCTATTCTGACGGGGTTTTATCCGAGAGAACATTGAAGCCTGATTCAACGCCAACATTTTTTCGCCAGTTCTATCGCGCCGTACTTCGTGTCTTTCCAAATTGCATTACCTTGACGCAGGCGGTTGCGTTCAACATGTTTCTCGCGTTTTCCCCGATGATTCTTGTCGTCCTCGGAGCGGTGGCCGGGTTCGCCGGGTTTCGGCAGGCGCTTCAGGGAATCATCGAGCGGTTGCGCATCGTACTTCCGCCGGGGACGCTGAGCATCCTCAACAATTTTCTTTTGCGGAACAGCCCTCAATCCTGGCAATGGATTCTGCTGGGGCTCGGCGGAACGCTTTTGGCGGGAACGCAAATGATGAAGCTGCTGATGGAAGGCTTTCGCGAGGTGTACGGCGACGAAAGGAAATTGGGCCTGGTCAGCAAGCACGTGCGGGCATTGCTACTGCTGAGCGCCACCATCGTCCCGTCTATTCTGATCGTGAACCTGGTGGTCTTCGGCAGAACGGTTCGCAACCGCATGCTGCACATCTCCTCGATGCCCGTGCTGATTCGATTGACCTGGAGCGGACTGTACATCGTGGTGTCGTTGTCCATCGCGCTGGCCGTGCTTACTGTGATTTACCGCGTAGGGCGGCCCGGCCATCAAGGATTGAAAGCCCACCTGCCCGGCGCGCAAGTGGCGACCGTGCTGTGGTGGGTGGTCAGCATCGCGCTCGGGTTTTATTTGCGCAGGGTCCCCTACAGCCTGATCTATGGCGGCTTGGCCGTCACCATCGGCCTGATGATCTGGATGCAACTGACAGCCACGATTTTGCTGATTGGGGCTGCCTACAACGCGGAGTTGCTTGATTCACGGTAGGACAGCCACTCTTGGCTGTCCTCTTCTTCTGCGTCTTTTGCTTCGTCCGCTACTTCTACTACTTCCGCGCCGGCAAACGCTCGGAGGACAGCCAAGAGTGGCTGTCCTACAAAATCGGAGTACAATGGGCGGGCCAGAGTTCGGCGGCGGGAGGCAGCGATGGGCGATATGCGCGTCGAGTGCTATGCCGGTTATCGAGCTGATGAGCGTCCCACCAGGTTTACCTTGCGCGGGCACACCTTTGAAATCAGGGAAGTGGAAGACCGGTGGTATTCGCCGGGCGCGATCTATTTTCGGGTGCGCACCGAGGATGGCGACTTCTTCGTTTTGCGCCACGATGAGCCACAGGATATATGGAGCGTGGACGCGTTCCGTTCGGCCCGGGAGCGGGCGGATTTGCCGGAGGCCGAACAGGTCGGGCTCAGCTGAGGGGGGCAGGTTGCAGGTTTTAGGTTGCAGGTGGTAGGGAAAACCTGCAACCTAAACACCTGCTGCCTGAAACCTTTCTCGCGTACTGTAAGGGCACGAGGACAATTCCTGCCGCAACTTTTCTTTTTCCATCGGGTTAGACTGAATGCAGGGTTGAAAGCCTCGACCTTGCGAAACCATCCGCGCGAACTCCCTTTAGGGGAGATGGAAAATGAAGAAAGCTTCTTCCCGCAGAGCCGATTTACGCTTGACTCGGCCGGCTTCCCTAGCCGGAATGGTGGCGATTTTCCTTCTGACCGCGGGCACATTCGCGGCGCCATTTCTTCTTGGCGCAGCGGACAAAAAAGATAGCAACGGGAAGGGTTCGGAATCCTCAAAGGTGTTGAAGGGGATTCCTGCCGAGGGTTTGACCGAGGACGAAGCCATTCTGCAGGCGCTCAATCGCCTGGGATTTGGACCGCGTCCGGGCGATCTCGAACGCGTCAAGGAAATGGGATTGCAAAAATGGATCGACCGGCAGCTGCATCCCGATTCGATTGACGACTCCGCACTGGACGCGCGCCTCGAACGTTTCCCTACGCTGAAAATGTCTTCCGCAAAACTTCTGGACGAATTTCCTGAGCCGGCGATGGCGGCGCGGCGCGAAGGCATTTCTGTTGAGCAATACCGGAAAGAACAGCAGGACATCATGCGGGGGGCAGCGCAACCCTCGATGCAAGGGGACGCTCAGGGCGCACCCGCGAGTGATGCCATGGGCGCAAACCAGGGTGCCGCACAGAGTTCTCCGCAGAGCGACATGCAGATGGCCGACGCGATGCGCATGCCCGACTTTGAGGCGGTGGACAACGATCTGAACGCCAATCCGCAGAAGGGCAAGGGCCAAGGAAAAGGGCAGGGCGGCTTCGGCAACCGCATGATCAATTACGAGCAGGTTCGCTTGCCGCAACGCATTGTCGCCGAATTGTCCATGGCCAAAATGACTCGCGCCGTCTATAGCGAGCGGCAGCTCCAGGAAATGATGGTGGATTTTTGGTACAACCACTTCAACGTTTTTGCCGCCAAGGGCGCCGACCGCTGGCTCATCACCGCATATGAGCGCGACGCCATCCGCCCCCATGCGCTAGGAAAATTCCGCGACCTGCTCGGTGCAACTGCAAAGAGCCCAGCAATGCTGTTTTTCCTGGATAACTGGCTCTCCGCCGATCCGATCGCCTGGCAAAGGTTGCAGGAGGAACAGGCTGAACGGCGCATGATGCGTCCGGGACCATTTGGCGGACCGCGGTTTCCGCCGGGAGGGCCCGCGCCGAATGGCAATCCCAACACAAAACCGAAACAGGAGCGCGGCCTGAACGAGAATTACGGCCGCGAGCTGATGGAATTGCACACGCTGGGCGTGGATGGCGGATACACGCAGGACGACGTGATCAATGTCGCCAAGGCTTTCACGGGGTGGAGCATTCGCCAGCCGCGTCGCGATCCGGAATTTTTCTTTGAGGAACGGCTGCATGATAACAGCGTGAAAATGGTGCTCGGCCACAAGATTCACGAAGGGGGAATGCGGGACGGCGAGGAAGTTCTGGACATTTTGGCGCGCGATCCGCACACCGCGCGGCACATTTCGTTTGAACTGGCGCAGCGCTTCGTATCCGACAATCCGCCGGATGCGCTGGTGGACCGCATGGCGCAAACGTTTCTGAAATCCGACGGCGACATTCGCGATGTCCTGCGCACCATGATTTATTCGCCGGAGTTCTGGTCGAGGGACGCGTATCGCGCCAAGATCAAGACACCGTTTGAGCTGGTGGCCTCGGCCACGCGGGCTGTGGGCGCGGAAGTGGAAGTTCCGCTTCTGCTCGTGCAATGGACGAGCCGCATCGGCCAGCCTCTCTATCAGTGCGAGCCTCCGACCGGGTATTCGGATAAAGCCGACGCGTGGGTGAATACCGGTGCGCTGCTCAGCCGCATGAATTTTTCTCTCGCGCTCACCTCCAATCGTGTCCGCGGCGCGCAGGTGAATGTGGATTCGCTTTTCGGCGGCGACAGCGTGGCCGATCCGCACGCCACGCTGGACCGGGCGATTCAATCCTTTCTGGGCGGACAGGCGTCGCAGGAGAGTCGCGACACGCTGGAGAAACAGCTCGAGGATCCGCAAATCTTGCAGGCCAGCCTCGACGATCCCGTCAAGCAGGTGAACACGGCGATGATCGCGGGACTGGTTCTGGGTTCGCCGGAGTTTCAGCGGCGATGAGGCAATCGTTCGGCGCACGGTTTGTAGCTCGCCTCTTCAGAGGCGAGGTTTTCTCGACTTTGAACGAAAACCCCCGCGTCTGAAGACGCGGGCTACAGGAATTAGGAGAACCATCATGAAAGTTTCGCGGCGTGTTTTCGTGAAAAGCGGCGGCGTGGCCATGATCGGCATGAGCACCATTCCCGCGTTCCTGCAGCGCGCCGTGGCGGCGACGCCCATGCCGAACAAAAAGAAACTGATCGTCGTGTTTCAACGCGGCGCCGCGGATGGATTAAACATCGTCGTGCCGTTTGGCGAAGAGAATTACTACCGCATTCGACCGACGATCGCGATCCCGCAGCCGCGCAACGGCGTCGAAGGCACCGCGGTCGATCTCGACGGATTCTTTGGCCTGCATCCGAGCCTCGCGCCCCTCGGGCCTTTGTTTCACAACGGGCAACTGGCCATCGTTCATGCCGCTGGATCGCCGGACACGACGCGTTCGCATTTTGACGCGCAGGATTTCATGGAGTCCGGTACGCCCGGTGTGAAATCCACGGATGACGGCTGGCTGAACCGCACCGTCGGTGGAATAAACGAGCAGGACGCTTCTCCTTTCCGCGCGGTGGCGATGGGGCCGAACCTGCCGCTTACGCTGCGCGGCGCTGCGCCCGCGATCGCCCTCGCAGACGTCAAACAATTTCGCGTGATGAGCCAGTCCACTGCGGTGCAGGGCGGGTTTGAAGCGCTGTACGCGCAGACCGTCGATAAAGTTTTGCGCGGCACGGGAACGGAAACCTTTGAAGCGATTGACATGTTGCGCAAGGCTGACCCTTCGCGCTTCCAACCGGAGAATGGCGCCGATTATCCGAAGAGCCGCGTCGGGCAAACGCTGCAACAAGTGGCGCAGCTTTTGAAGGCTGACATCGGCATGGAAGTCGGCTTCGTCGATACCGGAGGCTGGGACAATCACGTGAACGAAGGCGGCGCGCAGGGGCAGATGTCCAACCTGCTGCGCGATATGGGGCAAGGCCTCGCCGCATTCCATCAGGATTTGGGAGACCGCATGGAAGACGTTGTGGTCGTCACCATGTCCGAATTCGGCCGCACCGCACATGAAAACGGAAACCGCGGCACCGATCATGGCCACGCCAATTGCATGTTTGTGATGGGCGGACCGGTGAAGGGCGGAAAAGTGTACGGCAAGTGGCCTGGGCTTGGGCCGGGCCAGTTGAACGAAGGCCGCGACCTCGCGCTCACCACCGATTTCCGTTCTGTGCTCGGCGAAGTGATTGCCGGGCACCTGGGCAGCAATAATTTGCGCGCTGTTTTTCCGGGATTTGAGAACAGTCCCACGAAATTCCCCCGCCTGCTGAAAGTGTAATTACCCCCTCGAGTGAAGAACGGCCAGGCGTGCATCGCGCCTGGCCGTTCTTTTGAGTGAGGCTTCCATCGTTCGCTCAGAAATCCGCCGCGTTACGCGCTTGGATCGGAAAAGCGCCAGGGCTGACACTGGGATGTGGACTTAAGAAGCCACTTGCCTCTAAGGTCCAAACGGAACAATATTCCCGGCGCAGGCTTCTGGTCCGATCAGTAGACAAGTCACCCCCCACCGAGTGGGAAAACGCGAGGTCGGAGCTCGCGCGACGGACCCTGGGTCTGGCCATTCAGTCTGACGGGTGCGTTTTATAGGGGCCGGAGGGCGAATGGCCCCGGTCCGTAGCGATTTGCGGCCCGGCGCAAAGGCGCTTTCCAGCTTGGAGACAACGAGATGGCTTCGGCAAGCCAACCAAAACGTTCTGCAACGCCGCCAGGCGATTCTCCGGCAGCCGGGGTGGCGCCGGTAGGCGCCCATGCTGCCGGGTCGCCGCTCGCGCCTTGGATCCAGCTTGTGGCTGGCGTGATCTGCATGGCCATGATCGCCAACCTGCAGTACGGCTGGACCATCTTCGTCAATCCGATTGATGCAAAACACCACTGGGGCAAGGCGGCGATCCAGGGAACTTTTACGCTGTTTATTCTTCTGGAGACCTGGCTTGTGCCCTTCGAGGCTTACCTGGCCGACCGTTTTGGTCCGCGCCTCCTGGTGATGGTCGGGGGGGTGATGATCGGGTTTTCCTGGATGCTGTTTTCCTGGGCGAACACCCTTACCGCACTTTACGTCGGGGGAATGATCGGCGGAGTCGGGACCGGCTTGGTTTACGGGACCTGCATCGGCAACGCGCTGAAATGGTTTCAGGCCCGGCGGGGATTGGCTGCGGGAGTGACGGCAGCGGGGTTTGGAGCGGGCGCGGCGCTGACGGTGCTGCCGCTGATGCATTCATTGTCGTCGAACGGATACGAGGCGACCTTTTTCCGCTTCGGCCTGCTTCAGGGTATCGTCGTATTGCTCGCTGCGCTGGCGCTCAAGAAGCCGACTGGCCGCGCGGCCGCTCGGCGCGCGAATCCGCGCCTTCCGCAAACGAAGACGGACAGAACGCCTTTCCAGACGCTTTCGAGCGGGGTGTTCTGGCTGATGTACATCGATTTTGTGCTGGTGGCCGCGAGCGGCCTGATGGCTACCGCGCAACTCGCACCCATCGCCAACGGCTTCGGCATCGCCAAGAGTCCGGTAACCCTGCTGGGAATCACTGCCCCGGCCTTGTTGTTCGCCTTATCGCTCAATAACCTGATGAACGGCGTGAGCCGCCCGCTCTTCGGTTGGGTATCCGATTGGCTGGGCCGGGAAATGACCATGTTCCTGACGTTCCTGGCCGAAGGGATCGGCATACTCTACCTGGATCGCTACGGCAGCAATCCCGTCTTTTTTGTGATTCTCGCGGGCTTGGTGTTTTTTGCGTGGGGAAACATTTTCAGTATTTTTCCGGCGCTCACCTCCGATCATTTCGGCAACAAGTACGCCACCACGAACTACGCGCTACTGTATACGGCCAAGGGCTGCGCCGCGTTCTTCGTGCCCATCGGCAGCATTCTTGCCGCTCGCACCGGAAGCTGGCACCTTACGCTTGTGATTGCTGCCGCGGCGAATGTTGTCGCGGCGCTCTTGATGCTCCTGGTGCTGCGTCCCATCCGCATCAACGCCATTCGACGCGAGGAAACTCTGGCGGCGACCCCCGCCGATTAATCTGCAGGCATTTTATTTTTTCCAGAACCCGCGAATTTCTCAGTGTTTTTTCATCTGGCCGTGTTTCTGGTAACATGTTCGCAGCACACCCTTTTCGCATTTCCATTTATCTGGAGGCAAGGTCCAAATGGCAAGTCCAATGGTTGAGATTCAGATTACTGCGCCGATCTCCGACGCCCACAAAACCGTGCTGACCACGGAAGCCGTGACATTTCTCAAGAAGCTTTCTGCCGAATTCGAGGGGCGCAGGCAGCAGTGCCTCGCGCAGCGGCGCGAGAAGCAGGCGAAGATCAACCGCGGAGAATTGCCCGATTTCCTGCCTGAAACGGCTGGCATTCGCAAGGCGGAGTGGAGCGTCGCGTCCATTCCAGCGGATCTGATGGATCGGCGCGTGGAAATTACCGGGCCGGTGGATCGCAAGATGATCATCAACGCGCTCAATTGCGGCGCGGAAGTGTTCATGGCGGATTTCGAGGATTCCAATTCGCCGACCTGGAGCAACAATCTGGACGGGCACATCAATCTTCGCGACGCCGTGAATCGCACGATCACATTTACGAGCCCGGAAGGGAAGAGCTACAAGCTTAACGAGAAAACGGCGACGCTGCTGGTTCGCCCGCGCGGCTGGCACCTCGATGAAAAACATTTT
>Ga0210396_10003344_pt1 | contig 16006 bp, 12 predicted proteins | sample IncBWH17OmetaG_FD_155466 | JGI IMG/M metagenome (GOLD analysis project Ga0210396, IMG submission 155466) | Forest soil microbial communities from Barre Woods Harvard Forest LTER site, Petersham, Massachusetts, United States - Inc-BW-H-17-O ... | reverse complement strand
CGTGCCCCAGCCTTTCGGCGGCAAGGTTCGCCAGATCCAGGTCTACCTCGATCCACTCAAGCTTCAGGCATACCAACTAAGCGCGATGGACGTAGTGGAAAAGATTAACAATTCTAACCTTATCCTGCCGGCCGGCGACGTAAAGATCGGTCCATTCGACTACAACCTTTATACGAACAGTCAGTTGAGCAGCGTGGACAAGATCAACGAGGTGCCACTCAAGATGGTCGACGGCCACCCGGTGCTGGTCGCCGATGTCGGCCGGGCCGCTGACGATGCCGCTATTCAGACAAATATCGTTCGCGTCAACAGTCAACGATCCGTCTACGTCCCGGTCCTGAAGTCAGGTGCCGACGCCAATACCATCGCGGTGGTGAACGGAATCAAGAGCGCGGTCAGGAATCTGCGAGATATACCGTCGAGCCTGCAAACAAATGTGGTCTTCGACCAGTCTGTCTTCGTTAAGACAGCCATTGAAAACCTGATTCATGAGGGGCTAATCGGTTTGGTGCTCACCGGGCTGATGATTTTGATTTTTCTAGGCAACGCGCGAGCGACGCTCGCCGTCTTTCTTTCGATACCGTTATCCGCCCTGGCGGCCTTCATGGCTCTATACTCCGGCGGCAGTTCAATTAACGCCATGATCCTCGGCGGGCTAGCATTGGCCTTCTCCCGATTGATCGATAACTCGGTTATCGTGCTCGAAAATATCTTCCGTCATATGGAATTGGGAGAATCGCCGGAGGTGGCCGCAGAGAACGGCGGCAAGGAGGTCTCGTTGGCGGTCCTGGCCGCAACCCTGGCAACGGCCATCGTCTTTTTTCCTGTCACCTTCCTCTCCGGTGTCAGCCAATTTCTTTTCACCGCGCTGGCTTCGTCTGTTGTTCTTTCCCTCTTCGCTTCGTATTTCGTCGCGATGACCGTGGTGCCGCTTTTCTGTGCGAAGTTGATCAAGGCTCACCAGGCGCACGAAGCATCCGCGGATGGTCATCAGGAACCACCTAAAGGATTGGCGGCCAAATTCAACTGGTGGTTCAACCGCCGTTTTCATGCATTTCTGGATCGCTTTGATCGCGTGCAAGCTTTCGCGCTGGCACGGCCCGCTGCGACCGTCATTGGCATCCTCGGACTCTTCTGCCTGAGCTTTACTCTATTGCCCGCCCTCGGTTTCGCCTATTTTCCCAGGACCGATCCCGGCCAGTTTATCATTAACCTCAAGGCTGCCACCGGGACCAGGATCGAGATTACGGAACAGGAAGTAGCGAAAACCGAAGATCTTATTAGAAAGATCGTTTCGCCCCACGATCTCCGGCTGATCGTCTCTAACATCGGGGTAACCCCGGATTTGTCGTCGATCTACACCACGAATTCCTCCACCCATACAGCGTACGTCCAGGTCAGTCTGAACGATGGACATACGGTCGGCAGCTACGCCTATATCGACCGGGTGCGAGCGGCCATGCAAAAAGAATTGCCTGAGTTGGCCACCTATTTCCAGACGGGAGGGCTGGTCGATGCCATTATTAATCAGGGGTTGCCGGCGCCGATCGACATTCAAGTCAGCGGGAATAATTTGCCGGAGGACGCGAAGATTGCGGCCAGCCTCCGCAACCAGGTCAGCCGATTACCCGGCGTCGCCGATGCTTATATTCCGGAGGATGTCGATGCCCCCTCCCTTAAACTGCAAATCAATCGCTATTATGCTCAAGAGATGGGGCTGAGTGAACATGAAGTCGTCAACAATATCATTACTTCACTCACCTCAGACGGAATGATATCTCCTAGCTATTGGGTGGACCCGAAGAGCGGCAATCTCTATATGCTAACGGTTCAATTTCCAGATAATACGGTCCGATCTCTGGAAGATCTGAAGAACCTGCCCATTCGTTCGTCCGGGCAAAACAATACGACTGTTCTGGGAAATGTCGCGAGCGTGAAGCTGATTGAGTCGCCGACGGAAGTAGACCATTACAAGCTATTCAGGGTTGTCGATGTCTACGTTTCGACCAAAGGTGAGGATCTGAGCCGGGTGGCCTCCGCGGTGCAGCACATTGTTGATCAGGTTAAAAAGGAGGCGCCATCAGACGTGCGGATCGATATGCACGGCATCGTCGATCCGATGTGGTCATCGCTCGAATCCTTCGGATTCGGATTAATTCTTTCGTTGCTATTAGTTTACCTGGTGCTCGTCGCTCAATTCCGTTCGTTTGTCGATCCATTGCTGATTCTGTTGGCGGTTCCGCCTGGGGTAGCCGGCGTCCTGTTAATTCTGACCACGACCGGAACAACTTTGAATATTATGTCGTTAATGGGGCTCGTCATGATGGTCGGAATTGTCGTTTCCAACAGTATCTTGATCGTCGAGTTTACCCACCGCCTGGTCGCAGAGGGCAAGCCGTTAAGGGAAGCCGTTCAATTCGCGGTTCGCGTACGGCTCCGCCCGATTTTGATGACCTCTCTGGCAACTGTTATCGGGTTGATCCCGATGGCTTTGGCCTTGGAAGCAGGCAGCGAATCCTACGCGCCGCTGGCACGTGCGATCATCGGTGGATTACTGGCCTCAGTGGCTTTGACGGTATTTATCGTTCCCTCGGCGGTGCTGCTGGTTTACCGGAATCGCCAAGGTTCGGACGGATCAAGGGGCCGCCAGCCCGAACTGACACCAACGCACTAACCTCCAAGGCGGACTTTCCGGCCTGAACCATCCTACGATCCTGAATCGGCAATCGGATGGAATTAATGTCAGCCAACTGCGGTCTGACTTTGGCAAGACCCTGAATCTGACCGAGGCAGCAATTTTCCGGCGCTCTGCAGCAAAGATTTTTCGGTGGGAGCGCTCCCCCATAAACGCTAAGATAATTGTCAGGCGCCTCGATGGCCAATGGCTTTTGTCCCGGAGGGACGGCACGATAGTAGCCTGGCACGAAGTGCCTGGAATCAGGAGGAAAATAGTCCCGTCCCAGCGGGACGATTGAACCGATCTCAGCTTAGATCAGACGCAAGTAATAAACGCTTAGTAAAGCAATGTTTTAGCATTCGGAAATGCCAGAATATAATCGGCGATGGCCAACACCTTTTGCTCTTTCAATATTCATTGTATTTTCAGCACCAAAGAGCGTGCCCCGATGTTGAACCCTGAGCTGAGGGACCGGCTCTGGCCATTCTTGGGACCCAGGCACTTCGTGCCTGGCTACTATCAACCTGTCCCTCCGGGACAAAGCCATTCGCCCATCGAAGCGCCACACCATTATCTTAGCGCTTATGGAGCGCTCCCCAAGGCTTCTGGGTTTGCAACTCCGGGCCTGTCTTCTGTCAATGGGCGGCATTTTATGAGAGATTCTTAATGTTCCATTAATTGTATCAGGCTGCAGAAAACGTATATATACATATGTATACCTACCAATATCTGGAACCGAATATGGAGAAGATTAGAGACGCAGCATTTGTCGTGAGCGTTCACGACGACGTCTTGAACCGGACTGTCCGTATCAATTTGAGATGGAAAGGGAATCGCGATATTTCCGATTTCGCTTTGGATGTTCTTGGTGAAATTGTTCGGTGCGAAGCGGAGACCGAAAACACAGGGTGGGTGATCGTCAGATCCTCTCATCTTTGGCACGAGTTAAGCTTTCCGCCGGTCTCGCAATTCGGCCACGCGATTCTGCGATCCTCTAATCTGGTGGACTCCGGAGATGAAATCCCTTTGAAACCTAAGTTTATTAATTATCATTGCTGACGGTACTCTCATTTATGTCTCTCGGCGTGCCGGGATACACTCTTACCGAACAGGTTGAACCTAAAGCGCGCTGAAAGATCAGTTATGCCAAACTTGTCGAAAGGTGTGTTAATAAGAATGAAAGCACTAAGTTTAACCCTCCTGTGTGGGATGGCCGGATCTCTGGCGTTGCTGTCAACCGGATGCACGGCCCCCGAAGGTCCCCACTCTAACGTGAGATTGCTCATGCCTGGCACGGACACTACCCCTCCTGTCCAGAGTGACATTGATCAGGACTTTTACCAACCTCCGAGGGATCCTCAATTTAATACTGCTCGCGACCAATGAGCGAGCACCGGCGTGTCCTCTGTCAATGGGTGCCAGTTTATGAAGGATCGTTAATATTCCATTAATTGTCTTATGATGCAGAGGAGCTATAGATAGGGAGATCTGAGATATTCGCGAAGATTTGGCCTATTTGCAGAGGAGTACAGGCTGCTGGTAACCTTCGGTCCGGAGAATCCCGACGTGGCAATCCGTGCCCGCCGAACTGCGCCGGTGAACGGTGAACGGTGAACGGTGAACGGTGAACGGTTTTAGTCGCGGCCATTAATCTAAACAGATAGAGAAGTTATGGCGGTGCAGTTTCTCCTCGTCGGTGCCGTCGCTATCGGATCGCTGACTTCCGCTCCCGATTTGGGCGCTCACAGCGGAGGAGGAGGCGGCCACGGCGGGGCCATGTTTCACGGTGGGTGGCATCCCGGGGGGCCTTCGCGGCCCAAAGGAGGTATTTTATGAGCCGCATCCGGTTTCTTTTTTTCGCTTTTCTTCTGACGACGTTGCAACCGCTTCGCGCTGAGAATATCGATAACCGCAACTTCGCAATCGACACTTGTTATCCGACGCCGAACGAAATCCGATTGGCCGAGCAGCGGGCCCGCAAATACTGGGAAAAGCATGCGGCAAGATTTGGATCGAACCCGGTTTATCTCGCTGTTGAGACATCGAAAATATTTCCGGGCGAGGTTCAAGACCTGTGGCCAAAACTGATCGACTCGGAGACGACTGCCAGTTTCTTTGCTCAAGGATTTGATAATTACAGCAATCTTCAGCTCCGTGGGATTATGATCTTTGACACCCGTACGAGTCATTTCGTGAGCAATCGCGGGTTTATTTCGGTCGACACCCCGCCACTGGGCCATCTTGCCCGCTTTGACAATTACATCGCCCGGTACATCGGGTTTGCCAATGGGGGCTGAACCGGGAGATTCGGCAGGCTGGGCCAGAATCGCCTCGCGGGGGTGGCGCTCCGGGAAGCGGTCATCGTACCGTCGGCAGTTTTGATTATTTACTGGCGGAAAAAGCCAGGACATAGTACACCTGCCGAACCAGAGCCGGTATGATCCGTGAACTCGAGCAGACATGATAGGAAGATTTTCGTTTATCCTCTTTCTTGTTTCCTGTTGGGGATTCGCGAAGGACGTCAGCTGGCCTTCCAAGCAGGTAAGTAGCTACTCGGCGGGCCTGACAGCCCCGCGGAAGATTACCCTGGACCAAGCGGAATCAATTGCGCTTCAGCAGACTCCAGTCCTTGGGAGAGCCTATTTTGATACTCAGGCCGCTAAGCAAGTTGTGCGCGAAGCTCGCTCTGGACTTTTCCCGCAGGTGGTCGGGGATGTGGCCGCGGTTGGCACTAACGCGACGAATATCCGCCTTGGCGCTTCTGGAGCTCTCAACAACCCGATCATTCTCAATCGGCAGTCAAATGGAATCAACATCAGTCAATTAATTTTCGATTTCGGCCGGACACTGAATCTTACGGCTGCCGCGAAGTTTCAGGCCCTTTCGGAAGCGCAGCAGCAAGAATTGGTCAAAGCGCAGGTTCTGCTCCAGGTCAATCGGGCCTATTTTAATGTGCTGAAGGCCCAGGCTCTGTTAGCCGTTGCGGACCAGACGGTAACCTCTCGCCAAGCCATCTACGAGGAGATCGCAGCTCTCGCCAAAAGCAAACTGAAATCTGATCTTGATCAGACATACGCACGAGCGAATCTGGAACAGGCGAACCAGTTGGTGCTCCAGGCCACGAACGCCGTCGAGGTAGCATATGCCGAACTCTCCGACGCTATGGGGTTTGGTGCAGTGGAAAAGTTTTCCCTGAGCGACCCGCCACTATTTAAATTTCCGGAGAAGACCGTTGGCCTGCTGGTTTCGATAGCGTTACAGATTCGGCCTGAAGTGGTTGCACTCCGTGATGAGGTCAACGGAGCCCAAAGGCAGGCAGCTGCCGAGAGGGACGCGAGACTCCCCAGGCTTGAAGCGCTCGGCACTTTTGGAAGAACGACGCTAGGCGATTCCAGCGTACTCGGCACCTACGCCGCAGCTGGTATCGACATCCAAGTTCCTCTCTGGACCGGCGGTCTGCTTTCGGCTCGTCAGAATGAAGCAACCTTAAGGGCAAGCGCTCAACAAAAATCCCTTGAGCAGCAAGAAAATCAGGTTGTCAAAGAAGTGAATTCCTCTTGGTTTGACGCCTTTACCGCCTTGAAAAACATCGGTGTGGCCGAGCAACTTGCGGCAAGTGCGCAGCAAGCCTTGGAACTGGCCGACGCGGAGTACCGCGCCGGCCAGACGTCGATTATCGAACTAAGTCAGGCGCAATTAAATGCTCTACAAGCCGAAATCGCCGCGGCGTCTGCCAAGTACGATTACCAGATCGACCGGGTCCAATTAGAATATCAATGCGGGACTTTGCCGTACCGAACTCCTGGCAAGGTTAACCGCGGAGCGCCACCGATCGGTCACCGGTGAAGCTACGTTGTTGCAGCCGTGGTGACTACTTTTTATTACCGACTCGATCCAATCCGCTCGGTCGTTCGCCTCTTCTCAATGCCCTGTCAAGGAAATCCAAATTCCTTGATCTTGGCATTCGCGGCATTGTCTTTAGCGGTCACCACCACATTCTCTCCGGTGGTCAAGACTAGAATGTACCCACCATCAGGGCCAGTAGAGTAGCCGACTACATAGTCGAGGTTTACAAAATTAGAAACAGTCGTACCGGCGATTCGTACCCAATTATTCTTTGGCAGCAGAAGCGACTCAAGTTGTGCCAGCATCTGATCCGAGAACCCGGAAGCACTTACGCCGAGTAAAAAGTGCGATCCGAAGGAATAGAACTGCAACGTATGCAGATCAGGTCCAATGACGGAATCTCTAATTAGGGATATTTTGTTTAAATCCAAATGCTTAGTGTGTCCAACCGGACACTCGTACCAGTCGTGCTCAGCGCTGAGCGAATGCTGGGCCGACCAAAACAGCGTCATGACCAAAATGACTAAGAGGTGGACTAATCTGAGATTCCGGCAGCGAAATTGTTTGGTACGCAGACCGCCGTGCAAGATGCTAGGCTCGTAATCAAATGCTCTAGATTCATTAAATTCAGACATGTTTAAAGCTAGAAGAGTTTGGCGAATACTTTCTGAAACCTGTGATTTTGTCTAGTTTGTTCAACATTCAGTCGATCAGGAGTCGGGAGTTAGAAGTCAGAAGCACCAGCGCATCTACCGGATCGATCCCAACCGCAATCTTTGATCAGGCGCGCCGATCAGACCATCGACACCGAGCAGATCGCCGAGCACTGGGACCGCATGGGTCAACTCTACGCCTCAACCCATCGTCGGAACGTCTCCCAGCTTGGCGGGACTCCCCGGGATCTTGAGGCTACGGCTTTGGTTTTGCAGACTGTTCTCGATCTGCTCGATGAGGAAGGCTTTGCTCATCTGGCGTCGAGACAGGCGAATTCCGCAGCGGACTCGATCTCGACATCGTGATCGATGGTTTTTACGGCCCGATTTATTATCGACTTCTGGTTCCCTATGCCAACCTTTCAAATTCGTACATTAACTCGCTTGCCATGCATCCCTGAGGGGGATCGCCTCTAAGTAACTCGTCCGCAAAATAGACCAGTAACGAACAGCGACAGGCACGACTCGAATCCTGTTGCGAAGGAAGCCGCACGGCTCCCGATTGGAACGCCGGATTTCTCCCACTCGTCATCACGCTGATCGGATGGGTTCTAATCCTGCGCGGTATCGTTTCGATGTTCGTTCCAGGCGATGGCATCGCGCGGATGATAAGCTGGTTCAAGGTGGAAGAGCTCTCTTGGCTCTACGCCATCCTTGTCCTGGTGATTGGAGCGTATCTGACTTGGGCCGGCTTCACGGGCTGATTTACTCGCGCTCTCTGCGCCATCCCTTGCCGGGTGCTGGGCACGTATGCATTCCGCATCAGGAAGGGTTGTCAGCGTCTTTGGGTTCCTCAGACAAGAGATTGAAGGTCTCGACCGAGTAAAAGATCTGATGCAGAATTGAGGCATGTGCGGACGATACAGACGGACCACGTCGGAGGAAGAACTTGCTCGCCGGTATCACATTCCTATACCGCCACAGCGAGATCTGCCGATCAGTTGGAACATCGCTCCGACTCAGGATGTGCTCGCGATTCGGTTCAATCCAGCAACTAAGCAGCGCAGCCTGGACGCTTTGCGGTGGGGCTTGATTCCGAATTGGGCCAAAGATCCCAAAATCGCCTTCAAGACGGTCAATGCGAGGGTCGAGACCGTTGACACGGCACCGTCGTACCGGCAAGCGTTCAAAAAACGGCGCTGCCTGATTCCCGGGGACGGCTTTTACGAGTGGAAAAAAGCTCTTGGCGAAAAAATTCCGTACTCGATCAGCATGAAGGACGATTCTCCATTCGTGTTCGCTGGTCTGTGGGAGGGTTGGAAAGATCCCGCGAACGGCAATTGGTTGCACACCTGCACGATCATCACCGGAGAACCGAACGAGTTTGTGCGAGAGATCCACAGCCGGATGCCGGTGATCCTCCCGGAAGAGCATCACGATGCTTGGTTATCTGGTGAAGCCGGGAAAGAAGTCCTGGTCCCTTACCCAGCGAACCTGATGAAAGCATGGCCGATCAGCCCTCGGGTGAATACTCCAAAAAATAACGACGCAAATATTATTGCACCAATCGCGCTTGAATCGGTCGCAGGCCCGGAAAACTCTCCGCAACTTCTGTGATCGCTGCCCCCCGGAAGGCAAGCGCAATCTAAAACGATTCGGTCGCCCAAGAAAGAAGTGGCTGCGGTCGTCGTCTCCCGCTTTGGACGGCCGCGGAAAATAAATAGCATAATTACCATAATTGTGGTAACGTAGTGAATGATGAGATTTCTGACACACCTCCGGGAGAAATTCGCTTCCACCGTTCTACCGGTAGAATCGGGTGGGTCGACCAAATCCACCGGCAATAACGTCCTGGTGGTAGACGACGACAATGCGGTCTGTCGAATCGTTCAGCGGATGCTTTCCGATGAGCAATACCAGGTCCAGACCAGCCAATCTGTCGCCGATGCTCTCCTAGCCATCGAACAAAAGCATTTTGATGCCTTTGTGATGGACTACAAGTTGCCGGACGGTTCCGGACTCGACGTCGCGGCGCGGATTCGGTCTAAAGGAAGTGAAGTTCCGATCATTCTTATCTCGGGTTATGACGCGACTTCCGTCGCGTCGAGAGCGAAGAAATTTCATATATTCGATTTCCTCCAAAAGCCGTTCTCGCGGGAGATGATCTGCAACGCCGTGAAGAAGGCGATTGGATCAACTGAGGGTGCATCGGCCTAATTTTAAGATTCGCAGCCACAGTCATTCTCCTGTGCCGTTCGCTGGCTCAATGCCCCTGCTGAACTGCTTGTATAGAAACGGGGTAGCGCTTGTGCAAACGGGTGCGGCCGTTCTTTAAGGACAGTCGTGCCCCTCGCCGGATGGCAAAGCATGAGCGGGCCGCCGCTCGAAGCCAGCACAAAACGAGGCTTACGCCTCTCACGTCACGCCATTGCGCTAGAATGCCCTGCTTGCCGCCACTCCGCACTTCGAGTATTCGATCGATCGCCGGGTCCCGTCGTCTCGCTCGCCATCAGGCATACGGACAAATCGCGATAGCCACCAAGTTGAAGGACACGCACCGAACGCGAGTGCCGGCGCGAGTTGAACGAGGAATGCCGAACAGTTGCGTTTCGCTTGCTCCGATCACGGGCGCATGGTTGCAAATGTAATGGCGTCAGCAAGTTGGCGAGAGTTCGGTCTTTTTGTGCTGTGCAACTTCCCAATCAAGGCGATCTGAGAGTTGATCAGCGCTGCGTCAACTGCACGATCCTCGGAAAGACAGCCAGCTTGCGAGATTCGGTTCCAGTTCTCGCTCAAAGTCATTAGCCTTCTGACAATAGGTTTTGCAAGATTGGCCCTTTCCGCAGCACGCGCTGCTTCCTGTAGAGAAGCCGTGGGGCTAGGGCCAACAGTCTTGTCCAAGGCGCCCCGACTCACGGCTGCACCCCTGGAACCCGGCTGTCGGACTCGGTCATTACGCAATTTCTCTTCCATCGCCAAAAACTTTACGGTAAAAAATTCAATCAAGGCGTCACGGTGTTCGTCGGTCAGATCAGGCGAGTTGGCAAGCGCCTGTAGCAGCTCTATTTTCTTCCACTGCGCCTTTAACGTATCTCTCCCCAGCAAAACGGCTCTGACATCTTCCCAGAGTCGATAAAATGGCAACACCTGGTAATCGCTCCGCTCTTCCAGGCATTCTATCTTAACCAGGCAATAATCATGCTCTGCCGCCGGACGGCAATCGTCTCTTGTTCCCGTGAACAAGCGCCCTTCCTTGATCCACAAAAACTCGGGTGTCTGCTCGTTTTCAGCACAATTTACGCAGGCCAGATAGCCCTGGCGAAAACAGTGTGCATCCCCCTCTTCCGCGGTGAAAACGTCTCGAAAACCGAACCTTAGCTCATTCTCTTTCATCCCAAGAAAACTATTTAACCCTTCTCCCAGCGGCTTGGCTATTTCGAGATAACGAGAAAGACTCGTCAGATCGAAAGCTTTGACCACCTTCTCTAGTAAATTAAAAAACCTTGTGGCCAGGTCGCTCGCCTGCACTCGGACAAGTCCCACGAAAAGACCGACGTCGTCACCTACATAGGGAACTGGGCCTAAAATTCGCGTATTCCGGAGTTCGACGTACTGCCCGTCGAGATATGGCCGAATATTCTGGAGCAGTTGGTTGCCGACGAAAAATGGAATGTTTTGCCGCCTTGTATCGTAGAGAAAATCGCTGACCGATAGCGTCAACGGATTGAAGTCGCGCCAGTACTCGCGCTTATCTCGAAGATACATTTCCGCCAAGCGGATCTGGAAATAGTTCGCGTTAGGTTTTATCCGGACGCTGGCGAAATTGCCGTCCAAGACATGATCTTCCGGTACTCGAAAGTAAAGCTTCCGCTCTTCGGAGCGCCTGGTCCATTTATCGAGAAGCCCAGAAATCATCTGGATTGCCTCCTAACGGTTCTCGACCTGAGTCACTAAAACGGATGAGGCCCAAATCCGATTATCGCCGTACGCTCCGTGCAATTCCCTCCGCACATCTAGAAACGCGAACTCCATTGGCCTTCGCTCCCCGATTAGCTTTCCATAAAAGCGCTTGGTATGCTCTACCGCCTTGTCGTCATCAATATCCCAGCGAAAGGCGACAATCGAAGCTATTCGTTTGCTTGCGAGGTCGAAGGCGAATGCGGAACTGCAACAGCTGCTCATGTAAACGAACCGCGTGCCCGCCTCGCGCAAGTTCAATGCAAATTCGTCACCACTCACCGCTTCCGGCCCAGTCCGACCTGGGAAAAAGACACTCGCTTTCTCTCCTCTCCTTGGTTCGTAAACGGAATGACCAATATAGTGAACCATGTCCCACTTCTCATTTGCCAGCCGCTTCTTCACGTTTTCCCACGAAGCGGAGGCCCGCCGAGAACCGTTCAAACGCTCCACATAAACTCCATTCCCTTTCAGAAATCTCTCTAACCACCGGGCCTCGATTTCCGCGTGCTCTAACTTTCCCAACTCGCTGGCGGCAGACGGCGCTGATCCTTCGGTGGCCGCCTGGATAATTAAACATTTGCGGTCGGTCCAAATAATGTTGTCGAAAGAAGAGAGCAGATTCTCCTCGCCGTTGATATAGGCCTTTCGGTAAATTGGAGATCGCAACATATAATATTCTTTGTGTTCATTGAGTAATGCCTCCAATGCGATTGGGTGTGTCCTTGGCTCCACCACAAACCGAATCTTGACGTTTTCCGCTCCGCCAGCGCGATCTACCAGAGTGCGGAAATCTTGGGCAAAAGTCCAATTGTTAGCGAAAAGCTCGTCCAATAACGTTTCTCCAACGTCGACAAAGGCATCCTGCCACTCTGGCGGCTCTAATAGCCCAGCGCGCCAGGATCGTCCTACTAATTTTTGAAACTTCAAAGCATTGACTTTCAGCGGTCGGATCCCAATATTCCATGCCCCGATCATACTGTAGTTACCCCAATTACCGGGATCCCTCTCAAAGTTGAGAAAAATGTCGACTCGACTCACGTTAGAATGCGTGTCTTGGACGGTCGTCTTAGGGGCGGCAGGCGAATGCTTCTGAATTTGGCGGATCAGGTTCTCTTCCCACTTTTCGCCGGTCTTAACAACCAGAGAGCATGGTTCCAGTTGCGTAACGAGTCCAAATAGTTGGTTATCGATATTGTCGACAACGAGAATAGCCGGTGTAGTTAGACTGTCCTCTCGGATCCTGCGGAGAAGCGATGCTCCGTTTTGCTGCGCTAAATTCAGAGGAGCTGCGCTGTCCGCAGGAATATCCAATGCCACTATTAATAGGTCATATGGCCCTTTCTTGGTTCCTCGACTAATTGCGGCATAGGCATCCTTTTCGTTCTTCTTTACGCCAATGGAAGAAGACGCGGAACTTCCCAGGGTTTGGCTGACATTTTTCGCAAAAACAGTCGCGAGTTCGTCGTTCGGGATGACGAGTAGAACGTTCATGGCTCGGAGTTACGCGCTCCTGGTAGATCAATTCTGAAGGTGACGTCCTCACCGTTCCTCAGAGGCTGATGGTACAGTCCTTTATGGTTTGCGACAAACCCTCGAATAATATTCTCTCCCAACGCGATATCCGCCAGTGCTTCGGATAATGATTCGTGACGCAAATATTCCGCTTCGCTGGTGTCGATGCGAGGCATGAATCCGGCAATTACAATAGCGATCCATCCGCCACTGGGCGAGACCTTGATCTGAATGGACCCGTCCTGTGGAACGAACCGCAGTAGATAGGAGAGAATCGTTCGCACACAAAACGTTAATTGGTATATATCTCCACGAATCGGTGGCAGATTTACCTGATATTCCTGTTTGATCTTATTTCGCTCGTTCGTCGGAAATTCATCTAAAATCAGCCGAAGTATTTCTGAAACGCTCAGCAGCATCTCGTTATAAGGAATTAGCCCCGCTTTCGGGTCGTAGAGCGCGAGACGGTCGAAGGTCAGCTCAACCCTCTTTAATTGTTGAATAACCTTGCTGACGGCTTCGAAAAGTGTGGAGGTTTGCGGACCTTGTTCGTTGACACAGATTGTATTCAGCCAGCTGAAGGCCAATGCCAAGGGTGTTTTAGTCTCGACCGCAATCTCATGGTACATCTTGCCGAGGTATTCGAGTTCTTTCACTCGGTTGAAAAGTGACCGGTCTCCGGCGATGAACACCACGCCTCCTAATTCTTTGGGTAGCGGGGAAGAGGAGAGGAGGGCCGGAATCTTGGCGCCATCCTTTCTAACCAGTGAAACCTCATCACCTGACAGCCTCCTGCCGTCCAATACCTGTTGGAGCAGCTTCCGAACTGGCAGTAAAGTACTGATTGATTTTCCGATCAACTCCTCGGGGAGATAGCCTAGCAGGCTCTCCGCAGCCGGATTTACGCGACTAATGACACCGCGAGCATCAGTGACCAGGATCGCATCCGATGCTGACCGCACCGTCGCCTCAACAAAATGCCGTGTGAGAACGCCGTGCAACAAATTTTTAAGCTCGTCCAGAATTGTCTGCAGCTCGTCCACCTCTTCCTGGGAGAAGGCATTCTCGCGCGGGTCTTCGATATTAAGCATCCAACAAACCTTGTCGCGAATCAGGATGGGCAGGCAAAGTTCTGAAACGGTTTTCGTTTTCAGCATCTGCTTAGCGATCGTGCTGAACGATGAATCCTCCGCAAGGTTGGGGATATTAAGAGGTTGTTTGGTCCGGTAAACATAACCGAGAATTCCCTCTTCGAGTGGTTGCACATAATCCTTCGGAAAGAGAAAGTCAGGGTGGTCGTTTCTGGCCTTTTGGCTGATTAAGCGCAGCTTTCCTTGCTTCTCGTCGACATGAAAGAATGCCGCATTTTCCCAATCGTAGTTGTCGATTAGGCGCTGGACGATAATTTGCGCAACTTTCCCCTGGTCCGCCCAGTCAGAAAAGATCGTTTGCATCAGGTCAAGGCGAAAGCACAGGTTTTTCCGTTCCTCAAAATAGAGGGCCATCAGCGCAGCTTCCCGCAGCGGTAAGGTCGCAAATATTTCCTTTTCGAATTCGTCGAAGGCCTGAGGCTGCCTCCGCGCAATTGCCACTGATGCGACTACGCGAGCGCCCCGGATAACCGGGCATCGTACGAATGAGCGAGATCGTTCCGCCCAATTCTTACCGCTTACCATTTCTTCCTTCAACTCGACGAAGCCAGGGCGTTTAAATAGCTCGTCCAAGTCATCGATGGCGCGCAATTCCCGACTGGCCGTAAATTCGGCCATGGCGGCGGTCATTTTATACCAACGGACTCCCCATTCTGGTCCACGCCGGGGCTCGAAAGCGAATAATCTACGGACCTCTTTCCCATTACGGCTGTACAAAGAGACAATAAACTGATCGAAAGGAATAACTTTCTCAACTTCCCGCGCCACAGATTCCAACAACTCCTTACCGTCTTGTAGAAGCGTTAGGATATGGTTGATATGTTCAATTGCTTGTTCCAATGAGATGTCTCGGATGATCGCTACTGAGCCTATCACCTGGCCTAGTGGGTTAAATTCGGGCGTCCCGGCGATCCTCACAGGAACCTGACGCTTGTCGCGGAGGCGCGTAGCGAACGTTTCATACTCATTCGCTTCCCCAACCTCGAACCGTTTCTTGAGTTGACCCTCAACTAACGACCAGTTTTTGTCGCCTGGAAAAAGATCTCTTACATTGTGCCCTTCCAGGCTTGTTACTCCCCAGATCCTCGAAACCTTCGCATTTGAATAGGTACACTGACCCTCCGTGTCGATCCTCATCACGCCGGCGGGAGACCGGTCGAAGATTGTAAGATTTGTTGCAGTCGGCTTAGCCATATCGAACCAGCACTCGATATTAAGCTCCCTTTGCGCATCCCGTGCACAGCCCCAGGGTAGATAGACATATTCGCGCCTAGGGATGGACCTCGATGCCGCAAAGCGAATTTAGGTTGAGTGCTAAACCTTTCGCAGCTAGGACATTAGCGAGTGTCCGTGGACAAATCAAGCGCAAAGGCGCTTCGGCATCTACCACTTTCGGGTGAGTTGAACGCTTCAACGATAGCTTTCCAATCTCATGATAGGCCTCATGCGCAACCGCCACCCATCGCGTACGCACCGGATCCTAGCAGCCCATGCTGTAACAGCGGCAGGGTTTGCTGACGGCGCGCGTCTTGCACCAGGAGATCCACGAGACCCGGTTATAACTCACTCCCGACCAATCGGCCTGCCTCTCAACGGCCGGACATAGTTCGTTCTCCGTCATGGGTCGACTAGGACAGGAACGGCGTCGTGCTTTCAGTCTCTTCAAAACCTCAAGATATCTGCTAATGTTCTAAAAATATACCTGATTTGCCGCGCACGACAGATCCACGGATAGCAACGAGAACGTCTCTCACTCATCGCTCGAGAAGGTCCACCGAGCGCCCTCTCGCGACGCAGAGCAATTTGATCGGCAGGATCGGGTCAACACTTGCTGCGGCCAGGACGCAAAGGACGGGGGAAGTTCATCGCGCCCCGTTTCAAGATCGGCGGCACCTGCTCGACAAAGAACGCTGTCGTAATTTTCGACGAGGTCACGTGGCATAGGCTCAGCGGCGGTCTGGGAGTTCGACGCCAGGTCGCCAAGTAACCGGGCAATCAACCACTCAGGATCTCGTTACTTCAGACACGAAGGCGATAGCATCAACGAAGTACTCGGGAACTATTCCCTCGGTTAAATCTGGTCGCTCCAGCCCTGCCGCAAGAGCCGACTTACCCGCACCAGCCAGCCCCGTCACCGCGAGGTATTTCTTCACCGTGGCGACCCCCTGCTATTTATCCCCTAGATTCTGCTCAACCAGCTCCATCTC
>Ga0210396_10003343_pt1 | contig 16006 bp, 10 predicted proteins | sample IncBWH17OmetaG_FD_155466 | JGI IMG/M metagenome (GOLD analysis project Ga0210396, IMG submission 155466) | Forest soil microbial communities from Barre Woods Harvard Forest LTER site, Petersham, Massachusetts, United States - Inc-BW-H-17-O ... | reverse complement strand
GCGCGATTCTGGCCGCTAGAATCGCTTCGACATTGCCGCCGGATAGAATTGTCAGAAAGTCCTCCACCTTGGGCATGCGTGCGCCCTGCGATGCGTCCAAGACGATTCCACCGCCGATCGTCACGACAGGTGAAAATTGGCGCAGGATGAACCGGTCACCCGGCAGGAGCAGCGCGGCCTCCGGCAACTTGATCCGCGCAAACCCGCTTTCGCCAGGAGCGATTTGCTTCTTTCCTTGCAGCGTAACCTCCGCAACGGTTTCCATGGCGTAGGCGTGAAAGTGTACCCGCGCCCGATGCTTTAACGGACGAGATGCCGAAGCCAGCAGGCGCAGGGTAGCATATGCCCGGCGCGTTTTTTCAAATGTAGCCGGAGGAGAGAGGGTCATGCCTCGCTTCAAATCCTCCGTAGTGGCGCCCGCCAAGTTCAGGGCGGTACGCTGACCGGCGGTCGCGACTTCCGAGGTTTGTCCATGCACTTGCACTCCCCGCACGCGCACCCTCCGTCCGGTCGGGAACACTTCCAATTCGTCTTCGCGGCGAACGGTGCCTGCCACTAGCGTTCCTGTGACCACGGTGCCAAAACCCTTCATGGTGAACACGCGGTCAATCGGCAGGCGAGCAATCGAATGCGAATCCCGTGGCTCTGCCTTGGCGGCAGTCGCAATCATGGCGCCTTTGAGTTCGGCCAGCCCCGCGCCCGTCAGGGAACTCACGGCGAGGATCGGAGACTTCGAAGTGTCCAGAAATGTCCCGCGCAGAAACTCTTCTACCTCCATTCGAACTACGTCGAGCGTGTCGGCATCCACCGCGTCGGACTTGGTCAGGACGGTGATGCCGTGCTGTACGCCAAGCAGTTGTAAGATATCGAAATGCTCCCGCGTCTGCGGCTTGATCGCCTCATCGGCCGCAATCACCAAAAGTACGAGGTCAATCCCGCCCACGCCAGCCAGCATGTTGCGCACAAAGCGTTCGTGCCCGGGCACGTCGACGAAGCCCAGCCGCAGCGTCTCGCCGTTTGGCGCGGCCAGGTCCATGTGAGCGAAACCGAGGTCAATGGTGATGCCGCGGCGCTTCTCTTCCTCCAGTCGGTCGGCATCGATCCCGGTCAAGGCCTTTACCAGCGCGGTTTTACCGTGATCAATGTGGCCAGCTGTTCCTACGATGATCGATTTCATCTGGCTGGCATCTTACCGGAAATTCGGGAACTGAAGATTCAAACAAATCGTGCCTGCGGCTCTACCCAGCCTCCGCGCTAAATGCGACAATAGAACTTCCTCATGGCTACCTCCATAACTTCTGCCTATTCTCCAGAGACGCTCCGGCAGCATGGTCTGACGTCCGATGAATACGAAAAGATAAAGCAGCTTCTCGGGCGGCGCGAGCCCACGCTCACCGAACTGGGCATCTTCAGCGTGATGTGGAGCGAGCATTGTTCCTACAAATCTTCGCGCGTCCACTTGAAGAGGTTGCCCACGCGCAGCAAGCGCGTACTGCAGGGACCGGGGGAAAATGCCGGCATCATCGACATTGGGGAGGGATGGGCGTGCGCTTTCAAGATCGAGTCGCACAATCATCCGTCGTTCATCGAACCGTTTCAGGGCGCAACCACAGGCGTGGGCGGAATCCTGCGCGACATTTTTACCATGGGAGCGAGGCCGGTGGCGGTCATGGATTCGCTGAGGTTTGGACCCATCACGTCTCATGTGAGCGCGCGTGGATCGCAATCACCGGTTACGCAGAAAGACATCCATCGTAACCATTCGATCCTGGAAGGCGTGGTCAGCGGCGTCGCGTCCTACGGAAACTGTTTCGGCGTGCCTAACTTGGGCGGCGAAACCAAGTTTGAGCCGTGCTACTCAGGCAATCCGCTGGTGAATGCTTTCGCGATGGGCCTGGTGCGCAAGGATGAAATTTTCTACGCGCGTGCTGCCGGGGAAGGCAATCCCGTGATTTACGTCGGCGCCAAGACTGGGCGCGATGGCATCCACGGTGCCACTATGGCCAGCGAAGAATTCAGTGAAGCTTCGGAAGCGAAGCGTCCCAACGTGCAGGTAGGCGATCCGTTCCTGGAGAAATTGCTTCTGGAAGCCTGCCTTGAAGCCATGCAGACGGGCGCGATTGTCGGCATTCAGGATATGGGCGCGGCGGGGCTGACGTGCTCGACCTGCGAGATGGGCGGGCGTGGCGGCGTCGGCATTGAGATTGAACTTGATCGGGTGCCGCAGCGCGAAACTGGCATGACTCCGTACGAGATTATGCTAAGTGAATCGCAAGAGCGCATGTTACTGGTCGCGCAGAAAGGCCGCGAGCAGGAAGTTTTCCGGGTTTTTGAAAAGTGGGGACTCGATGCTGTCGAGGTCGGCACAGTTACTCCCGGCAATAGATTGCGCGTACTGCAGCACGGTGAAGTCGTTGCCGAAATTCCGAACGAGGCGCTGACTGACGATGCACCCGTATACAAGCGTCCACTCGCCCGCTGGGAACCGCCTGTCCCGCGCGAGATGCCGGAGCAGGTCAAGCTCAACGACGGCGGCGACCTCACTCAAGGCCTGAAACAGCTTCTGGCCAGCCCGAACATCTGCGGGAAGCGTTGGGTATGGCAACAATACGATCACATGGTGCAGACCAACACGGTTGAAGCGCCGGGAGCGGGCGACGCGGGCGTGATTCGAATTAAAGGATCGCAGCGCGGGCTGGCGATGGCGCTTGATGGCAATGGACGCTGGTGCTATCTCGATCCGCGACTGGGCGCGATGCATGCCGTCGCGGAAGCCGCGCGCAAAGTGGCCTGTTCGGGGGCGACTCCGGTGGGCGCAACCAATTGCCTGAATTTTGGGAATCCCGAAAAGCCGCAAATCATGTGGCAGTTTTCGCAAACGATTGATGGCATCACTAAGGCCTGCGAGGAGCTCGAGATTCCCATCACCGGCGGCAACGTCAGCTTTTACAACGAGACGCTGGGCGAAGGTATTTATCCCACGCCGGTGCTCGGAGTCGTGGGGATTCTCGAAGACGTCCACAAAAGCGCGAAGATGAACTTTGTCAACCTCGGCCGCACGATCGTGCTATTGCGCGCGGGTGAAGCAGCCGATATCACCGATGTGGAGGGCGAGTTTGGATCTTCGGAATACGCCAAAGAAACCCTGGGCGCGTTGTGGGGATATCCTCCGGATATCGATCTGGAAAAAGAAGCCGCGCTGCAGAAGGCGGTAATCGAAATGATCAAACAGGGCGTGGTGGATTCTGTTCACGATTGCTCGGAAGGTGGGCTGGCAGTCGCTCTCGCGGAAAAAACATTCGCTAAGGGCATCGGCGCGCGAGTGAACCTTGCGTCGAATGGGCTTCCGGCCGAGTTTGTCCTTTTTGGAGAGGATGCAAGCCGCATTGTGATCTCTTGCGACCCCGACAACATTTTGCGAATCCAACGAACGGCGAAAGGCTATGGAATTGCCGCGGATGTGCTGGGAGAAACCATTCCGGACCACTTGGAGATTTCACTGGATGGAAAGCTGGCGGTGTCCGCCGCGGTTTCGGAACTACGCGCCGCATACGAAGGTGCGTTGGAAGCGGCCCTCTGGACTGAGCCGCAATTCATCACGGCGGATTGAGTGCGGCGTTAAATTTGAATGGCTGAGTGGAGTTCCACCATTTCGCTCAGATCAGATAAGGGTGTTTGGGAGCTTGATGTCTTTCGACAAATTCCACGACGAGTGCGGGGTAGTCGCGATCTTCGCCCATCCGGAGGCGGAAAAGCTCGCTTATCTGGGCCTTCATGCATTGCAGCACCGCGGGCAGGAGTCGGCGGGCATTGTCACCTCTGACGGCCTGACGTCCCGCGTGCATAAGGCGATGGGACTGGTCGCTGACATTTTTACGGAAGAAGTGCTGTCGCAGATCCGCGGCACGCTCGCTATTGGACATACACGTTATTCGACCGCGGGTGACTCGGCGCTGCTAAATGCGCAACCGATTCTGGTGCAATCGAATAAAGGCTCGATTGGAGTGGCGCATAACGGCAACCTGACGAACGCTGCCGAAGTTCGAAGCCGGCTGGAGCGCCAAGGGTCGATTTTTCAAACCAACAGCGACACAGAAGTAATCGTCCACCTGATCGCGCTCTCGCGCGAGCACACTTTGCCGGAGGCGATTGCGGATGCGTTGCGCCGGGTCGAGGGAGCGTTTTCGCTGGTGGTGATGAGTCCTGACCGGATCATCGCGGCGCGTGATCCGCGCGGCTTCCGGCCCCTAGCCATGGGCCGCATTCCGGCGCTCGAAGGCCAGAAGCGCGACACCATCGTTTTTGCCTCGGAGACTTGCGCCTTCGATCTTATCGGAGCCACTTACGAACGTGACGTTAAGCCGGGAGAATTGATCGTGGTTGGCCCGGAAGGAATCAGTTCGCGTTTTTATTCAACGGCGGCGCCACAGTCGAGCTGCATTTTCGAGCACGTCTATTTTTCGCGTCCCGACAGCAGGGTTTTCGGACGCGCGGTTCAGACCAGCCGCGAAGAAATGGGAAGACAGTTGGCACGCGAAGCGCCGGTGGATGCCGATCTCGTCGTGCCTGTACCGGATTCTGGTGTGACTGCGGCAGTGGGCTATGCCGCGGAGAGTGGCATCCCATTCCGCTTCGGCCTCATCCGCAATCACTATGTGGGGCGGACGTTTATTGAACCGAGCCAGAGCGTGCGTGACTTTGGCGTAAAGCTGAAGCTGAATCCCGTGCAGTCGCTGTTGGAAGGTAAACGCGTCGTGCTGATCGACGATTCGATTGTGCGCGGCACCACCAGCCGGAAAATCGTCCGCATGATCCGCAGCGCGGGAGCGAAGGAAGTTCACATGCGGATTTCATGTCCTCCCACGATTTCGCCTTGCTATTACGGGGTGGACACGCCTTCGAAAAATCAGCTGATTGCGGCAAATAAATCGATCGACGAGATCCGCGAATACATTCGGGTTGATTCACTCGCCTACCTGTCACTGGAGGGGCTCAAGAAGGCGTGTGGCGAGGGAGAAAAAACTTCCTACTGTTCTGCTTGCTATACTGGCAAGTATCCAACGAACATTGTTGATGTGGAAGAGATTCAGCCTGCGAGTGCCCCCCGATAAATCTGGGAGACGTAACAAGCTAAGTCTCTACGATGTTCTCGCGGCGATGACTCGCGGAATGCTTTGAAGGTCCTTGACGATTCGTATCTCTTCCCATCCATTCAAAAGCTGCTTGACCCCTTCCACCATCGCTCCACTGATTTCCATGACCAGCCAGCCGCCTGGTTTCAGCGCAGCGCGAGCTTGCGGGATTAGGCGAGCAATAATCTCTAGCCCCGTGGGGCCGGCAAAAACAGCGTTGCGAGGCTCGAATTTGCGCACTTCGAGCTGCACTTCATCTTCTTCTGAATCGCCCACATAAGGTGGGTTGGAGACGACGAAGTCGAACAAATTATCCTCGAATCCTCCAAGCAGGTCTGCTTCACGGAAATGAATTCGCCCATCGAATTGATGTCGTACGGCGTTGGCCCGCGCAATTTCGAGAGCGGCGGTGGAGACGTCAGTGGCGAGGATTTCACCCTGCCGCAATTCTTTGGCGAGCGCCAGCGCGATGCAGCCAGAGCCGGTGCCGACATCGATAATGCGTATCTTGAGGGTCGAGCTTCGCGCCGCAGCAAGTTCCAGAACTGTTTCGATCAGGTGCTCGGTCTCGGGGCGGGGGATCAGTACGGCCGGCGATACGATCAAGTCCATCCCCCAGAATTCCTGATGACCGGTGATGTACTGTGCGGGGACGCCGTGGACTCGCTCTGACAGAGCAGCCTGATAGAGCGAAGCTTCATCAGCGGTCAGATCGCGTTCAGGATGGGCGTAGAGGTGAGCACGATCGCAACCCAAGGTGAACATCAGCAAAAGTTCGGCATTCATGCGGGGCGAAGGAACGGTGTTCGCAGTAAGGCGAGCAGTTGCCTCGGCGAGAGCTTGTTTCAATCGCACATCGTCCATTTCACCACAGGCGGGTTCAACACAGGCGTTTGCCACAGGCACGGCAGCAGAAAACCTTGACAGCACCGCTCGCCGTTACTCACGGCGAGCTTCGTTTTCGCGCGGATTCAGTCGGGCGATTTCAGAATTGAGCACTGCAGCGAACGCCACCCACGCAGCATACGGAATGAACGCGTTGGCGGCTGCGCGATCGACCTTGCGGGCCGCCATAATGTAGGAAAGGATCATTCCCTCCAGGGCGATCACGTCGACAAGGGCGAGTGCCGGACGGTGTTCTCCAAAAAACAACTTCGACCATTTCGCGTTGGCGCCGAGTTGCGAAATCCACAAGCGCAATGCACGGTTGCGTTCGCGAGACGGCGCGGCGCTCCAAACGCGCCAGCCTGACCATGCCATGGTTGCATACAGCGACGCCCAGACGATTGGGAAAACTGGTTCAGGCGGGCTAAAGCTTGGCTTGTCTAGGCTGCGGTACCAGGGATCACGGCTTCCATTGCGACTGTGTCGAGCACCGTACCACGCCGCGCCGGCGGCGGCGAGACCGAAGCCGGCGAGAGCCAGGAGAGATCGGGTTTGTCTCGACGAAGGTGTCGGCATGATGGAAGTTCGGTGCCGGATCCAAGCCGCGGGTTGTCCGCGCGGCTCTCATTCCATGCTGCCCGTGCAAAGAGCAAAGACCGCACCGCCCCAGTCTACGCCTTAACGTGATCCGGTTGCTGGCTGGCTCGTTAGCTCATAACCAAGATAGATCATCTGTCCGATGTGAAGTTGCATGTGGGCGGCACAAGTCATGACTATCTCGAGACGGTTTTTCGCATCGGTGCCGGACCCTGAATACTCCGTCGACCACTCAGCCGGAGATTGGAGGCGGATTGTTCTGAGAACCATGGCAATCGCTTCGTCGAAGGGTATGAGCGCCTCAGCCTTCTGCAGTGGTGCGGGATCGGTGAATTCTCGCGGGCGGTCGCGGACATACCCTGTCTTGGCGATCTGCGCGCCGATGTAGTAGTTCAAGTTGCCGGTGAGATGCAGGACGAGGTGGCCGAAGCTGTTGCCGTAGGGAAAAGGCTTTTGCCAGAACTGAGCTTCGGTAAGAGGAGCGGCCAGATCATGGACTCTCTTGGCGTTCTGCAAATAGCGGTCGGAGAAGACCGAGGCGATTGTCTCGTTGAGTTCGGGCATAGTCTCTATCGCATTGTGCGCCAGAGCGCTCATCTAAACGGTCGCTTACACCACGCCGGCGGTTTCCTGCTTTAATTTTTCCGCTTGATAGTGCGTGGTGAGTGCTTCAATCAGCGGCTGGAGTTTGCCATCCATCACTTGTTCGAGCTGGTGGATGGTGAAGCCGATGCGGTGGTCGGTGAGGCGGTTCTGCGGGAAGTTGTAGGTGCGAATTTTTTCGCTGCGGTCGCCGGATCCGACCATGGCCTTGCGCTCTTTGGCCAGCGCCTGCTGCTGCTTTTCCATTTCGATTTCGTAAAGCCGCGAGCGCAGCACTCGCATACCTTTTTCACGATTCTTGATTTGTGACTTTTCGTCCTGACAGCTTACGACGGTGTTGGTGGGAATGTGTGTGATGCGCACCGCGGAGTAAGTCGTATTTACCGACTGTCCGCCCGGGCCAGACGAGCAGAAAGTGTCGATTCGCAGGTCTTTGGCTTCGATCTTGATGTCCACATCTTCGGCTTCCGGCAATACCGCCACGGTGACCGCCGACGTGTGTACGCGTCCCTGTTGCTCGGTGGCAGGCACGCGCTGCACACGGTGCACGCCGCTTTCATATTTGAGTTGGGAAAAAACTCGATTGCCTTCAATGATGGCAATGACTTCCTTCAATCCTCCGGCTGATGATTCGGACGAAGAAAGGATCTCAACCTTCCAACGCTGGGTTTCGGCAAAACGCGTGTACATGCGGAAGATTTCTGCAGCGAAGAGAGTGGCCTCATCCCCGCCCGTGCCGGCCCTGATCTCCAGAATGATATTTTTTTCGTCGTTGGGATCCTTCGGTAAGAGCAGGACTTTCAGCTCTTCTTCGATCGCGGCCACACGCGGCTCGAGTTTGTTGAGTTCTTCCTGGGCATAGGCGCGCATCTCAGGATCTTTTTCTTCGGCGAGCATGGCTTTGCTCTCGACAATGCCGCGCGTCAGGTCCTTGTATTCGCGATACTTTTCGACAATGGGTACGATTTCGCTGTGTGCCTTAGCGGTCTTCTGATATTTCGCCGAATCGTTGACGATATCCGGCGAGGCCAGAGCGCTGGTCAGCTCTTCGTAACGGGTTTCGATTTGGTGTAAGCGTTCAAACATGGGTACTTTCGTAGAGACGTAGCTTGCAGCGTCTTGGTTTCGCCGGGCCCGTTTCGTACAGCGGGTGAGACGTAGCGAGCTACGCCTCTACGGCATTGTAGATGAGGAATAGGAAGAGGGAAATATTCGCGGCGGCGCCGCTAGGCAATCACCAGTTCGCCACCATTCTCTTTTTCCAGAGTCATAGCATGATCAAGAGCCACGATGGCGCATTGCGCCTGCTCATCAGAGGGCGGCTGGGTAGTGATGCGCTGCAGCCACAGGCCAGGAGTGGTCATCAGGGAGAACAGTGAGCCCCGGTGTTTTGCAGCGAAGCGAATGATTTCGTACGACACTCCCGCGATCACCGGCAGCAAAACGATGCGCGAGGCGAAGCGTGCCCAGAATGTAGTGAAGGGAACCAACATGTAAAAGCCGATCGAGATCAGCATTACGGTCATCAAAAAGCTGGTGCCGCAGCGGGGATGAAACGTTGAATACTTCTGTACGGCCGTGCTTTCGAGTGGATCTCCGTTCTCAAAAGCGAATACAGTCTTGTGCTCGGCGCCATGATACTCGTAGACGCGCCGGATATCCGGAAAGAGTGACACTCCCCAGATGAACAGCAGGAACAGAATCAGACGCACTGCCCCGTCGATCAGATTGAAAACGATCTGTCCACCGAATGCGGGATTAAGCTTCTTGAGTTCCGTGGCCGCCAGCAGCGGCAGATATTTGTACATGAAGATGAAGAATGCCAGTGAGAGAATCACGTTGCCCGCGGCGAGCCACCCGCTAATCGAGGCCGCTTTTTCCCGCGCCTGCGACTGAGTGGAATCGTTCGCGGCAGGTTCCGACTCGCGTCGCTTCAGTGGGACGGACGCCTCGGCCGTCGCCACACGGGCATTAGCCGCTTCTCCATTAGGCTTAGCAGCGGCGTCTTCCTCGATCGCATCCTCGATGGCGACATTGGCCGAGAAGCGCAACGCACGGTAGCCCAGCGACATGGCGTAGCCCAGCGTCATGACTCCGCGGACGATCGGCCAAGCCATCCACCTGTGTTTCTCCGACGGACGTTCCAGAGGCTGGCTCAAGGTGACCACTTCGCCAGAGGGCTTGCGGCAGGCAATCGCCCAGGCGTGCGGCGAACGCATCATCACGCCTTCAAGCACAGCTTGGCCGCCGACCAGAGTCTCTTCGCCACTTTCCAGCGCGGGCAAAAGCTGCACGGCCACCAGGAAACGCACTAGATTTCGCACAGAATGCACGGTTGTTAGATGCTCCAGGCGAGAGAAAAGCGCCAATAGTTAGGTTATCACAGGGGGCAAGCTCCAATCTCGCAGGGTGATCTCCGCAGGATGATCTTCGGCTATCCTCTTCAATGACATGCTCAGATTCGCGCAGACCTGCGAAGCCATCGCAGCCACCCCCAAGAAGCTGCAGAAGACGGCCCTCGTGGCTGATTATCTCAAAGCACGCACCACTGATGAGGCCGCTGTGTCCGCAGTGTTTCTTTCCGGAAGGGCCTTTGCCGCATGGGAGGAAACCGTACTGCAGATGGGAGGGTCTCTATTGTGGCGCGTCGTCGCCGATCTTTCGGGAAGGGACGAAAGTTCTCTTACTGCTGTGTATCGCAAGCACGGCGACTTGGGTGCGATTGCTGGAGAGGTTCTGCCGGAGCGATCCGGGCAAGGATTAATAATCTTAGAAGTAGAAGAAGCTTTCCGGCAGATCGCGGCCGCGCGCAGACCTGCGGCCAAGTCTGCGCTGGCTCGCGATTTGCTGTCGCGGGCCATGCCGCTCGAAGCCAAATATATCGTGAAGATCATGACTGGCGATTTGCGGATTGGACTTAAGGAAAGCCTGGTGGAGGAGGCGATCGCCAAAGCCTATGGTGCCGCCCTCGCGGACGTTCAGCGGTCGAACATGCTACTGGGTGACATTGGGAAGACTCTCCGGCTTGCGGTCGAAGGCACGCTGACGGAGGCGAAGATGCGGATGTTCCATCCGCTCGGATTCATGCTGGCGAGTCCGATCGAGTCCTCGGAAGAAGGATTGAGTTATTTTGCTGAGGGCGCGGTTGAAGATAAGTATGACGGTATTCGCGCCCAGGCACATGTTTCGCGATCCGAAGCAAAGCTCTTCTCGCGAACGCGGGACGAGATCACCGAGTCCTTTCCAGAGTTGCCAGATGTGCTCGCCGGGCTGGCGCAGGATGCGATTCTTGATGGCGAGATCGTGGCGTGGGAGTATCCGGAGAATCTTGGCCAAACGCAGCAAGTGGTGGATGAAATAGCCTCGGAACCGGGGGAGATGAAAGCCCTGCTACTTGGCCGGGCACGGCCGTTCTCGGTTCTGCAGCAGCGCTTGGGACGAAAAAACGTGAGTGAGAGAATATTGCGGGAAATTCCCGTGGCGTATCTGGTATTCGATGTTTTATATGCCAACGGAGAATTGCTGATTGATCGTCCGTTGCGGGAGCGGGCACGGATTCTGGACGAGCTACTGCTTGCAGGAAGAAACGTCATTCATCGCGGAAATTCAGAGGCACGGGGGAAAATCGAAACACAGGGGAAGCTAATATTCGATAGCAGGGAAGAAATTCCGCCTGCCGGTATCATTCGCGCCCCAGTATTTGGCGCCCGTACATCCGAAGAACTGGAAGAGCTCTTCGTGGCGGCGAGAGCTCGCGGCAACGAGGGGTTGATGATCAAGGACCTCGCCTCGACTTATACGCCGGGCAAACGCGGGAAGTCCTGGCTGAAGATGAAGCGTGAACTGGACACACTCGACGTCGTGGTGACCGCCGTCGAGTACGGACACGGCAAGCGCATTGCTGTGCTCAGCGACTACACATTTGCCGTGTGGGATACGGATAAAGCCCGGATGGTGAATATCGGAAAGGCTTACTCAGGATTGACCGACGTGGAAATTGCTGAGATGACGCAGTGGTTTCTCGAACACACGATTGAAGATCAAGGCTTCCGGCGCATGGTTGAACCGAAAGTTGTGCTCGAAGTCGCTTTCAATAACATAATGCAATCTGATCGACATGAGAGCGGCTATGCTTTGCGCTTCCCGCGGATCGTGCGGCTGCGTCTGGATAAGTCGGCGGAAGAGGCGGATACGGTTGAGCGAGCAAGGGAGATTTACGAGCGACAGAGCGCTTGAACTGCTTAAAGAGCCTACGCTTGGGCAGCGACTACAACGGATCGAAGTAGTTTTCACCTTCCCACTTACGCAATGTTTGTCTACGCTCACTCCGGCGCGTCATCGGCTAACCGATTGTTTGTAGCCGATTGTTTTGTAGCAGAAGATAGCTGGAGTGCCACGCCCCCGCGCATCAACATTGCCGTAGCTTAGTGGCTATGGTGGTGATGCTCTTCGCTCTCGCCCACGGGAATGACGCAGCCATGTGCCACTTCGCATTCCACGTGCTCGAACTGGATCGTCGTGTGGTCGATGTGGAAACCATGGTGCAGGCGGTCTTTCACGTCACGAAGTATCCGCTCGCTCACTGACGGCGGAATATCTGCAATCGAGATGTGGCAGGAGAGAGCGCGAGTCTCCGAGCCGATGCTCCAGCAGTGAAGGTCGTGCACGTCGTTGACGCCTTCGATGGAGCGAATGGCGGTTTCAACCAGTTCGAGCTTCACGCCGCGAGGGGTACCTTCGAGCAAGATATTCAGCGTCTCCCGCACAATGCCGAACCCTGACCAGAGAATCAGCACGCCGATGGCGCAGGAGAGTGCGGAATCGATCCACGAGTCGCCGGTGACCAGAATCGCCCAGCCTCCGGCGATGACAGCGGCGGTAGAGAGCGTGTCGCCAACTTCATGCAACAGCGCGCTGCGGATATTGACGTCGCTTCCAGAGAGTCTGCCGGAGCGATAGAGCATCAGCGCAATCACTCCGTTCATCACTACGCCTGCCGCCGCGACCCACATCATGACGGCGGCTTGCACGTGCTCGGGATGGTTCAAGCGACGGAAGGCTTCGTAAAAGATAAAGAACGCCACGGCCACCAGCGACACGGCATTCAGCAATGCGGCCAGCACTCCTGCCCGGTGGTAGCCGTAGGTCTTGGTGGAACTCGCGGGTCGCGACTGCAAATAGACCGCGACCAGGGACAACAGCAGCGCTAAGAAGTCGGAAAGATTATGTCCAGCTTCGGAGAGCAGCGCCAGAGAATGGGCGCGAATGCCGGCCACCACAAGCAGCACGATGTAGGCAAGCGTGACGCCCAGCGAGATCTTGAGCACTCGCTTGGGACCACCCCCGCCATGGATGTGGGCGTGCATTTCTTAAGTGTACGGGCGGCGAAGGCAGGGTTCAAGCGCGGCGGGGCGGCAGGGAAACGACGCGAAGGCCTATGGCTGCATCGCGGAAATTTGCTTGGCCGGGATGCCAATCATCATTCGATCAACATCTTTCCATGCTCAGCGGTTGAAAAGATTCTGCAGGTAGCGGTCGTTATACATGGTCGTAGTGGTCTGAACGAATTCCAGGATGCGGTACATTTTCTCGCGCGACTCGCGGCTCATTTCCTTGAACTGCACTGCAACGCCCGATCCCGGATGGATTCTGGCGACGCTGCCTTCCGCGCTGAGATCAACCTTGTCCATGGAGAAGACCACTTTAACGTTTGAGCCGGGAGTGAGGATGGCGGCGGTTTCCACATAGCAACCCCCGAGGCTGATGTCGATCAGATTTCCGAAGACCGGCGCATCGCTCCCCTGAGCATGCAGTTCGATCGTCAGCCGGCATTTCATCCGGGTGTGCAGCCGCTGATCTTTCTGGATGGGCTGTTTTTGTTTTTCCAGATACATACGGCGATCGGCCTCCGTCAGCAATTGCTCGGCGTCATCGCCATCGCCGGGAGATACCGCGAGTCCCACGCTTAGGGAGAGAATGTCTTCTCCGCAGACGTCGAACCCGGCTTGCCGCGCCAGAGGCCGGATCTGCTCGATTTTTTTAGCGGCCGCGTCAGCTGGCAGGCCCGGAGCGATTACCACAAACTCGTCTCCGCCCATGCGGGCGACATAGTCATACTCGCGGCAGCTGTCTTTCAGCGCTTGCGCAAACAAACGAAGGACGCGATTCCCTTCCAGGTGTCCGAAGCGGTCATTGATTTTCTTGAAGCCGTTCATGTCGCAGACCATCAGCGTGAGCGATGCTTTGTCGCGCTTGCAGCGGGCTAATTCGCGGTCGAGCTGTAAGAATAGTGACCGCGCATTGGGAAGGCCGGTAAGGTAGTCGGTTGTAGCAGAACTTTCAGCCTGCTGATATTTGAGAGCGTTTTCAATGGCAAGAGCCATTTTGCCGCTGACCGCCAGCAGGATTCGCAAATGATCAGAGGTGAAAGAATCGCGCTCGGCGCGGTAGAGAGCCAGGACGCCGATGACGCCAGTCACTCCCTCAAGCGGCAAGGCCAGAGCTGAACGCAGCGTGCTGAACTTTGCGGGATCATTTAAATATCCCGGCTCCACCGACGGATTTCCATTCACGATCGGCTTCTTATTCTGCGCCACCCAACCCGAGAGACCGTCGCCCATGGGAATCCGCAAAGAGGCAAACAGGCGGTAGTTGTCGCCGTTCACGTATTCCGGGACCAACTCGTCACCGCGCCGGACATAGATGGCGATGGCGTCGTAGGGAACCATCGGCTTGAGTTTTACCGAGAAAACCGAAAGAGTTTCACCCAGGCTTAGCGACGCTCCCAGGTCCTGACTCAACTCAAACAGGGATTGCGCTTCCTGGCGCGCGGCTGCAATCGACGAAAGAAAATTAGCTTCCCGCCCCGGAGCATCCGGCACGCCGGCGCTTTCGAATCCCGCAGCAGGTGCTGGCCCATGCGTAATCTTCATCTCGCCGGAGCGTATCGGGTTTCCGTCTTCCGCCGATTTCTTCTTCGCCAAATTCTCCAGCGACTTGTAACGCCTCTTGAGGACCTCCACCACTTTCGGGTCAAACGACTTCCCGGACTCCGCCGCCAGCCGTTGCATGACCTCATCCAATGGCATCGCGCGCCGGTATTGCCGATCAGAGGCAAGGGCATCGAGATAGTCGACTGCGGAGAGGATTCGTGCGCCGATGGGGATTTCGGTGTTTTTCAATCCAAAGGGATAACCGGAGCCGTCCCATTTTTCGTGATGTGCCCTGACGATTGGCACAACCGGGTAAGGAAAACGCACGCGTTCCAGAATTTCCGCGCCTACCACGGTGTGAATCTTCATTTTCTCGAACTCTTCCGGAGTCAGCCGCCCGGGTTTCGAAATGATGTGTTCGGGCACGGCCAGCTTGCCAATGTCATGCAGCAGCGCTGCGGCATGCAGGGCTTCCAGTTCAGTCCCCTTCATCCCTAGTTCCTTGGCGACCTCAATCGCATAAATGCGAACTCTCTGAAGATGATCGTGCGTTGTCTGATCCTTGGCTTCAATGGCCAAGGCCAGGGCCTCAATGGTTCGAAGATGCAGATTCGCCATCTCTTCCACATGGCGCTTTTCATCTTCCAATTTGCCCAGATATAGCCTGTAGGACCGGTAGATGAGATAAATGGCGGGGACAAAGAGGAGCGAAGTTTCCCAATTGAAGGCGTGATTGAACCAGGAAATCACGCCAGCAATTCCCGCTCCCACCAGGTAGTACGGGAAGGACCAGAAGTAGCAATCCACCAGGATGCTGCGCAGCGGCCGGCCTTCGCTGAGCGATATTACAGTGGCAATGCTTCCCGCATTAACGATGAAGTAGACCGATGACGTAACGCACAAAAGCAGCGGACGGTTGACGATGAGTGCGTTGCACAACGGGTTGTGATAAACGAAATAGCCCAGAGCCGTGGAGAGCGAGCCCGCGCAGACGTTGAACGTTAACTGGATGGCGGTTGGCCGGCTGGGATATAAACTTTGAGCTACCATCGCGACCGCACCTAGAGTCATTGCCTCCGAGTAGCCCAGTTCCGCGATCCCCACCAGGATGAATAGGAAGTTCACGGAGAGCGTTCCTGTAATGCCAGGCAGGGTGACGCGCAAACGCGAGGCTAGAATCGCGATGCCTAAATAGCAGATGAATTCCGCGATGTTCTTGCTGCTCTGGTGGATGGCCGCCTGAAGGAGACACGCAGTGCCCGCCGCAATCACCAACCCGACCAACACCTGTGCCCCGGGCGGCAGGGTTCTCCACGAGTTTGTGCTGGCAGACATATGCAGGAATCACCGCGCCATTGCTGCCGCCCGCGCGCGCGCGGCGGCCTTCTCAAGGATAAGCAGCCAGCGCAGTTAGTAACAGGGATTTGAGCGCCTGATGGGACACTTCGGTAACGCTGGAAGAGTACCGAGAATCGATTACCTTCGGAGGAAATGGCTGAAGTGTTTTCATAGCACTTCCGTTTTTGCCTGTTTGGGCGGCGATCCCGCGGCGTCGATCTGACATCCGATGAAGGACTCGGACAGGACAACTCATGCAGGGTCGGCCAACGCGACCTAATCGATCGACCGAGCTCCGTCGAACCGCCCACGGACCGTACAATGAGTCGCCGCTCCGTACATGGTCGGACACACCAGGGGGAATTGAGCGCATGCTCAACCCGGCGAGAGGGCCCCCCCCCGACCTCTTGCAAGTTGTTGAGGAAATTGGTGGCGGCGCGTGGACTCGAACCACGGACCTACGGATTATGAGACCGTCGCTCTAGCCACCTGAGCTACGCCGCCATGGTTGGGGGGAAC
>Ga0210396_10003342_pt1 | contig 16011 bp, 10 predicted proteins | sample IncBWH17OmetaG_FD_155466 | JGI IMG/M metagenome (GOLD analysis project Ga0210396, IMG submission 155466) | Forest soil microbial communities from Barre Woods Harvard Forest LTER site, Petersham, Massachusetts, United States - Inc-BW-H-17-O ... | reverse complement strand
TGCACATATGATGCTACAAAAGCAACTGGCCCCTCAGCTAAGGACGGTAAATCGAACCTCGAAGAGGGGGTGGCTCCCATGATCATAGATTGCAAGCACGTTTGGAACTACATTTCTGAATATCTGGATCGTGCGCTCCCCGACGAAACGAGGGACACGGTGCAAAAGCACCTGGATCACTGCGAGATCTGCTCGGCCATTCTGGACTCCACGCGCAACGTGATCATCCTGACTGCCGACGATCGCGTCTTCGAACTGCCTGTTGGCTTCAGCGAACGGCTTCACGCGCGCATCGATCTCGAGTTCATGCGTACAGTGCCGTGAAGAACGTAGGCATCCTCAGGACGACGCGCCCGTGATTAATCCGATTTCTGGCCGGCCACGTAGAGTGCGAGGATGTCAGTTACAGCTCTGTTGCGAGGGACGGGTATAACCAGCTGCTCTCCCAACTCCGCAACTGATCCACTCAGCCAGGGCAACTCCAGACGATTCCACTGCCCAGAACATCAAACGACTGGTCCGATTCCTGAGTGCACCAACGATATCCCCAACACCTGCGCCCGCCTGAACATCGGCAGCCTCACCGCCCACGTCATTTTCGCGCGGTCTCCACCCTAGAACGTCGGAACCGACGCCGACTTTTTCAACACCCACCTCCTACCTCGATCGATACGTGGATCACGATACGAAGGCGCGACAGGGCTGGGAGATTCACAGCGCGAACGGCCGCCCGGAGAAACCCACGCGGAACTAGATGATGCCGTGAAGATACACGTGGAGTCCCCATTCCACCGCAACGAGCAGCAGAGTCAGAACCGCCAGGCCGATCTGCCATGACTCCGAACGCAGCTGCTTTACAGTGGCGGGTTTCATTCTCCACTGAGACGCAGACCGCGCGCGCAGCTTGCGAACCCGCCGGACGGCATACAGATTCACGACGGAGCCGGCGATGGCGACCAATTCCATGGGGATGCGAAGCGCTGCACCATGCAGCGTGGCGAGAAATTTCATCCCCGCTGTTGCCGCGGCCAGCGACCCGATCCCGATCAGCAGCCGCAGTCCGCTAATCGCCATAAATGCCGTACACGCGCTCTGCAGCAGGATAAAAAACAAACTGGTGAGTCCGACCGCGAGGCTGCGGCCCTCACCGTGCTTCGGTTCGGCGATGAGATCGTCCGGACTTTGCCTACGTATTCGTGCCAGTTGTAACCTTTTCTCTTCCCGTCAATCATATAAGAGCCTTTGCTCAATCAAGTCGATGCTCTGAAGAATTGAGACCGGGGCCAGCGATGGAAATCGAAGATGGTCCGAGAGAATATCTCTGGTCCACACCACGCCACATGAAACGGGAATTGGGAGAAGACATGGACCGTTTTGCAATATCAGCCACACTGGAAGCACGACCGGGTAAAGAAGGTGAAGTCGAAGAGTTCTGAAATTCGCGCAACCATTGGTTATGCAAGAAGCAGGAACAACGACATGGTTTGCCTGTCGCATCGGACCGGCCACATTCGGTATCTTCGATACATTCGCGAATGAAGCAGGATTGTAAGCGCATCTGAACGGTGCGATTGCCAAGGCACTCTTCGCCAAAGCCGAAGAATTATTTGCTAAACCACCGCAGATTCAGCAGGTAGGGATCTTTGCGGCCAAGCCACTTTCCTAGATCGTTTGAAACGGAGGGCTGCACGGCTTTCGCTAAAGTGGCTTCGTGGCCGGATCGGAATCTCTTTGGCGAACTCAGGATACGAAAAGGGTAAGAGGGCCGCGACGAAGAGACTATTTCGTCGTCGTGACTATGAATAATGTGAGATTCCAGAAGAAGATGCGACTGGTTTCCCTGGAAATACCAGAACCTGGTGCGACTGGGTACCAGAGCCTAATGCGACAGAATCCCAATTTGACCAGAAGTCGTGCGACCAGATCCGCGCTGCGCCCTAAATGCCCACAATCACAGCCGATGAAACCGAAGCAGGGAAGCGCGTTCGTTGAATTTACCGATTTCAATGAACGAGATTACTTCCGCCTAGCCGACGATCCACTCGCAACCACGAATACAGACGCCATTTCAGGTGATCCTTACATGACCGAGTCCCTTCAGGAGACCCTCGGCATGGTGATTCAATTCATTTTTCAATGATCTCTGCATGCCGTCGCCATCCGGTGCCAGGTCTTTGTACTCTTTTGCTAATTCGATGATTCTCGCTAGCACAGCCTCAGGAACGAAGGCTCTATCATCCCTCAAACAAAGCCACAGGAATTTATGGAGAAGAGAAAAGGCGTATGTTGACTCGCTCAGCGTGAGCGGTCGCGGTGGCTCTGCGACGACAATCGCCACTGTTCGGGTAGGGAGATCAGGGCCTCATTGGGATTCAGTAATATCTCCCGGCACAACAGCGCAATAATCTCATCTCTTGCAGGCTGGGAGATTGTGATGTCTGCAAGATCGTCGGGGAGGATCGAGCGTTAGAAGTCATCGTTATCGTGTATGGCGCTCGATTTTTCCAGCAGCATAGTGAGGTGAATCTGGAAGTCTCCTCTTTCTCCATCTAGAAGACGTTTTGCCAATTTGAACGCGATTTCATCGCCTGAATCCATAGGGGTATGCTGTCATTTTCGGCACGCCAAGATCAAGGTTTCGTGCAATTTCAAAAAATGGCAGGGAGTTGTTCACAAGAGCCGTTCCTCCACGTTGCGGGTCAATCACCGCCAAACGGGAAGTAAGGTTCAAAAGGTAGCATGATCGGCCTATGGCAAGGAGGCCACAGATCGATGAAGCGTAAGTCGCGTTCCCAAAACAGCGTAAGCACCCCAAAACTCGTCTCCGTTTGCCGGATCTCGAATTCTCAAAGACGGCAGTGTTGAACAGCTTGACCAGTGTCGTTGGCCAACGCGGATATGGCCATGCCATTGACGAGTTCGTAGATTGGTACTGCTCGGAACCTCGACTGGCTTTGAACAGAACGGTGGTTCTCCGCTATCGCAGCTACCTTGAGGCTCGGGCTTGCCCCCGGGACCATCAATCTGCGCTCGGGCGCCGTTCGGCGCCTCGCCTATGAGGCAGCCGACTCCGGTCTGCTGAGCTCCGATCTGGCCGCTGGGATTCGCCGTGTCAAGGGAGTCAGGAATCTGGGCATGCGCTTAGGCAACTGGCTGACCGTTGAGCAAAGCCTCGCGCTCTGGCAAACTCCAGATTGCGAAAAGCTCAAGGGCAAGCGAGATCGCGCGCTTCATCGCATGCGGACGTTGCGATTCGTTCTTTCCCTTGTGATCATCGGCGCCGCGGCGGCGGAGGCCGAAAATAAGGCTCAAACCGAGGCACAGCAGGATGGATTGAACGGCTTGGTCCATTCGGTCTCCATGACCAACCAGGAAATCCTGTTCGAGCTCGATCCCTCAGGAGCTTGGGTCATTCAATACGCGCCTTCCGAGAACGTTGAATTTGACAGCAAAGGCTACCGAACGAAGGTGGGAAGGTCTGATGTCACGAGTGGCGAATTTCGTGGCCAGATGAGTCAATTCGTGCGAGACGCAAATGGTCTGGTCATCGAACGAACGATGACGCAACTGCCCTCACAGGACGTTATTGAACACGACGTTTACGGCCCCTTCGGTCTGGTGGAAGCAACCAACTTCTCCTCCGGCAAGCCAACGTTCCAACACACCATCAGCTATGACCAACAGGGCAACGTGCGGGAAGACAGTACGATGGAAGGTGATCGGAAACCCATCTTCCGCACTCTATATAGGCGCAATCCTGACGGTGCGTGGACGGAGCGCACCACGTGGCTCAGGGGTGAGTTGCATTCGCATGAGACCTACAATCCAGACGCTGATTTCCAGCGATACGAGGAGTACGGCGAATCCGGTGATGTCACAACGGCTTTTACGTATCGCCATAACCGGATCGAATCGTACTGGTCGCGTTTGAATGACGCCAAGGGAGCCATATCCCTAATTAACACGCTAGACAATGGGGACACCGTGACATGGGGCTGTCACAACGAGAATCTCACCTGCGATGGACATACCCGGCACGGAGTTTACCTAGATGACGCTAGGCACAACCCGATCATGATAGAAATCCTCACAGATGACGGAAGATGCGTATGGTCAACCGCATGGGCGACGGCAACCGGACATCACGTGTTACCGGTTCCGCACTCGCCAACGATGATCGCCGATCGCGCCGTCTTCAGATGTTTGGCAACACCAGAGATGGTCAGAGCCTGAGCTGGAAGCGGCTGCCGCAAGAGCGTTTTAAGCGCTGTAGGAAGAGGATCGTTTGGCCCTTGCAACGGCGGATACATCTCGACGATACGTGCCCCGAGTTCCTGAGAGAAAGTGCGCAAATATCCGTAATAGTTATCCACGGCGGGACTCCAGAGGGATGGAAGTGAACGACAAAAAACGGCCGGGTCGACCGGCCGTTCGAAGGGAGGGAGTGGATTCCTGTGCGGGCAGGCCGCCCCTCTGCATCGGTGGGCAGTTTGGCTTCGCCTCACCTCGGAGCAGTACGTCAAGCTCAAGAAGCCCGTGCACCGCTGAGGTCGGAACGCCACGGTTTTTAGATCACGAACCGAAGGAGAACCCTGTGTCACGTAGCCGATTGGCACAAGAAAAAAAAGAACTGAACGGCAGATGCCCCCGTTGTCTCTATTTGAGGGGGGTCATGTCGGTGTTGAATGGACGGTCAGGAGGGATGGTCACGGGTTCTTCTCCTTTGTATCCCTGTTTGGCGAAGACGAGGTGGAGATATTTCGGCTTGGGTTGGGGTAGATGGAAGATGTACCTGCCCTCGCTGTCTGTGTAAGTAATGTATTGGCGGTCTTCGGCCTCAACCTGAACGCCGGAGATTGGGAGGTTAGTTACACTGTCGGTAACTCGGCCGGTAAATTCCCAGGGCGGAGCTGGACGATGAGTGCTCCAGTAGACGAAGGCTGAGATCAACAACAAGAGCATGAGAAAAGATGCTTGAAAGATGCGGCGAAGAAAGAGTCTCCAGCCAAGCCTGGGAATGAAGCGGGAGGCAGCCTTTGCAGGATCGCTCTCGATGATGCCCTGCAACTCGATCATACTGGGAAGTGGAGTCGAGTCGAGAAGCCAAGGAAGAACGGGACGCCCCAGCCCTTCGGCTCGCGAATACTCGAAGGCAACAAACTCGGAGTCGCGGGCGTGTTGAGACCAGCACAAGATGCAGACTCTTGAGGAGCGGACGGCATTGGCCAAACGTTGTTTCCAGAGGTCGCCGACAACGATGGAGCGGGTGTCGTAGAAGACGTTGTAGCCGTGGCGGCGAAGCTCTCCAACAAATGGGCTGACGGAGGCAGTGTCCCGATGAGAGTAGCTAATGAAGATGTCGTGGCGAGGGAAGAGCATGTTAGTTCCCCGCCCCCTGATGAATAGTATGGGCAGCATCGCCGAGAGCGGGACCGTCGCCCTGTTCGATGGACTGGAAGAGTTTGATCCAGACGGGGCGGTCTACGCTGAATTCGGGCGCGGAGGAGAGGTAGGCGCAGTCGCCTATAGTGATCCAACCGAGTTTTGTGAGTGTAGATGCAGAAAGAGTGACGGCCTCGGCAGTTTGGGATGCTGCCGCGTGCTCGCCTGCGCCCCACTGGCAAGCAAGGAGAAGTGTCAGGCGCCCGGGGATGAATCGGGCTTCCAATTGAGCCTGATGAACTGAGTTGATGAGATCGATACAGGTGGAGAAATGGGATGTCGTGAGGGCGGCTTCAGCGAGATTGAGTTTGTTGCTGTCGTTAGGAGCTGCGGCCTCTGCGCGAGAGGCATAGTCGTAAGCTTTGGGAAAGTCCATCAGGTAATCGTGATAGAGGCTGGCGAGAAGGGATAGAGTGTCGGCGTTTTTGGGGGCGATCTGCAGCGCAGCGGCAAGGGCTTCAGCCGACTGGGCAAAAAATTCCTTCGCCTGCTGGCCGGAGGAGTGCATTCCCTGAACTGCCCGGATCTGACCAAGAGTTTTTTGCATGCTTCCCCAGTCTTGCGGAGCGGTTTGCTGGTTGATGACTTCGAGGGCCACGCTGTGAGCGTTGGCCGCCTGAGCTAACAGATCTGTTGACGGATTGGCTGGATCGACTTGGCTTTGTGCGAACAAGATGGCACCGAGCGCCCATTGTGCGTGCGCCCACCGATCCGCATTGTTTTGCCGGTTGAAAACCTCGAGGACCGCACGAAAGGCAACGGCGGCCTGAGAACGATAGTCGGCGACCTCTTTGGCCTGGCCCTGGTTGTTATAGAGATCGGCAAGCTTTGCGAGCGAGGAGCCCAGATTGAATTGTGTTTCAGCCCAACGAAGAGGGGCGCCTTCTTTTGTGACGACCTTAAGCTCGAAGCGCCAGGCAGCGATGGATGGTATGAGCAGATCGATGGCCTGATTGCCGGTAAAGCTGTTGCTTTCGGCACGTAAAATAGTGGCAAGATTTTGCTCCGCCTCAGCCCAGTCCAGTGGGTCTTCCTGACTGGCATCTGCCTGAAGAGATTCCTGAATTGCCGTAGCACCTTGAAGGATGAAGTCATGTTCCTGATTGCCTGACGCACCCATAGACCGCGCGTAGAACGAGCTACCAAGAGACCCTTCCGCCATGGCCCATTCTTCAGGATGATCGGTCTTGTTCAAAACTTCGAGCGCGGCGCGGGCACTGGCCTCTGCCTGGTTGAGTAAGTCGGTTGCCCGCTTGCCAGAGGTAAGCACGGCTTCCAAGATAAAAGCATTGCTGATGAGTGTCTGGGTCTTTCCCCACTCCAACGGATTCTTTGACCGAGTGCTGACTTCGAGGATGGAATGAAGTACGTCGATGGCTTGCGAGACGGATTGGGACGCCTGATCCGCAGGCATGTTGTCGTCGTTGTAGCTGCGCATACTTGTCATCGCCAGGACGAGGCTGTAGGAGGTAGCGTCTCTGACCCAAGCTGCCGGATCCTTCTCCTTATTGGCACTGTCGAGCGCATTACGGGCCGACATGACGGCCTGCGAACGAAACTCTGCTGAATCTTTATTGTGGGGTACATCCGTGCCGAGAGCGAGATATGCGGAGGCGATGACAGACTGGACGGAGGCGTATTGCTCTGGTTCAGCTGATCGGTCGATCTGGGCGAGCAAGACCTTGCAGTCGTCGACGACTTTTGAAAAGAGAGCGGTTGGATTCTCAGTAGGAGACTCGTGACGGAGCGCCCATGCTCCTTCCTGAATGCGAACGTAGCTGGTGTAGCGAACGGCACGGAACCAGATGTGACGGAGCGCGATATCGTCGGGATAACGCTGGTGCTCTGCCGCGGCTTCCTTGACCGCATCGTCCATGATTTGCGTTGCCTGATGGTATTGATTTGCCAACTGGAACGCATCCGCGCCCTGGGTCGATTCCTTAAAGAGAGAACGAAGCGCCGCCCGGCGAGCGACGAGGTAGCTCTCCTGTTCGCGGTGGAGTGCAAGTTTGCTGGTGAGTGCGGCGCCCTGAAAGAGTTTAGCTGCGTTCTCGAAGTTCCGTAAGGCGAGTTCGGCCTCGCCCTGCTTGGTGAGTGATGCCTCCTGACGATGATCGAGGACGTCGTTGGCCCAGGCGCGCATCTGTTGATCGACCTGATCGTAAGGAAGGCCGTTGGTGGAAGCCCAATTGCGAAGCAACCGATCGAAGTCGGGTTTCTGATGCTCGGTTTTGTTTAGTGATACCTGCAGTTGCTGGTTCTGAATGGACAGGCGAGAGAGGCGGTTGAGCATGGCTTCGATCTGCGCGGGCTGAAGCAATGCCGGTGAGCCCCTGGGCAGGAGGACTATGGTGAGCGTAGGATGCACGTCAGTCAAAATACCTTCGCTTGGTTGATAGACAACCAGGTTTGGTGCGTCGGAGATTTCGACGTGAAGATCGCCGCGCTGCTGGGCCTCGGGCGAGATGACGAGTTCGGTCTGGCCCTGGCTGTTGGTGCGGTCTCGCGCCTCGGTGATTTTTTGAGAACCGTCTACGAAGTCGATCGTAACTCTAGCGCCAGGTACTGGCTGGGCAGGTTCAACATGTTTGTTAACGACGGTAACAATGACGTGGATGGGCGCAGGTACAGGGGCTGCCATTAAAGGTAGTCCACTGACCCACCCAAGGCTAAGCAGCATCCATGTTTTCCCAAACATGCCCACCCCCGTTTGGCTGTTACGTTACCAGCCCCACTGGTCGTGGATAGCAGAAGTAACAGAAGTCTAACAAGGGTTTTAGCACGGCTAGTGTTTTCCTATGCCTTTGGATTTGCTAACGACACCAGCCCGGCATTCCCTTCGAATCCCGCGTCAGTTATACGTCGCGTGCTTGGCATCGGCATCGATCTCGTGCTTGACGGTTCAGCTTTGTTAACGAGCTTGGATTTCCGCAGCTACAAGCATAATGGCGACACGTAAGAGAGTAAGTTCCATCTATTGATTCTAGAAACGCCAGGCCTCGACCCAACCAGGAATGGCCGTCCCGTTCCAGAACTCGATCCACGCTGGCTGCTGCCATATCGTCGCCGTGTAAGACCTCTGAGGCAATGCTAGGGGTCTAGAGTCCGACCAAAACAAAGGCTGGAACTATCTTGGCTTTTAGCCTCAAGCGCTTGCCGTATCGTGTACCTGGGCCAGAGCACAGGACCGTTTTCTCGGGAAACGGTAGCAGCCCCAGAGATCGGGCTTGCCCAAGTCGGGCCAGCAAGTCGTCACGTGAACCATGGATCGCTGCAGGCGTGCAGCCGATTCCATCCAGCTGACGAATTTTCTTCTCCGCCCACATCGCCCTTAGGATCGGACCGCTCCGGCGCGGATCCGCAGGTAACCCAAGCAAGCTCACAAGGGTTGCCCATGCGAGTTCTCTGGTGTCCGGCCCGAGGTGGAGGATGAACGTCTGTCCTGCGCTTCCATTGGCATGAAGCGAGGTCGAGACCGCGATCAGATGCCGAAGAGCTTGTTTGCGCCCTTGAAGATTGATCGAGCCGCGATGGTCCTTGGCGAGGACTCAAAGCACAAGCTTTAAAGTTCGGCAGTTCAGCTGCCAAGCTGCTTGAACAGCTCTGCGACCTTGGCGAGAAGAGGATCGCGGAATGGATGCCGCTTGCGTCGACATGCAAATACTGTCGCTCACTTCCCCGGGGCCCGTATCCGAGCTTCGCGTCGGGCAAGCTGCCCTTCAACCCACCCATGATTTGGGGGTAAAATTGCGCTTCTCTATTTGTCTCTGAGCCGCAGTGGCACAAATGATATCTGCGTAATAGAAAGGTTGAGTGCAGCGCGCCGCCGCGAATCTTCGTGCGCGGATGAGGGAAGCCGGGGAGGTGCAGATGCCCAGGGCCCGTCCTCGATTGTTTTACGGCTGGTGGGTGGTTGTAACTTCAGCACTCGCCTTGTTCTTGGGACCCACCCCGATCGTGGTCTTTTCCTTTGGAGTGTTTCTCAAACCGCTCATGAAGGAATTCCATTCGGGGCGTGGCGCTGTCTCGCTCGCCTTTACTCTTCACAACGCGATCGTTGCTTTTGGCCTGCCTTTTGCAGGCCGACTTGTCGATCAGTTTGGCGCGCGGAGAGTAATCCTGCCATCCACGTTTGCGGTGGGCTTCATTCTGCTTTCGACCTACTTCTGTTCGGGTAGGATCTGGGAGCTCTACCTGTTTTACGTGGCCTTGGGCGTTGCCGGCTGCGGGACGGCACCCGTGTCGTATTGCGACGTGATCTCGCACTGGTTTGACAGATACAGGGGTTTGGCCCTCGGTTTCATGATGTTCGGTCTGGGTGCCGGGGCCCTCATCATGCCATCCGCCGCGCAATACCTGACTGCAAGATTTGGCTGGCGTCTCGCGTTTGGCATTTTCGGAGCTGCGATTCTGGTGATTACTGCGCCGGTGGTCACAATATTTCTCAAGGAGAGACCGGAGCCGTTGGGCCTTCTGCCAGACGGTACCCTCCATATTGTCACGGCATCTCCCAGACCGGATGACGACCTAGGCATGAGTTGGGGCGAGGCCTGGCGCGCGCCAACTTTTTGGCTTTTGTTTTGCGCTTTCATCCTCGTTTCGGCCAGCGTTCAGGGGTGTCTCGCCCATATCGCGGCTATCTTCGCCGATCGGGGAACCCCTGCGCGGGCTGCCGCCCTTGCGACTTCGCTATTCGGCGGTGGGCTCCTGGTTGGTAGAACCGGATCGGGTTACTTATTGGACCGTTTTTTCGCCCCGCGTGTTGCGGCCCTAATCTTTTGTTGCGCCGCCGGGGGAATTGCTCTGCTTCGGATAACTAGCTCACAAGAGCTTGCGTTTGTGGCTGCATTCTTCATTGGTCTCGGACTGGGTGCGGAGGTGGACATTATGGCGTACCTGACAACCCGCTATTTTGGGCTCCGCTCCTTTGGTGCGATCTATGGTTTTATTTTTGCTGGTTTCGTTCTGGCCGGGGGATTAGGGGCCTTACTGATGGGCGCCGCTTTCGATGCGACAGGCTCCTATGCACTAATGCTCACTTTACTCTGCATCGTGACGTTAATCGGCGCCGCACTCATGATGCGTCTCCCACCGTACCGATTCCGGGTCACTCCGCCTGGTGAGAGCGGCACAGAGCTAGAAACGCTCCCATCTGAGGCATAAGTTTCCCGAGTAAGCAAAGCAGGAAAGAGGGCATCAAAATGTCGGACGAAGTAAAGCCGTCCCACGGGGTAATGGAAGGCAAGGGCGCCTACAACAGGCACGCGATGATTCCGGCCGGCGGCGCTTCTTTGGCAGCTCCGTTTTTGGAGAAGGCGGTCCAGAGGATGGCGCTCGATCCAGAGGATCGGCCCGTCGTCATTGCCGATTATGGATCGTCGCAGGGCAAGAACTCACTCGCACCGATAAAGATCGCAATCAGAAACCTGGTGCCACGCCTCGGCCCGAATCGTCCAATCTTTGTCTTTCACATCGACCAGCCCTCGAACGATTTCAACACGTTGTTCGAAGTGCTGAGTTCCGACCCGGACCGATACACTTTGGACGGCGCGAACGTTTTCCCGTGCGCGATTGGAAAATCATTTTACGAGCAAGTGCTTCCGCCTGATTCGGTTCATCTCGGGTGGTCCTCGTACGCCGCAGTATGGCTCAGCCGTATTCCGTCACTGATTCCGGGGCACTTCTTTCCACCTTCGAGCACAGGCGCGGCGCGCGCTGCGTTCGAGCGTCAGGGCGCGGAAGACTGGGAGGCTTTCCTCTCATTGCGGGCATGCGAGCTGCGGCCCGGAGCTCGCTTAGTGGTTGTACTCCCAGGTCTCTCCGATGACGGATTGTCAGGATTTGCAGAAGTCATGGATCATGCAAACGCTGTCCTCACGCAGATGGTCGATGACAATACGATCACGGCCCAGGAACGAGTCCGAATGGTATTGGGAACGTATCCGCGACGAAAAAGCGAGCTTCTTGCACCATTCGCGAAGGACGGGCAGTTCCAGCGGCTCATTGTGGAGGATTGCGAGATATCGGTGCTTCCAGACGCCGCGTGGGCCGATTACCAGTTGGACGGCGATAAGCAAGCGTTGGCGACGAAGCAAGCACTGTTCTTCCGCTCGGTCTTCATGCCCTCACTCGCCAACGCGTTGACCCGAGTGCGCGATGGCGACGGTGAAGCGCTACGCAGTTTCGCCGACCAGCTGCAAGATCGCCTAACACGGCGTTTGGCCAGCCAGCCAGCTTCCACAGACTCGTTCGTTGAGACTATCGTTCTCGCGAAATGCGGCTGACTAGTCGCCGGATCGCGTCGGGAGCGGCATTGGTCGCACGCGGCGCAAGGCAGTGATTGTGTCGAGAAAGCCAGTTGTGCGTATAACTGGCGTGCTGTTTGCGATCCGCACGCTTGAGACGGCAGACTCCTGCCCACATTAAGCTGCGCCGTGATGTGAAGGAAAAAGACATTGGATTGCCACATCTACGGGCCGCCCACTGCACGTCTGCTGACCGGAAGGCAAGGGAATTAGCAGGGCTGATGGACGGGATCCGCTCATGGCTGCTTGCTTGTGGGCGCGAGTTGCTTGAGTTCTTCAGTCCAATTCAATACAACGCGCACCTCGTCGGGAGGCCCATTCTCCACATTGGCCCTGACAAAGAGGATTTGCTGACCATCCGCGCTCACGTCGTAGACCCCGTTGCTCAACCGACCCATCAGAAAGGGAGGGTAGTCCGCGACGATTCGTGGAGTGGACGCGCTGAAGGTGGGTTGTGCGGTTACGCTCGCGCTCATGAAATTGCCGGAGCTCATATAGAACAGTTCGCGGCCATTTTCCGCCCACACGGGCGTGGTGCCACCATTGGTCGAAATCTGCCATTTGCCGCCCGGGCCCGGAAAGGGCTGCACGTAAACTTCATAGCGGCCCGACTCTTCCGACTGATATGCAATCCATCGGCTGTCTGGCGAGAATCGGGCTTGCATCTCGTTGAATTTTGTCTGAAGAAACGGCTGAGGTTTCCGCTCGCCCGTGAGCGGCACGATCCAGATGTCCCGGCCCGTGGCTGATCCTACGGCCCAATAGGCCAAGAATTTGCCATCGGATGACCAGGAAGTGGGAACCAGGATGAGACTCTCTCCTGCGACGAGGGTCTCCTCGGCGCCGCTCCCGTCGGCAGGTTTCACAAGAATCGCTGGTCCTGTTGGACGTGTAGTCGCGAACGCGATGCGTTTTCCGTCCGGCGACCATATCGGCGCGCTGCTGTGTTCGTCAAACGTCAAACGCGTGAGCGTGCCGCGCGGGATTTCATACACCCAAACGTCCGAACCACTGCTGCCGGAAGGAATCGCGACCGCGATGCGCTGTCCATCGGGGGAGATGTGAGGAGAGCCATAGTGACGTGCCGGTGCCGCGAGTTCTTTGACCTGTTTCTTACGGTCTACCCACACCATCAGTCCATCATGAGTGTAGGCATTTTCAGGAAGATAAACGAGCGAGCCAGTGTCGGAGACTGTAAAGTCAGCTGCTCCGCTGTTGGGAGAGGTTTTCACCCCGTCGAGGACCGGCACCTGTTGGCCCGTGACCTCCAGCCGATGTGGGTCGAACGGCACTGCAAACACGCGTCCGTCGCGTTCGAACAGGAGATGCCCACTCGAAGAATAGCGGGGATAAGTGCCCAGGATGGGCAGGATTTTCTTTTCATGCGTGTCTAGCCGCATGGCCGCAATTTTCGACTCCGAGAAGGAGCCGATATCTTGTGCGCTGCCTATGACGAACAGAACGGCTTTGCCGTCGGGCAGAATTTCCGGCCAGCGATAGGTGAGCTCACCTTTGCTGACATCAGGGGCGGTCAGAATCTCCGGCGAGCCGCCAGCGGCGGAAACGCGCATCAGACCGCCGAACAAAGTAGGAGCAAAAGTAATCGTACTGTCTGGCCTCCACGCGGCGCTGCGATTGATTGGGGCATCGCAAAGGACGACAGGTTCTCCGCCGTGTACGGACACTTTTTTCAGCCTGCCGTCAGCAAAGAAGCCGATCCACTGACCATCCGGCGAGAAAAATGGGCTTGTGGCATCGGCCGAATCTGGCAAGGGCTGTGGTGCGAGGCGATCGACTGGCCGCAAGAACAGCTGCGTTGTGTGGCCACGTGCTCCTAAGTAAGCGATCTTGGTGCCATCGCGAGAGATCGCGACCGCCGGAAAGTCTCTCAGCGGGAAGCCTTCTGACGCGGCGGGTTGACCGTCGGGAGCGGGGAACTCGAATGCGAAGCGGCTAACCGGGCGTTCCTCCAAATTGGGATGTACATACGGCACGATGACCACAGCACCAACTGCCCCGAGAGCCAGTCCCGCCGCGGCCGAGGCCCACACTACTCCACGGTGCCGAAACGAGCGTGTGGGAGCACCGGCGGGAACTGTCTCGAACGCAACGGAACCGGAGAGGGCTTCTTGGATTGTGATCCGGGCGTCGCCAATGTCGCGGAGACGCTGCTTTGCTTCCTTCTGTAAGCAGCGGCGCAGGAGTTCACCAATGCGCGGCGGCAAGGAATCGGGGAGAGACGACCAGTCCGGCTCGGCGCGAATCACCGAGGCGAGAATGTCCGATGTCGTTTCGCCCTTGAAAGCGCCCAAGCCAGTGAGCATTTCGTAGACGACGCAACCGAAGGCCCAGATGTCGGCGCGGCGATCGACGCGCTTGCCCCGCGCCTGCTCCGGTGACATATACGCCGCCGTGCCCAGCAACACGCCCGTGGGCGTCGCGGCACTGAGGGTGGGCGAGTTCTGCAATTCCTCTTCGGTGGTCTCGCCTTCCAACGCCCTCGCCAGGCCAAAGTCCAGGAGTTTGACTTGGCTCTCCCTAGTCAGCTTTACGTTCGAGGGCTTCAGGTCGCGATGAATGACGCCGCGCTCATGGGCGTATTCAAGTCCGTCGGCAATTTGCTTTGCAAGGGCCAAAGCTTCCTCAAGGGGAAGCGGCCCCTGGCTGATGCGCTCGGCGAAGGTTGGACCTTCTACCAGTTCCATCACCAGTGCACGAGTTCCGTTCGATTCTTCGAGGCCGTAAATCGAAGCGATGTTGGGATGATTGAGGGAAGCCAGGACTTTCGCTTCGCGCTCGAAGCGGGCCATGCGTTCCGCGTCGCGGGCAAACGCCTCGGGCAGTACTTTTAGAGCAACGTCGCGGCACAGGCGTGTGTCCTGCGCGCGATATACCTCGCCCATGCCGCCCGCACCAATCTTCTCTTGGACACGGTAGTGCGCGATCCACTGCCCAATCACGGGAGTGCCCTTTGCGTGTCATGCTATGGGGGTCTGTGTAACACGTCAAACGAAAGCCGCGCGGCCGTTGCTGCGGGAGCATTTCTGGCCGGTAACGGGCAACCCGGATCTAACCTCCGAATTGGTCCCGATAAACGCGCTTGTGGTCAGGAATGTTGTGGACTCCCGCGTGGTCGTCAGCCCATCTATCGAATGCCACGTAGCCTGGATGAGTGACTCACCCTGTCACGCCAAGGCGGCGTGATCCATCGAAGGAGAGGCCCATGAAGGGTTCGCCTCGTTCGGCTCCGCAGTAGACTTGGCCGAATGGTGCTTTCCGGGTATCCGTGGACGCCCAAAGTACCGGATAGGGTGGCGCCTGATCTGGGAATGTGCCCCAGAGGTCCGTTAGGAAGACCAACGTCTGTGGTTGAATCCCACGGTCGTTCAGCCAGGTGAAACAGGGCCGAAAGTCGGTCCCGCCTCCTCCAACTGGCGAGAGCTTGATCGGCTGCCCGGCCTGGTACGTCTCCACCTTCTGCACTTCGGTGTCAAAGTACAAAACGTGGACAAGCCGCGGCTGCTGGCCGGCAAGTATTGAGCGAACCTCTGCCTCGAAGAGCCCAAGTAAGCGGTCATTGATCGAGCCAGAGCAATCGACAGCGATACAGATCTCACCGACACCCTCACAGACAACGCCTGGAAGGTAAAGGCCTGTCCACACGTGACGACGGTTGGGGCGGTCCAGCTATAGTCGGCCGGAATCGTTTCCGACCATGCCCGCCGCAGCAGCTCACGCCAGTCCACGTTCGCAGCCTTGGACGCCTCGACGCTGCGCTGTGCGCCTGCTGGCATCTTGCCCGCCAAACGCGCTACGTTCTCAGCCTGCTCCACCGCCATCTGCCAGTCGCGAGCCTGCTCCGCAACAGTCTCTTCTCCATCGGCGACTGGCTCCGGCGCATCGAGTACTTGCCCGATGCCGCCTGGCGTCTTCGGTGTGCTCGGCACGTCGTCATCTTCATCACCGGCGCCGCCGTTGGAAGATTGATCGTCTTGCCCATTAGCCGGGGAGTCGCTGTCCTGCGAATCCTGATCATCCGAAGACTGCTGGCTTTGCTCCTCCTCCTCGAGCTGGTTATAGATGCGCTCCGCGCTCATTCCCCGAAAGCGGTCTTCTAGCAACACTCCTTCGGGAAGCGTCAGACCTGCGTCGACCAATATGAGATTGATTGCGTAGTCGCAAGCCATGTTCCAGCGGCTGGGGTCGCGACCGTTGCGTCGGGTGTGATGCTGCAGAGCCGGGTACATCACCTCGTGTTCGAGGG
>Ga0210396_10003341_pt1 | contig 16011 bp, 16 predicted proteins | sample IncBWH17OmetaG_FD_155466 | JGI IMG/M metagenome (GOLD analysis project Ga0210396, IMG submission 155466) | Forest soil microbial communities from Barre Woods Harvard Forest LTER site, Petersham, Massachusetts, United States - Inc-BW-H-17-O ... | reverse complement strand
AGTAGCTCTTTCCATTTGTTGCGATATCGACTGGTAGCTGACCTGGGATTCACGGGCGGTAGCGCAAACATTGGCAAATCCCGAGCAGTCGGCAAACCGGAATTGATCCATGTCGAGCCGATCGGTAATGGGAAGTCGGCTTGTGGGAAGTGATCTCCGAGGTTGCCCCCCCAACCATCCGAACTGATAGAGAGGCCGTATTATGAGACGGTCCCGTTTCCTTTTCGAGCAGATCCCAGCGCCTTCAGCCATATTCCAATGAACGGCGCCAATGCCGGCGCAGTCTCCGAGTTTAGGTCCAGCTTGACGCGATAGTGCCCGTCTGGAGTTCCCTCGGCAAAGTGAGTGCGACAGGCCTGCCGTTCACCAAATTGAATCGAAGAAGTACGAGCGAGCGCGGTACAGTATAGGTGAGCTGCTTGCTGTGGTTCGGAGCAACTTTGGAGCAATCTAGGTAGGCACGAAGGTGATAAGCGCAACCAAAGCGACGACTTAGATTGAAGTTACCCTAGCTTTGCAAGCAGGGGGAGGCTGCGAATTCTATGTCATACAAATAGCTGTTTGTAATACAATTGGTGCATGCGATTCGTAATTCAAGCTAGGCTGGATGACCGATCGCGGAAGAGGCTCGCTGTTCTGGTGCGAGAATTGGGCTGGACTCCTTCGCGGGTTGTACGCGAGGGGTTGCGTGTTCTGGAAGCGAGCTACTTGAGGCGCAAGAAGGCAGGAATCATCGGCTTGGGTAAGTTCGAATCTGGTGTGCGGGACCTTGGATCGAACAAGAAGCATCTACGGAAATTTGGGCGATGAAGCCGGTCCTGCTCGACACAGGTTTCATCGTTGCGCTGTTGGATCGCAGCGAGAGTTATCACAAAGCGTGCGCTCGAACGGTTCGAGAAGTGGAGGCGCCGCTCGTCACTTGCGAAGCCGTCATTACAGAGAGTTGCTATTTGTTGCGGAACTTGTCGGGCGCGCCGGAGGCGGTGATCGAGAACATTGCCGCCGGGATTTTCCAGGTTCCTTTTCAGCTCTCTCGCGATACTGCTGGTGTCAAGCAGGTGTTGCGGAAATATAAGGACCGGAAGATTGATCTTGCGGATGCCTGCCTGATTCGCTTGGCGGAGCAGTTTGGGACCGCGGACATTCTGACACTGGATCGGGATTTCGCAATCTACCGCTGGGGCAAGAACAAACCGTTTCGCGTGCTGCCGCACACGGGCTTGCACGGGCCAGAAGCAAGGCCTTAGATGAACCTCAGATCTGGTTCCACCACGGGACAACTGCGAGCGATCGGCAAGCTCTTTTCTTCCGACGGGATTCGGAAACTGAAACTCAAAGTTCGCAAATCGTGAAGGCTGGGCAACGCGCACCATGGACGGGGCGTTCCTCTTCTCACACGGGACCGCACCTTTAAGGGCGAACTGACGCGATTTCGTCCGGCCCTAGGCCAGCGCGTTCCGTTCGGGGAGTCACCGTTACTTTAGAACGCTTTATCGAGTGTGGGTGGGGGATTGAGTGCAGGTGGAAGAGGCGAGAATGGCCCCGAATTGTCCGTTAGCGACACCAGATGCGGCACTTAGTTTTTTGACCCGCCTCGGCTGTTAACCGAAGAGTTGATAGTTTGAATCTAGCCCTGGGAGTCTATCCGCTGCTGATTCTTCAGTTCTGGTGGATTTGTCGTGTTAAGCGCAGCCTGAACAACGACTTGGATCCTAATTCCCCCACTCGCTTTGCAAGCCCTGATCCCGCCGTCGAAACCGGATAACTTCCTGCCGACGATCCGCTCGTAATGCCGGGGAATCGAATCACAGGAGGTCCCCTCACGGAACGCTTCCTGCAGATTCTTGCTGCAGATTAATGACCAGTTTGTGCGTCGAGGATCAACTTCACCAGATGACCGAATTGTGCCCGGTTCTCACTGGCTGGCGACGCTCGGTTCGCAATTTCCGTAATGGTCTTGGCATCCTTGACCGGAGGATCGTTGTCCGTGCGATGCACGATGACCATGTCCAGGGTTGGAATAATGAAAATGTAATGAGCCCCATTTCCCCGCGCGGAATAGATTCCGGGAAGCGAGACTTCCGGGAAATGAACACCGCCGTAATCCACCCACCAGAGATACTCATAACCGCCGTGATCCGCGCCGTCGGACTTCACCATCTCACTGGCGTGACTACTTTTTTCGATCCAGGGCTCTGGCACGATCTGTTTGCCGTTCCAGCGGCCGCGACGGAGATAGAGCAAGCCGAAACGCGCCATATCGCGCGCAGTAATCTCAAAATGGTAAGCGGGATGAATGGAAAGTGGACCGCCGAAATAGAAGACGTCGCTCGGCTGGAAATCCTCCATGCCAATCGGCTTGGCTATGCGTTGATAAAAGGCGTCGCCGATCTTCATGCCAGTCTTTTTTTCAAAGATCGTCCCCAGGACATTAAAATCCCAATTGTTGTAGTACCAGAACGTGCCCGGCGCGTGACTCCCGCGGGGTGGCCGGCTCTTCTGCATGGACTCAGTTTCGAAATCTACCTTGTGGTACACGCCCGACCGTGCGCGCAGCAGATCCACAACGCGCGCCTGCTTCTCTTCTTTCGTGAGCGGGTCGGGCGAATCGTCGATGCCCAACTGCTCAAGCGTCTGGTTGATGTCAATCACACCTTCAGCGGAATAAATTCCGTAAAGAGCGCTCAGTAGGCTCTTTCGGATGGAATAGCAGTCAATCTTTTTGTCGAAATCTCCCCACTGATCAACGACTACACCGCCCTGGACGACCATCACCGCGGAAGTGTGAATCGAGTCCGCATTGGCATAGGCTTGCGCCGCGGCAAGTTTCCCTGCGGACCATTTGGCCTTTTCGGATGAAGAGAGGGGCTGCCAGGACTTCCCAGGGAAGGTCTCTTCCGATTTGCTTTGCACTAACCCTGATTGCCTGCCTGCGTCGGCAAACAGAACAATCGAAAGACAACAGAAAAGACAGATGAGAGAACGAGCGGGAGAATGCCGCATGTCGTGAACTTATATCACGGGTGTTGGGCCCTCACAAGCGAGGCACTTGGTCCCGGCATATGCTGCTCTCGAGCTTCGTCCATTGAGTTGCGGTCGGATGACGAGCTACACGGAAGTTATTTGCCGGATTCCAGCTTCGTAGCCGATCTTGCCGCTTCGGCGCGACGAACGAGATTAGGGGACTTCATCCGATGACAATGTTCTTCAAAGTTCGGGCGAGGTCCTTTCCAACGAAGATCTTCGACGGTATTAAAGACCGGCACATCCAGTCGGAGGGTGGCAAGCCTGCGAAACAGCAAGGCGTCGTTCCATGAATTGATCAGCGATTCGGATAGGCGGCGGGCCTTGCGGATCGACGGATGCCATTGCCGCCAATCCTTCGGAATGTCTTCAAGGTGGCGGTACTGAGATAAGGTAAGAGCCGCTGCTTTTGGGCCCCACCCAGACACACCTGGGAATCCATCCGCGCTGTCGCCGACCACAGCCAAGTAGTCCGGAATTGATTGTGGCATTACGCCGAACTTAGCTACAACGCCGGCTTCATCGCGCAACACGTCGCGCCTGCGGTCCAGTTGAACGACTCGTGGGCCCACAACACACTGACTCAGATCTTTGTCCGGCGTACAAATGAACACCTGCCCGACACGCTCATCTTGCGCTGCTTTGCCAGCAGCAGATGCGAGGGCATCATCAGCCTCGAAGTAGACCATTGCCCAGACCACCACTCCCATTGCTTCCAGCACTTTCTCGAGAATCGGGAACTGCGAGAGCAACTCCGGGGGCACGCCTTCGCTGGTCTTGTATCCGGGATAGAGGTCGTTCCGAAAAGACTCGACGACATGATCCGTTGCAACCCCGATGTGGGTTGCACCGTGCTCGATCATGGACAAAACGGAAGTGAGGACACCACGCACAGCGCCGATCTCCTGGCCGCTCACATCTGCGGCAGCGGGCACGGCGAAAAAATGCCGGAACAATTCATAGGTGCCGTCAATCAAGTGCACGTTCATGTGGCTGCGGTCCGCTCCGCACGCGATCTTATACGATCCACTGAGGGATTCGGGGGACTCTTCTCGTGCTACGAATCCGAAATAATCAGACAGTTTCCCATTTCCGGTTTGCCGACCATCCGCCCCGGAATAGTCGAAAGTAGTGAGCTTAGCTATTCTAGGTTACCCTTCGCAGCCGGGTAATGCCCGAGAGGACGGGAAGCAGGTCTCTTACCGCGCAATCACGTCGACACTGTCTTGGAGTATGTCAAGAGATCCGAATCAGACTCCGGAGTCCGGCGGAAGTTCCGCAGAGATCTAGAAGCTGCCAAAGAAGTTCAACAGGCCTTTTTCCCTGAGCAGACCATGTTGATTCCCAGCGTCTCCCGCGAAACCTCGTACCAACCGGCCAGAGGAATCGGAGGGGACGATTACGATTTACTTGCTTTGCAGCGAGGTCGTTGGGGGATTGCCATCGGCGACGTATCCGGAAAAGGAATTGGGGCCGCTCTGATTATGGCCAGTCTCCAGGCCGCTCTCAAATTCCAGGCATTGCAACCGCATTTGAAACTTTCGACGCTGATTGGTGATGGCGACCGGTTTGTTTATGGATCCTCGCCGACCAACATTTTCGCGACACTTTTCTGTGCAGAGTATGAGCCGGCCAAACGCCTATTGCATTACGTTAATGCGGGCCACAATCCCCCGCTCGCCCTTCGTCCGAAAAAGGGATCATGCGAAATCTTCCAACTGCCCACCACCGGCATCCCACTGGGGATTTCCGCCGACTCTCAGTTCGCTTCCACGACTTTTCAGTTCGAGATTGATGATGTCCTCGTTGCCTACACCGATGGAATCACGGAGGCGGAAAACCGCCAACAAGAACCCTGGGGTCAGCAAAGACTAGAAGCTCTCCTAAAGTCCTGCAGCCGCAAGGATCCGAAAGAGATCATCAATGCGATTTTGGAACAAGTGCCCACATTCGCGAGCGGGCAGGCGCTACACGACGATACGACCCTGCTGGTGATGAGGGTGGAGGCGGGCTGCGACGATTGAGCCTCGTTTTGGTGGCCACACTCAGGGAGCACCTTGTCCCCAAGCCAACACTCTTGGCTTCCGGCTCGCTCGAGTGAATTAGTAGGTGATGCGCCAGCGCCGAGACCTGATCAATCTTCCAGGTTCGAACCTAGCCGATTGGCGGATGTAGAAGCCAACGCCTCTGAGAGATCTTGTGGCTGGAGGATTCAATATGTCTAAGGAACTTATCGAGTTTTCAAACGCATTGGCGCAAGTGACGGAACGCGCCTCCGCTATCGTTGTGGCAGTCCACACGGAAACACGCGGATCTTCTAGCGGAATCGTGTGGCGCCCCGGAGTGATCGTCACATCCGAACACGCGCTACGCCACGATGAAGAAATCCAGTTAACGCTGCCGATTGGGCGCGTCGTTCCAGCAACCCTGGTGGGCCGCGACCCCTCAACAGATATCGCCGTCCTGAAATGTTCTGAGGCCGATACTGCGGTGCCACTTTTTGGCGATGTGTCCGCGTTGAAGCCGGGCACCCTTACCCTCGTAGTGGGCCGCACTCGTGCGAGCGGCCCGGTAGCCGCCCTCGGAGTTGTCAGCCTCTTAGCATCGGACCGGCGCACGTGGACGGGAGCGTCGCTCACTCCGTATATCCGACTCGACATTGGCCTGCAACCCACAGCCATCGGCGGCGCGGTAATCGACGCGAGTGGTAACCTAGTCGGTTTGGCGACTCCGCGCTTCGCGCGTTTCGGCGCGATTGCAGTTCCAGCTTCAACCATAAACAAAATCTCCGACACTCTTCTGAAACAAGGTCGAATTCCTCGCGGATATCTCGGAGTCGGCTTGCAACCGGTGCGCTTGCCGAATAGTCTCCGTGAGATGTTGCAGCGGAACGAGAAGACCGCCGCGATTGCACTGGAGGTGCATCCTGGCGGCCCCGCAGACAAGGCTGGAATTGTCATCGGGGATATTCTGGTTTCGCTCGGCGGCCAATCTATCACTCGACTTGAGGATGTACAGTCTCTACTGGCCGGGGACGCGATCGGCAAAACGCTCCCGCTGAAATTCATTCGAGGGGGCGCCGTTCAGGACGGGAACATCGTAGTAGCGGAACGCCCACATGGGGGAGAATAAAACGTGGTGACAGGATTAGGCGAAATCGCAGAGAAACTCCGCCGCTCTACCGTGGTCGTTCAGTCAGGAGCCCGCGGAAATGGCTCGGGCGTGATCTGGTCGAGCGACGGCAGCATCATCACCAATGCTCACGTGGCCCGAGGCAAGCAGGTTAAAGTTCAACTCTGGGACGGGCGCGAGTTTTGCGCCTCGATTGCGTCGCGCGATGCTCGTCTGGACGTTGCTCTCCTTCACATCGGCGCGTCGAACCTCGCGTCGGTCTCTGTTGCTGACTCATCGCAGATTCGCCCCGGAGAACTCGCCGTTGCTATCGGCAATCCGTTAGGTTTCGTCGGTGCCCTCACGACTGGTGTGATTCATACAGTTGGCCCGCTCCGCGGGCTCGGCTCACAATCATGGGTGCAGGCCGATGTTCGCTTGGCACCTGGCAATTCGGGCGGCCCACTTGCCGACGCACGTGGCTGTCTGATCGGAATTAACACAATGATCGCGGGTCGTCTCGCGCTCGCTATTCCGAGTAACGTGGTTCGAGATTTTCTTTCTACTGGTCCATCCGACGCCTGGCTTGGTGTGACGGTTCATCCTGTGCGAATTCCTCGACGCAATGCCGTTGGGGTCAGCGTGCCAGCGTTTGGCTTGCTGCTCTGCGAAGTGGAGCCGCATAGTCCGGCTTCCTCTGCCTCTCTCTTACCAGGCGACATTTTACTGGGTACCGAAGAAGAAATCTTCGCATCGCTCGGTGACCTCGCAAAAATTCTCCAAGGAAGCGGCCCTCGACTCTTACGGCTCGAATTTCTGCGCGGAGATTACTCGCTCGTTCGCCGCGTAACCGTTCAACTGGGCGTCCAGCGATCGTCGAGGGATTCCGTGGCAGCGTGATCCGCGTGTTCATCGTCGCTGCTTCACCGCTCACTCGGACGGGACTGCAAAGTGTCATCAGGTCACGAAATGTGGAAGTAGTCGGCAGCGTCGCCAATTTCGAGTCTCTTGTAGATCGATGGTCAGAGGTGGAAGCGGACATCGTGCTCGTTGAGGCTTCCGGCGAGCAGTCCGAAACGGTGATTGATTCTCTCACTGCGTCCCGGCTTGCTTCCGAAGCTACCTTCATGCTCCTTTCAGAACTTTCTGAGCCCAGATGGATCTCTGAAGTCCTGAGGGCGCGCGTCCGGGCTGTACTGCCAAGCGATATATCACCAGAACAACTCATCGCCGCACTCGAAGCCGCGGCGGCGGGACTCATTGTTATGCATCCTACCGAAGTTGACACCATGTTTCCGGCGGCCGAGCCATCATCGCGTCCACTTGCAGATCTCGCCGAGGAGCTTACGCCTCGCGAGAGTGAAGTACTTCAAATGCTGGCTAATGGCTTGGCCAATAAAGAAATCGCCGCGCGGCTTTCGATTTCGGAGCACACCGTCAAATTTCATGTGGCGTCAATTCTTGGCAAGCTCGGTGCTGGAAGCCGCACCGAAGCTGTCTCTCTCGGCATTCGACGCGGCATCGTTCTCCTCTAACTTCCATCAGTTTACTAGGCTGAAAAACGGGTGATCCGAACTGAGTCAATTACCCACTTGTTTTGGTCGTCGTTAATTTTGAGCCGAGAACGGATGTGCCGTGTTCTCCTAAACAAAATGATAGCCGAGCTTTTCGGTGTCGATCTGACATGACTCGCTCAACCGAGAGGTGTTGTTGTGGAGCAGCTTTGGAGCAAGAAGAGGGGTATGGCTCTCGTGGATTCGTCGTATTAAGCGCAGCCTGAACAACGACTTGGATCTAATTCCCCCACTCGCTTTGCAAGCAGGGGGTCACCGGTTCGATCCCGGTCACGTCCACCAACCTCCCAGGCCCGCCGGAGAGGCCCGTTTCATCCCGCCGTTGCAATCTACATTGTATCTAGATAATATCTAGAAATGCTCCGCTTCGAGTGGGATGAGAAGAGAAATAGGAGCAATCGGAGAAAGCATGGGGTGTGGTTTGAAAAAGCTCAGAGCGCCTTCCGCGATCCGAATTCGCGTCTCTTCGATGATCCAGAACACTCAGACGATGAGGATCGGTTTATCCTTATCGGAATGAGTTCTACGGGAAGACCTCTGGTCGTCGTTCACTGCTACAAGAAATCCGACTCAGTGATTCGAATTATTTCCGCGCGGAAGGCAACCAAGAAGGAGCTTATATTTTATGAAGAAGGAATATGATTTTTCCAAAATGAAAGAACTCAAGAATCCTTACACCGCCAAGAAACAAGCCGTGGGAATCAACTTAAGCCCGGAAGTCGTGGACTATTTCAAGGGGCTGGCGGATGAGACAGGACTTCCTTACCAAAAGTTAATTGACCTTTACCTCGTCGATTGCGCGAGAAAACGCAAGAAACTGAGAATGAAATGGGTGGCTTAGACCCTATGCGGCAACTCGGACCTTAGCAGATTCCGAGGCTCGATTCTCAGAGGAAGTAGTCTACCTCCGCGAGGACGAGCGCCGGGACGATCACAGTGCTAGCCATAGCTAAGAAAGTGGCTCGCTCGGCACAACGTTCTGTCGCTTGAGCCCATCGCATTCCTCTTAGAATTCATAACCAGTCCAGAGCGCCCAGTAATTCAGGTTGCGGCCTGGTTCAGTTGCGAGTTGGTTTCTTGTAGGAAATGCGCCGGATCGTGCCGCTGCCGTCATCAGTGACGAGCAACGAGCCATCCTTTGCAGTGGCGACACCGACGCTTGCGATGTGCCGTTCAGGAGATCGCCCTGGAACATCGGAAATGTTACAGCTATTGGCGGGTCACGGCGGAACTGAGTTCGTCTCCAATGTCGCACACGCTCAGAGTGACCGCTCCTCTTGTTCCACCCTCCTAGAATTTATAGCCGGCCCAGAGCGCCCAATAATTCAGGTTTCGCCCCGGTTGAGTCTCCTTCAAAAATCGGCCAGCATAAAAAATCCCATAGTCGGCCTGAAACCACATGTGCGGAGTCGCCTGCCAGCGAATCTGCGTGCCAGGCCGGTTCCCCACGAATCTTGCCTGACTGCCATCCGCAGCCCTGATCAAGAATCCGGGCACCGCGTACACTCCATCCTGCAAGCTCTCTCGCCACTGAAAGATCCAGTCGAACGACGCGGTCACATCGTGCGGAAAGATCCCCTCAACACGCGGGTGAATATCGATGAAATTGATCGGACCGGGACCGGTGGTCGCCAGGACTCCAAAGTAGTCGCCCTTGGGAAAAAGCGGATTAAACGTCCCGAGCGTTTTCGAATTTGGATGATCTCCGCTCGAAATGTCTGCCTTCGTGCTGAAGCGTGGTTTCAATCGCATGGTCGGAAACCGGTAGCCGGTTTCCGACGCAACCGTCCACGCCCGGATGTTATCCGAGCCGAACGTGCCGAATTGCCACAAGGCCTCGTAGTCGAAATCCCATGCGGGCCGGTCTGTTGCGATCGCGCGAGAAAATCTTGCGCCGAGCGAATGACGCACTTCCTGCGCCGTGCCTCGTTCGAAAGTCGCCTGCTTGCGATCGAGGCCCAGGTAGTACATCTCTAGAGAAGTCCTACGAGGCAGTGATTTGGTGGCGTATACCCCCCAGAATCCAACGGCGTGATTCGGTGCGTTGTCGAAAAAGCCGGGCTTGTCCAGGTCCGGGCGCATGGCGAATCCATCGATTTGCCAGGAATTGATTTTGCTCTTAACCATGAAACCGTCGAAGCTGAGCCGCACGTTCGGACCTTCGCGAACATCAATCAGACGGCCGGAGCCGTACTCGAGTTCCTGCCTCCCGACGCGAAGCTCTATGGACTTATCCTCCGTGGACGTTCCGAGTTCCAAGAATCCGGCCTGAAAGTCGAGCTTTTTTTCGTCGATCGGGCGCGGACCACCAATCCGATAGGAATTCAACCCGCTCTTCAGCTCGATAAAAGTACGAACGTGCTTGCCATAATGCAGATCGAAATAGAGCATGTACCGCTCATTGAAATATCCGTTCATGAATGGCTGCTGTCCCCAGTTATCGTTTCCAATCTGCTCCCAGACTTCGCGAGCCTCGCCTCCGATGGTGAGATACCAGTCGTTGGCGTCGCCGCGCAGCGGAATGTACTTGATCGGATCCCAGAAATCTTGACGGAGAGACCGGTCGCGCAGGAAACTCCAGTCCTCGTCCTCCCTCAATAACATGTAACTGCGATTCGGCGGCACAGGGCCCGCAGCCTCGTCCGACTGGGCATGCGCGGGCGGGAGTCCCACGAGAAGTGCAAATGCAACAATAGAGAGGATTCGGGTCGAACTCATTCCCACCTGACTGCCTTCGCCTAAGCCCGGCTGGTAGAGGCCAACCTGACCTACAACAGCTTAGCGCCCTGCGACGAGCAGTAATCCCGCACCTGCCTGCACCACGGCGAAGCAGCGCCTCAGCAGTCGCGGCTTCATGACTAGTGCGGCCCGCGTACCGAGCGGCGCCAGCGCGACGGCTCCCCCGGCGAGCGCGATCGCTTCGTGCCACCTCACATATCCCGCCGAGGAATAGACCACGAGACCGATCGCCGATGCGGGGACGAGCATGAGCAGGACCATCGCCTGCGCCCGCTGCTGCGAGTACCCAGCCACGCGTTCGAGCAATGGCACACTAACCAGCGCGCCGCCAACCACGAACAATCCGCTGAGCGCTCCGGCCAAGGATCCGATGCCGACTTGCGCCGGAGTCGGGAGTGGCGCAGACCTGTCGCCCTCACCGAGGTGTCCGAACCACACGAATACCGCGAGCACAATCAAGAACGTCCCGAAGCTGCGCTGCAACGTTCGGTCGTTGACGTACCGCACCATTTGGGAAGACACGAGCCCCATGGCGGTGCTGCACGCTGTCATGATGAGGCCATCGCGAACACGCAGGAGCTTCTTTCGCACGTAAATCACCAAGGTCACGCTCGCGCTCGCGAGAGCCATCACCATCGCCGTTCCCTGCGAGTCGTGTTGAGTGAAGCCGAAGACGGCCGTTAGCAAGGGGATTGCGATCAACGCGCCACCAATCGCGAATAATCCGCCTGCGAAGCCCACGACCGCTCCAAGACCGACGAACAAAACTAGCTCTGAGAAGCTCACGCTGATTACCTGTTTTCTGCCACGAATTGTCAGGCGGAATTTCCGATTTGGAGTTCGGACTCGCGTATCATACGCGTCATTGCTGTCAACCACGAATTTGCCTCCGGTGTGGGTTACTAGTCCTCGGAGGAGGCAACCTAACTCTATTTGCTCGCGGGTGAGTGGATCTCAGCGATATAGCCGCCAGGGAATTGCACCAGGGCCGCATCACGTTGATCGGCCATGTAGGGAGGGACCAGAGTCTCCACCCCGGCTGCTTTGGACTTCGCCAGAGTATCCGCAAGGTTTGCAACCTCGTATCCAGTCACCTCCCGTCCGTAAGGATATGGAAGACGGCCATCTGTCACGAACACGGTAAGCTTGCCAAAGTTCGACTGAATCCGGATGCGCCGATAGGTGTTAGTCGGCAGCCCGATCTCGACGCCGGGCGCGTGCGCATCATCAGAGACGACTTTGCCGCGAGAGAAAGTAAGGAAGGTGCGAACGAACTCCTCTGCCCTATCGGGAGACACATAGACACGGTTTTCCGGAATAGTCTGAAGCGGCGCGTAGGATGGAGCAGTCGTATGCCAGTAAAGTTGTGTATTCACGCCGCCGGGCCATTGGATGACGGCATCTCGTCCAATCGGATCGGGGAACGCAGTGACGATGACGTCCGCGCCAGTCGCACGAGCGGCGCCGATCGCAGCATCCAAGTCGGTCACCAGATACCCGGTCCGCTCTAAGCCGAAGGGGTAAGGGATCGGTGTCTTGAAACCAAACACGGAGATGCTCCCAACTGGTGTCAACACTAGCTGCGTTATTGTGCTGCTTGGAGTGGGCGTCACAGTGGCGACGCCCCGTTTGGTAGTGGTGCCGCCGAATGTGGCTAGAAGACTAGCGACAAATCGGTCAAAGTCTTCCGGTGCGACGTACACGTGGGTCGTATCATATTGCGGTCCGACCGCCAGGTTCGCAGTTCCAGCTGTTTGCGCACTCTGGGCGAGTGCGATGGGAAGCGGCGATTGACTCGCAACAGCGCCAATCAGAAGGATTGCCACCACGGTCGCGGCAAGAATTCTATTCAAACGCACGAGAATCTCCTTCGTTGCCAACCGCTCGAATGAGTCGAAATGCGTATGAGCTTTACCGCGCTACTCTACTTTACTTTGGATGGAGGCAGCCGATCATAGCGCTCACCGACAAGGCACACCGAGACAGCGTCTGAAACGTTAAGCTTCTTTGCGTGAATCCATATCCCGAGCTGTTCGCCAAACACCATGCCTAACAGGCCAAGTAACGCGATGATAGGTGGCGCCGGGCTCTTTACTCGGATGAGCCCGTAGATAGCGCCAACACCAAGTCCGACAGCGAAAGATATGAGCGACGCCTTCATCTCGATTCCTTCCTGGCGCAACCGAATCAAAACGCGAAGCAATCGCAACCCAATTCCCATAACCCAAACTCACCCAGCACCGGCAGGTGCCAGCTCTTTTCGCCCCGTAACTCACCGGTTACATGTGAACACGCAGCAGAATGGGACGCGCCGATAGATCGCTTTGATTCCTTCGCATACCCGCCATAATTTTTGACGGGAGACCAGTCCGGACTAACCGGAAGCGCGGGCGGCGCGAGTTTTGAAAATTCTTCGCTGGCATAAACGACCTTCCCACCCACGATCGTAAGTACCGATTCGAGATGCTTGATCTCCTCTTCCGGAATGGAAAAATAATCCGCCGACAGAACTGCGAAGTCTGCCAGTTGTCCGGGGGCGAGAGCTCCCTTCTTCCCGTCCTCTGTTGAAAACCAGCTGCTCCCTATGGTGTAGAGCTTGAGTGCTTCCTCCCGGTCCAATCGGTTCTCTGCCGGATAAAGATTGAGACCGCCAATGGTCTTGCCGGTGATAAGCCAATAGAGGGAAACGTAAGGGTTGTAGCTCGAAACACGGGTTGCGTCCGTACCCGCACCAACGGGAATCCCCATCTCCAGCATGCGCCGGATCGGTGGCGTGCGCCTCGCTTGCTGTGAGCCGTATCGCTCGACGAAATATTCTCCCTGAAAGGCCATTCGATTCTGCACGGCGATCCCGCCGCCCAGCGCTTTCACGCGCTCGATGTTGCGGTCGGTGATCGTTTCACAGTGATCGAAGAACCAGTGCAGGCCGTCAAACGGAATCTCCCGGTTCACTTCTTCATAAACATTCAGTGCCCGCTCGATTGTCTCGTTGTAGGTCGCATGCAAGCGAAACGGCCAGCGATTTTCCGCCAGATATTGGACCACTGCCTTCAATTCACTCTCCATCACGGGCGGCATGTCTGGTCGCGGTTGTAGCATGTCCTCAAAGTCCGCTGCCGAAGCCACAAGCATCTCTCCGGCACCATTGATGCGAAATAAGTCATCGCCCTGGCCGGGTTTGGTTGTCTTTGTCCATCGACGAAAATCCGCGATCTCTTGCCCCGCTTTTTGGGGATAAAGATTAGCGGCTAGACGCACGGAGAGCTGGTTCATCTGATGGAGTTCCTTGACGACCTCGTAGTCGTCGGGATAGTTCTGGAAACCGCCGCCTGCATCCACCGCACTCGTGATGCCGAATCGATTCAACTCACGGAAAAACAGACGCGAAGAATTGAGTTGATCTTCGCGTAAAAGCTTTGGCCCGTTGGCCAACGTCGAGTAGAGGATGAAGGCGTTCGGTTTGGCCACGAGGATTCCGGTGGGATTACCTCGCTTGTCCCTCTGGATTTCGCCCGCCTGTGGATCGGGCGTGTCCTTCGTGTAGCCCAGGGCGCGCAAAGCGGCACCGTTGAGGAGCGCGCGGTCATACAAGTGCAACACGAAAATCGGCGTGTCCGGGGCGGCAGCATTGATTTCATCCAGCGTTGGCATACGTCGCTCGGCGAACTGAAACTCGGTCCAGCCTCCTACGACTCTCACCCACTGTGGCGCAGGGGTGCGTGCAGCTTGCTCCTTCAACATGCGCAGAGCGTCTGCCAGCGAAGGCACGCCATCCCAGCGAAGTTCCATGTTGTAGTTCAGGCCGCCGCGGATGGGGTGCATGTGTGAATCGTTGAGACCGGGGATGACCGTTCGGCCGTTCCCGTCGATGACTTTGGTCTCCGGGCCGCGTTGCCGAAGAATCTCATCGGTTTTTCCCGTGGCGGTGATCTTGCCATTCCCGATGGCTACCGCTTCGACAAACGAAGGAACACTGTTCGTTGCAATCTTCGCATTGTAAATTATGGTTTCTGCAGACATCGGATTTCCTCCTGGGCAGCCTGCTCGCCTAAAACCATCCCGAACAGTCCAAGTAGAGCAACGATAGGCGGCGCAGTACTCTTCACCCGAATCACTCCAGATACAACACCCACAAGCGGTCCTACCACGAATGAGTGTGAATGATGATTTCGGCGGACATCAAACCTCATCCGTCGATTGATTCAGTTTATGAAAGAGCGGGGAAAGAGCAGGGGGTGCTCCCTCCCCACCTGATTACTTGTGTGCAGCTGCGGCAAGAGGCACCCCATATTCAGGGTACTTGGTGGGCGGAGCGCCGTGAACCATGGTGTAGGCGTATTCCACGCCGACGCCGTAGGCTCCGTAGTGGTTTTTCACGATGTCCATGACCGCGTCATAGGTGTCCTTGTTCGCCCAATCGCGCTGCCATTCCAGCATCACGGAAAGTGAGGTCACGGGTTTCGCACCGGCCTGAATGACGCGCTTCATTGCGTTGTCGTGAGCAAGCTGGCTCACGTCGCCGCAGCAATCCTCCACAACGTAGACTTCGTAGCCGTCATGAATCGCCTGTATGGTACCAAGTGCGATGCAGGTTTCCGTCCAGAGCCCGGCCACCACGATTTTTTTCCGCCCCGTCTTCTCGATGGCCGCAACGTAGTTCTTATCGTCCCAAGAATTCATGGAAGTACGCTCAATCGGTACTTGTTTCGGGAAGACCGCTTGGATTTGCGGCCAGATATTGCCGCTGAAGCTCTTCGTTTCAACGGTGCTGAGAACCACTGGGAGGTCAAAGACTCTCGCTGCCTTCGAGAGAGCGACCACGTTGTTAATGATTCCCTGGCGGTCGAAATTGCTGACCCCAAACAACATTTGCGGTTGGTGATCGATCAACGCCACGACGCAATTGTCAGGAGTCAACAACCCCTTTTCACTGCGTTTTGCTCTACTACTGCTTTGTCCCATGACTAGCTCCTTTTCTTCGAAATGAATTTGATTACTTCATTACTCTCCAAATTCCAGAGACCTTAGGTTTCGACCCGTTGCCGCACTAACGCCGCGCTTCCGTGGGAACTTCCGCCCCTTCCCAGCTTGGCAACAGCTCTTAGTTGTTGCACGGCCGATGTCCTTCGATGCGCCAGTGAATGCAATTTTCTTGGTCATCTTGTTATTTGCTAGCCCGATGAAGGCCTGTGCTTTTTATGCGGATCGTCCTTTCCGAGCGACAGCTTCACTCTTGGCTTGCATTGATTTCATGAGATCGGCCGCTGAAGCTCCTTCGAGCGACAGTCCGTATCCGACTTCTCGCACAATCCGCTCCTTTAGCGGTTGAATGAAGTGAACGCGCGTGTTGCGGCGCGTCACTTCCGGAGCCTTCAAGTACAACTCGGCCAATTCCCGCGCCCGGCTGAGCGCTGTCCCGTTTGGTACAACTTCGGCAACCACTCCCCATTCGTGTGCGGTGCGCGCCGTCAGCGGCTGTGGGTTCAGCAGGAACGCCTCCGCTCGTCCCGCTCCAGCGCGATAACTCCAGGTGGTAAAGATTCCGTCGCCGGGCGCCACGCCC
>Ga0210396_10003340_pt1 | contig 16013 bp, 11 predicted proteins | sample IncBWH17OmetaG_FD_155466 | JGI IMG/M metagenome (GOLD analysis project Ga0210396, IMG submission 155466) | Forest soil microbial communities from Barre Woods Harvard Forest LTER site, Petersham, Massachusetts, United States - Inc-BW-H-17-O ... | reverse complement strand
TCCAATATTCGGATCTGCCCGGTCTTGGCGCTTGTTTTAAGCCTTACACCGCCGTCCATACTTATTAATTTCGGCTGGCTGATTTCCGGCCACAGTTCCACGGAAGAATTCGCGGCCGTGAATTCCTCATCTTCCGCGCCACTTTTCCGGGAACCTTCCACTTTGCCAGAGGCATCAAGTTTCTGGAGCCCTCCGTCCTGATCGAACCACGCCGTCAAAACATTCGCTGTCAAGTCCATGGGTCCGGAGGCCGCTGATGACACCGCGTGTGGTTTGTTGCCGTGCCCACCAGCCGTCGCGAGAAGCTTTCGCGCGCGAAAATCCTCATCCAGATTCAACGTCATCTCCCCCGCATCCAGCTGCGCAGTTTGCGTTTGCGCGTGCGCCGGCCCCTCCAAATGTAGCAATCGTGTATCGCGATCGAAGTCCAGGCTCGCGCCGGTCACATGCACCTCCTGTCCTGCCGTGCCCGCCGGCCCGCCACTTTGAACCAAAGTCATCTTCACATCGCGCAGCAATTTCATCGTTCCCAGTTGGGAGTTATATTCAACTCCCATGGCCTGGCCACTTCCTTCCGGAAATGTGAAGGTGACGCGCTCACCCGTATGCGCGGTGCCGCTAGCCTGATCGAACGTGACGTTGCGCGTCTCAACATGCCCCACGTGACTCGTGGTTTCCTTGGCTCCGCGTTTCTTTGCCAACTCCGCCTCTGCGGCCGTTTGCAGGTCGATCTGCACTGTGCCACTGCAATTGATCGCGCCATTGCTTTTGGCATATTGGCAACTGTGCGTGCGAATAACGTCGTGCCGGTCGCCCTGCTGCCCAAAAATGGTGATCTTTACTTCTTCCAGCAGGCTGGCTTCCTGGTTGCGGAACTCCGTGGATTTGGAGGCTTCCACGGTAAAAATCTTACGGTCGCCGTCTACCTTGGAAAATGTTAGGCCGTTGGATTGCCGCTCCACGTTCAGCGGCGCAGCAGGAGGCGCTCCTCTTTTTTGTATTCGCGCCACCAACTTGTGCTGCAGATACACGGCGACGGTGGCGAGCGCCAGCAATAGCGCCAGGGTGGCAGACCAGCGCGCATAACGCGACGCTTCGCTTCGTTTCATATCATCAAGTTAAACAAACTTTTCAGGGTGTGTATACGACGCGGAATTGCCGTGGAACTCGCTGCAAATCCGGAAATTGCTATTGCTCAGCGAATTTTGTTTTCGCCACGGTATCGGGCAAAACTCCTACATTGGCTGCCGCCACGCTGTCGCGATTGGTATTTTTCACCAGGTACATGGCTTCATCGGCCAGATGCAGCAGCCCTTCTTTTGATCTGGAGTCCACTGGATAGGAAGCCACCCCCAGACTCGTTGTCACCTTAATATTCAAACCTTCGGATTCCAGCCACTTACTTTCGCGGATCATCTTGTGCAACCGCCGCGCGACATTCAACGCACTCTCTTTGGAGGTCTGCGGTAACAGCAGTACAAATTCATCTCCCCCATAACGAAACGCAAAATCAATTAACCGGCATTTATTCTTCAGCGCGTTCCCGATTTCCGCCAGCAGCCGAGACCCTACCAGGTGTCCATGCGTATCGTTCACCTGCTTGAAGTGATCCAGGTCGATGAACACCAGCGAAAATTCGTAGTTATACCGTTGCGAGCGGTAAATCTCCGTATCCAGAATAAAACCCATGTGCCGCGCGTTATATAATGTCGTGCAGTCATCGGTAATGGTCAGCTCGTGAATCCGCTTTACGTGCCGCGCGTTTTCCAGCGCGATCGCGGCAAAGTCCGCCAGCGCTTCCAACAGTTTCAAATCCCGGTTGTCGAACCCATCGGGCCCCATGCAATTGATCAGTTCGATCACTCCCAGGCAGGTGTCGCGAAACTTTACCGGCACGGCCACAATAGATTGCGTTTCCGTCTTGGTCTTCTCGTCCACCTGACCAAAGAATCGCGTGTCTTTCGCGGTGTCGGGCACCACCACGGTCTCACCGTTCTGCGCCACCCAGCCGGCAATTCCCTGCCCAATTTTGATACGCACATCTTTCAACGACGGCGATGCTTTGCCCACCACCAACTCGAAATACAATTCCTGCTTGGCCTCGTCCAGCAGCAGCAGTGACCAGTTGTCCGGGCGCAAAAATTCGTCGATCTTCTCCATGATGGTGCGGAGAACCTGATCGAGCTGCAACGACGACGTCAGCGCCTTCCCTAACTCCTGGAAGATCGCGACTTCCCCGGCTTCGCGCTGTTCATATGAAACAGACGCGTTGCGGCGCCGTTCGATGGCTGGAAACTGCTTCACTTCCTCCACGCGTTTTGAACCTTGATCCTTTATAGGTATAGCTATCCATGCTCATCGACGTCCCCGGCTATTCCAGAGACAGTTCTACGCCGAAAAAGCGACTTCTTGCCAGTATAGGCGTCTCACAAAAAGCCCCGCAACACTCTCGTGGGACAGGCGTCACCATTTCGCCATCCTCTACCGAGTGCGAAACAGCCAACACCTCCGGTCAAATACCTTCATGAAGGGTCGCCTTAGCGGCTGATGGACGGTGACAACAGGTTGGTTATCGCTGCGCTTCAGTAGTTTGTGCCCCGAAACTCCTCCGACGTGAATCTCGCCCTGATGGCCAAGGCATACGATCCCTCCGCCAAGCGAGAAAGGGCTCAAGGCCATTTTATATTCAGTGCGTAAATTTCCTGCGTGCCGATATCACGGGTAAACACTATTGAGCCGTCTGGCGCCACACCAATCTGCGTACCGCCTTCGACTGCATCCACGACACGGCGAAAACCCTTCAAACTCGTAATCGGTTCGACCTTTCCTTCCGACAAACGCACACGTTTCGCCTGCGGCTCCGCTCCTCCAGTCGTGAAATAGAGATATTTACCGTCGGAAGAAACGGCCCAGTTCACGAAGTTGCCCGAAAGCAGTTCTGACCATTTCTGCGACTTGAAGTCAAAATACAGAAATTTTGTGAATCCGTCGCCCTCTGCTATAAGCCCATCTTGTCCAACCCACATGCCACCACCCTTGCCCTCCGAATAAGGGACCACCCTGATCTCCTTGCTGCGTAGGTCGAAAGTCTGCAAATAACTCTGGTGTCTCTCTGCCGCCGGGCGATCGTATCCATAATAAGAGGTAAACAGTAGAAGGTTTCCGTCAGGCGACCAATTTGCGGCGTCGGAATGTTCCGCGATCTTTTGTGGCGTCCCTCCGTCTGCGCCCACCACATAGACCTCGTATTGAGCGCTGGTGAAAGCCACTTTGTTACCGTCTGGAGCAATGAAGGGGTCCTGCACCTTCATCGGAGGATATGTGAGTTGCGTACGCTCCGTTCCGTCGGTGCGGCTACGCCACAATGTATGGTCCGGATAAGAAGTGTAAGCCACCCATTCCCCATCCCTGGAAAACGTAGCAGCGATCGCGGAAATACCCCCCAGGAAAGGGAGAAATTGTTGCGACTGAACATCGTAGTGAACTAGTTCGCCACGCCGCTTCGTGCCGATAGCAAAGATTTGCTTTCCATCACGGCTCATTCCCGCGCCGGAATACTCGAGCGGTCCGGCAGTAAGTCGAATCGGCGTTCTTACCCGGCGTAAAAATCCCGTTTGCATAGGAAGCGCCCAAAGATCGGAGCCTTGCCGATGCGCAGTCCCATACACCAGATACCTTCCATCAGGACTCCACCGGCCGCAGCACGGTCGGCCATCCTTGTCCGAGCTTAGGATAGTCCAGAGACCTGCACCGTCTGATCCGATTTCAACCAGCGTCGAGGAAGCCCATCCTCGCGTATATAGAGTGGCCGTCACGTTCTTCCCATCGGCGGAGGCACTGGGGTCTTGAATATAGCCATCCATTGAGGCCAGCATCCGGGGATTCGATCCGTCTTTCTCGGCTGCATATAAATCTCTGTAGTTAACGAACAGAATTCGACCGTCGGGAAGGAACGCCTCATCACTTCCGGCAATGGTCCCGAGACGGCGCGGTTCTCCGGCCGGAACGGGAATCAACCATAAGGGGTAAAGGCCGTCTTCATATCCGCCAGCCGAAACTAGTAACGACGAGTTATCCGGTGCAATCCCGGCAATCCAGGGACTCGGCACCCGTGTATCCACCAGCGAAGTTCTTCCTCCTGAGGTCGAGACTTGCGCGATCTTCCAGCTCCCGTTCGGTCCTTCGTTGAAATAGACTCGCGATCCATCGCTAACCAGTTGGCCTGTCTTCGGTTCGCCGTCATCCGTAAGTTGCGTAACCGACTCCACAACTGGCACCGTGGGTGCCATCCTCAACCAGGCAATCGCGCCTGCAACAAACGCCGCAAAAAACACTGCCGCAGCCACCCATTTCCATGTCCCCGACGACGCCGCAGCGCGCCCGACAGCAACTTGTTCAACCGCAGTACGCCCAGAAGCAGCCGACGCAGCCTGAGTGAAGTCCGACAGCGCCTCCAGCGCGAACGCCAGATCCGATGCCGACTGAAATCGCCTCTCTGGCTTTTTCTCAAGGCACCGCTGGACGATTCGCAATAGTCCCGGTGAAAGGCCTTCGGTACTCGGCAAGATTGCCGGCGGATCCTCGTGCAGAATGGCCGTCATCGTCTCCGCCGACGTTGGCTTCTTAAATGCTCTCTGGCGCGTCACCAATTCGTACAGGATCGCCCCAAATGCAAAAATATCCGCGCGATGGTCAACTGTTTCGCCGCGCACCTGCTCCGGCGCCATGTAACCTGCCGTACCCATCACCTGTCCCGGCGTGGTTTGATCGTGCGCCGTCATCGTGTCGCTGTCTTCAGGGAGTATCAACTTCGCCAGACCAAAATCGAGAATTTTCGCCCGCGCGTCCCTGGTGATAAAAATATTTTCTGGTTTCAGATCGCGGTGCACGATTCCTTTGTGGTGTGCTGCCGCTAATCCGTGTGCGACCTGCACCCCGTAATCAATAGCTTTGCGCGTGGGCAACGCACCGTGCGTCAATTCCTGACGCAGTGTGTCGCCTTCCAGCAACTCCGAAACGAGATACGTCGTGCCTTCGAAATTACCGAGTTGGTAGACCGCTAGAATATTTGGATGGTTGAGGGCCGCAGCGGCCTGCGCTTCTTGCTGGAATCGCCGCATGCGTTCAGGATCTTGCGAAACAAATTGAGGCAAAACTTTGATGGCAACGTCGCGTTTTAAAACTGGGTCACGAGCGCGGTATACTTCTCCCATCCCGCCCTCGCCCAACAGGCTAAGAACCTCGTAGCCATCCAGTTTCGTGCCTGCCGCCAACGCCATAGACACGCGGATTATACCTCTGCTTCGGTTGTACCCTCAGCAGTCGAACCACAAGTGTTCGCGAACAATTACCAGCACGCTTTGGTTGTGAGCTTAATAAGGCGGAAGGAAATGATATTTACTGGGGATATTTCGCGAAATCAAACTACCACGCCATCGTCAGCGTGGACGCCCGTCTCGCCCCATACTGTTCGCAAATCCTGCGATAAGTCTTGGCCAGGCCATTAGCAAGCGGTGTATTCGGCTCCCAGTTCAAATAACGTTTACACTGACAACATGCATAGCCCTTTATTATTTTCGATAAATCCCATCCCACCCATGTTGCAGGCAAGGTTACAGATATCTGAGGCGCCCTCGGCAGCCGCCTCGCAATTTTCTTTTAAGTTCAAGTCGAGCGAAAGATTCTCAACATCCGGGAAGCACGGGTACCACTCGTTCAAAGGTTTGATGTCCACAGCACGGAGGTTGTTGCCATTTTCCCTGCGCAGTTCCGCCACGAGCGCGCCTCCAATGAAGCCGCCAGCCCGGTAACTACGATTTTGTGACTTGCGCCCACTGTTTCCTTTCCAATCGTCGCACTGCTCTCGCACACTTCTTAGAACTCCAACACCCGCCTTAGCAGGATCAGCGCGCCCCGACTGGCGCGGTTCCGCGCCGCACTCAGCACCCTCGCGACAGGTTTCTGCCACGTGTGGTGAATGACCAATCCATCGCGTTCTTGCTCCAATACCCGTATATCCTCGTATAGGTCCGTATCGAGGCTGTTTTTCAATTCCGCCAGCTCTTTTGAAGCCTGCTCATTGTTGTATCCTCTCTTTTTCAAGTGCCCCGCTGTAAAGCGGTAATCCCGCACTACTTTAAATCCGGAGCGCCGGGCCACCGCGCTTACCAGATATTCGATTCCCCATCCAAGTCGATTCACGCGCGGGTCCACGCGCGGCATGTTTCGCATTACCTCGGAGCGGATGGCCCAGTAGGAATTATCCGTGGCCGGAACTTCGTAAACACCATTGGCCATCTTCCGCAGTGATGCTCGCCGATAAATGTGCGGATTGAAATCTACGTTTGGCGCGTATACGCCCACTCCGTAGTCCGCGATGTAACGCGCGGCTTCCGTTAGCACTTGCGGAATCTTCGTCGGCCAGAGGTCCGCCTGAATATGTACGAAAACGTCGCCGCTAAATCTCTCCAGAGCCGCGTTCCATTGGTCGGTAAAGTACCCATCATTGCCGATGTGCTGCCAGTGCGGGTGCCGTGTCCGGAGACTATCGTCGGAGTTGATCACCACCGTCTCGCAGTGAGGACGAAAGATGGCCTCCAACTTGGCGGCATGCTGTTTTTTCCCAGGCCAGTTGAATATAAACGTCTGTATTTTCATGACCCTGTTGTTTCCTGGTAAAGCTTAAGACTCGCAGTATTAACCCACTTTAAACTACAGTTAGATACCGAGGGGAAGACGATGGTGAACGGTAATGCGACCCGGAGATTGCTGGGATAGTAATCCACGGATTTGCATAATCCAAGGTTAAAATTTTCAGTTGAACCTGCAATCCTTTTGGATTCAGCAGATTGAAGGCGAGTATAGCGGGAACAACCGGTCGGCTCGGTTCGCGTTGAGTTTCACCCTGGGAATTGTGCTTTATCCTACATACGGGATTCCGTGTATTGAGTCGGGAAACACCGGCGGGCACAATCTGATCTTTATGCACAAGCGTGTATTGATTGCCGACGACAGTGCCAGTGTGCGCGATGTCCTTCGCACTTTCTTGCGTGATCGCAACGATATAGAAATTTGTGGCGAGGCGGTGGATGGATTGGAAACTCTCGAAAAGGCTCAGCGTCTGAAGCCCGACCTGGTTCTGCTGGATCTCGTCATGCCTGAAATTAACGGTGCGGAAGTGGCCTCCATCCTGAAGAACAAGATGCCGAATATCCGCATCATCCTGTTCACCATGTACTCGGAAAGAATTGGAAAGTTCCTGAGTTCCGCCATCGGCGTCGATGCCGTGCTTTCCAAGCCCGACGGAATGACCAATATCGTTGAATCGATCAATTCACTATTTGCCGACTAGCGCTCCGCAAAAAGCCAGATTCTTGAATCTCCTCGTCAAAGACGGTCGGTGCTGTACCTAGGTCAAGCAATTTCGAGGTCTCTAAGGCAGGCATCGCCCGGCCAAAATAGTAGCCTTGGCCTTCATCACAGCCGTGCGCCCGCAGGAAGGCCAACTGTTCGGCTGTCTCTACTCCTTCCGCTATCACCCGGTGCTTCAGATGACAGCCCATATTGATCACCGCACTGATGATCGTGGCCTCGTCTGTATCAGCATTGATCTCGTGAGTAAACGACTGATCTATTTTCAACGTATCAATCGGAAACTGCCTCAAATAACTTAAGCTCGAGTAGCCCGTCCCAAAGTCATCAATGGCCAGGCGCACCCCCATTGCTTTCAACTTCTGCAGCACTGGCACACTGAACTCGGCATGCTGCATCAGGACGCTTTCCGTCAGCTCTAATTCGAGGTAGCGAGGTTTCAGACCTGTCTCTTTCAAAATCGTGCTGATATCTTCCACAAATTTATCGCTGCGAAACTCCACAGAAGAAACATTGACGGCCATTTCAATAGCCGGCAAACCAGCATCTTGCCATGCCTTCGCTTGCCTGCAAGATTCGCGCAGCACCCATTGGCCGATGGGGAGCATCAAGCCACAATCTTCGGCGATGGAAATGAATTGTAGCGGACCCACCAGTCCCCTCTCGGGGTGTTGCCAACGCAGTAGCGCCTCGACTCCGGTAATCCCTCCAGTTCTAAGATCAACTTTTGGCTGGTAGTGCATGACTAGCTCATCTCGTTCCAACGCGAACCGCAAATCTCCTTCGATGGACTGACGTTCCACAGCTCGGACATTCATGCCCTTCTCAAAAAATTGATAATTGCTTCGGCCTTTTTCCTTGGCTTGGTACATGGCCAGATCTGCATTTCTGATCAGCAATTCCGCGCTCCGGCCGTCCTCGGGGTAGGTGCTTAGCCCTATGCTCCCCGTAATTCGCAGCGTATTTTGTTCCATCTCGAACGGCGCGCTTAGCGCACTCAGTATTTTGCCTGCTTTAACGCCTGCATCACCTGCGTGTGCCACCTCCGAAAGCAGGATCACAAATTCATCTCCACCCATCCGGCACACCGTATCCGATGTGCGCACCGCAGCCAGCAAACGCTTCGCTACCAACTGAAGTAGCCTGTCTCCTGTCGCATGACTCAACGAATCGTTGATGTTCTTGAATCCGTCCAAATCCAGAAACAGCACCGCGATTCGGGAATCGTTACGGCTGGCTGTGGCAATCGCCTGTGTGAGGCGATCCTGCAGCAACGTCCGGTTTGGCAAATTCGTGAGAGTGTCGTGCTGTGCCATATGGGACATTTCCGCTCCCATGGCCCTCGCCACCGACACGTCGTGGAAAACGATCACCGCTCCGGTCGCCAAACCGTGCTGGTCATGAATCGGTGCAGCCGAGTCTTCAATCGCAAATTCAGCCCCATCACGTCGTATCAGAATGCAGTTCGGCGTAAGCCCAACAGTTCTGTTTTTCTGGATTGCCGATCTTAATGGATTCGCACAAGGCTCCCGTGTGCCTCCATCGACGATTACAAATACCTCTTCGATACTCTTGCCTGCGGCTTCTTCTCGGGTCCAACCGGTGATCTTTTCCGCTACAACGTTAAGGTATACAACTTTGCCTTCAAGGTCGGTGCTCAGTACCGCGTCCCCTATGGAATCGAGCGTCACCTGGGCGCGTTCTTTCTCCCTGAATAACAACTCCTCCGCGGTCTTTCGCTCCGCCATATTCCGTACAGCTCGAACAAATGAGTCCCTGTCGAGACGGCCCTCCAGCAGATAATCTTTGGCCCCGCGCCGCATGCCTTCCAGCGCGATGCCTACTTCCGACGCGCCAGCTATGATTAGCGTAGGTACCCCGGGCACTGCCAGCGCTAGCTTGTCGAAGGTTTCCACACCCTGGCTATCGGGCAGCGACAGATTTAAAAAAATCGCCCAGAATTCTTTCCCTCTCGAACGTCTGATGCCTTCCGCAAGAGTCTTTACGCACTCGCCATGGAATGGGCCGTCAGTGGCGTTCAACAACGCGTCCGTAAAGACGTCCACGTGCGCAGCGTCGTTGTCGATGAGCAGCAAAGTTCGTACGGTCATCATTTTTACACTCGCCTTACTGTGTATGTATGCAGGACCGTCAACTGTTCAAAATAGAACATTTGTCCATACAGTTAATAATGCGAGGCACCGATGTGCTTCATGCGCGGACCGTCTCACACCACCGTCGGAGGCGAACCGGCCGATGAGGCCGAAAAGGCAGGAATCCGAGGCTTCTGCCCAAAAAGCGAAGCCGAGTGCATCATTGAAGCCGTCGAAATGCTACTGCGCGGCAAAAAATATTTTCCGCCGGCCGTGCACTGAACAACTGCCCCTAATTTCCTTCCACTGATCCACCGAGTTTCGCTGGCGAGATGAATCGCCTTTGGCATTATTACTAGTTCACGTAAACATGTCATAATGCGCGCCGGAAGTTTGAACGATGCAGGACCGTTCCGAAAAATTTTCGCGAAGCGACGCTTCCGTTTCACGCCGCTGCTCCCTGGCAGCTATAGCCTTGGCTATAGCGCTTTCCTGTAGCACTCTACCGCTGGTTGCAGCTCAAAACACAACTCACACTGACGCCACCGAGCACATTCGCGGGGTAGTCATAAATTCTGTGACGCACGAACCTATAAGCCATGCGCTCGTCGTTTCCCCGGATAACAGTTTCGCCGCCATGACCGACGATCACGGTCGTTTCGAATTCACCTTCACACCCGCTGAACCCCAACAGAGTGGGACACCGGTTACCGACGGATTTCAACTGAACCGTGGCTTCCAAAACCCCTCGCCTAATCGTCCCAGCCAATTAATGGCTCGAAAAGTTAGCTTTGTCGGCCCTAACGCGGATCAGCGTATGAATGACAATGCTTTTTCTATCGTCGGCCCCGACCAGCAGGACGTTATTATTTCTCTTCTGCCAGAAGCTCGCGTGGTTGGACACGTGATTATTCCTGGCTCCGATGGTTCCGACAAAATCCGCGTCGAGCTTTACCGGCGTGCGATGCGGGACGGCCGGGAACAGTGGGACTCAGCGGGCAGTGTGACGACCCGCGCAGATGGGCAATTCCGTCTAGCCGAACTTTCTCCAGGCGACTACAAACTTTTAACCCTAGAACAACTCGATCGCGACCCTCTCACAACCGTTCCCCGCGGACAATTGTTCGGCTATCCCCCGCTTTACTATCCAAACGCTTCCGATTTCGCTAGCGCCGCCGTAATTAAATTGGCGCCGGGGGAGACTTTCCAGGCCACCATGTCCCCCACGAAGAGGGCGTACTACCCTGTGAATTTAGGGTTTACGACTGATATACCCAACGGGTTTGCTATAACCGTTTGGCCCGAAGGTCATCCCGGTCCGGGATACTCTCTTGGCTACAACCCGCAGGAAGCGGTCATTCAGGGTTCCCTGCCAGATGGCACTTACACCGTCCAGGCCAAAGCCTACGGCCCGACTATGACTGCGGGTGCTGCAACGTTAACTGTGCGAGGAGCGCCTGCCGTGGGTCCAGCGGTTACATTGCTGCGAGGAGTGTCTGTAACCGTGAGCGTAAGAGAAGAATTTCAACAGAAGCACACTGAGCCGACCTCCGGCGCACTTTTCCCCCAGGGCCCCACCATTGTTCCACAAAACACTCGGCGCCCTAATTATTTACAAGTGCAGTTGATTCCAGATGAAGACTTCAGCCTCGCTTCTGCAGTTTCACCGCGCCCTCCGGTCGATGAGAATGACGAGTCGCTGGTGATTGAGAATGTTCTCCCTGGCCGCTACCGCGTGAGTGTAACCACGGGTATTGGATACGTCTCCGCAATCACCTCCGGAAGCACCGACTTGCTGCAAAAGCCGCTGGTCGTTGGTGCCGGTGGGACCATACCGGCAATGGAAATTACCGTGCGCGACGACGGAGCTGAACTGGACGGCACCCTCGATTATGTAAAGGCAGGCCCAGGCCGCCAGGCACTTCAGAGCCATTGGGATGGGCCGCTCGGTAATATCTATGTCATACCAATAGACAAAATCGACTCGCAGCCAAAATTGGGCTATGCCAATGCCGACGGAACTTTCACAATCCAGCAAATTGCTCCTGGCACCTATCACGTTTTTGCCATCGATAACTCACAACAGATGCAATCGGTGAGCGAGGAATGGTTGAAACAGCACGAGTCGAAAGTTCAAGTTCTGCACGTGGTTGCAGAACAAAAAGAACATCTACGTTTGCCATTAATCGCGGCGAGCGAGTGAATATGCCAAAAGTCGAACGATCGATCTGGTTAGTGACAGTCAACTTTGCACTGATTCTCCTGTGCGCCTGCGCGTTTCTGCCCTCCGAGGCCCGCCCCGCCGATCAGGAATCTGCCGCAAACACCAAGTTCAAAATCGCCGGCACTGTCGTGAACTCCATCACCGGCGCGCCCCTCGGCAAAGCGCGCATTACACTTACGGATACTGCAAATCGCGCAAATATGCTTTCTGTGGTCACCGGTGGCGACGGTCATTTTGAATTTTATTCTCTTTACCGCGCCAAATATTCCTTGCAAGGCGCCAAACGTGGATTTATTTCTGCTGCCTATGAACAGCATGAACAATTTTCAACCGCCATTGTGACCGGCCCCGACTTCAATACTGAAAATTTGGTGTTTCGCCTGACACCTCTCGCTTTCGTCTGCGGAAAAGTTATCGACGAATCAGGCGAACCTGTCCGCAAAGCCCGCGTCTTCCTATACGCGGAGAACCACCAGGGAGGGATGAATCGCATCGAGAGACGCGGTGCGGACGTTACGGATGACGAGGGCTACTACGAGTTCACCACCTTAGGCCCCGGCAATTACTTTGTCTCCGTTTCGGCAAAACCGTGGTATGCGTTTCATTTGTCTCCTTCCGCGCGAAGCGGCGGGAATTCTTCACCGGGCCCCACGCCCCTGGACGTTGGTTATCCCACGACCTACAACAACGGCGCTACCGACAGTCAGAGCGCTACTCCTTTCCCTCTTCAAGCCGGCGACCACGCCCAGGTCGATATACATCTCAGCCCCGTCCCCGTCGTTCATTTAACGTTTCGAGTTCCAGAAGATCAGCCGTCCGGACCCCGTATGCCACAATTACGGAAACGTGTGTTCGACACCTTCGAATACGTCGGATATGACGGCGTCCAGTCGACAGCTCCGGGCGTATTCGAGTTGAGTGGAGTTCCTGCCGGAAAATACACCGTCGTTTTGCCAGATCCACAAACGGGTCGCCAGCAGCAATCAAGCGAGATAACTCTGAATAACGATGGACAGGAGCTCGACGTTAGTCACGCCGAGGTCACGGCATCCGTCAAACTTTCAGTAAAGTTACCTCGTCAATCCTCGGGTTCCCAGCAAGTCACTATTGGATTACAGGATTCCCGCACGCGGGTCATCGCCGGCAACACCATCGACGCGGCTGGCGACGTAACCTTAGAGAGTGTTCCACCGGGTAAATACGCGCTCGTGGCCTTCTCCGCTGATAAGCGCTACTCCGTTATTCGCACCGCCTTTTCCGGCGTGGAAACCTCTAATAACGTTTTAACCTTGACGCCAGGCTCGTCCCTTTCTGGGACGGTATTTTTGGCCGTCGGTGTAGTTTCCGTCGAAGGCTTCGTTCAGCGAGGTGGGAAACCCTCCTCCGGCGTGATGGTTGCGCTGATCCCTAAAGACCCTCAGTCTCATCTCGATATGTTCCGCAGAGACCAAAGCGACTCCGACGGCAGTTTCACTCTGCCCGCCGTCATACCCGGAACCTATACTCTGATCGCCGTCGAAGACGCCTGGGGCTTTCAATGGATGCAGCCCGATGTGCTAAAACGATATCTGCAGCACGGACAAAACCTCACCATCGGCGAGCTAATGACCAACACCGTGCACCTGCCAGAGCCTGTAGAAGTGCAGCCCCACTAGCCGCTACCTGTCTGCAGTAATTTCTCTAGACGTGATCTCATACTTAAATACCTCCGGAGCAAGCGGATCAAGCCTGCCTTCCTTCGTTTCCGCCTGGGGATACATGAAAAATCCGATCGGTTTCCCGATGGCCCCCGGCAATGCGACATCATGTGCAAAGTTGAAAGCCATCCAATTCATCTCCCACGATCCGAACAATCGTTCGCGGGTTTTCTTCACCAACTCATCCGTCAGCGGACGATTCCCTGGTGGTTCCTCTAGCGCCACTTTGCGCACGTCCGCAGGGTCGACCGGAAACCATCCAACGCCCCTGATATACACCTCCGCACGGCAGTGCTGCGCCTTGGTTATATTCGCCGACGAGGCTCCCAGGCTCTTGAATCCCATCTCTGACTTGGCGACCCGGATGCCATACACGTCCCGCGCGGGAAGCCCGGCTGCGCGCGCCAAGCCTACAAATAACGCGTTGAGGTCCGCGCACTTCCCGCCCAAGTCTCCCGACTCCAACATAAAACGAATGTCCCCGATCCCACATCCCCGCGTTTTCGGATCTCGAAAGGTGTGGTCAACAATCCAGTCGTAAATGGCGCGCGCCTTCTCAATATCGTTGTCCGCGCCTCTGGTGATCTCCTTGGCTGTTGATTTTACGATCCCATCAGTAGGCAACAACTTGGTTGGCCGCAGAAAATGCTGCAACTCCGAGTGATTCTCTTTCGACGTGGAACCAACATGGGACAGCTCCACCGCATAGTCCCTCGTCGCCACACGGCTTGTGGCCGCGAGAACCGGCTTCACTCCCGCTGGAAATTCCGCCGCAATAATTCCGAGTCCGTCCTCCTGACTGTCAACGCGCCTTACCGTGCCGCCATCCGCCTTGATTTCATTGGCCAGCGTTTTCTGAAATGGCATCGGAGCCAGTAACGCGGTCGGCACCCATATCCGTGAGGGCCCGGAAGTATCGAGGATCTCGACGCGCGTCGTCACTTCAAACGTTCGCCACCGGTCCGCTTTCGCCTCTTCCCCCCGTAATCGCGCAGTCTTACAGAAGGCAAGCCCTGCGGAAACCACCCCCGCGGACCAAAGAAATTCGCGACGCCTCATAAAGCCACCGATCCCACGGATATAATTCCCGTCCACTACCGGCACGGCCCATTTCGAGAGATTATACACACAGCCTCGCTCGGGGGTATTAATGTCTCCGTTCGGTCGGTTATTCACAGATTTTTGCTCGTGACCGCCCAAAATCCCCCTCTTCGGCGCGACGATTGCTCCGCCCTTTGGTATCGTATGGGGCAGGTAGCCTCCCATGGCCAAAGGTAATTTCGGCGAACATCTAAAACGCGAACGCGATATGCGCGAAGTCACTCTGGCGGAGCTGACCGCCGGCACTCGCATCGGGCCGCGATTCCTCGAGGCCATCGAAAACGAGGAGTGGGAGAAGCTCCCCGGTGGCAGCTTCACTCGCGGATTCGTCCGTTCCATCGCCCAATACCTCGGCTTGGACGAAGAGGATTTGCTCTCGGAATACGATTTGGCTCGCGGCGTTCAGAAGACCGATGCGCCTGCGCCGTACCAGAATCAACTCCCTTCGTCTCCCAGGTGGATTCCAGCTTTAGCCTTACTCGCTCTCGTGTTGGTAGCCTACGGATTCTTTCGTGGCGGCTCGTACGCATGGCAACACTACCGCGCTAACCATCCGGCCGCGAATTCCACGCTGCCTCCGCTGTCTACCGATTCCGCCGCTCCTATTAAAGCACCCGACAAACTCGAGCTCACCGTTTCCACCTCCGTGCGATCGCATGTGCGCATTCTCGCCGACGATCAAACCCTCCTCGATGCCGACGTCATGCCTGGCGACATTCATCATTTCACCGCCGCGCAACAATTTCAGATCGTCGCCGCCGACGGTGCCGCTGTGCACCTCGAGCTGAATGGCCGCCCTATTACCTCTCGCGCAGCACTTGGAAATTCCTCCCGCAGAGCGAATACAATTGTGCTTGGATATAAAGACCTGAGGCCCTCACACGATGGAACAGCTCGTCCCTGAACTTTTGCGTGACCTCACCTCCCGCGAGCGCAAACTCGCGGTCTGTACCAGCCAAGGAAATCTTTCCCCCGCTGACCGAGCGGAGATTTTGGTGCTACTTTCCACCGATGCCGATGAAGTGGTCGCGCAGCAAGCCTCGGAAGCGTTACGCTCCCAACCGGTAGAAGCTTTCATCGAAGCCCTGAAGCGCAGCGAAGCTCTTCCCGCCATTTTTGAATACGCCTCGCAGCACCTTGTCGGCAAACCCGCGGTGGCCGACGCCATGGTGCACAATAGAAATTGCCCGTCCAGATTCATAACTCCGCACGTCCCGCAGCTTTCTTCGATGAGCGTTCAAGCACTCATGGACTCGCTCGATCGCGTAAGCGATTCTTCTGAACTCGCCGCCGCCCTACTAAAATCCTCGTCGGCCACCGCGGATAATAAACGCATACTGCAAGAACTGCTCGCACCGGAACCTCCCGTCGACGAAAAAGCCCTCATGGAAGCGCTGCTGGACGTCGAGCCGGACGCCGGCAAACGTCAGACCCTGCTCCAGCGGCTCGCCAAAATGTCGGTTTCCGAACGCGTACAATTCGCGTTCAAGGGTGGTTCGGAAGCTCGCCGCACCCTCATTCGCGATT
>Ga0210396_10003339_pt1 | contig 16022 bp, 13 predicted proteins | sample IncBWH17OmetaG_FD_155466 | JGI IMG/M metagenome (GOLD analysis project Ga0210396, IMG submission 155466) | Forest soil microbial communities from Barre Woods Harvard Forest LTER site, Petersham, Massachusetts, United States - Inc-BW-H-17-O ... | reverse complement strand
GTGCCCAGGTCAGGCTGCTGCACCAGCATGCCGCCGAGGATGCGCTTCAGTTGCAACTCCTTGTCGTTATCCAGCCCGCCATTGGGAAGTTGAAGCAGGCGCAAATTTTTCTTGGCCGCGAAAATTTCCTGGGCGCGATCGGCAAAGCCTGGCGCGACGATGCATTCCACGAAAAGCTTTACCACCGCTTCGGCGGTAAGCGCATCAACGATGTAATTGAAAGCCAACACGCCGCCAAACGCGGAAACCGGATCACACGCGAAGGCTTGGGTGTAGGCATCGTGCAGGTTGTCTTGCTCCGCGGCGCCGCAGGGATTATTGTGCTTGATGATGACGGCGGCGGGACGCTCGAACTCAGCCACAGTGCTGCGTGCTGCTTCGAGATCGACGTAATTGTTGTAGGAAAGCTCTTTGCCTTGTAGCTGCTTGGCGGCAGCCAGACCGCGCGGCACTTGGCCCGCAGGGACATACAGAGCGGCGGCCTGGTGTGGATTTTCGCCGTAACGCAATTCCTGTTTTTTGCGCAGCGCGAGATGGTAGCGCTCCGGAAGCACCGGCTTGGGACGAATCTCCAGGCCTTCGCCGTTGGCGGCAACGCGCTCCAGATTCGTGGCGATCAAGCCGTCGTAGCGAGCGGTCGCGGCGAAAACTTTGCGCGCGAGATCGAGGCGGGTGGCAAGCGAAGTGTCTATGTCCTTGCTGGTCTCAAGCTCGCTGGCGACGCGATCGTAATCTTCAGGCTCGGTGATTACCGTGACGCTTTCAAAATTCTTCGCCGCGGAACGCAGCATGGTGGGCCCGCCGATATCGATGTTCTCGATGAGTTCTTCGGCAGGCAGATAGGCTTTGGCGGCGGTGGCTTCAAAGGGATAGAGGTTGACGACGACCAGATCAATCGGAGAAATCCCGTGTTCCTGAGCCTGTTTCTGATCCTCGGCGAGATTGCGACGGAATAACAAGCCGCCATGCACCTTGGGATGAAGAGTCTTCACGCGGCCACCAAGCATTTCGGGCCAGCCGGTAAATTCGGACACATCTTTCACCGAAATGTTGTGTTCGCGCAAAAGTTTGGCGGTGCCGCCAGTGGAAAGAATCTCAATCTTCAGCGCAGCCAGTCGCCCGGCGAATTCCACGATGCCGGTCTTATCGAAAACGCTGAGCAGCGCACGTTGCACTCCCATGGATCCTCCGATGAGGTAAAAACAGAATAGTTTACGCGGAGGAGCGGCGTTTGGGAAACGCAGCTTGTGGGAAACGCTGGAATGCGACGATAGATTAGGATTTTACGAGAGCTTTGAGTTTGACTTGGCCGGCGACGACTTCAACCACGTATTCAACGTCGCGGCAATTCTTTGCGGTCTGCAGATCTTTGGTCTTCTTGCGAACGAATTCGTTGAAGCTAGAGCGCGAGAGCTTGGCGGTTTCTTCGCCAGCTTGTTGCTTGGCACTGACGAAAGCCTGATAGAGCTGCTCGACCTTTTCGGGTTCCTTTTCCGGTTCGGCACAGGTCATACGGAAAGCTTTGGATTCCGCGGCGATTGCGGAGGCAGTAGAAGCGGCGTTTGCGGGCTGAGAGGCTGTGGCTCCGACATCGGCAGGCGCTGGCTGCGCTTTGGCCCGCTGTGCTTCGATAGCTTTTGCGGCGGCACCAAAGTGGCGCTGTACTTTGCCTTCTTCGTGGTGCACCAGGCGTTTGCGGAAGACGTCTTTATATTTCGCGTAAGTCTGCGACAAATTGCTGAAGCGGAATCGCTGGTTGAACTTTAATTCGCCGCCACGCTCTGCATAACGCTTGACGATCAGCTCAATGCGCCACTCGATTTCGGAGGGAGGGCGCTTGCGGCCGCCGCCAAAATACATGTCGTATTCGATCTTCAGCTGGCGGATATCCTTTTCGAGCTGCGCCAACTCTTCGTCAATGGTGGCCATAGGAGCGAAACTCCTCGTCCCTTCATGCTAGGAGCGGAGTGCGGTGGCGTCAACGGGGAAGGGCGCGCGTGGAGGCGGATGCGGTACCGCGCCGCGGGACATAGAGGCTGTACCTTTGGGCAGGGGGCTGGCGAAGTGTGGATGGATTGCGAGGGTGCGCTGGCTGTGCTTGAATGTGCGCATGCCTTCGACTCGCAAACCGGCACTTTCTACGGACCAGACCGCGTTGCTACGCAACGTGCCGTCGGTGGACGAGTTACTGCTGCGGCCGCGTGTCGCGGAACTATGCGCGGATGTGGATCGCGGATTTGTGGTCGAGACCATTCGCGAAGTTCTGGCGGATTTGCGACGCGAAATTGTGGCGGGCGTCGTGCGCGAAGAAACGATGCTGTCGGGCGACGCTGCCGAGAAGCGGATTGTGGCGGCGGTGGGAAAGCAATTTGAAGCTTCGCTGCGGCCGGTCATTAATGCTTCGGGCGTGATCCTGCACACCAATCTTGGACGGGCACCGCTGGCCAGTGCGGTGGCTAGCGAAATACAGCGCAGTGTTACGCGATATTCGAATCTGGAGTACGACTTGGCCGCGGGCGCACGGGGGAAGCGCGATGTGCATACGTCGCGGCTGATTGAACGGCTGAGCGGCGCGGAAGCCGCCATCGTGGTGAACAACTGCGCGGCGGCGGTGCTGCTAACGCTTGCGGCGCTGGCGCGTGGTGGCGAAGTGATTGTGTCGCGCGGCGAACTGATTGAGATTGGCGACGGATTTCGCATCCCGGAAATTATGGAGCAGAGCGGAGCGGTTCTGCGCGAAGTGGGCACCACGAATCGCACCCGGATTGCCGATTACGAAAATGCGGTGAACGAGAAAACGCGGGTGCTGCTGCGGGTGCATCCTTCGAATTTCAAGGTGACCGGATTCACGGAAAAGCCGGAGGTAGCAGAACTGATTGCTCTGGGCGAACGGGCGCGACTGCCGGTGGTGGAAGACCTCGGCTCCGGGTGCCTGGTGGATCTGGCGGCCCATGGAATTCACGAGCCAACAGTGCGGGAAAGCGTGGAAGCGGGATTTTCTTTGGTGCTGTTCAGCGGAGACAAATTATTAGGCGGACCGCAGGCGGGAATCATCGCGGGGCAAAAAGAATTGGTGATGAAGGTGCGGCGACATCCGCTGTTTCGTGCGCTGCGCGTGGATAAATTGACGATAGCGGCGATGGAAGTGACGTTGCGTGCTTATCTGCGTGCGAAATGGAATGAGATTCCGGCCCAACGGATGATTCGTATGACGGTGGCGGAGCTTGCCGCTCGCGTGGAACAATTTCAAGCACTGCTAGCGAAGCAAGTCGACGGCGCAGTTGCGGATTTTGAAATCAGCGATGGAGCGTCACTCGTCGGCGGTGGGTCGACTCCCGAGCAGTCGTTGCCGACGAAGGTGCTGGGCGTGGCGAGCAAGCGATACTCTGCCGCACAGCTTGAGGAGCGTTTGCGGCGCTCGGCGGTGGGGTTGCCGGTTATTGCGCGAATTGAAGAGGATCGGCTGCTGGTGGATTTGCGCACGGTTTTTCCCGAGCAGGAGCCGGAGTTGCTGCAGTCTTTAGTTGCCGCGCTCCAGTAAAGTTCTTCATACTGCCTGCATGCTGGCCTTTCAAGTTTCCGAAAACAAGCTCGTGGCAGTAAGCAAGGAAATGCCGCGGCTACATCCACGATGGGCGTGGGTGCGTGTGCGCCTGGCGGGAATCTGCAATACCGATGTGGAGATTCTGCGCGGGTATCACAATTTTCATGGCACACCGGGGCATGAGTTTGTAGGCGAAGTGGCGGACGTGGCCGGTGTCTCTGCTGCTGTCAAGAAGCGCTGGATGGGCAAGCGAGTGGTTGGGGAAATTAATGTGTCGTGCGCGGCTTACGGCTACAAGCCAGTTTGCGAGTTTTGCCGTCGCGGTCTGAAAACACATTGTGCACAGCGGACCGTGCTGGGAATCGTGGCGCACGACGGCGCGTTTGCGGAGTATCTGGCGCTGCCGCTGGAAAATCTGCATGCGATTCCGCCAAGCATTTCGGATGAGGAAGCGGTATTCGTGGAACCTTTGGCGGCTGCCTGCCAGATTTTGACGCAGATCGAAGTGCGGAAATTTAGAGAGGCAGCCGTGCTGGGCGATGGGAAACTGGCGCAGCTTATCGCGCTGGTGTTACAGGCAGCGGGATTGCGCGTGGTGATGTACGGCAAACATGCGAACAAGTTGACGATGGCGCGTACGGCGGGAGTCGCGACAAAAAAAGTGGTGGGCGATGCGAGAGACCTGCAGAGTGTGAAAGAGAATTACCGGCTGGTTGTCGAGGCGACCGGGTCGCCCTCGGGCTTGCGGCTGGCGGAGGAGATGACCGAACCGCGCGGAACGTTAGTGCTGAAATCGACGTTTCACGGAGCCGCGCCGGTCGAGACGTGGCCGATTGTGGTGAAGGAAATTACGGTAGTAGGTTCGCGCTGCGGGCCGTTCGCCAAGGCGATCGCGCTGTTGCGGTCGGGGAAGGTGGATCCGACTCCACTGATCTCGCGCGTGTTTCCGTTGAAGGACGCCGCGCAGGCGATTCAGTTCGCGCAGGGACCCGGCGTTATGAAGGTTTTGCTAGAGGGGGCGTAGAGGTTCGGAGTTGGGGACGGCTGCAATTTTGCCGCGATCCCTCCGCTACGAATCGGCTGAGAGACGCCGATTCTCCGGTCGGGATGACAAACATTTTGGTCAGAGGCGGTTGATGCAGGAGGCGACGCAGGCGGCGCCGAAACCGTTGTCGATGTTGACCACGGTGACGTTGGAGGCGCAGGAGTTGAGCATGCCGAGCAGCGCGGCGACGCCACCGAAGCTGGCACCGTAACCGGTGCTGGTGGGCACAGCGATTACCGGCACACCCACAAGCCCGCCAACTACGCTGGGCAGCGCGCCTTCCATTCCCGCGATGCAGATAACCACGCGCGCGCTAGTGAGCATTTTGTGGCGATCGAACAGGCGATGAATGCCGGCGACACCGACATCATAGAGGTGCTCGACGGTGTTGCCCATCATGCGTGCGGTGAGCAGCGCCTCTTCCGCGACCGGAATGTCGCTGGTGCCAGCGGAAACGATCAGAATGGTTCCCTTTCCGGTGATGTCTTTGTTGCGCTCGATAGTGATCACGCCGGAGAGTTGGTGAAACGTTGCGGCGCGGCTGATGCGTTTCACGGCGACAAACATTTTGCCATCGGCGCGCGTCACCAGCACATTGTGCCGCGAGTCTTTGCGCTTGATCATGGTGTGGACGATTTCAGCGACTTGCGTGGGCGTCTTACCTTTTCCGAAAATCACTTCCGCGAAGCCCTGGCGCAGCGAACGATGATGATCGACCTTGGCGAAATCGATGTCTTCGAAAGGCAGGTGCTTGAGGCGTTCCAGTGCGGCGGAGGCGCTAAGATTTTTGCGCTCGACGTCCTGCAAAATTTTCAGAATATCTTCGCTTTTCATTTGTTTTGACCGCAGAGAATTCTAGCATTGCACGCGGCGCGGGCCTAAGCTTGACTTGCCAGGAGGCCGCTGCCACACTCGATTTATCCGCGTAAAACCATGTCTTCCACTAAAGGACAAATCATCACCGTAGGTGTGACCGGGGCCAGCGGCGCGATTTACGCGCAGAAAACGCTGGCGCTGCTGGAAGACGATCCGCGCGTGGAGCGTGTGCACCTGGTAGTGACAGAGACCGGCCAGCGACTGTTTGCCGAAGAGTTGGAGATTTCTTCGGGCGATTTGAAGCAGTTGCCCAGCCGCCTGCTCGGCCGCGCGCCGCGCAAGATCGAAACGATTTCCAATAAGGATGTGGGCGCATCGATTGCCTCGGGAAGTTATGACGTCGATGCGATGATCGTGATTCCCTGCACCATGGGCGCGCTGGCCGCAATTGCGAATGGCACTAGCGATGATTTGGTGGCACGGTCGGCGGACGTGATCTTAAAGGAAGGCCGCAAATTAGTTTTGTGCGTGCGCGACACACCCTTTAATCGGATTCATCTCGAAAATATGTTGCGCGCGCAGCAGGCTGGAGCGGTGATCATGCCCGCGGTACCCGCGTTTTACCATAAGCCAAAAACGATTGACGACATCGTGACGCAGTACGTCTGCCGGGTGCTGGCGCATGCGGGATTGTCGCAAGACAAGATGTATCGCTGGACGGGCACGAGCGCGGCGAAAAAGGCGGAGGCGTAGAATGGCCGGCCGGGTGCGCACCGTTCTGGAGATGATCAAATTCGAGCACTCGGTGTTTGCGTTGCCATTTGCCTTGACGGGTGCGCTACTGGCGGCGCGGTTGACGGTGCATGGTTGGCCAACGCTGTGGCAAGTTTTCTGGATCGTGGTGGCTATGGTGGCGGCACGTTCCGCGGCCATGACGCTGAATCGCATCGCGGACGTTCGCTACGACAAAGAGAATCCGCGAACCAAGATGCGCGCGCTGGCGACGGGCGCGCTGTCCGTGTCCTTTGCGTGGATTTTTACATTCGTGGCGGTGGCGATATTTTTCGTGGCGGCGTGGCGTTTGAATGCGCTGGCACTCAAACTGGCGCCAGTCGCGTTGGCAATTTTATTTTTCTATTCGTTCACGAAGAGGTTCACCAACTGGTCGCACGTATTTCTGGGATTTGCGTTGGGAATTTCTCCGGCGGCGGCGTGGATTGCGATTACCGGAAGCCTCGACTGGCGCATGCTGATCCTGTGTGGCGCGGTGACGCTGTGGGTGGGCGGCTTCGATGTGCTGTACGCCTGCCAGGATGTGGAGTTCGACAAAGAAGCTGGGCTGTACCCCGTTCCGAAGCAGTTCGGAATCGCGAATGCCCTGTGGATTGCGCGAGTAATGCACGTCGGCGTGGTGCTGCTGCTGGGGTGGCTCGCGGCGAGTTTTGGGCTGCCGTGGCCGGCGTGGGCGGGAATTGTGGTAGTGGCGGCGTTGCTGGGCTACGAGCATTCGCTGGTGAAGGCCAACGATTTAAGTAAGCTGAACGCTGCGTTTTTCACGGTGAACGGCTATATTAGTATGTTGTTCCTGCTGTTCTGGGGAGCGGCCGCGGCCTTGTGGCGGGTTTGAACGAACAATTCGCAAGGTTCGAAATGCGAATTGTATGTAGCGGCGCGAAGCGAAACGTTATCCTATAAGAAGAGAGTCCAGTGGCCGAACTTACCATTACCGATGCGAACCTGAAGCCGATCGCCGACAAAGTGCTGATCGGCGAACGCCTGTCGTTTGAAGATGGCGTGACTTTGTATCGCTCGCCAGACCTGCTGGCCGTGGGCTGGCTGGCGAATTTCGTGCGCGAGAAGCGTCACGGCGACGTGACCTTCTACAATGTAAATCGACACATTAACCCGACGAATATTTGCGTGGCGCATTGCAAGTTGTGCGCGTTTGGCCGCGATCCGAATTCGCCGGGTGCGTATACGTTTGCGCTGGACGAGATTTACGAACGCGCGGCGCAAGGCGTGCGTGAAGGCGCGACGGAATTCCACATTGTTGGGGGGCTGCATCCCGATTTGCCGTTTGATTATTTTCTGGAAATGATTCGCGGGCTGAAGCAGCGGCATCCGCATGTGCATCTGAAGGCGTTTACCATGGTGGAAGTGCACTATTTCGCGCGCATCGCGAAACTCACCGTCGAGGAAACGCTGCAGAAAATGAAGGATGCCGGCGTAGATTCCTGCCCGGGCGGCGGTGCCGAGATTTTTCACCCCCGCGTGCGGCGGATTATCTGCGACCACAAAGTTAGCGGACATATGTGGCTGAGCATGGCCAAAAAGGCGCATCGCATCGGGCTGCGCTCGAATGCCACGATGCTGTATGGCCACGTCGAGACGACGGAAGAGCGTGTCGATCACTTGGTGAAATTGCGCGAAGCACAGGATGAAACGCACGGCTTTGTGGCGTTCATACCGCTGGCATTTCACCCGGAAAATACCGCGCTGTCGCACATTCCGAAGCCGAGTGGCTACGATGATTTGCGCAACATCGCCGTTTCGCGATTGATGCTGGATAACTTCGATCACATTAAGGCGTATTGGATCATGCTAACGCCAAGCATCGCGCAGATCGCTTTGCGCTTTGGTGCCAACGATATGGACGGTACTGTGGTGGAAGAAAAAATCTACCACGACGCCGGCGCGCGCACGGCGGAATTTACGCCCCGCGCTGAACTGGAACGCCTGATTCGCGAAGCGAGCCGTGTGCCTGTCGAACGCGACACTTTATACAACAAGATCGACCGCTCAAAGCTTCCACCGATTCAGCCAGCCACGCCGCCAGGCTTAGTGTCGCTGTCGTTAAACGTCTAGACGCCTTCCGCAAGTCTCTGCGCCGCTTGGTCGTGTGACACTTTGTGCTGAGAATTCGATTCATAATGGCCTACAGGATTTGGTTCCTTGCTGTCGCGGATGCTTTGAATATACCCTTCCCCCTCCAGCGCGAATCGAATCCATTGCATTCAAACCGAATGAACAATTCGACGCAGAGGAAGAGGTGACATCATGCAGCGCAAAGCATCGGCAGTTTGGCAAGGCGATTTGAAGACCGGTAAGGGAGCAATCTCCACTGACAGTGGCACGCTCAAGAACACGCAATATTCCTTCAGCACGCGGTTTGAAAATGGAGTGGGAACAAATCCGGAAGAACTTCTGGCGGCCGCACACGCGGGCTGCTTCACCATGGCGCTTTCGGCGCAACTTGGCGGCGCAGGATTGACGGCGAGCAAACTCGAAACCACTTGCACCATCAGCCTGGAAAAAGTTGGCGAAGGATTTTCGATTACCAAGAGCCATCTGGACCTGGTGGCCCATGTACCCGGCGCGGATAAAGCCAAGTTTGACGCAGCCGTGAAAGCAGCGGAAACGGGCTGCCCGGTTTCCAAGCTGTTCAAGACGGAAATTTCCGTGAACGCGCAACTCGCCGCCGGAGCGTGAGACCGCAACACCAACCTGCGGTAAACCGAGTACAATGCTGGCCATGATTCCCGTTCCAGGTGTGTTTATCGCAGGCGTGGTGCTGTTTTTCGTGGTCATTTGGGACGCGTTTGAGGCCATCATCTTGCCCCGGCGCGTCACGCGGAAATTTCGCCTGACCCGATTCTATTACCGGATCAGTTGGGGAATTTGGAAGCCGCTGGCAAATCTCAATTCTTCGCGCAAAAGCCGCGAAACATTCTTGGGATTTTACGGGCCGATCTCGCTACTAGTGCTGGTGGGAGTCTGGGCCGTCGGCCTGGTATTCAGCTTCGGCATGATGCAATACGGCGCGGGCTCGGCGGTGAATCTCACTGGACAGACGCCGGGTTTCTGGGCGGACGTCTATTTGAGCGGCACCACATTTTTCACGCTGGGATTGGGAGACGTGGTGCCGCGATCCGCGCTGGCGCGCTTTCTGGTGGTGGCCGAGGCCGGTTTCGGTTTTGGATTTCTAGCTGCCATCATCGGTTACCTGCCTTTCATCTACAGCTCATTCGGCGAACGCGAGATCAACATTTCGATGCTGGATTCGCGCGCAGGTACACCGCCGACTGCCGGCGAGTTGTTGCGACGGCATAGTTTTCGCGGCGGTCATGAAGCGCTTCGCGAATTGTTGAAGGATTGGGAATTGTGGAGCGCGGAACTGCTGGAGAGCCATTTGTCGTATCCGGTGCTGGCGTATTTCCGCTCGCAGCACGATAACCAGTCGTGGATCGCGTCGTTGACCGCGATTCTGGACACCTGCGCATTAACGATCGCGGGAATTGAAGATTCCTGCGCGAAGCAGGCAGAGTTGACATTTGCGATTGCGCGACACGCGATGGTTGATTTGGCTCAAGTTTTTTCCGCGGCGCCAAGACCGTTGCCGGAAGACCGCTTGCCGCCAGCCGAACTCAATCGCTTGCGCAGCACACTAGCGCAGCAAGGCATGATTTTGCTGAGCACGCCGGAAGCGGATCGCAAACTGCAAGAATTGCGCATCATGTACGAGCCGTATGTTTATGCGCTGGCGAACCATTTAAGCCAGAGCTTGCCGCCGTGGATCCCCATCAAAAAGGGCAAAGACAATTGGCAGACGACGGCATGGGCGCAGAGCGCTGGCGTGCTGGAACACGAGCCGGCGTCGGTTGCGCACGACGATCATTTTTAACAGCGGGCCTCGGGTTGGATGCCCAACGTTAGAGTTTTTGCTGACGTCGGAACATCCTGCGGCACCAATTCCATTTGGCACTCAGCACATACATATTCACACTCACGTTTCGGGAGAAGGTCGATGAAAGCGATTCAAGTTCATAACTTCGGGGGCCCGGAAGTTTTGCAGTTGCAGGAAATTCCCACACCCAAGCCGGGAAAGGGTGAAGTGCTGGTCCGCGTGAAAGCTGCTGGCGTGAATCCCTACGACACGTACATGCGCGCCGGGACATACGCTATCAAGCCGTCGTTGCCATACACGCCGGGTTCCGACGCGGCGGGCGTGGTGGAAGCAGTCGGAGAGGGCATAACGAAAGTAAAGCCGGGCGATCGTGTGTACACGGCAAAAACGCTCACCGGAGCTTACGCCGAGTACGCACTGGCCTTGGAGTCGCAAGTGTATCCGCTGCCGGAGAAAATCTCATTCGCGCAAGGCGCTGGATTGTGGGTGCCATATGGAACGGCGTTCACCGCGCTGCATCATCACGGGCAGGCTCGGCCTGGAGAAACGTTGCTGGTTCATGGAGCCAGCGGTGGAGTTGGAATCGCTGCGGTGCAATATGCGCGCGCGATGGGGATGACGGTGATTGGGACCGCAGGGTCGCAACGCGGGCTGGACTTGGCGAAAAAAGAAGGCGCTCATTACGTGTTTGATCACACCAAGCCGGGCTATGCCGAGGAAATTACCAAGGTGACGCCAGGCGGGAAAGGTTTTGATGTCATTCTCGAAATGCTGGCCAACGTGAATCTCGCGACCGACTTAAAATTGCTGGCGACGAATGGACGCGTCGTGGTGATTGGCAATCGCGGGGAGATCACCATTAATCCGCGTGACTTGATGAGCCGTCGCGGGTCGGCGCGCGGCTTTACGCTTTGGGCGGCGACGGAACAGGAATCGAAGGAAATGCATGCGGCCATCGCGGCGGGGCTGGAGAATGGAACGCTGCGACCTGTTGTGGGGAAGGAATTCCCGTTGAAAGATGCGGCGCAGGCGCACATCGAAGTTTTGCAACCGGGCGCGGCCGGCAAGATCGTGCTCGTGCCGTAACGTTATCTTTGATCGGACGCTTCACGCCCACTTCAGGAGTTGCAGCAGAATGCCCACGAGCGCTCCGCCGAGAACCATCCAGGCGGAATTTACTTTGTAACGAAACACCAAAATCGCGCTGACGGCTGCGATGAGAATCGCGGGGATACTTGTCAGCGAGCCGCGCGTGAATTGCCAACCTACAAATGCCATCAGTGCCACCGCGGCAGCGTTGACACCATCCAAAAACGCACCAGCCAGTGGCGATTTTCGAATTTGTGGCAGGAAGCGCGCCGTGACCGCAACGTAAATAAATGCTGGCAGGAACATCCCGATCGCGGCCAGCGCTGCGCCTTGCCATCCGGCCAGAATGTATCCAATAAATGTGGCAACGGTAAAAAATGGTCCGGGAGTGGCTTGGCTAACCGCGATCGCGTCTAATAATTGCGCGTTGCTGAGCCAATGGAGTTTGACGACCAGATCCGCATGCAGCACGGCGAGCAATACGTAGCCGCTGCCGAACAGCACCGCGCCAATTTTCAGGAAGTATAAGAATACTGCGGCGGAACCCGGTGAAACGCTGGCGGCACCAGTGAGCAGCAGACTTAGCGAGGGAGCTGGACCGCGCATGAGTCTTTTTCCTTCGCGAAATAACATCCACGCCAGCCCAGCGCCTACTAAAAGCAGCAGTGTGGGAAGTTGCAAAAACGCCAGCACGATCACAAGGACTGCGACACAAGCTAACGCAACGCTTTTGAGCGCGGTCCTTGCAAGATTCCAGATCGCTTGGGCCAGCAGCGCCACTACGACTGGCTTGATTCCAAACAGTAGACCGGCGATCTGCGGCACGCTGCCAAATCTCAAATAGGCCCACGCCAGAGCGACAACCAAGATGGCCGCAGGCAGGATGAAGCACGCTCCGGCAACAATCAACCCAGCGAGTCCACCGCGAATTTCGCCGAGGTAGATGGCCAGTTCGGTGGAACTTGGTCCCGGCAACAAATTGACCGCGCCGATCAAATCCAGAAAGCGCTCGCGCGTTACCCACTGGCGCCGGCGAACAAATTCTTCTTCCATCATGGCGATGTGGGCGGCGGGACCGCCATAAGCAACGAAACCCAGACGCAAAAACTGCTTCGCGATTTCGCCGAGTGTCCCTTTGGCAGCGGCAGTCGCACTCATGCGGGTGCTCGCAACGACCTGATCGAGCCCGCATCGAAACGACTACGCATCTGCGCCTCGAAATTGCGCAGAATACAATCCCCGCGAAAACCAGTAAAATGGAAGCGTTGCAACAGGGTCGCATCCGCAGATGGGTCGAACGGAGTTGTGACTCGCGTGCGAGCAGCTTTTACGCTCGACGGCAGCAAACAACAGGCAAAAGCCGTGAATATGTTGCGGTTTCGCTGACGTGCGAACCGGTCGCATGTCTGACTAATGAGTTGTATGCTCTGCCGCAGCACGTTGGCACGAAAGAAGCGTCGATCAGCGAAGGACACTAGGAGCAACTCGGACTTGAATTTCGTCGGAACATTTCTTGTATTCGTGCTCGCCATCGCCCAGCAAAGCCCGCTGAGTCACTACTGGCATAAGATCACCGACCGCACCTTCGCTGGGGTCTATCACGCTAACGCGTTTGACCTGGCGATGATGATTCCATACTTCATCGTCCTGTTCGTGCTGGCTCTTTACGGAATGCATCGCTACGCGCTGCTCTACGATTATTATGTGTTTCGCAAAAATGTTCCGCCGACGCCACCCTCGGTCGTAAATTGGCCCAAGGTTACCATACAGCTTCCCATCTTCAATGAACGCTACGTGATCGAGCGGCTGGTCGACGCCGTTTCGCAGTTCGATTATCCACCGGAATTGCTGGATATCCAGGTGCTCGACGATTCTACCGACGAAACGCGGGAAGTGGCGCGCGCCTGCGTGGACCGTCACGCGGCTACCGGGCTGCCGATTTCTTACATTCACCGGACCAATCGTGAAGGTTACAAAGCGGGTGCGTTGGAAAATGGATTGCGCACCTCGCAGGGCGAATTTGTGGCCATTTTTGACGCTGACTTCATTCCGCAGGCCGATTTTCTACGCGCCACCATTCCCTATTTTATGAATCCGCACGGCGGAGCCGGAATCGGCATGGTGCAAACGCGCTGGACATATCTGAATAGCGATTACTCACTGCTGACGCGCGTCGAAACGATTTTGCTCGATGGGCATTTCGTCATCGAACACGGCGGGCGATCGCGGCGCGGCACGTTTTTTAATTTCAACGGTACGGCGGGCGTGTGGCGGCGAGCGGCGATTGATGCAGCGGGCGGGTGGGAGCACGACACGCTCACCGAAGATACCGATCTCTCGTATCGTGCGCAGCTCAAGGGCTGGAAGTTCCTGTATTTGCCGCACATTGAGTGCGCTTCCGAATTGCCCATCGACATGAACGGTTTCAAAGCACAACAGGCACGCTGGGCCAAAGGATTGATGCAGACCGCAAAGAAAATCCTGCCACAGGTATTTCGAGCGGACGTGCCGCTCTACGTGAAAGCGGAAGCGTTTTTCCACCTTACCGCCAACATTTCTTATCCGTTGATGGTGCTGCTCTCCACGATGCTGTTGCCGGCAATGATCGTGCGTTTCTACCAGGGCTGGTTTCAGATGCTGGTAATCGACTTGCCGCTCTTCCTGGCGTCGACCTGCTCAATTTCGAGTTTCTATTTAGCGGCGCAGAAAGAGTTGCGACCCAAAACGTGGATGAGCACATTTTTGTATATGCCGTTCGTGATGGCTACGGGCATCGGCATCTCGGTGCGCAACGCGCAAGCCGTAATCGAAGCGATACTCGGGAAAAAATCGGAATTCGCGCGCACTCCAAAATTTAAAATCGAAGGCAAAACCGGCACCTTCGCGGCCAAGAAATACAAAAACAAAGCGGGCTGGATGCCATATTTCGAAGTCGGGCTAGGGTTATATTTTTCGCTGGCGATTGTATATGCGATTCGCAACGAGAATTACGCCACAGTTCCCTTCTTACTGCTGTTTGTCTGGGGCTACCTGTACACGGGATTCATGTCGCTCAGCCAGTCGTGGTTCGCGCATCTGCGCTTCGGCGTGAATGCTCCAGAAATGCGGCCGGCCTCCAGCGGCGCGCCAGGTTTTTGAAATTCCACGCATCCGTTCTTTAATTAGCGAATAACCTTGCGCGTGCTGGCACCGGGCGAAACAATAGAAGCTGTAGCGCCAAGCCATGAGCCGCCATTCAACCCAAAGACTGTCCATCGAAGAAATCGCAAATACCATCACGCACGGCGTCGGTCTGGCATTGAGCGTCGCCGGGTTCGTCATCTTGCTGGTGCTGGCCGCTCTGCGTGGCGGCGCACTGCAAATTGTCTCCTGTGCGATTTACGGCACCACACTGATCACCCTATACGCCGCCTCGACCCTCTACCACGGAATCGCCGCGCCCCGTTTCAAGCGGGCGCTCCGGATTTTTGACCACTCCGCCATTTTCCTTTTGATTGCGGGGACATATACGCCGTTTCTGTTGGTGAATCTGCGTGGAGCATGGGGCTGGTCGTTGTTTGGCGTGGTGTGGGGCTTGGCAATGGCCGGGATTGTGTTCAAATTCTGGTTCGTGGAACGATTCGGATTTCTCTCGACCACGGTTTATCTACTAATGGGCTGGCTAGTGGTCATTGCGGCGCGGCCGGTATTGAGCCACGTTCCGGCAAGTGGATTAATCTGGCTGGTAGCAGGCGGACTCTGCTACACAGCAGGCGTGATCTTCTACGCGTCGAAACGAATCCCGTACGCCCACGTAATCTGGCACGTTTTCGTGTTAGCTGGCAGCACCTGCCACTATTTCGCGGTCCTGCGCTGCCTGTTGCCCCCGGTATCCTGATCGGGCACTGCCCTGCTATCTAAGCCCAACCTGAAAGCTCTTTAAGGTAATTCCCGATCGCGTTCATGCTGTATTTAGGTGATAGTCGGCAAGCTCAGGCTGGGACGAACATCCTGTCCGCAACCGTAGAACTCGATACGTCCGCCGACTCGCTAGTATAGAAATGACTCGCCCATGACCAGCGTTGTTTTCCGTCCAATTCCGAGAATATCGCGAGTGCTGGGGTTTCTTTTGCTTTTCGCGCTGCTCCTGGTTTTGCCTTCAAGTTTGCTGATAGCTGGTGCGGAACCACAGACGGACACCGCCCAGGCAAAAGTCTCCGGCGTGGTCCTCGATCCCTCCTCTTCATCCGTTGTGGATGCCCAAGTCAGCTTGTTCGCTGAAGACGGAAAGTTGGCGGGCCGCACCACCACCGATCAGAACGGCGCCTTCCATTTCGATAGTGTGGCGCACGGCAAATGCCGCTTGCAGATCGAAGCCACCGGCTTCAAAGAAGGCAGGGTGGATTTGGTCGTGGGTGCAAAGCTCCCGGCTCCATTGCGCATCATCTTAACTATTTCCTCTTTGAACGAAACCGTAAGCGTGAACGCCGAAGACAGCGCCATACAACTCTCCACCGATGTAGCCGAAAATCAAGGTGCCAACACCATTGACCGCAACGCGCTCGACCGGGTTCCCGTTTTTGACCAGGACTACATCACCACGCTTTCCCGCTTTCTGAGCGACGACACTCTGGGCACCAACGGCGTTTCGCTGGTCGTCAACGGAATCGAGGCCAATGGCCCGGGCGTGTCTGCTTCGGCGATTCAAGAAGTGAAGATCAATCAGAATCCGTACTCCTCACTATTCACCAGGCCGGGGCGCGCGCGCCTGGAAGTCACCACCAAGCCGGGTACGCCGGATTTTCACGGCACCGTCAATTTTCTGACCCGTGATTCGGTCTTCGATGCGCGCAATGCCTTTGCTG
>Ga0210396_10003338_pt1 | contig 16023 bp, 16 predicted proteins | sample IncBWH17OmetaG_FD_155466 | JGI IMG/M metagenome (GOLD analysis project Ga0210396, IMG submission 155466) | Forest soil microbial communities from Barre Woods Harvard Forest LTER site, Petersham, Massachusetts, United States - Inc-BW-H-17-O ... | reverse complement strand
CGCAGCCCACCGAGGCCGTTTTCCAACCGCTTCTCGAGGGCTCCCGCACGAACGCAAAGCGAATCGCGCGAGCCGGTTACCGATTGTGCGGCATCCAATTATAGCGACTGGCCGCAATCACCACCGCTGTCGGGATGTTAATCCTCCGCGAGGTTGAAGCGCGAGTGTAGAGAATGCGAGCCCGCCGACGGTGAGCCGCCACGTGCAAACCACGTGTCGCGGACACTCAGGCGCCGTCCACCTGCCGCGTTGCCCGTCAGTGGCCGACCGCGAACGATCGCCGGGAGGTCGAGCCGTGCGAGAAATGCGACAGCGCGCATTCGCCTCACGTCATGACTTCGAGTTTCGTGCGGCGCGCGGCGACTCAGCTTCTTCCGCCGCCTCGAAGGGCACCGCTATAATGGCGGCTGCTCGCACGATCCTGCGGCATCACGAACTCGTGACCATGCGGATAATCCATGAGCGTCGGTTTCGTCAGACCCAACAGTTCTCAGTTGATGCTGCACGTCTATGGACGTTCGGTGCATCCAGAGCTGTTCCGCACCTTTGCCGAGACCGAAATTGCGGCCGATCAGTACGCGGCGACGCTACGGATCAGCGACACCGGGCACTCGATCACCTTCCGCTACAAAGGACACACGGTCACTGAGCTGACCGCGAGCCGTGATCAACTGTTGCCGCAAAAAAAGCGGCTGCTGGAAAAATCACTCCGGGGCTGCCGCGACGAAACGGTGCAGTTCGATGGTGGTCTGCGGTACAGCTTGAGCTATCAGATGGAGCGGCTCGAACCAATCGTGTTTCTGAACTTCCACGAAGAGCTGTCAGCCGATTGCAAGCGAGCAGCGGTACATTACCGCTTTCCGACCGAGAACCGGCTGTCGCCCGAGCCGCTGAGCCTGCTGCGGACCGATTCTGGACCGCGCAGCCTGCTGATCCATGCGTTCCACACGTTCCCGGAAAGCTGCAGCGTGCTGAAGACGCAGTCGCTGTTCGAGCTCTAGAAGCGGCTCGGCGAACGAGCTTTCCGCTGGTTTGTGAGGGCCGCTTTTACGCTGCGACCGATTTCTTGAATGGAATCAGCGCGCGGACAACAATTAGCCGCTTTGGGGCAGGATGTGGCGCATGCTTTGCAAAACTTTCTCTCGTTCACACGACTCGGCTCGGCACCAACGCTGAGCGAGTTTGGAAAAAGGAATTGCTAACGCGGTTCACCCTCCTGAAAGCGTTGGCCGCGTGTTGGCTGATTTTAAATTTGGGGCTCGTTAAGAGCGGGGGCCGGAGCGGTTGATTTCGACTGGGCCGCTGACCCCTCTAAGACGAAGGGGGAACAACAATGTTCTCGAAACGGCTTTTGATGGTGGCGGCGGCCCTGCTGACGGCCGGTTCTGTGATGTTCAGCGACATGGGCACGAATGTCGCCTCGGCGCGCGGTGGTCGCGGCGGCGGGGGGTATCGCGGTGGCTATGGCGGCTATCGCGGCGGATGGGGCGGCCGCGGTTACTACGGCGGACGTGGGTACGGCTACGGCGGCTGGGGTTACGGCCTAGGTGTGGGCATCGGGGCAGGCCTCGCCTACCCGTACTACGGCGGATATTACGGCTACCCGGGCTATGGGTACGGCTACAACTATCCGTCTTATTACAACTACGGCTACCCGGCCTATAATTACAGCTACCCGTACACGACCGGTTACGGTCCCACCTACGACAACGGGACGACCTACGGTTACGGGACGGTGTACTAAGCCGGCCCGAACACGGACGTCTTGAAGACGACTCCGGTTCGCAAATGACGAGAACTCTCAGGTCGACCCGTGCCTTGCCGGCGAGTGTCTCGCTGGCGGAGCACGGGTCGAGTTTTTTTGTCGCCCGCCGACCGCGGGAGATTTTTGGCGTCGCGCCGCGACGTTTCGCGCAAACTTGTTCGAGCGGCAGGCGCAAACTGCGTGAATCGTGCGGCGGAATTCCTTGATTCTGAAACAATCGCAGGCTTATGATTTATGGTGGGAGGACGGGCGGGGCAGTTCGTCCACAGGAGTTTTTTTAGGGGGCGGAACAATGAACGTTCGCAAAGGTTTGCTAGGACTGGCGGCCATCGTAATGACGGCCGGCATGATCCTCAGCGACGCAGGCGCGGGAGTCGCGCTGGCTCGCGGAGGTGGCGGCGGTGGTGGTGGACGCGGCGGTGGTGGCGGCGGACGCGGCGGCGGCGCCGGTTTCCGTGGTGGCGGTGGATTCCGTAGTGCGGGCGTGGCCCGCGGCGGTTTCGCGCGTGGCGGCTTCGCACGGGGTGGTTTTGCCCGTGGCGGCTTTGCGCGCGGGGGCGCCGGCTTTCGCGGCGGCTTCGGACGTGGTTGGGGCGGCCGCGGATGGGGCGGACGTGGTTGGGGTTGGGGCGGACGCGGTTGGGGCTGGGGCCGAGGCTACTGGGGTGGCGGTTACGGCTGGGGCGGTTACGGTTGGCCCTGGTGGGGCGCCTACGGCTTCGGTTACCCCTACTACTGGGGCTATCCGTCCTACGGTTACGGATACGGCTCCTACGGCTCTCCGTACTACGGCTCTTACGGCTACGACGACACGGGCTACTCCGATCCGTACTACGCCGATGCGACGCCTTATTACGGCGGCGGCAACGGTTATTACGGCAGCGGCGTAGGCACGTATTACCCCGGTTCGTACGCCGGCAACTCGAGCGGTTACTCGTACGCGGCGCCCAGTTACTACAGCGCCCCGCAACCGGGCAACTACTCGACCGGTTACACGCCGACGGGCTATTAACCGCCCGTCCGTCGATGCTCGTGGAGCTGTCGACGACCTGCCGACGTGAAAACTGTCTGACCTAAACTGGCCCGCATGATCGCAGGAAGGCAACTTCCGCGGTTGTGACGGGCCGCAGGTCTTTCTGGGGCCATGCGTGCGCGGCTCCTAAGCCGCGCCGGTCAGCATCAAGCCCACGATCAGGTCGTACGCCGCGTGCGTCCCGACGGCGATGCCGAAGCCGCGGAGCATGAACAAGAGCGCGAAGAAGAGCGCGGCGAACGTGCGGAAGGCGAACGTGAAGAGTCGGAACTGTTCCCCGGCCGGTCCCACGTAATGAGCCAGCGAGAACGCGAGGCTCGTGGCCAGCGCCGCCATAAACGCGGCCAGCCCCGGACGCACGCCGCTCGTGCGGAAAAGTCCGTGGCACATCGGCAGCAAGCACAGCCGAAACAGGACCTCTTCGTAAATTCCCGCCCCGAGAAAGATCACGGCAAGCGCCGCCGCACGCTCGACCGGAATCGCTGCGGGCGCGGCGGGGACGGCGGACGCGATCGCATTGGTTGCCGCCCCAGCACCTCCCGCGGCACTCGCCTGCCACGCGCGCATGCCGTAGCTTTGCAACTGGGCCAGCACCACGAGCACGCAGGCAAATAGCAGGCTCTCGCAGAGCATGCCGCCGAGCGTGCCTAGCGACAGCCGCCACGGATCCTGCTGGGCGATGTGCCACACGAGCAGGCCGACAACGACCATCGCCGGCACCAGCCAGGGCCGGTTGAGCCCAAAATACTCAAGCGCGGTTCGCAGCCACGCGTCGGCCCCGCTGCGAAAGGCATCCGCGTCCTGGCCGCCGAGCCAGACCACGCCCGCCTCGTATGCCGCCAAGAGCGGAATCACGAAGATCAGGCAATTGAGCGGTCGCCGCGTCCCGCTCCAGTAGCCGGTGCCGGCCGGGGGCGGCGGGCTACCTTGCGGAGCGGACATGGTGTGTCTCTCGAGCGCGTCGTGCGAGTTCGAATCGAGCGGAATCGAAACTGGCCGAATCAAGATTCGCTCGCGGCCAGTCATCGTCGGCCGGGTCGACACGGAGTTGCCCGCCGTGACCAGTCGGCCTGAGCGCGGCAACGCCGTTCGTTTCGCCAGGCAGTGGGTCGGCGATTGCAACTCCCAGGCCCGCCAGCAGCTCTTCGACCAGGCGACGATCCCAATCGCCGCGCTCGGCTTCGCGCAACAAACGTCGGGCCGGCTCGGCAAACGGATTTTGGTCCAAGGTCGTGGACGGTTCAGTCGGCTCAGTTCCCGCTCGCTCCAGCAGTTCCAGCCAGCGCACCACGACCGCCAACAAGCGCGACGCCGGACTCTGCGTGCGGGGAGCAAAGGCGGGCGAGAGCTGCGGCTCGTTCAAGCGTCGATGATGCTGGGCGACGAGTGCCGGCAACTCGGTCGAGAATTCGGACAGGCCAGCCATGAGCGCGGCCCCGGTCGACGCGTGCAAATCGCGAAGCTGCTGCGCGGCGGCCGATTTCGCAGTCGTCTTTGTGGTCTTCGGCGCGGTCGCTGCTACGACGGTCGCCGGTGAGGGGAGGAGCATCAGTCCGCAGTCATGGCTGAGCGCGGCCAGCGTCAGCAATTCGGGATCGAAGCCGCGAGCGCCGCGGCGCGTGACGAGGCGAGCCACGATCCAGGCCGCTTCCATGCCGCGGCCGGCGGCCTCGGCTTCGCGGACGTGGCCGATCTCAGCCAGGTAAGCCTGGACTGTGAGTCCGGGTCTCGGCAGAGCCAACGCGGAATCGAGCCAGCCGGTTGCCGCGGAAACCACGTCGTTGGTGAGCCGGGTCCAGCCGGCCGTCGCCAGCCGCGCGTGCACTTCCATTTGCGCGAACAGTGCCCGCAGCGCGGCGCTTTGCGTGTCGGCCGCATCGAGCGCCCGCAATTGCCAGGCGATCAGCTCGATTTGGCGATCGCTCCAGTCGAGGGCTGCTTCCACGACTTCGGACGCGACAGTGGACCGCGTCGGCGTGCGGATGGCTTCGTCGAGCGAGCGCAGCGCCTGGTAAACCAGGTGCGAGATCCCGACCGTCGCCCGCCCCAGCAGCAGCAACGACCGGCAGCTCGTCAACGTGAGCCGCGGATCGACGAACTGAATCTTGGCCCGCTGCAAGTGTTCGTTGTAGCGTCGTCGCAGGATGGGGATGCGGGCGGCCACGCGCGCGACGTCGTCGGGCGAGAGCGTAACGGGAGTTGCGAATCTAGCTTGCAGTTCGGCCAGCGAGAGAGCCGCGATGGACCGAGTTTCCGGCAACGAGGAATCGCCCACGCCGATCCCCTGCTCGATTCGTCTAAGTGGCGGTCGATACGTCCGGTTCCAGGCTGCGACCCGCGCGTCCGATCGCCGGCGCGGCCCGGCTCGCCGCGCGCACCCCGGGTTATCTCAATCTTTGTCGGCTTATCGGCCGGATGTGGCGGGAGAGTTGAAGTGATTTTCGACGGCGGAGCGTTTCGCTCGCAGCCGCGGCCGATTAGAGCGTTTCCATCCAGGTGTAGCGGTTTCGCGGCGTAAATCGTCGGGAACTTGAGAGATTCGTCGCGTCACCGGAGTGCTCGTAGCACTAGGCAGCCTCGGATGTTGCGGCAGATTCCGGCGGCCGCAGCACGCGGAGTCGATCGGCCAGTGGCAGTTCGTTCAGGCTTCCCAGTCCAAACACTTCCAAAAACTGCCGCGTCGTTTCGTAGAGATAGGGCCGCCCGAGCGAGTTGTCCTCACCGGCGATCCGCACCAGGCCCCGCTCCAGCAGTTGTTTCAGCATCTCGGCGCATTGCACGCCGCGGACGGCCTCGACGTCGGCGCGGGTGACGGGCTGCCGATAGGCGACGACGGTCAATGTTTCGAGCGCCGGCGGCGAGAGCTTCATGTCGCCCTGCCGATGGTGCACGCGGCCCAGCCAGTGCGCGAAGGGCGGCCGCGTCAGCAGCAAGTAACCGTTCGCGGCCCGCTCGATGCGAAAGGCGGAGCGATCGCGATCGTAGGCGGCGTTCAATTGCTCGACGATCCGCGCGGCCTGACCCGAGTCGGCCAGCATGGCGAGCTGCGCCAGCCGCCGCGCGGAGAGGGCCGTGTTGCTGACGAAGAGGAGCGCTTCGACACGGGCCGCCTTTTCGCCGCGGATGCCGGCTTCGTCGACGTCGCACGAGCGATTGCGGAGCCGCTCGGCATCCGCGGCCCCGCGGCGGAAGAACTGCCGCACGCGCTCGTCCGCTTCGCGCGGTCCGGTCAACGAGATACCGGCGTGACAGAGCAGGCTTCCGCGAGGTTGGCCGATCGTTCGATTCATTCGCATCAGCGCACGAGTGGAACGATCAGAACGCGCGGTTCGTGATCTCGACCTCGGTCGATTCGGGGGCGCGCGGCGTCGGGCGACTTTCGGCGGACGCCGTGTGAGCGCCCTGGTTCCGGTCGAGATGACGGGCACGCCAGTCGTCGAGCTGCCGCAACACCTGGTTGACGGCTTCGAGCGGGTCGGAGGCTTCCGCCTCGAAGCGATGGATCACGCGTGGGTTGGTCCGCGAAGCAAAGCGACAACTGAAGTTGAAGTCGCCGTCGCGCTCGCCGGGTTGCAGCTGGAAATCGCGAATGCCCAGTGCGTTTAAACGATCGACGGCGTGCTTCCAGGTGAGGGCCGTCCGACTGGCGCTGCGCGGCGCCGGGCTGCGGAGCTCGGCGGTCGACGCGTCGGCCGTGCGCGAGGCCAGGCTGCCGGCGGCCGGCTCGGTGTCGAGAGCGACGATGGCTTCCGCCTCGGGCAACTGCCGGCGGGCGGCCGGCATCTTGGCCGGCGTTTCGCGTCCCGGCTCGTCGGCTGCATGTTCGTCGATCGATCCGCTGGCCGCCGTTCGTTCGGCGGCGCTGGCCGGGCCGCGGTCATCGCCCGGCGGGTCGTTCGACAGCAGGGCTTTTTGAGGGAGCCCGTTGCCTTCGCTGGTCCAGCGCTGCGTTCGCTTGGCGGCGCCGGTTGTCGTCGCCGGGCGACTGGCAGCGCCGGAATCACGACTGAATTCCGCGAAGGGATCGGGGTCCTTCACGCCCGCGCGGGCCGAGTGCGTCGCGACGGAGGCATCGGTCGCGGCGTCGCTCTTCGGATCCGAGACGCGCACCGGCGCCAGCAGATCCGCATTGCCTCCGCTGGGATTCGCTTCGTCGGCGGCGAATTTCAAATCATCGCCCGTAGCGGCAGCTTTGCTCGTCGCGAGTTGGGGCATCCCCAGGACGGCCAGCAGCGGCACGACGACCAGCGGAACGAAGATCAGACACGTAGCGAGAGATCCGCCCAAAGGTGAGCGCATCGCGGGGTACCTCCATGCACAACCGCGGCCGAACGTCGGCCCCGCGCGTGGCGCATCGCCGGTCAATCCACGACCGGCACGCCGTCGCGCGGAAGGGCGGGCGTCCGCATCCCCCGCTGGGTCTTCGGGGGGGAGCGGATGCTAGCCCACGTTCACTCTTCTCACAACGGCAGTTCTCTGCTATGAAACCGGGAGCTCAAACTGCCGTACGATCGAGCCAGGGTCGCAAAAGTCAGGCCGTTCGTCGATGTGCGGCACGCTTCGAGTTTTTTTCGCGTCGGCGCTCGAATTGCAGACGGGGAGGGCGATTCTTCGGCACCCGTGCGCTCGCTGGTCGCCTCGCGGCGTGTAACTCGCGTCCGAGCGGCTTGTAAGAAATTCAGCGACGTTTGGCAAAAGACCAATTTTCAAAACCAACGCTTTGCCTGGGGCGGTCCCGTTGGACCTCGGCAAGAGCCGGGACTTCTGCGAGAGACGCCCTCCTGTGAGGAGTGCATGCGAGACCTAACTCGATCGTCGCGTCGGTTTGTTGTGGGAACTATCGGACTGGCGGCCTGGCTGCTCGCCGTCGCCGGCCAGGCCCGTGCGGCCCAGCCGAAGGAACATCCGCTGGTGCCCGTGTTGAAGCTCGCCGAGTCGAGCCGCGACTCGATTGCCGCCGTCCGCGATTACGAGGCGCTCTTCACCAAGCGCGAACTGGTCGGCCGCTCGCTCTTTACGGGGCAGATGCAGATGCGGCTGCGACAGCAGCCGTTCAGCGTGTATCTGCGGTTCGTCGACGCCAACAACGGCCGCGAAGTGATGTTCGCCGGCCCGCGCTATCAGAACAAACTGATGGCCCACGAGCCTCCCGGGAATATCCGCGCCCTCGTCGGCACGATCTCGCTCGATCCGACCAGCTCGCAGGCAATGGCCGAGGGACGCCACCCCATCACCCGCATCGGCATGCTGAAGATGGTGGAAGGCGTGATCGACCAGTGGAACGAAGAAAAGAAGTTCGGCGAAATCGACGTCCAGTTCTATCCCAACGCCAAGCTGCAGGGAGTCGAGTGCCAGGTCTGCGAGTCGACGCACCCGACGCCGCGGCGGCAGTTCCGCTTCTATCGCACGCGTCTGTTCATCGACAAGCAGACCAATTTCCCGGTCCGCCTCGAGCAGTGGGGATTTCCCAACAACGGCGGCGAGCCGTACCTGATCGAAGAGTACACATATACCGACATCCGGCCGAACGTCGGACTCTCCGACAGCGACTTCGACGTCCGCAATCGCCGGTATCACTTCTAAGACCGGTATCACCTCTAAGACACGAGGCACGGCCCGGCGAGCGCCCGCGGGGGTATCAGTTCGCACTTCGTCGACGAGTCGTCCCGGAATAAATCTTCCCGGGGGCGAACCTCCCCGGAAGCCGGGGCCGTCCGGCCGTCGGACGTTCCATGATCATCGCCCAGCAGCTGGTGGACGTTCGCCAGGCGGTGCGCGAGGCGCGCCGCCGCGGCCAGACCGTCGGCTGCGTCCCCACGATGGGCGCGCTGCATGCCGGTCACGAAAGCTTGATCCGCGCCTGCCGCGAAGAGTGCGGCTTCACCGCGGCGACGACCTTCGTCAATCCGACGCAGTTCGGCCCGCAGGAAGACTTTGCCCGCTATCCGCGCCCCGGCGAAGAAGACTTGTCGCGATGCCGTGGCGCGGGCGTCGATCTGGTCTTTCTGCCGGCGGTCGAACTGATCTATCCGGCCGGCTTTTCCACGCACGTCGAGGTGGAAGGACTGTCGCACATTCTGGAAGGAGCGGTCCGTCCCGGACACTTTCGCGGCGTGGCGACGGTCGTGCTCAAACTGCTCAACATCGTCGCTCCGGATCGCGCGTACTTCGGTCGCAAGGACTTTCAGCAGCAGTTGCTCGTGCGTAAAATGTGTCGAGAGCTCGACTTGCCCGTCGAAATTCGGACCTGTGCCACGGTCCGCGAGCCGGACGGCCTGGCCCTCAGCAGCCGCAACCGGTATCTCTCCGCGAACGACCGCCAAACGGCCCTGTGCCTCTATCAATCGCTGCAGTTGGCCCAACAGCGGCTGACACGCGGAGACGAGGACGTGCGGGCGATCGCCGGCGACATGCGAAGATTTCTCGAAGCGGCCGGCGCCCGACCCGATTACGCGGTTATCGCCGATCCGGAAACGCTCGCCGAGTTGACGGCGCCGATGCAAAACATGGTGGCGCTCGTGGCCGCCCACGTTGGCCGCACGCGCTTGATCGACAACCTGTTGATAACTTGTTGAAAACGTGTTGAGAACCTGCTGATCACGATCGCCCCTTCCCTCTAATCTGAGTCCCCGCATGCGGCAGACGCTCCTGCGAATTCCCCTCGATGGCCCGTGGACCATCGGACCGTTCGAGGTGCCCGGCTTCGGGTTCGGCATCGTCCTGGCCGCGTGGTGCCTGTTCGGGATCGTTTGGCTCGTCCGCAATCCGGCGCAGCGTGCGCAACTCAAGAGCCTCGTCGCGCCGATCGGCATCTGGCTGGCGATCGCCGCGGCAATCGTGTTCCTGCCGTGGTGGTGCGAGCGGGGAGCGCGCGCTGAAGTGGCGCAGGCAGACCACGCGCTCGAGGTCGATCCGGCCTCGCTCGACGCGCTCATCCTGCGGGCCCAGGCCTATTACTCCATGCGGGCTTTCGCGCAGGCCGTCGACGATCTGAAGACGGCCCTGCGTACGCATCCGCAAAGCACCGTTGCCCTCAATCGGCTGGCCTGGATCCAAGCCACGTGTCCGCAACCCTCCGTTCGCGACGGGGCGGCCGCGCTCGATAACGCGAAAGAAGCCTGTGCCCTCACTTCGTCGCGCAATCCCGAGTATCTCGCCACGCTCGCCGCGGCCCAGGCCGAGACGGGCGACTTCAAAGCGTCCGCCGAGACCGATCAAAAGGCGCTGCGGTTGGCGACTGCACCCACCCGCGCGGACGAGGCAGCCCCCCTGGCCGATCTGCCGCGGATGCGTCAGCAATTGCAGGCGGCCGTCGACAATCGGCCGTTTCGCGACCGTTCCGTCGGCTCGAGCGTGCCGGTCTACGGCTTCGGGGCGATGTTGTTTCTGGGCTTCACGGCGGGAGCTTGGTCGTGCGCCCGCCGCGGCATGAGCGTCGGCTATGCGCCCGAAATGATGTGGGACATCGCGATCTGGCTGTTCATCGCCGGCGTGATCGGCTGCCGCGTCTTCTACTGCATCCAATACAGCAAACATGTGTTCTTCAACTACGAGAACGGCGAATACGTGCTCAAGAGCCTGCCGGCGCTCGTTTTTTCGGCCGTGAATCTGCCCGACGGCGGGTTGGTCTGGTATGGCGGGCTGGTTTCCGGAGCGCTCGCCGCGGTGTGGCTGGCCCGCAAGCGCAAAATCAATTTCCTCGAAGTGGGCGACGTCGTCATCCCTTCGTTGCTGCTGGGTCTGGCGTTCGGCCGCGTCGGCTGCTTCCTGAACGGCTGCTGCTACGGTGATCGGTGCAGCCTCCCCTGGGGCGTGCGATTCCCGATGGGCAGCGTGCCCGACATGTCGCTGGTGCTCCATGGCTATCTGGGGGCCGACCAGGACTTTTCGTTGCGGCTGCATCCGACGCAGCTCTACAGCGCGCTCAACGCACTGATCTTGTTCTGCCTGACCAGCATCTACTTCTACTATCGCCCGCGGAACGGCTCCGTGATCGCCCTGGGCGCGATCACGTATGCCATCACGCGGTTCACGATCGAGTTTCTGCGGGACGACGAAGTCGGCCAGTTCGGCACCCCGCTCACCATTTCGCAGTGGCTCAGCATCGTGATGTTCGTCTTCGCCCTGGGGTTCGTCGCCTGGCTGTCGCGCCAGCCGATGCTGCCGCAGGCCTCTCGCGCGCCCCGGGCGCGCGAGCCGGTCACGGCTTGACAGGAGCCTTGGCACGACAGACGATGGGGTCGTTGCGACCTGTCGCGGCCGGGATGCGGTTTGCCGATCCCGTTTTGGAACCCGGGCGGCAGCGCCCGGTTCAGGACACGGGCGGCAGCGCCCGGTTCTCCGTTCGCCGCCACTCGGGCTCGTGCCAAAACGTGTCCAGCGACGACAAACAGCTCATTCGACAATGTCTGGCAGGCCGCACGGAGGCTTTCGGCGAACTGGTGGTCCGTTACCAGGATCGCCTCTGCAACTCCCTCTTCCGTGTGCTCGGCTCGTCGGACGATGCCCGTGACGCCGCCCAAGACGCCTTCGTCCAGGCGTTTCAAAAGCTGAAGACGTTCCGCGGCAACTCAGCCTTTTACTCGTGGCTGTTCCGCATCGCGCTCAACGCGGCCGCCACCCAACGGCGGCGGACCCGCCAGAAGCCGACGTCGATCGAGTCGATGCGGGAAACGAGCGGCCAGACGCCGGCCGACCCGCACCCCGAAGCGGCCCCCTCGCATTCCATGGAACGGGCCGAACGCCAAAAAGCCGTCCAGGCCGCACTCGCCGCCCTGCCCGCCGAATTCCGCATCCCGCTGGTACTCAAGGAAATCGACGGTCTCAAATACCAAGAAATCGCCGAAATCGTCGGCTGCCCCATCGGCACCGTCCGCAGTCGCATCCACCGCGCCCGCGTCGAACTGCGCCAACGCCTGGCGTCGCAGCTCGAGGAAGAAGAGCCTTCGGTGCCGCAGGAATGATTTGCCGGATCATATGGCGTGGCGCTGCAACATCTGCGGAGGAGAGTGCGAAGAGAGCCCGACGTGCTTCGGAATCGAGGCTCCCTGGCGGGCGTTGGTTCCCGAGTCGGAGTTCTTGCGTCGCGTGGAGCTCACGGCCGATCAGTGCGTGATCGACGGCGCGACTTTCTTCGTCCGCGGCCATGTCCAGATTCCCATCCACGATTTTTCGGAGCCGCTGGCCTTCTCGGTCTGGTCGTCGCTAAGCGAAAAGAGCTTTCGGCACATGTGCGAACGTTGGACGTCGCCGCTCCGCGCCGCCGATTCGGCGTATTTCGGTTGGCTGAGTACGCCGATCGCAATTTACCCGAACACGGTGCATTTACCTCTTTCCGTGCAATCGCGAGAACCTGGATTTACACCAACGTTTACTGTGACGCGCGCCGATCACCCGCTGGCAATCGATCAAGAGCGCGGTATCACGATTGCGCGTTGGCACGAGATCGCGCACAAAATTTTGCACGATCGACCCGTTTGAACCCCCCGGTTGCCACGCGTGGCAAGCATAGTGCCACCGCTGACGGGGTTGAAACGCATCGAGTCGCTGGCGAACGCCGGGCTCCCACCAAGTCGACACGGCCGACGGACGAGAATCCACAAAACTGATCTTGGACGAATCGAGTTTTTGTGGCTGAATGGAGAGTGGGATCTTTTTCCGCGTCGGATGCGCCGCGCGCACGAGTCGATTGCGAGCATTTGAAGTTCAGCATACGGCGATGGGCCCCACCCAGCAGGATCTCGGTCAGCATTTGTTCGCTGGGGAGTGGATCCCCGCCGGGAACGAAAAAAGGATCCCCGCCGGTGATGGGGATCCATTTCACTAAGGGGGAGAAAAGATCCCCACCAGTCGACGGCAAGGCAGCGGGACTCGGACGGTTGCCTCGCGGGTTGTCCGCAGTTGCTGGGTGGTCACGATCTATCCGGTGGGTCGGGACACTTGCTTTCAATAGGAAGCTGACCCACAAGTAGTTGACCCATCCCCTCCTCCCGAGCGTTGGATTGGGACGGGACACGAGGGCGGGACGGGACAAGCAACGTCCGGACTCGAACCCGGTCTCACAGGTCCGGTCTCTTCTTAACAGTTCGAAATGAGTCCGGCCGTAGTCTTTGGCGGACAGCGACTTACGGCGGACAAGACTCCGGTCCGGACACTTTCGTCCAAAGGGACCGCAGATGGGACGGGACACGCGGAAGTCCAAGGTTCCAAGGCCGAAAATCAGACGCTCGGAGTCTTGCCTTTTGGACTTTGGACCGTGGGATATTGGACGAACGCCGGGACGGGACTCGAACCTTGGGACGAGACCAGAATAGGACGGGACACGAGCGGGACGGGACACGAGCGTCGGCACCAGTCACTTGGCCCGCGGGTTCGGCAGTCAATCACTCAGAAGAGCTTCGAAGGAGGAGAGACGAATGGTTGCCAATGCGTGTCCAGAGTGTGGCGCGGCGATGGAAGAGGGATTCATCCCCGACCGCTCGTATGCCCAGGTCCTGAAACTGATCTGGCAGCGCGGGGAGCCGGAACCGTTGAAGTTCTTCGGAATGTCCAGCGGCAGCATCGGGCTGCGGAAGGAGGACGACCTGAACGTGACCGCCAAACGCTGCACCCGCTGCGGCTATCTCAAGCTCTACGCGCTGCCCAAGACCGATTGAGATTGTCCGTCAACTCGAACGTGTGCCACTGCTGAGACGTTTCGGCTCAGCAGTGCTGTTGTTGACGATTCGAGGCCCGCGCGGATCGAGCAGTGGCAGTCGGCGCCGTCAGCCTTTCGACTTACCCGCGGCAAGTGCCTTCACGTCGTTGGTCGAGAGCGGATTGCCGCCGATTCCCCAGTCGCCGCTCTTGACCTCTTCGATGACGACCCAGGTCACCGACCGCATCGCCTCGCCTTCGATCGAGACCATCGTGTCGGTGAGCTTGCGGATCATCTCTTGCTTCTGCGATGGACTGAAAACGCCTTCGATGATTTTGACATTCAAGAGTGGCATGCGTGCTCTCCAGTCGGGGCCCGTTTCCGAATCGATCTCAGTTTCGACGCACATCCTGCCGCGCATCGCGGCATAAAGCAAATATCCCGGGCGCGGGTCCCTGTCGGTCGGCTCCAACCACGTCGAGGCAAGCCGCAAAGGAGGGTGCCCCGTCCGCTCAGTGAGGCGCGATCCCCGGCAGGGCCGTGAAGAGATAGTAGGCCCGCGGCACGGCTGCATCGAGCACGGCGCCCAGGCGCGACTCGGGCTTCGCCGACTCGCTGGACGATACCAGCCGCTCGATGAGGTTCGGCGGCGATTCGTAGGAGACAACGCGCACCTTATCGAGCTTCAGCCGTTCTTTGAGCGACTTGACCGCGTCGTCGAGGAAGCCGATCTGGTCGACCAGTTTTCGCTCTTTGGCCTGCTTGGCGGTGAAGACCTGCCCGGTGGCCATTTCGCGAATCTTCTTGATGTCGAGCCCCTTGCGGCTGCCGACGATGACTTCCAAAAAGCGGTCGAGCGTTTCGTCCAGAATCTCCATCCACAGCTTTTTGTCCGTCTCGGAAACGGGGCGGAAGAGACTCAGCGTGTCTTTGTACGGCCCGGTCTTGAGCGAATCTTCTTTCACCCCCGCCTTCTCGGCCAAACCCGAGATGTCATAGTGCGGCAAAATTACCCCAATTGACCCGGTCCAACATGTGGGTTCGGCAAAGATCACGCCGTCCGGGCCGGCCCCCATCGCAACGTAATAGCCGCCCGAAGCCGCGAGGCGTTTCATCTGCACGTTGATCGGTTTGTGCTTGTCGGTGTCGAGCGTGCGCAGCGCGTGGTAAATCTCGTTGCTATCGGCGACCAGGCCACCAGGCGAATCGACGACCAGCACCACGCCTTTCACGCTGTCGTCACGGCTCGCTTGTTTGATGGCGTCGAGAACGTGGCCGGTGAACGGGGGCATGATGGTCCCCTCCACGGCGACCAGCGCAATTTTGTCCGTCGCCAATGGATCGCCCGAGTGGAAGCGTTCCACCACGCCTTCGCCATAACCGAAGTACGTGTGCCACGCGGAATACAGCATCAGGTTGAAGGCGACGGAAATCAGCAGGACCAGCATCAACAGCCAAAAAGTGAAGCGACGGCGCGGTGCTTGGACCACCACGACGGGCCGGTCAGCGGGAATAGAACGATCACTTGGCGCACTCATCACGGAGGCCCTGGTAAGAGGAGCAAGCTACAGCCGGTTTTCCGGTGATTCCCGTTCTGCCGGCGAGGGTTGCCCGAATCGTTGGCAAAACCCCCACGCGCGTCAAAACCGAACTGGGCGCGCGTCGATAAAAGCTCTGGCGAAAGCGATTACTCCAGCCGTGACGATTATCCCTCGTCGTCCTGCGGAGTGCAATCTCCGGGCTTTACGCATTACGCAGCCCGCGCCGCGCCCGCAGCTCCGCTCGCGATTCGAGGAGATCCAGGGAATGACTGCCTTTCGTTCGCGCTCCGCACTTGCCGTCTGCTCGCTGATGGGGACCGCCGTCACGGTCAGCCTTGCCGGTTACGTTTGGGCGCAGCAACCGGCCGAGAACTGGCCGTTCGAAGAACACAATCAGGCGCCGGCTCCGGCCACGCAGCCGACGACACCGCCGCCGCAAAAATCGGTCGTGCAACAGCGGCTCGAAGAACTCTATCGCCGCGACAATCGACCGCTTCCCGATTACATGCGACAAGACGCCTCGAGCGATCAAGCGGCTCCGGCCCAGGCCGGCGGCTATCCGACCGCGGGCGACGTCGGCTCTAAGCGGACCCAGCGCGAGGCCTCGCCTCCGGCGCAGGGAACCGTGCACCAGCAATTGTCCGACTACTATCAGAGCGAGGGCAAATCGATGCCGGTGCCGCAACGCGCGGGCGGCAGCTCGTCGACGGGCTCGACACAGAACTCGCCCTATCAGTCGGGCACGGCCAGTCAGCCGGGCCAGGCGACTGCCGCGCAGCCGGCCCAGGGCCACTGGTACGATCGCATCAATCCGTTCCATAAATCGACTCCGCCGGCGCAGCCACAGAGCCAGGTCCAGTCGAGCGCCACGGTAAGCACGGCTGCGAGCGATGCCGATCACTCGGCGCCCGCCCCGCAAGGGTTCGCCCGCGTCACGTCGCCGACCGCCCCGGTCCAGGGATCGCCGGCAGTGCTGACCGTGCAGGAGGCGTCTTCTCCGGAATCCGCTCCCTCGGCGGCATCGAAGTCGTTTGCGGCGACCGACGCT
>Ga0210396_10003337_pt1 | contig 16026 bp, 15 predicted proteins | sample IncBWH17OmetaG_FD_155466 | JGI IMG/M metagenome (GOLD analysis project Ga0210396, IMG submission 155466) | Forest soil microbial communities from Barre Woods Harvard Forest LTER site, Petersham, Massachusetts, United States - Inc-BW-H-17-O ... | reverse complement strand
CTTCTCTACCACCGGAATCATCTTCTTTTCCACCACAGCAGGAGTTACGCCCTTATTCAACAGCAGATAAGTAAGACATCCATCCCATTGCCAGGCGGTTTCGGGACCGTTGCCCGTAGAGTCGGTTGTCCATTTTTGGAATGTTGCGTAGGAGAGAAGGATATCGGGCTTTAGTTGCGTATTGACAGGCGCATCGGCATAAACTGCCGTGATTTTATAATTGCTGTTACGATTCAACTCCAGGGGTTTTCCCACAACATTCGTGGTGCCGAATAATTTCATCGCGGTGGATGCAGACAGTGCAGCTGTGAACGGATCCTTCAGCGCAGTGGCTTTGTCGCCGGCCAGCATAGGAAAGGTGAATATGTTGAAGAAAGACGCGTTGGTGAAATATACCTTTTCGATTTTTACCGGCTGGTTCCTGACTTCGGCGGTGACCCGGTCGTTCTGGATCACCTTCACATAATCCTCTATCTCAGGTATCGCCGCCTTAAAAGCGTTGCCCACTCCGAACGCGCCGGCAGCCCATTGGGTGCTGATCTTACCATTGTCGAAGCGGTCCTGCTGCACCCTGTAAATCCGGTCCTTATGTTGCTGGAAATTCTCGAAACTCAATTCAAAGGCGACATACTGAAGGATCAGCATACACGCCGCGATCCCAATCGCCAAACCCAGAATATGTATGGATGAATAGGCCTTATGCCGCCTGATATTTCTCCAGGCAGTGATGAAGTAGTTTTTAAACATCAATGTATTTTTAACCGGTTAAAGACTGGATCCTTACTAAGGTCGGGCGAAATTTGAAAATGTTGCATTTGTAAACTTCCCAACACATCGTCGCAAATGGCCCGAATTTTAGGGGGAAGCTTACAACATTTCTAAATACCACAAAAGTAAATAGCAGACACCGTTAGCCGTGTTTCAAATTTCCCCTGGTTATCAAATCAATACGAATTATTTCCTACGAATTTTAACCTACCTATTGTTTCGTACGAATAAATACCTATATTTGGGTAATGAAACCGGAACAGGACAATCAAAACCGCAAACAGGAGCCCACTAAAGCAGAACTGGAAATACTCAACGTGCTTTGGGAACATGGCCCTTCAACCGTTCGTTTTGTGAATGACAAACTGAACGAATTACGCGATGTGAATTATACCTCCACGCTGAAGCTCATGCAGATAATGGCCGACAAGGGTATTGTGAAACGCGACGAGCGACAGATGAAGCATATCTACCACGTCGCCGAAGAGGAACAGAAAACAAAGAGCCAGTTGCTGGACAAGTTTGTGGATTCGGTATATCAGGGCTCGGCAGGTAAACTCGTAATGCAGTTGCTTGGTAATAAAAAAGCTTCGAAAAAAGATATAGCCAGCATAAAAGAGATCCTCGACAAACTTGATAAAAAGTAATTTATGTTATTACAACTTATAACTAACAACTCATTCGACCGCCTGGCCGTCGCGTTATGTAATACACTGATGCATTCTTTATGGCAGGGAATTTTACTGACTGCCATCGCCGGACTCATCATCATGTGCACCCGGAAAGCGAGTTCGGCGCTGCGATATAATTTGCTGATCGCCGCTCTGTTATTTTTCGCAATAACTGTTTCGGTAACCTTTGTATGGCAATACGATCGCAGCAGACCAACAATTGCAACAGGGATGCAGCCATTGACAAATATGTATGGCAATCCTGTGCAGTCTATTCACTTGTATTCAGGCGCACAGGCTTTACAGCAGCCGCTCACAGTAAAAATCAATAATTTTCTTTCGGAACACCATTATAGTATTGTGTTTTTCTGGTTCCTGATTGTTTGTGCGCGTTGTCTGCAACTGGCTTTCGGCCTCTATGGTATTTATCGCCTGCGCCGGGTGCAGGTTACAATCGTGAAGGGCGATTGGCAGAACCGTTTGCGTTTAATGGCTGACGATTTTCGTTTAAGCAAGGCCGTTACATTACTGGAATCAGGACTCGCAAAAGTACCGATGGTGATTGGTCACCTGAAACCCGTGATACTGGTGCCCCTGGGTTTGCTCAACGCACTTTCTGCAGAAGAAGTAGAAGCGATCCTGATACACGAACTGGCTCATATCAATAGACGTGATTACCTCGTGAATATGCTGCAAAGTTTTATGGAGATCGTATTTTTCTTTAACCCTGCAGTGCTCTGGGTTTCGAAACTGATTAAAACCGAACGCGAGAATTGCTGCGACGATCTGGCTGTGGCTCAGAATAATAATAAGATAAATTATATCCGCGCGCTGGTTTCCTGCGAAGAATACCAGTCTTCAGTTCCGGCTTATGCCATGGGACTGACTGGCGAAAAAAATACTTTGCTTAACAGGGTGAAACGTTTGGTGAATAATCGCAATTATTCGCTCAACCTTTTCGAAAAAACGGTGCTGGCTGTTTGCCTCATCCTATTCGCTTTGGGTGTGTCGGCATTTACAGCGAGAGAACATATTCAAAAAGCGCTGAATTCGTTTGTTGCCGTCAAACATCACGATATTAAAGCAGGGCATACCGTGAAAGCGGTTGTTGATACCACGCATAAGAAGCAGGAAGCGCAGCGAAACAATGCAAATGAATCGCTGAATCCCGTGTCACAACATCACAAGGATACACTCATAACTACAGGCAGTCCTGCATTGGATATTTTGGTCCATACACTTGATAGTTTGAAGGTAAACGTCAGATACAAACCGCCCATGACCCAACTGGCAGAACCAGACACCACTCCGGTGCAAACTTTAAGAATGACGTACAAAGGGTCAAACGATCAAGTACATGAGATCGGCCGTGAACTTTATCGCGAAAATCTTTTAACAGACACCCAGCATGTGAGTATAAGCCTGAGCGAACTCGAATTGGTCGTCAATGGCGTAAGGATGCCGGAAGATGTTCATATAAGAATATACAATCAGTTTGGTAACGGGATCAATAATAGCGGCAGCCTTGCTTCCCCTTACGAAAACAGCTATCCGGGCCCACATGATAATTTTATCAAACAACGAAGCGAGGAAATTGCCTATGAGCTTATAAAAGAAAATCTGGTGAAGGATAAAACTTACTTTACTTATAAGCTATCGAGAGACGAATTCTCAATTGATGGTATAAAACAGCCGGAAGAATTACGCCGCAGGATCATTGATAAGTATTTTAAACCGGATGATAATTTCAATATCGGTTATAGTTTCAGGGAGCCAGGTATTTATGGAGGGTCGGGCAGCAGCTATAATCATTCTTCAGCAGAATATCAGCACCAGAGTGAGGATCAGAAAAGGTATTGGGCAGGTCAGCAAATAAAGATCATTGACGAAATGGCGCGGGAGGGTCTCATAAACGACCGGCACGATCTTTCATTTACACTTACAGACAAAACATTTGTGATCAATGGGTTGGTGCAAAACAACGAAGTTTTTCAAAGATACCACCAGGAATATGCACCGGTCCACTCCGGCGACAACTGGGTCTGGAACTGTATCGTCAATCCTGGGAATAATTCAACAGACGCCTACAGGTCTCGTGACTGGGATGCATATAGTCGGCAGGAGTCTGCAGATCGTCAGCGAATGGAAGCTGATAGAGATAAGAAACTTGTTGCCGATCTGATGCAGGATGGTTTGATAACTGATCCGAACAATGTGGTCTTCACGCTCACCGGTAAAGACCTTACCATCAATGGAAAAAAACAAAGCAACGAGATCTTCCAAAAGTATAAGGAAAAATATGAGCCCAATGCAGGCAGCGGCTCCAGCTGGACCTATTCGCATCACGAGTAGGTCAAGTGTTTAATTGATTTACTGGTTTTGTCTGGTCTTTTATGTGTAGGACACTGGAAAAGCGTTCATTTTTATGTAGTAAGGATTACTACTGACGAATTAGGATCCGTGGCTTTCTATTTTTTTGCTAATATGGATATGTTTATTCAAAATCATATAAGCAAGTAAACAGACCGCGGTGTATGTAGAAAAACAATCGTTCAGTCAAATTCAAATTGAATCGAATAGACATTCAATTCAGATGCTGAGCTTTGGCTTTTGAATCCCACCGATTCAAATAATTTTTGAGCGATCAGGTTGTCTTTTTCAGTTTCAAGCTGGATTAATGTTGATTTGTTTTTAATAGCAAATTTGACAGCCACTTCAATGAGATTTAGGGCTATTCCCTTTTGGCGGTAATCCGGTAGAACATAGAGATCATAGACAATCGTAGTCTTTACCACATTTGTTGGCGAACAATTCGAATACAATTGGATAAATCCTACCGGGATCATTTCGGTCTGATTTCTCAGGGCCATAAAAAGTACGGGCTCAGTTTTTTCATCACGGAAAAAATTGCATTGACTAAATAAATCAGCGAAACGATTCCTATGATTATCATTTATTCTTTCAACTCTGTATTCATTCATTTTAGACAATCATATTTTTTTTGGTCGGTCCAGTTCAAACCGGATCTTGCCTTTTTCGTATCGTGAGCTTCGCGACGGAACATTTGAAGTTCTTTGTAAGTTGTAATGAGAAGATCTCGATAATATGCTATCTACTTTGATAATGTTAGCAGCAAAATGAATTATGGGTTTATTACAAAATGGTCGCTGTCCGAAACAGGAGCCGGTCATTACAAATATTCCGATCACTAATAATAATTTTGAATGCGAATTCATTCGATTTACTTTTATATGGTAAAATAACGATCGAAAATCCCTGTATTAAACCCGATTCTTGCTAAAAAAAATGCGCAACGTTTTACAAATAAATTAAAGATGTTGCTATGGGGAAAATATATTCAACGGGTTGGCAGATTTTTTCAACCCTTACCGGACATTAAAATAACCGCTGCTGTATCAGGGTCATAAAATCAGTCTTGAATTTTTCACTCAATGGGATTTGTTTTCCGGCTATATAAATATGGTTATCCTGAATTTTACTGATCTGTCTGGTATTTACAATATAGGAATTGTGTACGCGCATAAAAGGTAATGGAAGTTGCTCCTGTATGTCTTTTAAACGCCTGTAGATAAGTATACGTTCTGTAATGGTGACCAGCCGTACATATTCTTTCTCGCCTTCAAAATATAGAATGTCTTCCATTCTGATTTTATTCAATGTCTTTCCCGACTTCACAAAAAACCACTCTTTTTCCGGTGTGGAAGTAGGAGTATTTGAAGTTTGGCGGTTATTAAAATGAGCCTCGATCTTTTGTGTTGATGAAAGGAAGCGATTCAGCGTGATGGGCTTTAACAGGTAATCGATGGTTTGGAAAGTATAACTTTCTGCAGCGTGCTCGGAGTAGGCTGTGGTAAATACAATTTTTGTTTCTTTTGGCAATAAAACAGCGAGTTCCATCCCTGATAACTTGGGCATATTGATGTCCAGAAAAATAAAATCAACTTTGTTCTTTTTCAAAAACGCGATGGCTTCCAGTGCATCGTAACATTTAGCCAACAGCTGCCATTGGGTGGTCTGATGGATCAGTATTTCCAGCAGGTTAACCGCATTGGGTTCGTCATCAATAATGATACAGTTCAAATTCATGATAACGGAACTTTTAAAAAGGCAGTGAAATAGGGATCCGTACGGTCAATATTCAATTCAAACTTTGTTCCGAATAAAAGAGTAAGGCGTTTGCGCAAATTCTGGATCCCGAAACCATGGGAGGCTTTCTGTGTTTGTTTATCGTGAATGTGGTTGCGGGTTTGAAATAACAGGTATCCATCTTTGTGAATCAGGGAGATGTCCACAATATTTTGGCTGCTTGATTTATCAATCCCGTGTTTAAAGATATTTTCTACAAAGGTCATCAGTAGCATAGGAGGGATGCTCGCTTCTCCATTACATTCCTTAGTAAAATGAATCTCTGTTTCGTGCCGGATGCGGATTTTTTCCAACGCAATATAATTTTCTATAAAGAGGATTTCGGTTTGCAATGATACTTCGTCCTTAGTGCTCTCATCTACAAAATACCTCATAATATCCGAAAGTCGTTCGATCAGGCTGGCCGTTCTGGGAGCCTCGCGATAAGCTTCGTAATAAATATTGTTCAACGTATTAAACAAAAAATGTGGCTGCACCTGTGATTTTAGCAAATTCAATTCAGCCTGGCTTTTTTGAGCCAGAATTTTTTCTGATTGCTGCTTCAAGGCAAAATAAGCAATTGCTATCCTGAATATAAAGCTGAGCATATAAGTTAAGAACCCGGCCAAAACATAATTCACTGCTGTTCCGAAGGACCAGGTCTCAGGCTTACCAGGATTAAATGAATTATAAAGTGATATGATCAGATAACCCCTGGTCAAACCTGCTCCTATCAGCAGGATTATAACACACAAAACGTATTGCACCTTTTTTCCCCGTTGGTAATAAACCGGGAAAAGGAATTTAATATTCCCGTAAATAATCAGTGCATAGAAGGAAACATTGACCAGGGCGAAGCTACCCGACCAGAGAAAACCATCCTGAGGCAGCATAGAGAAAAAGACAATAAAAAACACGGCAACCCAAACCAGCCACTGCAGCTGTGTAATCGTTGCCTGTCCGCTAAAAAACTTCATACTTAAAATTACAGGGCTTTTTAGTGATGACCGATTGTTTTCAATAATCCGGCATTTATATTCAATCAATGGCTGCCCTGCCATTGATTTTTTTGGCCAAATCATTATAAAAACAGCATAATCCGTTGAAATGATTTGACTATATAAATAATATAAAGAAGGTTTACCATTCATTTATTCATCCAAATAGTAAAAAAATGAAACGTCTGACACTATTATTTTCGTTCGTCATACTAACACTCGTTACCGGATCAACGTATGCACAGTTTACCCAGCCGCAGATGGTAACTGAATGGCAAAGGGCAAAAACATATACCAAAGCCTACCTGGATGCGATGCCGGCAGATGGTTATAGTTTTAAACCGACGCCCGAAATCCGTTCTTTTGCTGAACAAATGCTTCATCTGGCCACTGACAATTATGGTTTTGCGGCTTTTGCAAGCGGAAAACAAGCTCCGGGTGCTGACACAGCACTTGAAAAAACAGTTCAGCCAACAAAGGAAGCCACTACAAATGCGGTTATGGATAGCTATGATTTTATGATCAGAACATTACAAAGCATGACGGCTGATCAAATGAATGAGTTGGTGAAAAGACGTAATGGGCAGGAAATATCAAGATCCAACCTTTTCGGGAAAGGATTTGAACACCAGACACATCATCGTGGTCAGACAACCATTTACCTGCGTTTAAAAGGTGTGACACCGCCCAATGAAATGCTGTTTTAATTCTGTCGGGTATGCCATTTTATGTCATTCTTTTTTCTCATTTGCTAATGGATGATTTTCTCCTAAGCATTAACAGTTCAGATAACCAGCATGATAAAACAGCCAGCGATGAAGGTGACAATAATATAAATTATTTCCATTTAATGACATCAATAATTCATGTTCCTATCCCGATTTACCAGCGTTGTTCATTTCGCACTCGTCCACAACCTTTTCTGTGCAGTACCATAATCACCCAGGTGATAAATACTCGCAGAAGATATTTTGAATGTAAATGAACTATATGGTTTAGCCATTAAATCTTTTAAATAGGTCGCCTGCGCCAAACCAATTGTTACATGCGGAAGATATTTTGCGCCGCTATGATCCGGGATGAATCCGTTTACATATTCAGTGAGACCTTTCACAATGGGCCATCCATTTGGATTCTGAACAAATGCCGAATCACTGCCTGTGACTATAAAAGGTTTTACTGCCTCAATTATTTTCGATTGATAAGTCAACAGTTCCGGTGTTGTATTAATCGTAATGCCTGCTAACCCCAACGTCTTGTCAGGAAGAAAGTAAAAACCCTTTGAGGTCAGCGTTTCTTTCTCAGGTTTTTCTCTTCTTACCACTTTATCTACTGCATCAATTACTTTTTTCAGATCGGCAGTTTTTATAAAACATTGCAGTACGCTGATATGAGGCGTGTGTACTGCATCCAGTGAAAAACTACCCGGACCGGAATAATTATTTCGCATGAGTGCATTGTATGCTTTTGCAGAATCCAGCATGGTCTGGTTGGGATTGAGCAGGATGTCAATTCCAATTACATCTGTTTGCGCGAAGGAAACATTGAAACTTGAAAAAAATATGATCAGGACGAGGCAGCTGATCACTTTGAAGAGTGATTTTTTCTGCATAAAATGAAAGTTTAATTTTTTTTATTCCTGAATAACGGTTATCTGATTGCCGTCCAGTCTGAATTTTACTCCAGGTTGTTCAAGACCTTCCAACAATGTGGTGAACTTCATAAACAGTATCTTTAAAAACGGCAACTTATATTTCTGCGATATGTTCTTTCAGAACTTAATTTTGATGATCAAATATCAATTATTTCGTAACAGAGTTCCACTATTCCGCTTTTATAAGCAGTCACATTTTTCAGGTGCAATGCCTGTTCTTTTCCTACTTCGTCAAAAAACAGTGTTCCGTCACCCAAAATAATGGGGAGAATTGACTGTCTTATTTCATTCGCCAGGTTTAAGCGAATGAAATCTTTTGCAAGACTGGCGCCGCCCACGAGCCAGACATTTTTGTAGTTTGGTCTTAGTCGCTCATTCACAAGTTTGATCAGTTCTCCGGAATAAATTTCAATGTTCTGCCTGTCAACCGACAGTTTTCTGCCAGTCAGAACAATGGTCGGCACGTCTCCATAAACCCAGCCATAAGATTTTGAAAGCTCCAATGCGTGCTCATATGTCCGTGAACCCATTATATAGCAGTCGATCGATTTCAGAAATTCCACTGCATCTTCTTCGGTAACCCCGTTCTCATAATGATCAACTGTCTCAAACCACGCAACGCTATTGTCTTTTTTGGCAATATAGCCGTCAAGACTCGAAACCATATGGATCGTTATTTTAAATGAGTCCATCGTCATCTGACTGTCATTTGGGAAATACAAATATCATCTAAATACTCGTTACCAATCCGTCACTAATTGGTTTCCGGCCTTCTCTGACTGACAGAAAAATCCATTGCTTTCTGACTAAATAAAATCTGTAACACTTAAATTTAGGTAGCAATATTTCCTTACGTCACTAAAATAAAAAGCTATGCTGACCAATGCAGGACGTTTAATAATATTCTCCGTTATTTGTCTGATTACATTTGCATCGTTAGTGGGATGCAACCAGCAAACCAGTCAACAACAACCCATTGTCGCTGAATCTGATTCCACTCCGGGTTTTACTGGAAAAATAGATCTTGATATAAGAAACTCGACGCCCGACTGGAATGCTTTCTTATACAAAAAGGCTCCCAAAGGCGCGCCGAACGTACTTTTTATTTTATTTGATGATACAGGTCAGGCAACCTGGTCTCCTTATGGTGGCATGGTAAATATGCCAACGTTGGAAAGGCTGGCAAAAAATGGATTGACTTATACCCAGTGGCACACCACTTCGGTTTGTTCTCCAACGCGCTCCACTTTACTAACCGGAAGAAATCATCATCTGGCAGGCTTTGGTTCCATTTCCGAATCGGCTGTAGGTTTTCCCGGATACAGCGGGCACATACCGGAAAATGAAGCGACGATCGCTACCATTTTACGCAATGCCGGCTGGTCCACTTTCTGGATCGGTAAAAATCATAATGTACCAGTAGATGCATTCGGAATGGGTGCATCAAAAAAAGACTGGCCACTGGGTTTGGGATTTGATCGTTTTTATGGATTTATTGGTGGCGAAACAAACCAGTGGTATCCTGCACTTATAGAAGATAATCATTTTATCCAGCAACCCTATCTTCCTGAACAGGGATATCATCTGTCAAAGGATCTTGCCGACAAGGCCATTCAATATATTCGCGATTCCAAACAATCAGATCCTGATAAGCCGTGGTATATGTGGTATTGCCCCGGCGCTAATCATGCGCCGCATCATGCTCCGAAAGAGTATATCGAAAAATATAAAGGGAAATTCGATTCCGGTTACGAAGCATACCGCGATTGGGTATTGAAACGGATGATTGAAAAAGGCATTTTACCAAAGGATACTAAATTAACTCCACTGAACCCGATGCCCAGGGGAACATTTTCTCCCGCAGATAGTGTACGTCCATGGAATACACTCTCCCCGGAAGAAAAAAAATTGTTCTCCCATATGGCGGAAGTATTTGCAGGTTATTCAGAATATACCGATGTCCAGATCGGACGTGTGATTGATTATCTTGAGCAATCGGGACAACTGGACAATACGCTGGTGATTTATGCTGCAGATAACGGCGCTTCCGGCGAAGGCAGTCCGGAAGGATCTGTGAATGAAAATAAGTTTTTCAATGCCTATCCTGACGACGTAAAAGATAATCTGGCGCTCATGAGCAAACTGGGATCACCTGAAACCTATAATCATTATCCTACCGGCTGGGCAGTTGCGTTTTCTACACCCTATAAAATGTTCAAACGTTACTCAGGATACAGCGGTGGCACCTGTGATCCGTTGATCATCTCCTGGCCAAAAGGAATCAAAGCAAGAGGCGAACTGCGCAGTCAGTATTATCATTGCACAGATATGATGCCTACGATACTGGAAGCATGTGGTGTTAAGATGCCGGATGTGGTGAATGGAATGAAACAGGAGCCTTTGTCAGGTGTATCCATGATATCCAGTTTTGATAATGCGAACGCGCCCACTAAAAAAGAAACACAGTATTTCGAGATGGTTGGCACCAGGGGTATCTGGAATAAGGGATGGATGGCGGTTACCGAACACGGACCCGTGCCTGTGAATCTTGGTCATTTTGATACAGATGTGTGGGAACTGTATCACACGGATGTGGATCGTTCGCAGTCAGACAACCTTGCTGCACAAAATCCCGAGAAAGTGGAAGAACTTAAGAAATTATGGATGGAGCAGGCGCAGGCAAATCATGTTCTGCCATTGAACGATCTGGATGTTGTCTCCTTTCATAAATTAGAGTATCACGCCGAAATACCCGCAAACGGACAGTTCGTTTATTATCCTGGAACGACTGAAATTCCGGAAGCTTCTGCGGCGCCGACGCTGGGACGGTCATTCAAAATACTGGCAGACGTTACATTAAAACCCGGCGTCAATGGAGTGATCGTTGCGCAGGGTGGACGATTTGGAGGGTACACGCTCTTCGCCAAAGACGGAAAGATCAACTTTATCTACAATTTTCTTGGCATGCTGCCTGAGCAAAAATTAACGACGATGCTCCCCGCAAGCGGTAATCATGTTATTGGAGTGGAATTCATAAAAGAAAAAATGAGTGCAAAAAATGAAACATTGGGCACGATGAAATTATATGTCGATGGAAAGGTAAAGGCAGAGGCTCCGTTTCGTACACAGGCTGGTCATTACGCATTGACCGGAGAAGGTCTCTGCATTGGATATGATAGCGGCGATCCGGTGAGCAAAAGTTATAATTACCGTTTTCCATTTACCGGAGAAATACAAAAAGTAATCTATTCAGTCGGTAACGATTCGTATGCAGATATTGAAAACGAGTTCAGAGTAAAAATGGCTACGCAATAATGAATAATTCAGATCATCGGTGTAAAAAATTTCTGAAATCTTAATAAAGAACAGAAGGCAAAAATGCACCTGCAGGCTCGTTGTAAAGGCCCTTACTCATTAATGTCATTGGCTCCACAATGCGCAGTCCGTTTTGCAGGCACCAGCGCAGCACTTCTGCATTACGCGAAGGAAGCAGAAAACCCGGGCCTGAAAAATTCGCTGAAGCGCCAATCAATGCCTTCAACCCGGTATTCGTGGCCGCGATAGTATGTCCCAGGAAACCTACCTGGGTCGTATAACCGCTAATTTTTCCATCGAACTCAACAACAAAAAATGTTCCTGTTCTGATGGCACCGGACAGTTCAGAACCGCGTTCATGTCCATGTATCTGATAACATAATTCGTTGCAGGATTTCAGATCCGATTCATTTCCCACGCGAACATCGTATCCTGGAAAACGAATGCCGGGCGCAGCGCCCTGAATTACTGAAAGAGGTTCCCTCACATCGAACCCGAGTTTTGTGTATAAAGCCAATGACCGGTTATGATAAGCGGCCTGTACCAGGCGTACGCCTGCAAGTTTGATTTCTTCTGCCCGAAGAAGAACCTGCTCCATCAGTTTTCTGCCTACATCAGCATTCTGGCAGGCGGTGTCAACTGTGATCGGACCCACTCCTCCGATCAATCCATTCTCCCACAGAATATTGCTTCCCACAATTTGCCCGTTCTCCTCAGCTACTACAGAATAGATTCCTGCACCGGAAAAAGCATAGTTCATTAACCCTACGGCCATTTCAGTATGCGGAAAATCCGGTGGAAAATGATGTGCTTCCGCAATGGCCTTAAATGCGTTGTAACAAATCACCGCGCATGTCTGCGCATCTTCAGGTTTTGCGGGTCGTATGAGAAGTTTCATATATAATAATTGAGTCGATTAGTTAAGATCAGTGCCGAAGCTATTAAAAAAATGAATGATTAAATTTAACTTGTTAACTGGTTTAAATACCCGCAACTAACACGTAAATCTGGCATTTATGCCCAAAAATCGAAACAATTTGACCGCCCGCCGAATAGGTTATGCGAAGGGGAAAATGCTTCGTTTCTTTACACTGTTGAAGCGCACAACTGATCAAAACCTTTGAAACTAAACATCCAAAATCCGAAAAAACCGAATCCTAAATCCTGAAAACCAAGAATTGACGTACGACAAAGCATTTGCTGGACGGCTGCCGAAAGGTGGCCGTTCTCTATTTGCGGAAAGAGAAAGTGGCTGACGAAATAATAATTGCTGGTTGGTATTGCTTCTATAATTCGGAGATTTATATTGTTCCGGCAAATAATATACCTTTTATATTTATTGTCATACAAATAATTTCATGTTTAAAAAACAGGAATATTGGAAAATTGGAATTGTTGTATCTTTTTTAATTTCGATAAAGGCAGTAAACAATGAAGATATCTGACGATCACAATCAGCGTATGGCAAAAATGATTTTTGCCTCAGTATATCCGTTGTATCTGACCAAAGTGGTTAACAAGGGAAGAACGGAAAAAGAATTGCAGCTGGTGATTGAGTGGTTAACAGGTTTTAATGCCGGCGAGCAAAAGAAACTTATCCAGGAAAAAGTGAATTTCGAGACTTTCTTCGGACGCGCGAACCTCAACCCCCAGGCGAAAACTATTACAGGCCTCATCTGTGGCTATCGGATTGAAGAGATAGAAAATAAGCTTACACAAAAAGTCAGATACCTGGACAAGCTGGTTGATGAATTGGCGAAGGGAAAGAAGATGGATAAAATCCTGCGCACTGTAAATTAGGCAACGCAATTGAGAAGGGTAGAGTCACGCCGTTTTGCTTTCCACAGACAGCAAAGTGAACGCAGTTTCGATGAACTATCATCATTACTCTGCTACGGTAAAATTTTACTGCCGAACCGCTGTTATTCAAAGAGCGCTGGCACTTCGGCTTATTCAATTGATAATGAAAAATATCAGATCGAATAAAACATATAAAAAATCCGGAATATTGCCCACAACGGCTGAAGTTTTTACAGCGGATCATTTTCCTTCACCTTATGCCTATAGCTGAAAGGAGGTGTTGAAGCGAGCTGATTAAGTCTCAAAATCAGTTCTTCAGAAGGAGGTTTTTGTGTTCGTTCTGCGATGTCAAGTTCATTGAAAATTTCATCTGCCTTTAAATGGGGTTCAGCAAAAAATTCAGTCTTTGGTTTTGGATTTTTGAGTGGTTTTTTCATTTCAATGGGTTTATTCAAGCTACGTAAAACGAAATGTCTCCTGTAATTTTTATTATCCACAGGGTGTGAACTATAAATTAGACCCGCATTTCTTTTCGTTATAACTTAGGACACCTTATTCTGCCATCATGAAACAGTGCATTTTCTTATTGTTGGTTTTCATTCTGAACTTCCGTCTCAGTTATGCTCAAAAAAATCAAACTTATTATTCAACGCTTTCGTATGGCGAAACCCTGAACGGCTTCCGGGTCCAGTCGGTCTATCTCAACGACGCTGATAAACCCATGGGAGCCCGGTTCATGCACACCCGCACTGGCTTCACACTGGATCTGCTGGAGATCGAATCAGTACCGCAGGCGTTTATTTATGTGAACAGTTATCCCGTATCCGATAAGGGCGAACCGCATACCCAGGAACATTTGCTGCTGACCAAGGGAAATAAAGGTCACGAACTGAATACGCAGGTAAGTATGTCCCTGGCCAGTTCCAGCGCCTTCACCGATCAATTGAATACCGATTATCATTTTAATACCGGCGCAGGGCCCGAAGTATTTTTTAAGATTTTCCACAAATTTATGGACGCGCTACTCTTCCCGGATTACACCGACGAAGAGGTGAAACGCGAAGTGAGAAACTGGGGTGTGGCAGAAGGCCCGGGCAAGACATATCATTTGGAAGAAAAAGGTTCGGTGTATAACGAGATGAGCAGTACGTTTAGCAATAGTTATGCAATCTTGTACGATACAATTGGAAAGATTCTTTATGGTAGCCATCATCCCATTGCCTTCAACGCCGGTGGTCTTCCCAAAGACATCCGGATACTAACGGAGACGGATATCTCAAAATTTCATGCCGCGAATTATTGGTTGGGAAATATGGGCGCCATTGTTTCATTGTCGGGAAATATGGCGCTGGATAGCATACTTAATCGCATGGATGGTATACTCGACACGCTGGACCGGTTTTCCGTGAATATAAAACACAGTCCGTCCATACTGCCCGGGCCTCAGTATGAAACTCCCGGAAAAATCCGGATACTGGACGTGCCGGGTGAAAATGCACAGCAGGCGGGAAATATGATTCTGTTTTATCCGCCCGACCTGAACCTCAACGTCCGTGAAAATATTGAGCTGTCGAATTTCTTATGGGTATTTGCGGGCGACGCCACTACCAATCTGTATAAAATTTTTGTGGATGGCAAGCTGAAACTTCCCGGAATAGATGCACAGAACGTCTATGCTAATTTGGACGATAAGCAAAAAAACCCCATCTACATTGTATTCGAAGGTGTGCCGGCAGAAAATCTGACCGTGGCAAAAGCGCAACTCCTGCGACAAAGAGTGATGGATGAATTGAAGCGTGTCGCTGGTTTTCCAGATCATTCATCAGAGCTGCTCGCTTTTAATAAAAGATATGAGAACAGCCTGATGAGTCTTGTCCGCTTTTTCACAAAATTTGAAAACAGTCCACCCAGATTCGGATTCAGAAATACCGGCGGTGGATGGCTTATCGAGCTTACGCTGCTCAATCAGGAAAAAGAATTCAAGAAATCGATTGGCTTTCAACCGCAGATCAATGAAATCAGGGCGAGACTCGCAACGGGTAAAAATATCTGGAGAGAAGATATTGAACAATGGAAGCTGCTGAGTGTGTCGCCCTGGGTGATAGCGGGAAAAACCAATCCCGCGCTGAACACTATCGCTGAAACTGAAAAGAAAAAGCGGGTGGAGGCGGAGATTAAAAAACTGGAATCTGATTATCACGTGAACTCGGAATCTGCAGCGATTCTGAAATATAAATCTTACTACGACTCCAATACTTTGGTCCTTGAAAAAATGGAAAGGGCACATGTTGTTCCGTTCATCCAGAATCCGCCGCTTACGCTCGACAATGAACTGGTTTATAAAGAAGAAATGTTTCACGGAACTGTTCCCTTCGTGACGTCCGTGTTTAATAATATGACCAGCGCGACTGCCGGTATCGCTTTGAATCTGAAATCCGTGCCGGCGAATCAACTGGTTTACCTCGCCATGCTTCCGGACTTACTTACGCAAACCGGTATTCTGAAAAACGGCAAAGCGACTTCCTACGAAGATATGATTCAGCAGGAGCAGCAACAGATCCTGAATATTTCCGGAAACTATACTTCGTACGCACAGATCGGCCGGGTGGAGCTGGTAGTGAAAGCATCGGGAAACACTGAATCGGAATCGAAGCTGGCCTTGGGATGGATAAAC
>Ga0210396_10003336_pt1 | contig 16032 bp, 11 predicted proteins | sample IncBWH17OmetaG_FD_155466 | JGI IMG/M metagenome (GOLD analysis project Ga0210396, IMG submission 155466) | Forest soil microbial communities from Barre Woods Harvard Forest LTER site, Petersham, Massachusetts, United States - Inc-BW-H-17-O ... | reverse complement strand
GGCGGCGGCCTTCGCACCAACACGCACGAACTTCTGGAATTCATCGATGTCGCCATTGTTGCAGAGCGGCTGTGCGAGCAAATGGACCTGACGCCGGAAAAGATGCTGGATTATCTCAGGAACCGGGGCTGCCGGGTCGGCGGCGTCACCCTGGGCGAGCGCGGGCTACTCTGGTACGACGAGACCGGCACGACCCGTGCGCTGCCGGCGCTGGCGATTCCGATCGAACGCGTGCTCGACACCAACGGCGCCGGCGACGTGTTCCACGGCGCCTATATTTATTCCTACCTGAGCAATCCCGGCAAAAGCTGGCACGATCATTTCGAGTTCGCGCGCGCGGCATCGACCTACAAGGTTCAGCGTCTCGGCAATGAAGCCGGGTTGCCGACGCTGACCGATATCGAGGCCGTCAGGCAGGAATTCGCTGTACGGGCCTAACTAAGGGCGGCGGAGTCTCGTCAGGCCAGCGCCGCCTTCAGATCGAAGCTTAAATCCGCCGCCTGCTGCGGTTCGATCGAGCGGTTCAGCCCAAGAATTTTCCGGCCGAACACGTGATCGCCGGCACGGTTGATCGACTCGATGCCGACGAGTTGTCCGGCCTTGTAGCAAAACGCCGAGAACGATCGCTGTTCGCGGTCGCCGCGCACCACGACGCGGTCGTATCCGGTGGTGAGGCCCGCGATCTGAAGCTTGTCGTCGCCCTGGTCGCTCCAGAACCATGGCAGGCCGTCATAGGTTTTGGCGTCGCCGGTCAAGCGCGCCGCGACGCAACGCGCTTGATCGGTGGCGTTCTGCACGGACTCCAGCCGCAGCGATCCGCCGAAGCGCGGGCTTGCGAACAGCGCGCAATCGCCGATCGCCGAGATGTTGGGATCGGCGGTCAGCAATTGCTCGTTGACGATGATTCCGGCCGCGACCGGCAGGCCGGCTTCAGCCGCCAATTCGATATTGGGTAACACGCCGACACCGACCACCACGAGATCTGCCGGCACATGGAGGCCGTCGCTGAGACTGACGCCGGTGACGTTGGTACCGTTACTCTCAATGCTGGTGGTCTGCACACCCAGATGAATGCGAATCCCGGCCGCGGTGTGTCGTGCCTGAAAGAACTCCGAGATTTCAGCCGTGACCGCACGAGCCATGACCCGCGCGCCGAGCTCGATCACATCGACCTCCAGGCCCTTGGCCCGCGCCGTAGCGGCAAATTCCAGGCCGATGAACCCGGCCCCGACGGCCACGACGTGTCGCGCCGAGGCCATGCGTTGCCGCAACGCGTCGCTCTCATCGAGCGTTCGCAGATAAAGCACATCCCGCAGATTGGCATTGGGAATGTCGAGTAGACGGTTGCGCGCACCGGTGGCCAGCACCAGATGCGAATACTCAAGCGAGGCGCCGGACGCGCACAGCAGCCGCCGTGCGGCGCGATCGATCGACACCGCGCGATCGCCGATCAATTCGACATTCTGGTCGCGGTAGAACTTGTCCGGCCGGAACATCAGACTATCCGGACCGCCCGCGCCCTTGAGATAGGCCTTGGACAAAGGCGGACGCTGATACGGCAGATGCGCTTCATCGTTGATGAGGCCGATGCGGCCACCATAGCCGTGCTGCCGCAACGACACCGCCACCTGGAAACCGGCATGGCCGGCCCCGACGATCAGAACTGTTTCTTGAGACATGCGATCAGACCGGATTGACACGAAGCGGCATCGTATCGAACCCGCGTAACGTGTTGTTCAACCGCTGTTGCGGTTCATCTCTGAATACAAAGGACTCGACCCGCTTGGCAAGCGCCGACAGCACAGCTTCGGATTCCAGCCGCGCCACCGCCTGACCGACGCAACCATGGATGCCGGTGCCGAACGTCATATGCCCGGTGGCGCGGCGGCTGACGTCGAACGTATCAGGCCTGTCCCAGCGGCGCGGATCGCGATTGGCCGCCGCGAACAGCAGCATCACTTTCTCGCCCTCCCCCAGCCGCACGCCCTCGACTTCAACCTCCCGGGTCGTGGTCCGGAAGAAACTCTGCACCGGGGCCTCGAAGCGCAGCACTTCCTCGAAGGCGCCGCGGATCAGCGCCGGATTTTCGCGCAGCGCGCGCCATTGTTCGGGATAGCGCGTTAAACAATAGAGGGCATTGCCGAGCCCATAGACCGTGGTGTCGATCCCGGCCGAAAGAAACGAGCGCACCAGCATGCCCGCTTCGTCCTCGGTCAACTCGCCGGCGTCGACGGCTTCGAAGATATGGCGCCCCAACTTTCCGGGCGCCAGCGCCGCCCGGCTGCACTTCGACATGATCCAGTCGCGAACCGGGCCGGCATTGGCCATCGCCTGATTGAACAGATCGTTGCGGGGGCCAAACGAGTTGAACACCATGCTGCCATAGGGCATCAGGTTTTCGCGGCCCTCCTCGGAGAGCCCGACTGCGTCCGGGAACACTTTCAGCGGATAGGCTTCGGCGAGATCGGCGATGCCATCGAATTCGCGCTGCTCGACCAGCCGCGCGATCAATAGATCCGCCTCGCGTTCGAACGTGTCGCGCAGGATCTTGATCGCCCCCGGCGACAGGATACGCGTCAGCACCGCGCGAGTGCGCGTGTGCAGCGGCGGATCGGCCTCCAGGATGATGCTGGGCGGCCGCCACGGCGGTTCCTTGCGAAAATCGCTCAACCCCACCCCGGCAGAAGAGCAATAGGTCTGCCAGTCGGTCAGGGTATCGCGGACCTGCTCGTGCCGGGCCATCGCCCATATGCCATAATGCTCGAGCCATACCACCGGCCCGGCCTCGCGCAGGGCCTCGTGGTGCGGATAGGGATCGCGCAGGAAGCCGAGCGAAAACGGATCGATCGCCGAAACCGGACGGCTCAATGTGGTTTGGTTACTCACGACGCCTGTTCCCGTTTCCGCTTGTTGCAATGCGATTATCCGCCGGCCTTTGTCCTCATTTTGCAGGCTTCGCCGGGGATTGTCACCTCTTGCCTTCTGCTATTTAAGTGGCCGACGTTCTCCTCGACACAGGAGCCATGACAATGCAGACACCCGCCGACACCACCGCGTCCCACCCCGACGATTCGGCGCTGCTTCGGATCGAAGGCCCGATCGCCACGATCACGCTCAACCGGCCGGCCGCCTACAACTCAATCGATCTTGCGATCGCGAAAAAGCTCGAACAGCTCGGCACGGAGGTCGAAGCCAACGACGACATTCGCGTGCTGGTGATCGAAGGCGCCGGCCGCGCGTTCAGCGCCGGCGGTGATCTGCAGACCATCGGCGCAGCCGCCGCAGCGGATACCATCGCGCCCGTAGTCGGCGAATTGCTCAAGCACTATCATGCGTTCATTGAAACCGTGCGGCGGATGCCGAAGATCGTGCTGTCCAGCGTTCACGGATCCGCGGCCGGCGCCGGCATGGGCCTCGCCTTCGTCGCCGATCTCTGCATCGCGGCCGATGACGCCCGCTTCACGCCAGCCTATGCCAAGATCGGGGTGTCGCCGGATGGCGGCAGCACCGTCGGCATGGTCGGCACGGTCGGTGCGCGCCGCGCATTGCAGATATTTCTCGCGGAGGACAATTTTTCGGCGCAGCAGGCACATGATTGGGGCCTGGTCGCCAAGGTCGTTCCGGCAGCAGAACTCAAGGCCGCGACGCGACAGTTCGCCGAACGGCTGGCGCAGAATCCGCCGGCCGCGATCGGCGGTACCAAGTCGCTGATCTACCAGGCCGCCGTCACGCCGACCCGGCAGCAACTCGACGCCGAAGAAGAAAAGATCATCGACGCCATGCACACCGACGAATTTCGCATCGCGGTGAAGAAGTTCACGAGCAAGGGGAAGTAGGACGAGATATTTTCCACGAGTCGTCCCCGCGAACGCGGGACCCCATAGCCACCGCGATCAATTGTATACCGAAGGCGTCAACCAGTTTGCCTTAATCGATGGACAACTCGGTATGGGTCGTGCGCCGGGACGACGAGGCTAGAGCCTTATCGGTTCTGATTGAATCAGAACCGAGCTCTAATCTTTTGTTTTGACGCGTTTTCTTCACGCGAACCGGTGTGCACTTCGCTCGAAAACGCTTTAGTTCGGACAAATATACCCCGTCCCCGCCGGCGATTTGAAGCAGCCCACCGATTCCGGAATCATCTGCTTCGGCAGCCACAGTACCACTTTCGGGAAATAGATCGTAAAGATGATGGTCGCGAGGAACACCAGATAGATCGGCAATGCTGCGCGCAGCGCCTTGCCGAAACTGACGCCGACGAATTTCGAGGCCATCAGCAGCACCAACCCGTAGGGCGGCGTGATCAGGCCGAACGCCAGTGTGGCGATCAGCACCACGCCCATGTGGACGCCATTGATGTCGCCGGCCTGGGTCAGCGCATTCACCAGCGGCATGAAGATGATGATGGTCGGCACCGGCTCGATGAAATCGCCGACCACGGTGAACAGCAGCACCAGCAGCAACATCATGTATTGCGGATTGTTGCCGGCAATCGAGGTGATCCAGTCGGCGATGACGATGGCACCGCGCAGATAGGCCAGCATCCAGCCGAAGGCGTTGGCGGCGCCGATGGTGATCAGCGGCAGCGAGAAGATCAACCCGGCCAGGCAGAAATCGTAGGGGATCTTCCGCAAATGCCCACGATTGAGCGCGGGGATCACCACCGCAATGATCCAGACCACCGCGACGACGCCGGCTTCGGTCGGCGTGAACCAGCCGGTGAGAATGCCGCCGAGCAGGATCACGGGAATCATCAGCGGCAGCGCCGCGTCGGCGGTCGCAAACGCGACCTGGCGAAACGGCGCTCGTGGCTTGCGCATGCCCGAAGGGCCAAAGAAATAGCAATAGATCATCAGCCCGAAGCCGATCATCAATCCCGGCACCACGCCGGCCATGAATAGTCCGGCGATCGAGACGTTGCCGACGGCGCCATAGACCACGGCCGTGATGCTCGGCGGCACCAGTGCGGCGCTGCAGGAAGCGGAGGCGATGACCGCCGCGATGAAGGCGGGGCTGTAGCCTTCCCGCTTCATCGGCCCGCCCAGCGCGCGGCTTATGACCGCGACATCGGCCGTGGTCGATCCCGACATCTCCGAAAAGAACATGCTGAAGACGACGACGACCTGCGACAACCCGCCCCTGATATGCCCGACCAGCGACAGCGACAGATTCGCGATCCGCACCACGACGTTCGCCGAACTCATGAGTTCGCCGACCAGCAGGAAAAACGGTATCGCCAGTAACGCCTCGGAATCCACGCCGTCAAAAATCTTCTGGATGATCGCCGCCAGTGAAACGTCGGTCAGCAACGCCCCGACGAACACGCCCGCCATCAGCGAAAACGGCACGGGCACGCCGAGATAGCCGAAGAACAGGAAGCAGAACGACATCAGCGCCAGGATGACCGGTGCGCTCACGGCCGCGCCCTCGTCTGGGCGCTGGCGCCGGGCGGCGGAATCGGAAAATCCTCATCCGGAGGCTCAGGATGATCGAATCCGTTGCGGATGCCGTTGACTAGTTGCTCGACCGTGAACAACGCAATCAGCACCCCAGCCAGAGGTATCGCCGCATAGAGCGAGGCGATCGGCGTGCCCGAGGGGAGACGAAAACTGCCAAAGCCTCTCAGATAATTGATATAGCCGAACCAGATCAGGCAGAATGCGACGCCGAGCACCACGAGGCGGATGATGATTTCAACGATCAGCCGCGGCGTGCCGTGCAGCGCCTCGGAGATCGCGGTCAGGTACAGATGATCGTTGCGGCGGGTAGCAGTCGCCGCGCCGATAAAGATCGCATAGATAAACAGCGTGGAGGTGACTTCCTGCAACCATAGCCAGGGATGGCCGATGGTGCGCGTGACAATATCGAACATCACCGACAGCGAGAAACCGAAGCACAGTATCCCGCAGACGATCATCAGGATCAGTTCGAGCCTGTCGAGCGATCGCCATTTCAGGTGATGCTGCCGCTGCAACACCAGTTTGTCGGCGATGGTCATTGTCGGACTCTCCGTCGCAAAACTCTCGTCGTCCCGGCGAACGCCGGGACCCATAACCCCCGGTGTTTATTTTTTTCAAAAAGTAGCTACCCAAGAGTTCCACTTAGAAGCCGCGGCGTATGGGTCCCGGCGTTCGCCGGGACGACTCCTGGAAAAATCTGCTAAACAGCCGCATCAATCAATCGCCCGGATCAGGGACTTGATCTTGTCCGCATGCGGGCCGAGTTCCCTGGCGAGCTTGTCGAGATAGGGATCGGCAACTTTCTGAAAGCTTGCCTTGTCGACATCGGCGACGATCTTGACGCCCATTTTCTCAAGCTTGACAGCCGCTGCACGCTCCAGATCGAACGCGCGTTTGGGTTCCTGCGTGCTGACGTCCCTGGCTGAGGTCAGGACCCACTGTTTCTGATCGGGGTTGAGACTTTGCCAGAGCTTGTCGCTGATCCATAAAATCGCGTTGTTCGCTTCATGCTCGGTCATCGACAGCACGGGTGCTACTTCGTAATGCTTGTTGATGAGGTAGACGTTGACCGCGTTCTCGCCGAAATCCATCACGCCGGTCTGTAACGACGTATAGACGCTGCCGAACGGCATATGCACGGTCTGCGCGCCATAGGCGGCGAACATCGTGTCTTCGGTCGCGGTGGCCTGCACACGCACCTTGTATCCCCGGAGGTCCTCGATCTTGCGCACTTCCTTTTTGCCATACATGTGCCGGAAGCCCTGGGTGCCGAGCCCGATCACGTGAATGCCCTGGACGGTGTCGTCGATCATGTCCCGGATCGCCTCGAACACCTTCTGGTCGCCCAGCGCCTTGATGTCGTGTTCGCCGGAGCGGAACAGATAGTGCAGCGACATGACGCCGGCCTGCGGCGAGATCGTCGAGGTATTCGCCGACGACACGATCGCGAAATCGATATCGCCTGACCGGACCAGTTGCAGGATTTGCGACTCCTGCCCGAGCTGCGCACCGGGATATTGATCGACCAGCATGGTGCCCTTGCTCAATTCCTTGAGCCTGGCGGAAAATATATCGTAGGCGATGCTGTAGCCGGAGTTGAGCTGCTGATCGTGGGCGAAGCGGTAATGTTTTGTCTCTTGCGCGCTCGCACTGGCCGCGAACGTGACCGTCGCGGCCGCGACCAGTCCGCCGATGATTCTTGCCGGATAATTCACCGTCTCCCCCCATTATGATTTTGCTGGATCATCCCATCGGGGTTGCAAGATTGTCAATCGCGCCCAACTAGTTGATCGACCGGATCAGGGTCTTGATCTTTTCGGCGTGCGGGCCGAGGTCCTTGGAGAGCTTGTCGAGATAGGGGTCGGAGATCGCGGTAAAGCCCGATTTGTCGACATCGACGACCTTTACCCCGATCGATTTCAGCTTCGCGAGCGACTGATGCTCGAGTTCAATCGCCTTCGCCGGCTCGTTCTTGTTGACTTCGTCGGCGGCCGCCTGCACCCACGCCTGCTGTTCCGGCGTCAGGCTGTTCCACAATTTGTCGCTGACCCAGATCAGGCTGTTATTGGCCTCGTGTTCGGTCATCGAAAGCACGGGCGCGACTTCATAGTGCTTGTTGGCGAGGTAGACATTGACGCCATTCTCGGCAACATCCACCACGCCGGTCTGCAGCGACGTATAGACGCTGCCGAACGGCATGTGCACGATCTGCGCGCCGTAGGCGGGAAACATGGTGTCCTCGGTGGGCGTTGCCTGCACCCGCACCTTGAATCCCTTGATATCCTCGATTTTCCGGATCTCGTGCTTGGAATACATGTTGCGCAGCCCAAGCGTGGACAGTGCGATGACATGGGCGCCCTGGACGGTATCCGCGATCATCGCCTTGACGGCCTTCGACACCTCCGGATCGGCGATCGCCCTGATGAGATGCGCTTCGGAGCGGAACAGGAAATGCATCGACATCACGCCGGCCTGCGGTGACAGGGTCGCGGCATTCGCCGAGGAGGAAAGGCAGAACTCGACGTCACCTGATTTCACCAGTTGCAGGACCTGAGGCTCCTGTCCGAGCTGCGCGCCGGGATACTGGTCGATCATCATGGTGCCCTTGCTGAGCGCCCTGAGCTTGTCGTTGAAGATATCTCCGACGATTCCGTAGCCTGTCGTCCTTGGCTGATCGTAGGCGAAACGATAGTGCTTCACTTCCTGCGCGCCAGCGCCGGCAGTGAACAAGATCGACGCCATGGCGATTGCCGCAGCGGTCCTCCTTTGCGGATTACGCATCTTGCTTCCCCTTGGATGTGTCGGATGTTTTTTCCGGATCATCCCATCGGGGTCGTTTGAATGTCAATCAAACGGTGCAGCGACACAACGCAAGTGCGAGATAGAGCAGGCCGCATCTACCGCGTGATTGCGAGGAGCCAACGGGTCGCGCGAATGCGCGCCCGATGACAGGTACCGCGAGAAAGCAATCCATCCTCGCCGCGCGATGGATTGCTTCGCTGACGCTCGCAACGACGAAAAAGCTTACCCCTTCCCCTTGCCGCGCATGAAATCGAAATCGCAGCCTTCATCGGCCTGGAGGATGGTCTCGTTGAACAGATGCGCGTAACCGCGCTTGGCCCAGTCCGGCGTCGCCGGCAGCGCCAGCGCGGCACGGCGCTTTTCCAGCTCTGCGGCGTCGACCAACAGATCGATGCTGCGTTTGGCGACATCGAGCCGGATCATATCGCCGTTCCTGACCAGCGCCAGCGGCCCGCCGACGGCGGATTCCGGCGTGATGTGCAGCACGATGGTGCCGAACGCGGTACCGCTCATCCGCGCGTCTGAAATCCGCACCATGTCCTTGACACCGGTGCGCGCGAGCTTCCTCGGAATCGGCAGATAGCCGGCCTCCGGCATGCCCGGCGCGCCCTTCGGCCCGGCATTGCGCAGCACCAGCACGTCGTCGGCGCTGACATCGAGTGCGGGATCGTCGACCCGCAGCGTCATGTCTTCCACCGATTCAAATACCACGGCGCGGCCGGTATGTTGCAGCAGTTTGGGACTCGCCGCCGAATGCTTGATCACGGCACCGCGTGGCGCGAGGTTGCCATGCAGCACCGCCATTGCGCCTTCCGGCTTGATCGGATCGTTGCGCGGCCGGATCGCGTCCTGTCCCGGGACGTCCTCGGCGCCGGCCACGACGTCGCGCAGGCTGGCGCCGGTGACCGTCTTCGCATCGAGGTCGATCAGGTCGCCGAGTTGCTTCATCAGTTTCGGCACGCCGCCGGCATGGTGGAAATGCTCCATGTAATGCGCGCCCGACGGCTTGAGGTCGATCAGGACAGGCACTTCGCGGCCGAGCCTGTCGAAAGCTTCGAGATCGATGCGATGTTCGGTGCGGTTGGCGATGGCCGTCAAATGAATGAGACCGTTGGTCGACCCGCCGATCGCCTGCAACACCACCTGCGCATTTCGAAATGCGGACTTCGTCAAGAGCTCGCTGGGCTTGGGACCTTTTGCCTTGGCCATCTCGGCGGCGACCCTGCCACTGGCTTCCGCCAGGCGAAAGCGCTCGGCATGTGGTGCTGGAATGGTCGCGCTCATCGGCAGCGACAGGCCCAGCGCCTCGGTAATGCAGGCCATGGTGCTGGCGGTGCCCATCACCATGCAGGTGCCCACGGACGGCGCGAGCCGGCCGTTGACGGCCTCGATTTCGACGTCGTCGATTTCGCCGGCGCGATATTTGCCCCACAGCCGGCGGCAATCGGTGCAGGCGCCGAGGACCTCACCCTTGTGATGCCCGACCACCATCGGTCCGACCGGGATCACGACGGTCGGCAAATCGGCACTGACCGCAGCCATGATCTGCGCCGGCAGGGTCTTGTCGCAGCCGCCGATCACGATCACCGAATCCATCGGCTGGGCGCGGATCATCTCCTCGGTGTCCATCGCCATCAGATTGCGCAGATACATCGAGGTTGGATGCGAAAAACTCTCCGCGATCGAGATGGTCGGGAACACCATCGGCATCGCCCCGGATAGCATCACACCGCGCTTCACCGCCTCGATGATCTGCGGCACGTTGCCATGACAGGGATTGTAGTCGCTGTAGGTATTGGTGATGCCGACAATGGGCCGGTTCAGCGCATCGTCCGAATAGCCCATAGCCTTGATGAAAACCTTGCGCAGGAACAGCGAGAACCCAGCGTCGCCATAACTCGTCAGTCCCTTGCGCAGTCCGTCAGCCATTTTCTTGTTTCCTTTGTGTGCTTTCACCTTACGTTGGCACACGCCTAACATAAAGTCGTCATTCCGGGGCGTGCGAAGCACGAACTACGATGTGCAATTGCACATCGGAGAACCTCAAGATTCCCCGATGTGCAACCGCACATCTGAGGTTCGCTCGCTCCGCTCTCGCCCCGGAATGACGATCATCTAATTAGTCCGTCGGGATACCGCCAGCGGCTATTTTCAGTCGATGATCTTGCTGGTGTCGCCGTCGAACTCCATGCCGCAGAACGTGCCGCCCTGGTAGAAATCCCCGACGGGATCGGGTTTGAGCTTGGCCTGCTCGGTAAAGGCGTGCTCACGGAAATCCTCGGCACGGCCGGTCGGGCGATAGCCGAGGTCGTAGGCGCGGTGGTTGTCCCACCAGGAACGCTCATTATAGGACGCGCCGTAGAAAATCTCGAAATGGATATCGGGATGATCGAGCCCGATCCGGCATAGCTGCACCAAGTCCTCCGGCTTCAGCCAGATCGCGAGCCGGCGATGATCCAGCGGCTTGTCACCGAAATTGCCGATGCGTACGCAGGTGACCTTAAGGCCATGCTTGTCGGCATAGAGCGCGCCTACTGCCTCGCCGAACACTTTGCTGACGCCGTAGCGGCTGTCCGGCCGCGGCGTTACGTCGGTGCCGATCCGATGATGCCGCGGATAGAACCCGACCGCGTGGTTCGACGACGCGAACACGATGCGCTTGACGCCCTTCTTGCGCGCCGCCTCGAACAGATTGTAGCAGCCGATGATATTGGACTGCAGGATATTGTCCCAGGGGCCCTCGACCGAATAGCCGCCAAAATGAAGGATGCCGTCAACCCCCTCGCAGATCGCCTCGACCTGCGCCGGATCCGAAAGTTCCGCCGCCTTGAATTTTTCGTGAGCCCCGAGATTGGCCGGCACTTTCAGGTCGCTCAGCAACAAGTCCGGATAGATTGGCGCCAGCAGTTTTCGCAGGCTTGTGCCGATTTCGCCTGACGCGCCGGTTATCAATATGCGTGGCATTTCTTCCCTCGTTCTTAAAGCATTGAATCGAGTATGGCGCGGCAGCCACGGTGCGGCAAGGCATCGCTGGATCGCCGGCTTTCGCGGGCGATGACGCAGGTAAGGCCGCCTTGCTTGCTGCCGCAAGGTGACGGTGATAGCAGACAAGCACCTACGAGGAAGCACCACAACAACGAGAACAGAAAAATGTCCAAGGCAGCATTTCCCCGCCCCGGCTGGCAGCAAGCGACGTATTATCCCGATCCGGCGATCCAGGCGCTCGATCCGCGCTTCGAAAAATACTGGCTGAAACTGTCGGCGGTGGAGCGGCTCGCGACCGGCCTGCGCTGGGCTGAAGGCCCGGTATGGTTCGGCGATGGGCGCTATTTATTGTGCAGCGACATTCCCAACCATCGCATCATCAAATGGGAAGAGGAAACCGGGGCGGTCAGCGTCTATCGCAAGCCTTCGAACTTTGCCAACGGCAACACCCGTGATCGCCAGGGGCGCCTGATTACCTGCGAACACGGCGGACGCCGCGTCGTGCGAACCGAATATGACGGTTCGATCACGGTGCTGATGGACTCCTTCGACGGCAAGAAGCTGAACTCGCCGAATGACGTTGTCGTGAAATCCGACGGCTCGATCTGGTTCACCGATCCGATTTTCGGCCTGCTTGGCAATTACGAAGGCTATGTCGCGGAATCAGAGATAGAGATGAATGTTTACCGGATCGATGGTGCGACCGGAAAATCCACCATCGTCGCCGAAGGCATCCTCGGGCCGAACGGCCTTTGCTTCTCGCCGGACGAGAAAATCCTCTACATCATCGAGTCGCGCGGCGTGCCAACCCGCAAGATCCTCGCCTACGACGTGTCGCCGAGCGGCGACAAGCTTTCCAATAAGCGCGTGTTCGCCGATGCCGGGCCCGGTACGCCCGATGGCATGCGCGCCGACATCGACGGCAATCTGTGGTGCGGCTGGGGCATGGGCGATCCCGAACTCGATGGCGTCGCGGTCTTCGCGCCCGACGGCCTGATGATCGGCCGCATCGCGCTGCCCGAGCGCTGCGCCAACCTCTGCTTCGGCGGGCTAAAGCGCAACCGGCTGTTCATGGCCGCCAGCCAGTCGATCTACGCGCTGTATGTGAACACCCAGGGCGCGCTGGGGGGATGATCCTCTGACCATCACTGCGAGCGAAACGAGACCTCGTCATTCCGGGGCGATGCGAAGCATCGAACTACGATGTGCAATTGCACATCGGAGAATCTCGAGATTCCGGGTCTGGTGCTAACGCACCATCCCGGAATGACGGGCCTGCCTAAAAGCAAAAACGCCGGAGCGGATAATTCCGCTCCGGCGTCTTCATGTCGCCTTAAACGTTACGCGGCGTTGAAGCCGGCGATGGCCTTGACCTCGAGGAACTCTTCGAAGCCGTATTTGCCCCACTCGCGGCCGTTACCGGACTGCTTGTAGCCACCAAACGGCGCGCTGCGGTCGTTCGGCATGCCCTGCAGGTTGACGTTGCCAGCGCGGATCCGACGACCGACCTTGCGGGCGGTCTCGACGCTGTCGGCGGAAACGTAACCCGCCAGCCCGTAAGGCGTGTTGTTGGCAATCCTCACCGCGTCTTCTTCGTCCTTGGCGCCCATCACGACGAGCACCGGCCCGAAGATTTCCTCGCGCGCGATGGTCATGTTCTCGGTGACATCGGCGAAGATCGTCGGACGAACATAGAAGCCCTTGTTGACGCCTTCCGGCAGACCGGGACCACCGGCCACGAGCGTCGCGCCTTCCTCGATGCCCTTGTGGATCAGACCCTGGATCTTGTCCCACTGGCCGCGGTTGACGACCGGTCCGATGGTGGTGCCTTCGGCGCGGGGATCACCGGCCTTGGTCTTGTCAGCAACGCCCTTGGCGATGGCGGCGACTTCCTTCATCTTCGACAGCGGCACGATCATCCGCGACGGCGCGTTGCACGACTGGCCCGAATTGTTGAACATGTGCATCACGCCGCCGGTGACGGCCTTGGTCAAATCGGCGCCTTCGAGGATGACGTTCGGCGACTTGCCGCCGAGTTCCTGACTGACGCGCTTGACGGTCGGCGCGGCGCGCTTGGCGACATCGATGCCGGCGCGGGTCGAACCGGTGAACGAGATCATGTCGATATCCGGGTGCTCGCTCATGGCGGCGCCGACTTCAGGGCCGAGGCCGTTGATCAGGTTGAACACGCCCTTCGGCACGCCGGCTTCGTGCAGGATTTCGGCGAAGATCAACGCCGAGGTCGGCGTGAATTCCGACGGCTTGAGGATCATGGTGCAGCCGGCCGCGATCGCGGGCGCGACCTTGCAGGCGATCTGGTTCAGCGGCCAGTTCCAGGGCGTGATCATGCCGACGACGCCGACGGCTTCACGAACCACCACGGCGGAGCCGACAGTTTCCTCGAAATGATAATTCTTGAGCACATCGAGCGTGGCGACGATGTGGCCGAGGCCGGCACCAGCCTGCAGCTTCTCGGCCATCGGCAGTGGAGCGCCCATCTCATCGGACACGGAGGCGCCGATATCCTTGATGCGGGTCTTGTAGACCTCGATGATCCTGGTCAGCAGCGCCACGCGCTCCTCGCGGCTGGTCTGCGAAAAGGTCTCGAAGGCGCGCTTGGCGGCCGCCACGGCCTTGTCCACATCGGGCTTGGAGCCGAGCGCAACTTCATACATCGCCTCTTCGGTCGCCGGGTTGACGACGGGCGTGGATTTCTTGACGGCGGGATCGACCCAGGCACCGTCGATGTAGAATTGCATGCGGTTAACCATCGTGAACCTCTTGATTTCAGGGGCAAAGTGAAAGGGCAACGAACGTTCGGCATGCATCCTTGCACGAAAGGCCGGGAAAATGAACCCGCCATGTGCGGGGTGCCGCTTTGCGCGCCCAACACCGGATATAAGGTCTGGGGGATCAAGGGCGCAAGGCGGGAAGCATATTTCCATCGTCGTCCTGCGAAAGCAGGGACCCATATGCCGTGTAGTCTCTGTTTGGCACGGAGGGAGAGATATCTTCTCCAACAATAAGCACCGCGGATTATGGGTCCCTGCTTTCGCAGGGACGACAAATACCATCACACCGCCATCTTGCGGTGCCGCACCGGGCCGCCTGCGGAGACGCTTTCAGCCGCATCGATGATGGCGTTGGCGTCGATCCGGTAGTGGCGGTAGAGGTCGTCGATGGTGCCGGTCTGGCCGAAATGCTCGACGCCCAGCGCTTCCACCCGGTGGCCGCGCACACTGCCGAGCCAGCCCAGCGCCGCCGGATGACCGTCGATCACGGTGACGATGCCGCAGTCGCGCGGCAGCGGCGCCAGCAGTTTTTCGATATGGCTGAGATGTGCCACGCCGCGGCGGTCGCGACGCAGTCCGCGCGCCGACGTCCACCCCGCATGTAGCCGGTCCGCCGATGTGATCGCCAGCAGGCCGACATCGCGGCGGCTTTCGCCAAGCAAGCCGACAGCTTCAATCGCCTCGGGCGCGACCGCGCCGGTATAGGCGATCACCACGTCGCAATTCGGACCGGGTCTGCGCAGCCAGTAGGCCCCCTCGGTAATGCCGCTTTGAAGATCAGGCGTCATGATCCGCTGTGGCTGGTCAAGCGTGCGGGTCGAGAGCCGCAGGTAAACCGAACCGCCCTCGCCCGTTTTCTCGCGCTGCATGTGCTGGAACCCGAAAGCCATGATCACAGCGAGTTCGTCGACAAAGGCGGGCTCGAACGAGGCGAGGCCGTCCTGCGCCATGCCGATCAGGGGCGTCGCGATCGATTGATGCGCGCCGCCTTCCGGCGCCAGCGTGATGCCCGAAGGCGTCGCCGCCACTATGAAGCGGGCGTCCTGATAACAGGCGTAGTTCAGCGCATCGAGGCCGCGCTCGATGAAAGGATCGTATAAAGTCGCGATCGGCAGCAGCCGCTCGCCGTTGATGGCGTGTGACAGTCCCAGCGCCGACATCAGGATGAACAGGTTCATCTCGGCGATGCCGAGTTCGATGTGCTGTCCCTTGGGCGAAAAATCCCAGTTGAAGGTCGAAGGAATCTTCTCGCTTCGGAACAGGTCGGTCCTCTCGGCGCGCGCGAACAGCCCGCGGCGATTGACCCAGGCGCCGAGATTGGTCGACACCGTGACATCGGGCGATGCCGTGACGATGCGCGAGGCCAACTCGGTCTCGCCGCGCGCCAACTCATTGAGCACCAGTCCGAAGCCTTGTTGGGTGGACATCTGCGGCGACGCCGTGAACGAGAGCCGCTCGGGTACGTCGATGACAGGCGCGCTCAGGCGGCGCCGGCCATCGCGGTTGAACGGCGCGCCGGCGAGAAACGCTTCCAACTCCGCCGGCGCCTGAGAAAGCCCTTCGAACTTTTCCCACTCATGCCCGGGCCGGATGTCCTGCGTACCGCGCCACTTCTCCATCTGGGTGACTGTCATCAATCCCGCATGGTTGTCCTTGTGGCCCTGGAACGGCAACCCGACGCCCTTGATGGTGTAGGCGATGAAGCAGACGGGCCGGTCGTGATCGATGGCTTCGAACGCCTCGATCATGCTGGCCATATCGTGGCCGCCGAGATTGGACATCAGCGCCAGCAACTCGTCGTCGCTACGCCGGTCGATCAGTTGCGACACCACGCCCTGGTCACCGATCTCGTCACGCAGCCGCTTGCGGAACGCTGCGCCGCCCTGAAAACACAAGGCCGCATACATCTGGTTCGGGCAGGTGTCGATCCAGCGCTTCAGCGCTTCGCCGCCCGGCTCGGCAAACGCCGCGCGCATCAACCGGCCGTATTTCAC
>Ga0210396_10003335_pt1 | contig 16034 bp, 13 predicted proteins | sample IncBWH17OmetaG_FD_155466 | JGI IMG/M metagenome (GOLD analysis project Ga0210396, IMG submission 155466) | Forest soil microbial communities from Barre Woods Harvard Forest LTER site, Petersham, Massachusetts, United States - Inc-BW-H-17-O ... | reverse complement strand
CATGCCCGAAGTCGCATCGAAGCCGATCCAGCCGGCGCCGGGGAGATAGACCTCGGCCCATGCGTGCAGATCGGTGAAGTCGCTCTCGACCTCGCGCGGCCCCTCGACGGGATCAATGTCCGGGCGCAACTGGATAAGGTAACCGGAGACGAAGCGCGCGGCGAGACCGAGGTGCCGCAGGATCTGGATCAGGAGCCAGGCGGTGTCGCGGCAGGAGCCGGCGGAAGACGCCAGTGTCTCTTCCGGCGTCTGAACACCCGCCTCCATGCGGATGATGTAGCCGATCTTTTTCGCGAGGCTCGCGTTGAGGTCGACCAGGAAGTTGACCGTGTTCGACGCCTCGCGCGGGATCGCGGCGAGGTAGGAGGTAAGCAGAGGTCCGGACGCGCTGGTCTCCAGATAAGGCGCAAGCTCGGCCTTGAGGCCGTCGGGATACTGAAACGGAAAACTGTCGGCATAGGGCTCGACGAAGAAATCGAACGGATTGATCACGGTCATCTGCGCCGTGAAGTCGACCTCGATTTTCAGCTCGCTGGTCTTGTCCGGAAAGACGTAACGCGCGAGCCAATTGCCCTGCGGATCCTGCTGCCAGTTCACGAAATGGTTCGAAGGCGTCACCTTCAGCGAATAGCTCAGGATCGGAGTACGGGTGTGCGGCGCCGGGCGCAGCCGGATCGTCTGCGGGCCGAGCTCGATGGCCCGGTCATATTTGTAATGCGTGACGTGATGCAGTGCGATGAAGATCGACAACGGCCCAATGCTCCAGCAACTTTTTTGAGCAGAACATTGCGGCCGCCAGCGATCAAGCACGAACAACAGGCAGGGGATGCCCGTGAACCACCTGCCGTCGTCGTGGCAAATGACGGCGCGGCGGCGCAAAGACTACATCGTCGCGCCGAGCACCCAGGGCGCGAACTCGGCGCCGCCGAAATCAAAGCTCTCGCTCTTGGTCGGCTGGCCGGAAGCGGTCTTCAGAATCAGGTCGAAGATACGCTCACCGCATTGCTGTACCGTCTCCTCGCCGTCGAGGATGGTGCCGCAATTGACGTCCATGTCCTCTTCCATGCGCTTGTACATCGGCGTGTTGGTCGCAAGCTTGATCGAGGGCGCCGGCTTGCAGCCGAACACGCTGCCGCGCCCCGTGGTGAAGCAGACCAGATTGGCGCCGCCCGCGACCTGCCCGGTCGCCGCGACCGGGTCGTAGCCCGGCGTATCCATGAACACAAAGCCCTTCTTGGTGACGGGTTCGGCATAGTGCAGCACGTCGACCAGATTGGTGCTGCCGGCTTTCGCCATCGCACCGAGCGATTTTTCGAGAATGGTGGTGAGCCCGCCGGCCTTGTTGCCGGGGCTCGGATTGGCGTTCATCTCGGCGCCCTCGCGCGCGGTATATTCCTCCCACCAGCGCATCAGCCCGACCAGCTTCTCGCCGACCTCGCGGCTGACCGCGCGACGCGTGAGCAGATGTTCGGCGCCATAGGTCTCCGGAGTCTCCGAGAGGATCACGGTACCGCCGTGCCGGACCAGCAGATCGCTCGCCGCGCCCAGTGCCGGATTGGCCGACACGCCGGAATAGCCGTCCGAGCCGCCGCATTGCAGCGCCACGGTCAATTCGCTTGCTGGCACGGGCTCGCGCTTGACCTTGTTGGCGTCGGTCAGCGCTTCCCTGACGAAATCGATGCCGGCTTCGACCGTTTTGCGCGTGCCGCCCTTCTCCTGGATGTCCATCGAGCGCAGCCGCCCTGCAAGCTTCTGCTCCTCCATGAGCCCGCCGATCTGGTTCACCTCGCAGCCGAGGCCGAGAACGACGACGGCCGCGAAATTAACGTGCCGTGCGTAACCACCGAGCGTCCGCCGCAGCAGCTTCAAGGGCTCGTCCAGCGTCATGCCGCACCCGGTCTTGTGGGTCAGCGCGACCACCCCGTCGACATTGGGAAAATCCGCCAGCGGATTGTCGCCCGTGAACGGGTTCTTCTTGAACACATCGGCGACGAGGCTCGCGACATGCGCGCTGCAATTCACCGAGGTGAGGATGCCGATATAGTTGCGGGTGGCGACGCGGCCGTCGGGACGGCGGATGCCCTCGAAGGTCGCGGGCAGATCGAAATTCGGCAGCGGCTTGACGTCGACACCATAGGCATAGTCCTTGGCGAAATCGCCCATGCCGCAGTTCTGCGTGTGCACGTGCTGGCCCGGCGCGATTGGCGCCATGGCAAAGCCAATGATCTGGCCGTAGCGGCGGATCGGCTCGCCCATCGCGATCGGCTTGATCGCGACCTTGTGACCCGCGGGAATGCGCTCCGCGGTCGTCACGCCATCGGCAACGACGAGACCGGGCGGCAGGCTCGCGCGCGCGATCAGCACGCCATCATCGGGATGCAGGCGGATGACAGGGGCTGGGGTCATTGGAACCTCCGAATATGCAAAACAGTTGGTGGCGGATCGCGCGAATAGCGAGTGGCGACTAGCGAGTAGTCAGAAAATCGTACTCGCTCTACTCGTTACTCCCTGTTCGCTACTCGCTTTCTCAAGCCTTGCCGCCGGCGTCCTTCCGCGTCTGGTTGACCTGCAGCTTCGCGTAGGTCGACATCATCCCGACTTCATTCGACAGCGTGACGAGCTTGAAGCCCATGTTGATGGCACGCGCCGCGCCTTCGGCGCCGCTGCAATGAATACCCGGGTTCAGCTTACGCTTCTCGCACTCCTTGATGATCTTTTCATAGATCTTCAGGATCTCCGGCTCCTCGCGGTCAAGTTTTGGCACGAGGCCGTAGGAAAAGCCGAGATCGGAGGGACCGATATAGACGCCGTCGAGGCCCTCGACGTCGAGGATCGCTTCCATGTTCTCGACCGCGGTCTTGGTCTCCATCATCGGCAGCAGCACGATCTCGTCATTCGCGGTCTTCTGGTAGGTGCCGGCCGAACCATACATGCCGGAGCGGATCGGCCCGTTGGAGCGCGTGCCCTTCGGCGGATATTTGGAATAGGCGACCAGGTTCTTGGCTTCCTGCGGCGTGTTGACCATCGGACAGATCACGCCATAGGCGCCGCCGTCCAAAACCTTGCCGATCATGCCCGGCTCGTTCCAGGGCACGCGCACCATCGGCGTCACGGGATGAGCGTGCATCGCCTGGAAGCACTGCACCATCGAGAGGTAGTCCTGCACGCCGTGCTGCATGTCCACCGTCACGCTGTCGAAACCGCATTGCGCGATCACCTCGGCGGAAAAGCCCGAGGGGATCGCCAGCCACGCATTGACCACCGCCTTGCCCGAAGCCCAGATTTGCTTGACCTTGTTTGCCATTTGAACGCGCTTCCTTCAGTGGTTTCTGTCAATGCTGCTGGCCTAGCTCGTCGCCCGCTGGATGCTGATTTCGCTGACGCCGACCTCACGTGCGGTGTTCACTATCGCCGCCCAGGTATCATCCGGCAAGGGCACCCCGTTCCGGGAGCGCTCCACGCGGGTCTTCCGCTCGGGGTCGCCGGGGACCAGCACCTGTTCGATACCCGCCACCGGCTTGGTCGCCCGGATGAAATCGACATAGCGGGCCATCTCGCCATCGAAGACGTTGGAGACGTCGACGACCTTGGGATCGATGTAGAACGCCAGCATGCCGTTGGCGAAGCGCCGGTTCGCGGCCGTCGCGCCAGTCCCGGTCAAGGCGCCGCCGAGCAGTTCGCAGATGAATGCCAGACCCGAGCCCTTGTGCTCGCCGAAGGCCCTGATAGCACCAGTGCCTGCGGTGTGATCGCGCGGCCCATCCGGCGTGTAGGGGCCATAGAGCACGTGCGGGTCATCGCTCAATGTCCCGTCGGAATCGATCAGCGCGCCATCTGGCAGTTTCTTGCCACCGCGGCTTGCGACCAGGCACTTGCCTTCGGCGACGATCGAGGTCGCGAAATCGAGCACGATCGGATCCTCGTCGTGGCGCGGAATGCCGACGCAATAGGGCGCGGTCGACAGCCGCTTTTCGACGCCGCCAAACGGCGCCACCAGCAGCGAGCCCGCGGCATTGACGAAATGCACCGACACCAGGCCTTCGGCTGCCGCCATCTCGGCCCAGTCGCCGACGCGACCGATATGACCTGCGTTGCGCAGCGCGACCGCCGCAAGGCCTGCCTTCTTGCATTTGTCGATACCGATCTGGACTGCGACCGGCGCCACCGTCTGGCCATAGCCGAACTTGCCGTCGACCACCGCAAGCGACGGTGTGTCGACAACGACCTCGGCGCTCTGGTTCGGCACCACGGAACCCATTTTCTTCCAGCGGATGTAGACGGGGACGCGGATCACGCCGTGGCTGTCATGACCGGTCAGGTTCGCGGTCGCAAGATAGCTCGCAATGCGCCTCGCCTCCTCCTGGGAGGACTCCGCATGGGCAAAAACGTCGGCAACGAAATCGATGAGATTTTCGACCTTGATGATGACCATGAATCGACGGCTCGCTATTCAGGCGATGGCTTTGGCATGGCCGCCGAGATAGGCGGCGCGGATGGCTTCGTTGCCCCACAATTGATCGGGTTTGCCGCCGAGCACAATGCGCCCGGTTTCCAGCACATAGCCGTAGTCGGCGACCGACAATCCCATGCGCGCATTCTGCTCCACAAGCAAGACCGTGGTGGCGCGCCGGATCTCGGAGATGATCTTGAATACCGCCTGGACGATGACGGGCGCGAGCCCGAGCGACGGCTCGTCCAGCAGCAGCAGCCGGGGTTTGGCCATCAGCCCGCGCGCCACCGCGACCATCTGCAGTTGGCCGCCCGACAGCGTCCAGCCCAGTGCGTTGGAGAAGGAGCGGATGTCCGGAAACAGGTCGAACATCGCGTCCGCCTCGCGCGACAGTTCCGCTTTCGACGCGCGGCGGTTCGATCCGCCGAGCATGATGTTTTCCTTGACCGTCAGGCCGGGAAACACCCGCCTGCCCTCCGGCACGTGCGAAATGCCGAGCCGCACGATCGCCTCCGGCCCGAGCCCGACGATCGATTTGCCGTCGAACAGGATGTCGCCGGACGCGGGCCTGGTGAGCCCCGAGAGCGCGCGCAGCGTGGTCGACTTGCCGGCGCCATTGGCGCCGAGCAAGGTCACCACCTGGCTCTGCTCGACCTGAAGCGAGACGCCGCGCAGCGCTTCGATTTCGCCGTAGCGGACGATGAGATCGCGGATTTCCAAGAGCGCCATCTATTCGCTTCCCAGATAGGCTGTGACGACGTCGGGATGGCGCAGCACCGTCATCGATTCGCCGTCTGCGATCCGGCGTCCGAAATTGAGCACGGTGATGTGCTGGGCGGCCTCAGAGACCAGCGTCATGTCGTGGTCGATGATCAGGATGGTCAGGCCCTGCGCGGCAATGCGCTTGAGCAATTCGTGCAGCTCGAGCTTCTCGGTCGAATTCAACCCGGCCGCGGGCTCGTCGAGCAGCAAGAGCGTCGGATTGGCCGCCAGCGCCCGCGCGATCTCGATCAGCCGCTGATGGCCGTAGGAGAAGCTCGAGATCAGCTCGTTGGCGCGGTTGCCGAGACCGACGAAGGTCAGCGCTTCCATCGCGCGCTCGGTGAGTGCGGCGTCACCGCCCGCCCCGATCATGGCGTTGCCGGGACGCTCGGCGCCGATCTCGACATTCTCCAGCGCCGTCATCGAACGGAACAGGCGGATGTTCTGGAAGGTCCGGCCGAGGCCCGCCGCGGTGCGCAGATGCGGCGGCATATTGCTGATGTCGGTACCATCGAGCACGACGGTGCCGGCGGTGGCCTTGTAGAGGCCCGAGAGCACGTTGAGCGTCGTGGTCTTGCCGGAGCCGTTCGGTCCGATCAGCGCGTGCACGCCGCCGCGCCTGACCGCGATGTCGACACCATCAACGGCCTTCAGCCCACCGAAATGCTTCGACAGCCCTCTGACCTCCAGCACAATGTCGCCGCCGACGGTGGCCGGCTTGAGCTGCAACGCCTTCACCGCGGGCGGCGCCTTGAGCTTGGCGCGCCAGCGTTCGAACGCGGTTGCGACAAAGCCCCAGATGCCGTCGGGCATGAAGCGGATGATCAGGATGACGAACAGGCCGTAGATCGCAAGATAAAGCCCGGGAACGCTCTTCAGAAAGCGCAGCCATTCCGGAATGAGGATCAGGAGACCGGTGCCGATGACCGATCCGATCGGCGACGCAACGCCGCCGAGCAAGGACATCGTCAGGAATACGATCGATTCGGCAAAGGAGAACTGGTCCGGGCTCACATAGGCAAAGCCGCCGGCGAACAGCCCGCCGGCCAGTCCGCCGAGCGCGGCGCAGATCGCGAACGCCGAAACCTTTGTGCGGAACACGTCGATGCCGTTGACGCCGGCCGCGAGTTCGTTGTCGCGCACCGCGCGCATCGCGCGACCAAGCTTGGTGTCCGGCAGATGCCAAACGACGTAACCCACGATCGCGAGCGCCGCCACGCAGAAGGCGAGATAGGTCTGCGAGGTCGCAAACAATTGCGGGCGGCCGATATTCGAGACGCCGTCCGGCCCGTGCGTCACCCCAATGGCGTTGATCATGACCAGGGTCACGATCTGCTGGAACGAGATCGTCACCATGGCAAGGTAATGCCCGCCGAGCCGCAGCGTCGACATGCCGAGAAAGGCGCCGGCGACGAGCGCCGTCAGGCAGCCTCCGAGCAAGCAGATCCAGTAGCTCAGATGCAGGTCGGTGGTGCCGAGCCCGACCGCATAGGCGCCGAAGCCGAAGAAAGCGGCCTGGGCGAGATTGATCTGGCCGCACAAGCCGAGCACGACCGACAGCCCGAACACCGCGATCGTGAACGTGGTCGCCTGCATCAGGATGTTGAGGATGTAACCATCGAACCGCAGGGTTGCCGCGAGCGCGACCAGCACGGCCGCACCGACGAAATACGGCAGATGGCGCACCAGAGCTGGGCGTGCGCGTAAGGTGGGAGCCGTGACGGCCACGTTGTCGCTTCCGGCCGTCATGCTTTTTCCGCCACGCGTTCGCCAAAAATGCCTTGCGGGCGGAAGATCAGGAACGCGACCAGCACCAGGAAGGCGAAACCGTCCTTGTACGGAACAGATATGTATGCGGCGCCAAACGTCTCGATCACGCCGAGGGCGACCCCGCCGATGATGGCGCCCGCGACATCGCCAAAGCCGCCGATGATGGTGGCGGCAAACGCCTTCAGCGCGATGGTCGAGCCCATCTGGATCGAGACGAACAGGACCGGCGCGACGAGAATGCCGGCGAGACCGCCGAGCACGGCGGAATAGATGAAGGTGATCATGATCATGGTGGAGACGGAAATGCCGAGCAGCGAGGCCATCTCCTTGTCCTGCGAGGTCGCCTGCAGCTTCTTGCCGAGCAAGGTGTGCTCGAAGAACCAGTAGTTGAAGATGACCAGCGCGATCGTGACCACGATGATCAAAAGATACTGGCTGTCGAGATAGACGGGCCCGAGCTGGATGCCCGGCGTCTCGAACCAGCCCTGCAGCACCTGCGGCTGCGGGCCATAGATCGCGAGCACGGAATTCGCAAGCAGGATGGAGGCGCCGATGGTCGCAATGATGACCGGTAGATAGCTGCGATGACGCAAGGGATAGTAGACGCCAAGATTGAAGACGACGCCGAGCAGCGCCATGCCGGCGAGCGCCAGCAGGAACGACAACCAGTACGGCAAGCCGAGATCGACCGCGAACACCACCATCAGATAGGCCGCAACCATGGAGAATTCGCCCTGCGCGAAGTTCACCACATTGGTGGCGCGGAAGATCAGCACGAAACCGAGCGCGACCAGCGCATACACGGCGCCGATGCCGATGCCGGTGAAGAGCAGTTGGAGGACGAGATCCATGACGAGCGTTCGAGTAAGAGAGAGAGAGAGAGAGAGAGAGAGAGAGAGAGAGATCCGACGACCGGCTGCGCGGCCTCCCCTGCGAAGGGAAGCCGCAGCACCCCGCATCAGTCGGTGAACTCGATGTGCTTGTCGAAGGCGATGCTGCCTTTGTCGTTCTTCACGATGTTATAGCCGTGAAGTCCGTCGCCGTTCTGGTCGAAATTGTATTCGCCCTCGGCGCCCGGGAATTTCTGGGTGGCCAGGATCGCCTCGCGGATCTTCGCGGAGTCCGTGGAGCCCGCCTTGTTGATGGCGGCCGCCAGCACGGTGACCGCGTCGTAGGGCCAGGAGCTCTGATTGTCAGGCGCGACCTTGGCGATATCGCGATAAGCCTTGCCGAACGTCTTCGACGCCGCGCTGGAGTCCTCGGCATAGTCGGCAACGCCAAAAGTGCCGTAGAGCGCGGGGCCTGCGAGCTTCAGCGCGGTGATGTTGACGATCGAGGGCGAGCCGACCCAGGGAATGTTGACGCCGAGCTGGCGCAGCTGGCGGGCGAAGATCCCGAGATCGTTCTCGAAGGTGAAATAGGAGCCGAGGATGTCGGCGCCGGATTGCTTGATGGCAAGCACAACCGGCGTAAAATCCTGGCTCTGGTTGGCATAGCCCTGGTCGAGCGCGGCGGGACAGCCGAGCTTCTCCAGCGCAGCACCAAGCGCCTTGCCGCCCGCGGTGCCGAACGCATCGGTCGAGTGCAGGATCGCCCACTTCTTCTTGCCGAGCGTGTTGACGCCGTAGTCGGCGATGACGCGGCCGGAATAGCTGTCGTTCGGGCGGAATCGGAACAGCCATTGATTGTTCATGTGGGTCAGGGCCGGATCGGTGCCGCCGATCATCACGGGCTTGCCGAGCTTGAGCACGTCGGGCGCCATGGCATGAACCTGTGTGGAGCGGATCGAGCCGAGAAAGGCCACGATGTCGGACTGCGCCGCGAGCTTGGAGAAGGCGAGCACGATGCCAGGATTGGTGGTCTGGTCGTCCTCGATGATCAGCTCCGCCTGTTTGCCGAGAATGCCGCCAGCCTTGTTGACGGCTTCAAGCGCGAGCTTGGCACCCTTGATGGCGTAGCCGCCGGATTCGGCGGCGGGACCGGTGACGGGCGCGCACATACCGATCTTGATCGTGGCGGCCTGCGCCCTTGCGCTTGTGATGACGTGGGGCGCAGCTAAACCTGCAACAATCCCGGCCGCGACATCGCGTCTCGTCAGTCTCATTTCGTCCTCCCTGAGGCCGGGCTTCACTGTCGGCCTTTTTTGGTGTTGGCGTCCTCTGAGGGCGCAAAAACCCGCGTGCTGTTTAAGGACTCTCTCGCCCTGAGTAAATTCCCATCGCGCGATTTCGGAGCATGGTTCGAATGTGTCGGTTAACTGCGACCCGCGACAAAAGCTATTAACGCCGGCGTGACTTCTTAATTTCCCCGCTCTGCCGCACCACTCAAAACACGCCATGCTCAAGGACTGTGCAGCGGCGAAGCTATGCGTTCGGCCGCACATCATCATGCAATTTTGCGCTCACTCGTCGATCGGCTCGCCCTCCCCGGCAGCGAACTCAAGTCCGGAAAGGCTCTGCTCCAACGCGGCCAGCATCTCCTGTAGTTCGGCCAGCTTGCGGGCACCGTAACGCTTGGTGATCGCCTCATAGATCGCCTCCGACGTCGGTGCCACCGCCGCCATCAATTTCAGCCCCTTGGCGGAGATCGACACGACGCTGCGGCGCTGATCCGCCGGATCGATCCGACGCTCGATCAACTGGCGCGCATCGAGATCGCGCAGGATGCGTGAGAGGCTGGGGCCGAGCAGAAAGGCCGTGCGCGCGAGCTCGGTCACCTCGATAGAGTCGATCGCAGCGAGCGCGCGCAGTATCCGCCACTGCTGCTCGGTGAGACCATGGTTGCGCAAGGATGGGCGGAACTGCCGCATCACGGCTTCGCGCGCGCGGAGCAGCGACATCGGCAGCGAGCGCGAGAAATCCCGCATCGGCACGCGCCGCTCCGGGCCTTGCGAAGGTGAAGCATCCGTTTTGCGCGCCATCGTCAATCGCCCGTAACCGTCAATATTATTGCGATGCAACAATACAATTCCGTTTGATCGTCATAATTTAACATGTTAAGCATTTGTCCGCATCCTCTTTCTACGCGGTCGCCGATGGCCCTCAGCCGAGACGATATTGCCAGCGCTGCGGCCCGCCTGCACCAGGCGGAAAAGACCCGCACGCAGATTCGCCAGCTGTCGCAGGACCATCCCGGGATCACCATCGACGACGCCTATGCGATCCAGAAGGCCTGGATCGACATCAAGCTTGCCGAGGGCCGCGTGGTCAAAGGCCACAAGATCGGCCTGACCTCGAAGGCGATGCAGAGCGCGCTCAACATTAATGAGCCGGATTCCGGCGTGCTGCTCGACGACATGTTCTTTGCCGATGGCGGGCTCGTGCCGTCGGACCGCTTCATCGCCACCCGCGTGGAAGCCGAACTCGCCTTCGTCATGAGCAAGCGGCTCGCCGGCCCCGATTGCACGCTGTTCGACGTCTTGAACGCGACCGATTTCGTGGTGCCGGCGCTCGAAATCCTCGACACGCGCATCGAGCGCGCCGACCCCAAGACGAAAGCGACGCGCAAGATCTTCGACACCATCGCCGACAACGCCGCCAATGCCGGGATCGTTGTGGGCGGCCGGCCGATCCGCCCGCTTGATGCCGACCTGCGCTGGATCGGCGCTCTGTGTTTCCGCAATGGTCAACTCGAAGAGACCGGGCTCGCCGCAGGCGTGCTCAATCATCCGGCCAACGGCATCGCCTGGCTTGCCAATCAGATCGCAGCCCAGGGACTGGCGCTGGAGCCTGGCCACGTCGTGCTGGCCGGATCGTTCATCCGCCCGATCGAGACCCGCAAGGGCGACACCATCCAGGCCGACTATGGCCCCTACGGCTCGGTGAGTTGCTACTTCGGCTGAGGCTTTCAAGACAAACGGGAGAAATCCTGCCATGCCGCATTTTTCGATCGAATATTCCGCCAACCTCGACGACGCGGTGGACATCAGCGAAGTCTGCGAGATCGTGCGCAGGGCCGCGGTCGAGACGGGGATATTTCCCGTCGGCGGCATTCGCGTGCGCGCGATCGCCTGCAAGCATTATGCGATTGCCGACGGTCGCAACGATTATGGCTTCCTCGCCATGCTGCTGCGGCTCGGCGAAGGACGCGACCTCACCGCACGCAAGAAAGCCGGCGAACATATCTTCCGCACGCTGTCCGCCTATCTCGATCCGGTATTCACGGGCAGCAAGTTCGCGCTGTCGTTCGACATGCAGATCAACGACAAGGAGACGAGCTGGAAGCGCAACAATATTCATGACGCTTTGAAAGCGGAGGCCGTCCATGGATAAGGTCACGCCGAAATCCGATCTGTTCAAAGCCAATCTCGGCCGCCTCGCGCCGTTGCTCAAGGAGTTGCGGGCCGATGGCATCGGCCACATGATCGGCGGCGAGGCCGTAGCCTCGATCTCGGGCGCGACGTTTGAGACCACCTCGCCGATCGACGGCGCGGTTCTCGCGACCGTCGCGCGCGGCAACGCCGAAGATATCGACCACGCCGCGACTGCCGCGGCCCTCGCCTTCAAATCCTGGCGCGACATGTCGGCGTCGATGCGCCGAAAGCTGTTGCATCGCGTGGCGGATGCGATCGAGGACCGCGCCGACGACATCGCCGTGCTGGAATGCGTCGACACCGGCCAGGCCCATCGCTTCATGGCCAAGGCCGCGGTCAGGGCCGCGGAAAACTTCCGCTTCTTCGCCGACAAATGCGCGGACGCCCGCGACGGGCTGAACACGCCGAGCGAGGAGCACTGGAACATCTCGACCCGCGTGCCGATCGGCCCGGTCGGCGTGATCACGCCGTGGAACACGCCGTTCATGCTGTCGACCTGGAAGATTGCGCCTGCGCTTGCGGCCGGCTGCACGGTCGTGCACAAGCCGGCGGAATGGTCGCCGGTCACCGCCGACCTCCTGGCCAAGCTCGTCAAGCAGGCCGGCATTCCCGACGGCGTGCTCAACACCGTACATGGCTTCGGTGAAGAGGCCGGCAAGGCGCTGACCGAGCATCCGGCGATCAAGGCGATCGGCTTCGTCGGCGAGAGCGCAACCGGCTCCGCGATCATGGCGCAGGGCGCGCCGACCTTGAAGCGCGTGCATTTCGAACTCGGCGGCAAGAATCCGGTGATCGTGTTCGACGATGCCGATCTGGAGCGTGCGCTCGATGCCGTCGTCTTCATGATCTATTCGCTGAATGGCGAGCGCTGCACCTCGTCCTCCCGACTGCTGATACAGTCGAGCATTGCCGATGCATTCATCGAGAAGCTCACAGCGCGGGTGAAAGCGCTGAAGGTCGGTCATCCCCTCGATCCCGCGACCGAGATCGGCCCGCTGATCCACGCGCGGCATCTTGAAAAGGTCTGCGCCTATTTCGACATCGCGCGCCAGGACGGCGCCACCATCGCGGTCGGCGGCAAGGTGCATGACGGGCCCGGCGGCGGCCATTACGTCGAACCGACGCTGGTGACCGGCGCGCATGGCAAGATGCGGGTCGCGCAGGAGGAAGTGTTCGGTCCGTTCCTGACCGTGATCCCCATTCGCGACGAGACCGACGCCATCGCGATCGCCAATGACGTCAAATACGGGCTGACGGGCTATGTCTGGACCAACGACATGGGCCGCGCACTGCGCGTTGCGGACAAGTTGGAAGCGGGCATGATCTGGCTCAACTCGGAAAACGTCCGCCATCTGCCGACCCCGTTCGGCGGCATGAAGGCCTCCGGCATCGGCCGCGATGGCGGCGACTATTCGTTCGACTTCTACATGGAGACCAAGCACGTCTCGCTGGCGCGAGGCACGCACAAGATCCAAAGACTTGGAATGTAACATTCGTCGTTCCGGGGCGCGCAGAGCGCGAACCGCGGTGCGCAATTGCGCACCTGAGAATCTCGAGATTCCGGGTTCGATGCTGCGCATCGCCCCGGAATGACCGGAGGAAACCCCATGCCCGTTCCAAAGCACGTCTTCGATCCGCCGTTCAACATCATCCGCTGCAGCCATGCGGTGCTCGATGTCACCGACCTCAAGCTCAGCCGCGAGTTCTACGAGAGCACCGTGGGGCTGCATGTCGAGGACGCCGACGACAATGCGGTCTACCTGCGCGGCAGCGAGGAGCATCAGCATCACTCGCTGGTGCTGCGCCGGGCGAACGTCCCGGCCTGCAATCGTCTCGGCTTCAAGGTCGGCAACGAGGCCGATCTCGACAAGGCCGCGGCGTTCCTTTCCGAGAATGGCATCACTTATGCTTTCGCCGAGCAGCCGTTCCAGGGCCGCACGCTGCAGTTCACCGATCCCTACGGTTACCGGATCGAGCTCTACGCCAAGATGGACAAGCGGCCGCATCTTTTGCGGCGCTACGATCTCTACAAGGGCTGCCATCCGCAACGGCTCGACCATTTCAACGTGTTCGCCGCCGAGGTGCAGGACACGATGGATTTCTATGTCCGGCTCGGCTTTCGTCTCACCGAATATGCCGAGGAGGACGGGCCGAATGGCCGCATTGCCGCGGCCTGGCTGCACCGCAAGGGCAATGTGCACGATTTCGCGCTGACCAACGGCAAGGGCCCGCGGCTCCACCACGTCGCCTATTGGACGCCGACCGCAATGAACATCATCCATCTCTGCGACGTGATGGCCTCAAGCGGCTATCTGAAGAACATCGAGCGCGGGCCCGGCCGCCACGGCATTTCCAACGCGTTTTTCCTCTACATTCGCGATCCCGACGGCCATCGGCTCGAGCTCTACACCAGCGACTATTTTACCGGCGATCACGACCACGAACCGCTGCGCTGGTCGCTCAGGGATCCGCGGCGGCAAACGCTGTGGGGCGCGCCTGCGCCGCGCTCCTGGTTCGAGCAGGGTTCGCCGTTCACGGGCCAGCAGGTCCGCGAACCGCAGTTCGTCGCCGACGTGACGGTTTCGGATTGAAGCTGATGAGCTCCGCTCGCCTTGCAACCTTCTTCCTCAACGGTGCGATCAAATACGGCGCAGTGGTCGATGCCGGCGTCGTCGATCTCTCCGCGCGTCATGGCAAGGACTACCCAACTCTGCGAGAGGTGATCGCCGCAGGTGCCCTGATGCGGCTCGCCGAAGGCGCGGCCAGCCGCTCGCCCGATCATGCATTGGAAGCAGCGACATGGCTGCCGCCAATTCCTCAGCCTGAAAAGATCATCTGCATCGGCGTCAACTATCCCGACCGCAACGCGGAGTACAAGGACGGCTCGGACGCGCCGAAATATCCGTCGATGTTCATGCGCACGCCACGCTCCTTCGTCGGCCACGACACGCCGCTGCTGCGGCCGCGCGCTTCGACCCAGCTCGACTATGAGGGCGAGGTCGTCCTCGTGATCGGTAAGGCCGGCCGGCATATCCCGGAAAATGCGGCGCTCGATCACATTGCGGCAGTGACGCTGTGCAACGAGGGCACCATCCGCGACTGGGTGCGGCACGCCAAGTTCAACGTGACCCAAGGCAAGAATTTCGATTCCACCGGCAGCCTCGGCCCCTGGCTCGTCCCCTACCCCAGTCAAGGGCGAGCTCAGGCAGGACGACCGCACCTCGCGGCTGATCTTCCCCTTCCGCTATCTCATCAATTATATCTCGACCTTCACCACGTTGGTTCCGGGCGACATCATCGTGACGGGCACGCCGACCGGTGCCGGTGCGCGGTTCGATCCGCCGCGCTACCTGAAACCGGGCGATGTCATCGAGATCGAAGCCGAAGGCATCGGCCGCCTGCGCAATGGCGTGATCGACGAAGCACCCTGACCACCGCAACCAACGGATAACGAGAACATGACCTCAATGACCGGCGGCGAAGCGATCGTCAGCGGCCTCGTCGCACACGGCGTCAACACCGTGTTCGGCCTGCCGGGCGCGCAGATCTATGGCCTGTTCGACGCCTTTCAACAGGCGCAGCTGAAGGTGATCGGCGCGCGGCACGAGCAGGCCTGCGGCTACATGGCGTATGGCTATGCGCGATCGAGCGGCAAGGTCGGCGTGTTCAGCGTGGTCCCCGGCCCCGGCGTGCTCAATGCGGGCGCGGCGCTCCTCACCGCATTCGGCTCCAACGAGCCGGTGTTGTGCCTGACCGGACAGGTGCCGACGCAGTTTCTCGGCAAGGGCCGCGGGCATCTGCACGAGATGCCGGATCAGCTCGCCACGTTACGGACCTTCGTCAAATGGGCGGATCGCGTCGAATATCCGGACAACGCGCCGACCGCAGTGTCGCGCGCGTTCCAGGAGATGATGTCCGGCCGACGCGGGCCGGCAGCGCTGGAAATGCCCTGGGACGTCTTTACCCAGCGGGTGGAGACGGGCGCCGCAAGGCCGTTCGACCTTTTTCCGGCCCCGCAGGCCGACAGCGAACGGATCAAGGATGCCGCTGCGCTGATTGCGGCCAGCAAGACGCCGATGATTTTTGTGGGCTCGGGCGCGATCGAGGCGCGCGAGGAAATCCTCGAGCTCGCGGAGATGATCGACGCGCCGGTCGTCGCGTTCCGCAGCGGCCGCGGCATCGTCTCCAACGCGCATGAACTGGGATTGACGATGGCGGCGGCCTACAGGCTCTGGCCCACCACCGACCTGATGATCGGAATCGGCACGCGGCTGGAGCTGCCGACCATGTCGCGATGGCCGTATCGCCCAGAAGGGCTGAAGTCGGTCCGGATCGACATCGATCCGGTGGAGATGCGCCGTGTGCCGCCCGATGTCGCTGGGGTGGCGGACGCGAAGGCCGCGACGTCGGATCTTCGGACAGCCGTCGCGAGGGCCGCTAGGCGCAAGACCGCCGATCGCCGCGTCGCGATCCGCGAAGCAACGGCGGCGGCCCAGGCGGAGATCCAGAAAGTCCAGCCGCAGATGGCCTACCTGAATATCCTGCGCGAGGTGCTGCCCAAGGACGGCATCGTCACCGATGAATTGTCGCAGGTCGGTTTCGCCTCCTGGTACGGCTTTCCGATCTATCAACCGCACACCTTCATCACCTCGGGCTATCAGGGCACGCTCGGCTCCGGCTTCCCGACGGCGCTCGGCGCCAAGGTCGCCAATCCCGACAAGCCGGTGGTCGCAATCACGG
>Ga0210396_10003334_pt1 | contig 16037 bp, 7 predicted proteins | sample IncBWH17OmetaG_FD_155466 | JGI IMG/M metagenome (GOLD analysis project Ga0210396, IMG submission 155466) | Forest soil microbial communities from Barre Woods Harvard Forest LTER site, Petersham, Massachusetts, United States - Inc-BW-H-17-O ... | reverse complement strand
TTTGCTCCATGAGCGCGTCCATGCGGTCTTCGGTGGGTGCGGGGGAAGCTGGCGCGGGTGAAGCGTTTGGGTCCGGTGGCGAGGGTGGCGTTTCGGCGTGCCAATCGATGGTGCGCCAGGCGCCGTATTCCCCTACGAGTACCTGCCGTTGGAGATCGGCGCCATAGGTCGCCGGGTCGCCGCCATAGGTGCCGGTCCAGTTTTGCGGGACGTCCCAATCGGTTCCCGTTCCGCCATTACAAGTCGTCACGAGCCGTTGCGAAGAAGCGGTGGGATCGAGTTGCCGGATCAGGGCGGTGCATTCGCGGGCAAAATCCTCGGGGAGTTTGCTTTCGTTTTGCAGCCCCCAGAGGATCAGGGAGGGACTGTTACGCCGTTCTTTGACCCACTCCGTGAGCGCCGTTTTAAAATTCTCGCGAAAAGCAGGGGAGTCGTACCAGATGTGTGCCGACAGTTGAGGCCACCAGAGGATACCGAGGCTATCCCAATAGTGTTGGTAACGCAGGTTATGCGGTTGATGGGCATCGCGAAACGCGTTGAAGCCTGCCGCCCGGATCTGTTCGACGCAGGCCTTGATCTCTTGGGCGGTAAACGCATGGCTGTTGCCGATGCGGTGTTCGTATTCGGCGATGCCATTGATGAAAACAGGTTGGCCGTTGAGCAGGAAGGGATGGTCGCCGGGCTGATGCGGGTCGGTCCACCGGATCGTGCGGATGCCATAGGGGGTGGTCACGCGATCGATGAGTTGGCCGTTGCTTGTAAAACTCGTCACGAGCATATAGAGATAGGGAGTGCCCGTGCTCCAGAGATGGGGCCGGGCGATAGCGGTAAGTTGCTGAGGTATTGTGATGGCTTGGTTGGGTTCGATGGTCTTTACCTTCCGGGTCGTGGCTACGACGGCGCCGTGGGCGTCGAGCAATTGTTGGGTCAGGATGCCTGCCATGGACGTCGCGCCGTAATTCTTTAGCTCTGTTTCCAGGAAGACGTTCGCGGATCGTTCCGTCACCGTGGTGTCGTTCCAGATGTGTACGCCCAAGGGTTCTATGCGGGTCTCTCGTGTAGTGACAAAGTGCACGGGCCGGAAGATACCCAGCGGTTGCGAACCTTCGGAGAACCCCCGTTCGTCGGAACAGCCGCCGCAGACCCAGGGGAGATCGTGGATAAAAGCGGGATGACCGGCACGCACGAGGAGCCGATTTTCTCCGCTATGGAGGGCATCGGTGATGTCGAGTGTAAAGGAGGTGCGGCCGCCGGCATGCGAGCCCACCGGCAGGTCGTTGACCCAAACGGTGGCGTAGGAGCCTACGCCTTCGAACCAGAGAAAATAGCGCTCGCCGGCGCGTTTGTTGAATCTGATCGTCTTGCGGTAAAGAGCGGTACCATGGAGGTTGCCGTGACGGAGACGACGGTATCCGTAGTAGTCGTCCCAATTGTGCGGGATGTCGACGGTCTGCCAGTGCATGCTGTCGAGAGTCGTTTGCCAGTTGTCGTCGATGAGGATGTCGCGGCGCGGCTGGGGGGATGGCGGCCGGGCGGCTCCTGGTTGAGCAGATGCCCCGAGGCTACAGAAAAGCAGTATGGACAATAGGGTGCGCATCAGGGTATGGGGTTCAGTTGCCCATCGAAATGAAATCGCTCGCCGGGGGTGGTGGAAAGCTTGCTCGTATGGGTGGCATAAACCAGGTTACAGACACCTCCGTTTCGCGAGATCACAGTGAGGTCTTGCAGCAAGCCGTTTTTCCAGCTCAGGTCGAGCACGAAGCCGCCGCGGGCGCAAAGCCCTGTGATCCGTCCGCCGGGAAGCGCGGTGGGAAGCGCGGGCAGGATATCGATGAGGCTGTCCTGGCTTTGAACGAGCATCTCTGCGATGCCGGCGGCGCCGCCAAAATTCCCATCGATCTGGAAAGGTGGATGAGCGTCGAACAGATTGGGATAGACGCCGCCGTGTTCGCCGGTGGCGCCGACGGCATTGGAAAGCAATTTATCTACCAGGCGTAACGCGTGATTGCCATCCAGGAAACGCGCCCAGCAGTTGACTTTCCAGGCCAGGCTCCAGCCGGTGCCTTCGTCGCCGCGATCAATGAGGGACTGCCGGGCCGCTTTCATCAGGGTGCTGTCTTTCCAGGTGATATCTGTTCCAGGGTAGACGCCCCAGAGATGCGAGATATGCCGATGGGTATCCGCCGTATCGTCTTTATCCTCCAGCCATTCCTGTAGCTGTCCATGGCGGCCGATCGCATCGGGGGCGATGCGATTGTATTTCTCCTTCCAGGTCTTTGCATCGGCCTGACCCACACCGAGGATGCGGGCGGCGGCGATGGAATTGCGGAAGAGATCGCGGATGATCTGGTGATCCATCGTGGGGCCGGCTACCAGGCCGCCGTGTTCCGGCGAGGCGCTGGGCGTGCTGATGAGCCAGCCGTATTTCGGATCGGGGACCAGGAAGTCGACGAAGAAATTCGCGGCGGAACGCATCACCGGGTAATATTGCCGGAGAAAGGCTTTGTCTTGCGTAAACAAGTAATGTTCCCAGATCTGATGGCAAAGCCAGGCGCCGCCGGTAGGCCAGATGCCGTGATTCGATGCGTTGATGGGAGCGGTGCCGCACCAGAGGTCGGTGTTGTGATGAAGTACCCAGCCACGAGCGTGGTAATAATCCCTGGCGGTGGCCTGACCTGCTTTAGATAAGTTTTCGATGAGCTTGAACAAAGGGTCCGAACAGGCGGAGAGGTTGAGCGGTTCGGCGGGCCAGTAGTTCATCTCCAGGTTGATATTGGTCGTATACTTGCTGCCCCAGGGTGGAGAAAGCTCGTCGTTCCAGATACCCTGGAGATTGGCGGGGTACGCGGCTTCGGGTGAGGACGAGCTTAGCATCAGGTAACGCGCATATTGCAGGTAGAGGGCAATAAAATTGGGATCGCTTGCCGTGGTATAATGGAGGATGCGTTGATCGGTGGGCAGCTGCGAGTCCGTTGCGCCTAAACGGATGGAAAAAGTACTGAAACGAGGCTGATACCCGCGCACGTGAGCTTCGCGGAGGGAGAGCCAGGAACGGCCTTGCAAGGCATTGGTGCGGACGCGGCAGATCGCTTCCGGGTTGCCGGAGACATCGTGGTAATTAACGAAGCTGGTGGCGGCGGTAAGGGTGATCAGGGCTTCGTCGGCGCCCGTCACGTCGACGCCGTTGTTACGGCCGTTTTTGGTTTCGATGTGCAGGAATGCCACGCCATGCAGCACACCTTCTTTGGCTTTTTCGAACAGCGCCATTGTGTGTGCGTCGATGCGGTGAACGTCGTACTCCCGTTGTATCGTTTTGAGCACGGCGTGAAAGGAAATATGGCCGGGGCGGTCGGCCGGCAGGTGGATGACGATGGCCTTGTCCGGAGCACTGGCGAAATACTCGCGCGTATAGTGGACGCCGCTATCGGAATAGGAAACCCGGGAGATAGCCTTATCGAGCTCGAGCTCGCGGACATAATCCTGGGGGTGTATGTTGGGTATCTGCAGAAAGAGATCACCAAAGGGTTGATATTCCGCTTCGTATTTTGGCAGCGGCGGCGGGTCCTGATCCTGGATGCGGTATTTCCACACCGGGCCGAGCTGCAGCGGCTGAGCGGCGCCGGCCGGATAGAGGACAAATGGCGGCTTATCCCCTTTGAGACCGGTGAAACCGCCTTTGTCATCGTAGTTCAGCACCTGGACGGCTATGTGGTTACCACCAGGATGGAGAAAAGAGGCGGGGATGGTATAATGACGTTTGGTACTGATACCTTCGGCCGTGCCGATGAGATGACCATTGACATAGGTGAAATCCTGATCGCGGATGCGGCCCAGATCGACGTTCAGGTCTTTCCCGGACCAACCCGCCGGCAGATCGAACTCATGCTGGAACCAGATAGCGCCGTCTACCCCCTGGAGCCCGGCAGTCTCCCAACCATTGAGCGTAGGAAGGGGCATATCGGACCAATGGTCGTCGGCAGGAGCGATAGCCCAGGCCGTATCCTTGCGAACCTTTTTGAACCAGGCTGTCTTCAGCGAATCATAGACCTTATCGTCGGGATATTTTCTACCCATAAAATGCAGCTGGGCGAGCGCTTCCGCGTCGGCTTGTTTGCCGGCGAACAACAGTTGCCGGATCGTATCGAGGTATTGCCCGGCGTCTGCGAGCTGATAACTCCGGGGCCCACCGGTCCACCAGGTAGACACGTTGAGTTGCAGGTGTTCCTCCCCTACCCCGCCGAAGATCATGGCGCCGAGATTTCCGTTACCGATGGGCAGGGCTTCGGTCCAGGTCTGCGCAGGCTGACGATACCAGAGACGGAGATCCGTGGGAGCGGGTTGTGCCGCGGCAGCCTGGGCAAGGCCAATGACGAAGGTGGCGTATAAAAAAAATTTGTTCATGCGACATTATTCAAAAAGCCAGTCAAGATTTTTCTTACCGGGTTCATCGAGACCTGCGTCATAGGTCCCGGTGATAGCACGAGGTTTTACGAAACCCAGGACAACACAGAGTCCTTTGCCGAGTTCCAGGGTATGTTCGCCGGGTTTGAACGACCAGGCGTGGACATTGACGGCGGGCATGCCGGCGAGCAGCAGCGCATGAGCGATACGAGGCTCGGCCTGACCGTAGTCGTTGGCGCTGGCGTCGGTTTCCAGCTGCGGCGGCGGAAGGAAAGCCGATGCCTTTTTATCGAAAAAACCGATGAGCAAATCTACGGGTTCCGTGCATGAAAAGTGTATCGTCGTGCCGGCACTGCGTTGAGTGACGGCGGAGTATGCCAGGGCATGCAGCCCTTTTAAAGGGACGGCAACGGCCCGGATCGTCAGGCTGGTGTCGGCAAAGGGGCGGGCACCGCTGTCGAGGACATAGTAAGCAGGGGCATTCACTTGCGCGGCATTCCCTTGCACGGTATTCACCTGGACGATAGCCGGTTCAAACACGGGTGGCGGGGTGGCCTGGTATCCCGGCGAACGCAGCGAGTCGAGATGAGTACGGAAATGTCTCAGCTCTTCTTCGTAGAGCGGCAGGAGTTCCTTCCAGGTGATAAATTTTCCATTGGCGCCGCGTATCGGGATCTTTCGTTGCGCGGTCTGCATGCTGTTCGCATAGCGATAGGCGGGCGTAGCCAGTCTCGTAAGCTCGCGGAAGGCGTCGACGCTCGCATTCAGACTGCCGAGAGCATTCGTAAGGTCGGTTATCCGGCCGGAATAATTGTATTGCAAAACGAATAGCGCCGATTGGGCCTTGCTATCATAACATTCGGCCAGCTCCTGATAGCAATGCATATCATTGCGCAACCGGTTGAACTCTTCATGATCTTTTGTGATATGCGGGGCTGCTTTCTCTATGGCGTCCACCGCCTGGCGCCCTTCCTCTCTTGTAGAATTGATGACATCGATGGGGGTTTCGCCTTCATGCGGCAGATGTTTCGCTTCTTTTTCGGCATAGTCGCGCAGGCTCTCACCCGGGGGGCCTTCGGACTCATACAGGAGTGTAAAGAGGCCATAGCGTTCGGGGTCGATGAGTTGGGTCATAAACATACCCAGGGTAAGCGTTTGGCGGTTGCCATCGGTGATTCCGAAGCGGCGCAATAATTTGGGCGGGATCTCGCCTGCAGCTTCATAGGCATCGAGGAGAAGATGTCCGGTGATGGTATCGCAACCGTAATGACGGGCGAACTGTGTCGACCAGTACGCGATCTCTTCGCTGCGGGTGCGGTTGCTGTTCCAGGCGTAGCGCGCCCAGGCTTTGTACCAGATCCAGTCGCGATCCATTTCGAGGAGCCTCGCCCCCGATGGGTCTTCGGGCCAGGGGGCGATTCCGGCGGCGCCGGGCGTCACGCTGTCCGCGCTATAGGGCCAGTCCCAGTAAGAAGCTTGCGGATAGAGATGGATGCTGTTGGCATGATAAACCGTATGCATTGCCTGGACGCAGCGTTGGATGAAATCGGGCGAACCATAGCGGAAGGGCTCGAGGTTCGCGTTGATGTGTATATTCTCGATAAGGCCGGTGCTAAGGCTTGCAAGCTTGCGATGTAATTCAGCCCAGGAGCCATGCGGCGTGTACGTCGTCAAAGCCTCGCCCGTATATTTAGCTTCTACATAGAGATTTTTATACAGGGGCCGGGCCGCTTCCAGATCGGCGGGGCCATCGGTGTCGTGGGCGCGGAGGACCAGCGGCGGTTCGTCGGTGCGGCCCAGTGCGCGTAGCCCGTCCCTGACACCGGGGATAATGGTTTTTGTGAGCCAGAGAATATCGTCCTGCCCTACCCCTTCCATGGCTTCACCCAGCGTGAACATCAGCCCGACGTTGGGATATTTCTGTACGAAGGCAGCAATGGATTTGCGGGTATAGTCGGCGATCATGGGAATGATATGCCGGTTGCGGTCCTGTGTCTTCAGGTGATTTTTTTCGGCAAAAGGTTTCGAGACGATGATATTGTAAAAGAGCTGGATCACCCAGATGCCTCTTTTATCGGCTTCGCGGGTCAGCCAGTGAAACATCGCTTCATTTTTCCTGAACGTGGTGTCGTCGACCTCGACGGCATAGGGGTAGTCGGGAAGCCTGACCAGGGAAGCAAAAGGATGGCCGTTCCACAGATAGAGGGTGTTGAGCCGGTTGTCCACCATCGAGTCCAGGTATTTTGTCCAGAGGGCCTTATCGTAAAACCAGGGGAAATTCTCCGGCGTATACGGGTATTCATAAGGGCCCCGACCGGGCAGCAGGGTCGGTTTCTGCAGGCCGATGCAGGCGCCGCGCAGGACCATATCAGGGTGATCGGCAAGGTGAAGATGACGCGGGTGGCCCTGCGTTTTGATGACGTCGGCCAGCGTCAGACAACCATATAGCGCGCCCGACGCGTCGGAGGCCGTGATATGGATGTTATTGCCGTTGACGTCGACAGTATAGGCCTCTTTTTGCGGGTTGGAGTGATCAAAGCTGATAAGAAGGCGGAGGCCCCTTCCGGCGGCCTCCGCCAAACGTTGTTTACCAAATTCCACTCGTGGCTGAGCGGAGCAGAAAAGACAGGACAACGACAGTATGGTACAGACTATTACTCTCATTAATAGCCGGGGTTTTGTCCGAATTGCGCGCCGTTGGTCAGCCCCTGGATCTCTACGAGGGGAACCGGCCGCAGGTAATAATTGGGATTGAAGTTCGTAATATCCGGATTATAGGCGGCAATACGGCTTTGTAATTTTTGGGTGCGTTTGAGATCGAACCAGCGCATGTATTCGCCGCACAGTTCGCGGGCCCGTTCGTCGAGGATAAAGTCCAGGGTCACCTGCGACTGGGTGACCTGCATGGCGGCGGTATGATCCACGGGCGTCTTGATCGCGGCACGGGTACGAAGGACGTTGATCAGCGAGGCTGCTTCGGCGGTATTATTGAGTCCAAGGTCGGCTTCCGCAGCTACGAGGTATTCTTCCGACAACCGGAAGATGATCACGTCGAGATAGCCGGGATAGGAGGTGGTGCCGGATTTGGTCAGCGGGTCCAGGTATTTTGTCAGCACCACATAGTGGTCGCCGCCGGTGTTGCTGATCGTGCCGTTTGCATTATAGGTCGAGTCGACACCGAAGATAGCGTAAGGACGGAACGACTTGTTGGAAATAACGTGTTTGCTGATCCACATGGCGGTGTCGCCGATCTTCATCGCATGCCCCACCAGGCTGGGGTCTTTACCCCAGGTCTTGACATCGGCCGACGTCCAGGTATAGGCCTTATTACAAAGCCAAATCTCCTGGAAAGAAGCGGAATAACGTGAGTCGATGGAGTCCTGGTAAAAGTTCAGCAGCGCGCGGGTAGGCATAAAGCGACGGTTCTTTTGGTCATTGCCATATTGAATGCTGAGCGAAAGGCCCGGGATGGAAGGTGGGTTGAAGCCGCTATAGTTAGTCAGGAACCAAAGATTGGTGCGATCGCCGTTGCCATTGATATTGATGGCAGTATTTGTTTCGGAGTAGGTTGCCCAGAAGATGGCTTCCTTGTTCATTTTTTGGTTGCTGTTACCCAGGCGATTGCTTGGGTTCCACATATCGGCATAGTTGGGATACAGACTGACGTTATAGGCGGATTGATTATTGATGATGTCCATGGCCAAGTCGTGCGCCGCCTGGAAATCGCTCTGCGCATTGGCAAAGGAATAGTACGCGCGGGAAAGATAGGCGCGGGCGAGGAGCGCCTCGGCGGCAGGTTTGGTGGCCCGGCCGTATTCCCAAGCGCCGCCGGAGACGTGGGCGACGCCGGACGCCGCCGATTGCGCCGGCAGGTTGGCGACGGCAAATTGCAGATCGCTAATGATCACGTTATAGAAATCCTGCACGGAACTACGAGTAGCGGTGAGCTGCGCCGAGGTCGTCTCCACGGTGTCCAAAACCACACCGCCAAAAGATTCCACTACCCACCAATAATAAAAGCCACGCAAAAATTTAAGCTCGGCGAGCCGCATATTCTTCTCGATGGGGTCGGTAAAACCGGCGCCGTTGATGCGGCCTATGCCGGCATTACATTGATTGATGGCCTTGTATAAGGTCGTCCAGACGCCTTTGCAGGGGTTGGAGGCCGAGGTGAAATTCTGGTATTGGGTAAGATCGATGTCGTAAGAGACCTTATCATAATTGTACCAGAGGTCGGTGCCCGGTTCCGACAGGAATAGGCCATTTTCGTCGTTGCCGTAAAGAAACGGAATAGACGTATAGGCGCCATTTACGGCAGTGACGAATCCACCCGGAGTTGTCCAAACGGTTTCCGGCGCGGGATTGGTGGGATCGACCTCGTTGAGATTTTTATTACAGGACAGCAGGCCTGTAAATCCCAGGAAGAAGGTAAATATGATGAGCTGTTTTTTTTGCGTTGGCATATAATTTTTTTGCTCGTTAGATTTTGCTATTAGAAACCAATAGTGAGGCCGCCGACGATCTGCCGGGATAACGGTGAATCTCCGGCGCCGCCTCTTTCCGGGTCATAGTCTTTGATCAGATGGCTCTTTGCTTGTACGAATATATTATTCACGGTGACAAAGGCACGAAAATTGGTCATAAACGCTTTCTTCAGCAAGCTGGGCGGGAACGAATAGCCAAGGGTCGCCGTTTTCAATTTCCAATAAGAGCCATCCACGTATTGCAGTGTCGTATAACCCGGGATGCTGGAAATACTTTCGTTTGCCTTGGGCGCCGGGTAGTCGTTGGAGGGATGGGTAGGCGTCCAGTAGTTGAAATAGCCGGGGGCATTGGTGGTACCTGCGGGATTATAGCTGCCGGCCTGAGCGTCCTGGATCATCTGGCCCCAACGGATAATGGCATAAACCGTGAGGTCGAATTGTTTGTAGATAAACGTATTCTGGAAACCCAAAGTCCATTTAGGCACCTGGGAACCGATATAGGTGCGATCGCTGTCGGGAGATATCTTACCATCGCCGTTGAGATCCTTTAATTTGATCATTCCGGGTGTGAAGGGCGTTGTACCGAAGACGAGGCCGGCAGCCTTCGCAGAATCACCGTTCTGCCAGATACCCTGTTTGATATAGTTATAAAACGAGTGGATGGGGTGGCCGAGCAGGAGCGAAGCCATTTCGGGATTGGAGCCGTCGATAATGTTGGTACCGCTGATGAGTTTGGTGATCCGTTCCCCGTTAGCCCCGAAACTGATCGTGGTCAGCCATTTGAAATTATGGCCATCGATATTCCGGGTGTTAAGCCCTACTTCCACGCCCCGGTTCTGAGAGGAGCCGACATTCTGGTAGGTGCTTACTACACCAAGGCTCGGGGGCAGGGAGCGGAGTAACAGGATATGGTCTGTATTAGTATTGTATAGGTCCACCGACATATCGATCCGGTTTTTGTAGAGGCCAAGGTCAATACCCAGATTGGCTGTCTTGGACAATTCCCAGCCGAGGTCTTTGTTGCCGATGACGGTATTGAAGATATAAGCCGGGGCGGTAGTGTTCTCGAAGCCCATGGGAGTAACGGTCAGATAGCTTTGCGTTCCATAAGCCGAAATACCCGAATTCCCCGTTAGACCATAGCTGAACCGCAATTTCAGGTTGGTGACCACGTCCACGTCCTCCATGAATTTTTCATCGCTAATGCGCCAGGCAGCAGCAGCAGAAGGGAAATTATAATTCTTGTGTCCTACGCTCAACATGGATGCACCGTCATAACGATCGGTGACATCGACGATATATTTTCCTTTGTAGCTGTAATGCAATCTGCCGGCATAGGACATATTATTGGTTTGGATATAGCCGGATGAAATAAAACGGTTATTGGGCGCGCCGGCCAGGTTATAGAAGAGCTGGCTGCTATAGATCAGGCCGGTACCGCTTGCGGAATAGGACTCCTTTTGGCTTTGGGTATAGGTCGTCAAACCCGTGAGCATGAAACTGTGGTCGCCGAAATCCCGGGTATAGGTCACGATATTATCCCATTCGTAATTACGGGTGGTATTGGTCGTAGCGGCGGCGTAGGAATACTTGTTATTGATCTCTTCCAGCGAAGAGGAGTCGAAGTACTGACCGCTGCGGCTGTTGAAGAAATTGGCGCCGAAACGGGTGACATAGCTCAGCCCTTTCAGCGGGTTGATATCGAGATGCGCGTTGATCGTCGTAGCGGTACCGGTGCTGTTATTGGTAGCGATGAGCGGGCCGCGGTTATCGGAGAGCGGGCTCATCGTCACCGGGGCGCCGGCGATGGGATATACATTGATATTTCCCAGGGAATCGTAAGGCTTACCCAGGGGGATGGCAGTTTCCGCCAATGAATACGGATCGGCGGAACGGGTGTTGCTATTGGAATAAACGAGTGCGGCCTGCACTCCTGTCTTGATCCAGGAGCCCAATGTCTGATCCAGGTTCAGCAGGATATTGTATTGTTTCAGGTTATTGAATTTGATCATGCCGTTGTCGCCATAGAAGCCTGCGGAGAGATAGGCCTTGCTTTTGTCGCTGCCGCCGGCGACGGAAACGGAATGCGATTCGCGGAGGCCGGCTTGTTCGACGAGGTTGACCCAGTTGACCCATTGGTTGGCCTGGATAGCGGCCAATTCCGGACCGTTGAATATTTTGGAGTCATCCGCCGGGCTGTTCCAGACCCCGGTAGCCTGGTAGGCGGCGCGGCGGAGATCGACATAGCTCTGACCGCTGCGGGGATGTGGATATTGGACGAAACCGTTGGTTCCCATATAGCCGTTATAGCTTATACGGGCTTTTCCGGAGGTGCCATGTTTGGTGGTGACGATGACAACGCCGTTGGCCCCCTGGGAACCGTAGATCGCCGTGGAAGAAGCGTCTTTTAAGAATTCGATCGATTCGATATCGTTCGGGTTCAGCTGACTGATGCTTCCGCCCTGGATTCCGTCGATGATATAAAGTGGCAGCGAGGAAGAGCTTACGGAACGGGTCCCGCGGATATGAATACTATCCGCGGCGTTCTCTTTGCCCGAGGTCGACGTGATGTCGGCGCCGGGGACCATGCCTTCGATGGCCTGTATCGGGTCGTTCGTGGGCGAGCGTACGATATCCGCCGCTTTGACGACGGAGATGGCGCCGGTGAGGTCGCGTTTCTTTACTGTTTGTCCATAGCCGATGACTACTACCTCATCCATGCTTTTGTCGCTTTTTTTCATGCTGATGCGGATGGAGTTCGGATTGGCGCCGGGGCGAAGTTCGGTGGATTCGTAGCCGATATAGGAAAACTGAAGGACCAGACGGGTGACCGCGAGGTTTGCCGGGGGGCGAAGGTGAAAGACGCCGGCGCTATCGGTGACGGTGGTGCTCGCCGGATAGCCTTTAACGGCGACGGTGACGCCGGGGATGGACTGCCCCGTACCTTCGTCGACCACCGTGCCGGTGATCGTCCCTTGCTGAGCCATCGCCATGGAGCAGGCCAGCAGGGGAAGGAGCAGTGTCCATAAGAGTCGTTTTGTTGTTGTCGGGTTCATATAGCAATTGTTATAGTTTTAAAAATCTGGCCGGATCCCGCCCCGGGCGCTGGATTCGTAGGCCGCTTCTACACAGGCCATGGTATGGATGGCGTCTTCCACGGAGTTATCGGGTCGTTCGATGGCGCCTTCCGCCGCCAGCATGAGTTGCGCCATCGAGCCGATGAAGGCGTGGGGAAACCAGCTGCCGGCGATCCCGAGGGTCTTCCAAACCCGGGGTTGATCTTTTTCCACGATGCAATATTCGAAGCTGTCCGGAACGCCCTGTGGATAGTTCATCAGCACGCCCAGCCGGATCCTGATCGCGCCGCGGGTACCTTCGAGCTTGATATAAGCATGTTGTTGTTGCAGACCGAAGTCATGGCTATGGTTGGTGAGGATATTGGCGCGGATCATGGGACCATAGTCCATGATGATGCTGGTGCGGACCGAAGCCAGCTCCGGCATGCCGGGGTGTTGGACGGTCTTGGCGTAGATGCTTTCGGGGTTACCGAAAAAGGTCCGGACCAGGTCGATATAGTGGATACTGTGGTAGAGGATCTCGACCCGCGGCAGAGAGTAGAGGAATTTCCATAGATGCCAGGGCGTATACACATTGACGTTGATCTCGATGTCTACAAGGTCGCCGATCAATCCCTGGCGAATGATTTGGCGGGCTGCGTTCACGAAGGGAGCGTAGCGGAGCTGGAAGTTGACGCCGGCGGTCATGCGGTGGCTACGGGTATGTTCCAGGATCTCCCGGGCCATGGCCAGGTCATCGCCCATAGGTTTTTGCAGCAGCACGTGGGCGCCTTCCGGCAGCTGACGCAAGACCGGCAGGACCTGCGAGCCGGGTACGGCCACGTCGTAGATCACGGAGCGTGGGCTGCGGTCGAGCATGTCCCCGGGAGTCAGATAGACCAGGGGGATGTCGAATCGTTGAGCGGTACGGAGTGCTTTTTCCCTGTCGATATCATAGATACCTGCCACCCAGAAACCGGCCAGCTTATAGGCGGGCAGGTGGGCGTCGTTGACGATGCCGCCGGCGCCGATCAGGATGATCGGTTTGGGATGCCGCGGGAGGGGCGTGTTGGTTTCGATGATCATGCTTTTTTATTTTGCGCATCCCGCGACGCCCATCATGACCCCGGCGATCACCAGGATGAGGATGCCGGCGGTATTCCACCGGGTGGTCGCGCGTGACACTCCCTTCCACTCTTTAAAATAATATCCCCACAAATTGCTGGCCACCACCATGAAGGACATGTGGACGGACCAGTTGGCAAAGCTGTAGGGACCCATATAGAAAGCGGCCATGCCGTAAAACACGAACTGCAGGTACCAGAGACCGCCTATGAGGGCGCTAAAGGCATAGTTGCTCTTGAGCGACCCGGCATCCCCCGCCCGGCGGTAATCTGAAAAAGTACGGTTGCGCCGGTTCATGGCCACACAGTAAAGCAGGTTGACGGTGATGCCGCCGAGCAATTCCACGAAGAACACCGGGGTGGCCGCCCATACCGGGCTCGCGCCGGCGACGATAGCCTGCTGACGGATGGGCTCCCCGGTACCAATGCCGAAGGCGAAACAGGCCCCGAGTACGCCTGCAGCGAAGGCGATGAAGACCCCTTTTTTAAACTGAAAGCCTCCGGGCTCCTTTTGCCGTTCTTTATCCCGTTCTCTCCCGGCCTTGCCGCATACGACGATGCCCACCAGCGAGAGCGCGACGCTCGCCAGCGTTATCTTACCTGCGGGGCTGGCGAGGACGTCCGTGATGCGGCCGGCAGCGATGATGGGCACCAGGGTGCCAAGGGAAGACAGGAAGCCGGTGGCTATGGTGAATCCAAGTGCGAGGCCGATATACCGGACGGCCATTCCCCAGGCCAGGCCGCCGAGACCCCAGAGGAATCCAAAAGCGTAAGTCACGGCGAGCGTAGAAAAAGGGATCTGGTGAAGAACGGCAAAGAGATGAGGGGTGGCGAGCAAGGCCAGTAATAGTGGCAGGAGCAGCCAGGCGACGACGCCCTGGACGGCCCAGAGGCTTTCCCAGGCCCATCCTTTGATGCCTTTTAACGGCACATAGCTGCTACCGGCGGAAATGCCGCCTAAGATGAGCATGCTTAACCCGATGATTATATTCATATGGCGTAAAACTGTGTTGCGTTTCGATACAGTATCTTCTCCTGATCTTCCGGAGTCAGGTATTTCGCGATAACAGTACGGTAAGCCTTCCAGGTCTTTTCATAGGTTCCGGCAAGAAGCGAAACGGGCCAGTCACCGCCGCAGCAGCAACGATCCACGCCGAAATGATGCAAGGCGAATTCGATACAGGGTTCCAGGTCGCCTGCTGTCCATCGGAGTCCTTTGCCCGCTGCGGTACCCAGACCCGAGATCTTACCATAGAAATGGTCGTATCGGGCCGCTTCCTTCATCAACTCTTCCCAGCGTTTATCCTGTCTCGGGATCGGCGGCTGATTGAGATGATCGAAGATCATCCTCAGCTTTGGCCATCTCGCCGCCACTTTGAGCGCCGTTTCGATGTGGGCAGGCAGTATGCCCACGAGATCATAGGGTATGTCGTGTTCAGCCAGGAGACCGAGACTTTCCAGCACGGTATCCCGCAGCAACCAGTTCGGATCGGCCTCGTCATGGATCAGATGACGGACACCTTTGAGAAGCGTGCCGGGCCGGTAGTCCGTCCCGATGATACGAGCGGTGGCATCAGGATCCTGCAAAGGCAGCCAGCCGACGACGCCCGTGATCCAGCGGTGTTTTTGCGCCGTTTTGATCATCCAGGCCGTCTCGTCCAGGCTATTGGCTGCCTGGACGAGAATCCCGGCGGTGACGCCGGCGGTCTTGCGTTGCGCTTCCAGTTCCTCCAGTTCATAGGTTCGATTAAGGATAGACGTATTCCCCTTCAGCCAGGGATAGCCCACCTGTTCCAGGTTCCATACATGAATATGCGTATCGATGACATTTTGCATGACATGAAATTAAGACACGATATCCAATCCGAACTGTGCATCGATCAATTGATTATGTTCACCCAATAACGGTGCTCCGCGGTCCGACACGGCGATGGCGCCATCCACCCGGATGGGGCAACGGGTCGTCCGGATCGATAAGCCGTTACTGGTTTTTACTTTTAGCTCCATGTTCAACACTTTATAGCCGATTTGTTGCATGAGGTCCTGGTAATCCATCACTTTCGCGCACCATATATCGGCAGGCACGAGGATCGACAGCCATTGATCGGCGGTTTGGGTTAGCAGGTGTCCGGCCAGGAGCCCCTTGATCTCATCGCGACGGTCGAACCACTCGGCGCTGTCGGTGTACTTTTCGAGCGGAGGGCATTGTAGCAGTCGCGCTAACTTAGGGATATCTCCCATGGCGAGCGACAGGTAACCTTCCCGGGTCTTGTAAATGCCATAAGGAGCCGGAATATAGGCGTTGCCATTGCTGACCTGGCTCCGCTCGGGCAGCTGCCGGCCGTCATTGAAATGACAGGTCAGCACTTCGAACTGAAAATCGAGTACGGCTTCCATCATGCTTACCTGGACCAGCGCGCTGCGCCCCGAGATACCCCTGCGATACAGTGCAGCGAGGATACCCTGGGTGAGATACGTACCGGCCAGGATATCGACTACCGACACGCCCATGGGAGTAGGCCGTTCGTTGCGATTGTTGCTTAGCCAGGTTAGACCGGAGAGGGCTTGTACCAGCAGGTCCTGTCCCGGGAGATCTTTCCAGGGGCCTTCGTTGCCATAACCACTCACCTCTCCGTAAACAATGTCCGGTTTAATCTCCTTTACTTTCTCATAATCCAGGCCTATACGTTCCATGACACCGGGGCGAAAGTTATGCAGCACCACATCGGCATGACGGATCAGTTTCTTTACTTTCTCCAGGTCTTCGGCGTTCTTGAGATCGGCCGCATAACTTTGCTTGTTGCGGTTGATTGCATGGAAGATCGTCGATTCGCCTTCGATACGGGTATCGGATACGTATAGTTGCCGGCAGATATCTCCTGTCCCCGGTCGCTCGATCTTAATGACCTGTGCGCCCATATCCGCCAACCGCAGACCTGCGGAGGGCCCCGAGAGGAACTGACTACAATCGA
>Ga0210396_10003330_pt1 | contig 16059 bp, 12 predicted proteins | sample IncBWH17OmetaG_FD_155466 | JGI IMG/M metagenome (GOLD analysis project Ga0210396, IMG submission 155466) | Forest soil microbial communities from Barre Woods Harvard Forest LTER site, Petersham, Massachusetts, United States - Inc-BW-H-17-O ... | reverse complement strand
ATCTTCATCTCCCTGGCCGTGCTGCTGGGTGCGGCCAAGCTCGCCGGCGAGCTGATGCAAAAACTGGACCAGCCGTCGGTGTTGGGCGAAATCATGGCCGGAATTCTGCTGGGACCCACGCTCCTGGGCCATTTCAAACCGGATTTGTACGCATTTCTTTTTCCCGTTACCGGTAATCTTCCCATAGCGCTGGAAACCGTAACAACCCTGGGCGTCGTATTTTTCCTGCTCATCGCTGGACTTGAAATTGACTTGCGCAGCATCTTCCGCCAGGGCAAGAGCGCGGTGCTGGTGAGCTTTTTCGGCGTGGTCATTCCTTTCGCATTCGGCTTTGGCGCCGCCGGATTATTCCCGCGCTTTCTCGGCGCGGCGCCCGGCGCGGACCGCCTGATTTTCGCACTGTTCGTCGGCACGGCGCTTTCCATCTCCGCGTTGCCTGTAATTGCCAAAATCCTGATGGACCTGAATCTCTTGCGCAGCGAGATGGGCACAGTCGTCATGTCCTCGGCGATGTTCGACGACCTCGTCGGCTGGATCCTCTTCTCCATGATCCTGGGCATGATGAGCGGCGGCGGCACCTCCATGGCAGGAGTGAAACGCACCATCGTGCTGGTGCTGGCTTTCGTCGTCCTGGCCCTCACCGTCGTCCGCTGGCTGATTGACAAGCTCTTGCCCCGCATTCAAGCGCACACTAGCTGGCCCGGCGGCGTTCTCGGTTTCATTTTCACGCTGACTCTCGCCGCGGCTGCATTCGCCGAATACGCGGGAATTCACGCCGTCTTCGGCGCATTCATCATCGGCATCGCGGTCGGCGAATCCACGCACTTACGCAAACGCACGTCCGAGCTGATCCACGGCATCGTCACCAACGTCTTCGCTCCATTTTTCTTCGCCAGCATCGGCCTGCGCACCAATTTCGTCACAAATTTCAATCTGCCCATCACCGCCACCGTTATCGGCGTAGCCTGCATCGGCAAACTCCTGGGCGCAGGTATGGGCGCGCGCTTGGGCGGCATGGACCGCCGCACCTCCTGGGGCGTGGGCCTCGCCATGAACGCACGCGGCGCCATGGAAATGATTCTGGGGCTCCTGGCGCTGCAGCTTGGCCTGATTCGCGAAACCATGTTCGTGGCTCTGGTGATCATGGCTCTTTTTACATCGCTCGTTTCCGCGCCTGCCATCAAGTTCCTGATCGGCCGTCGCCGCACAATCACGCTGAAGGACACCGTCAACGCAAAACTTTTCTTCCCGGCCCTGAAATCGCAATCCAAGCAACAGGTTTTACAGGAACTGTGCATCGCCGCGGCCGACGCCGTCAGCAACGCTCCTGAACGATTCCTGCGCCTCGTCCGGGAACGTGATCGCGTCGCTCCCAGCGGCTGGGAAAACGGCCTGGCGGTTCCACACGCGCGCGTCAACGGGTTGCTCGAGCCTCTGGTTCTGGTGGGCAGGGTCGCGCACGGAATAGACTTCGACGCCCGCGATGGCAAACTCACCAAGCTGATCATTCTAATTCTTACCGGTGACAATCAGTCCCAGAACGACCTGTTGCTCGACGCCGCCGAATTGTTCAGCCGCAAAGAAGCCATCGAGCAAGCCCTGAACGCAGAAACATTCGTCGAACTAATGGCCGCCCTCAACGCCCCGGTACATTGATTTAAACCCAGCCATGCAGTCCTAACGCCGTGCGAATCAATAAGAAACACCTCAGCGCGCGCCTCGATCACGTCTGGCCCGCACGCAATCCTTCTTCGAGCATCCCGCATCTAAATGAATGTAGGGGGCCAAAGAGAGGAAAGGCCATGAAGCAGCTCGCTAGAAATAGTTTCGCCACACTGTTTTTCGTATTTGTTTTCGCAATGTGCACAGCCCTGTCGGCCAGCAGCAGTTCCGCCGCCGCGCCAGTGCCGGACAAGAATCAATCATCCGGCGCGGCGGGTAATTCCGAAGCTGTACTGGCAGACCAAGTGCGCCACCAACTGGTGATGCTCCCGTGGTACTCGGTGTTCGATAATCTGCAGTACACCGTGCAGGGAAACGAGGTCGTCCTTTCGGGCGAAGTAGTAAGACCGGTCCTGAGGGATGACGCAGCATCAGCCGTAAAGCGCATCAAGGGCGTCGAGGACGTGGACGACCAAATCGAAGTGCTTCCGCTATCGCCCTTCGATAACCAAATCCGCTTCGCAGAACTGCGTGAAATCTATTCGTTTCCTGCGCTACAACGCTATGGCTTGGGCGCGATCCCCAGCATTCACATTATCGTGAAGAATGGCAACGTGACCCTGGAAGGCGTGGTGGACAATCAAACCGATAAGGATTTGGCCGGCCTTCGCGCGAATGGCGTGCCCAATGTTTTCTCGGTGACCAATAATCTCCGCGTCCTGAAAAACGGCTGATCCGCGATAAGTAGTCGGATTTATTTTGACGGCGCTCGGGCCGTCGGCAACCCAGCCCAGCCGACGGTCCCGCGCGGCGCCAATTTTCCCCCGCTGCTCACACCGGGATGCCATCTTATATTCGGTCCAATCGGAAGGGCGGGGCTTTAGCCCCTGAAGCCTCGCTCTGCCATTGCGCCCCAATATTTATCACGCGGCTTCTGCGCTTGCCGCAGGAAATTCCAACCTCAAGGATTCGGCGCGTGTTCTCCCGCGTGATACGCAGTCCACGGCCCGGCGTTCATATCTTCGAGCACCGACGTTTGCCACTTGAAATCGGGATGCTGATCGAGAAACGGCTGTGACTTGAAGTCCGTGCCGCAAGGATGCCCGATCCGCGCGACGAAGCTCATCGTCTCCGCCATGTGCGTGTCCATCACCTTGCCTTCCACCGCGCCAAACGGATTAAACGGCTTCACGGCAAAACCTGGATCGCCCGGAGTCGCCACATCGCCGTGGCCGCACAGCGTGCGCCGGTTCGCGCCAGTTTGCTTGGTATAACTGTCGTAATGGTCGGCCAGAAATGCTTCGGCCAGATTTGTATCGATTTTCCCCATGTTCGCGGCCATTAATTCGTCCCAGCGCACGTGCCGCGCGTTCGCCGAAGCCGCCAGATTCGTCACATCAAAAGTAGTCTCGTCTTTCAACACGTCCGGATCGCTCGCAAAATTCGAGCCCACAAAATATCCATCCTTGGTGCGCCACACTCTGTTGTGCCTCAGGCCCAGCTCGAAGCGCGCGATCTCGTTGGTCTTGCGGTCCGCCAGCAGCCAGTCGTTCGCATAGCCGCCGTTGTTCCTCTCCAGCATGATTTTCACGTACTCATCAATCGAACCCGCGTACTGCATGGCTTTGCGCGCGCGCACGAATTCCGCTTTGCCGTTGGGATCCCAGCCGTGGAAGTCTGTGATGGTGGTTTCGGTCACCATCAGTCCATTCGAATTGACCCCGAAATCGTCGTCGCTGACGATCACGCCAGGGTAGCCGTCCATCAGCATTGCGTAACCCGTCTGCGGCACGATGTCGAAAATAATTTTCCAGCGCGCCCCTTCCAGATAACTCGTCCAATTGTTGTGCGCCATCACGATCTGATGATCTTTCGTGTAGCTCCCGGTGGCGACAAACGCGCTGCAGTGCCCTTCGTGTGTGGCCGCCGCAAGGGATCCTTTGTGAGAACCACTGGTCTGCCCGCTCGTCTGCTTATCGAGCCACGGCACATAGTAATCTGCCAGTTCCATGAACGCATTCAGCGCCACGATGTCGTAAAGGTCCAGGTTCACCCGCCGCGCTCGCAGCCCTTCCACAATTCCCTGCAGCTCCGCCTGATATTCCGGATCAATCTTTGGCCAAAGCATTTCGCGCGACGCCCGCCGGAAAAAATCCCAGTCGCGATTGCTATTGTGCGTCATCTCCAGGCTAGCCGCCGCAAACCCATCGGCAATCTCCGTAGCCAGCAAAAATCCATGCTGATACCCAATGTCGTGCGGCGCCCCCTCCAGATGCACGTAAATCAAACCTCCGCGCTCAAACCGGTAAGCCTTAGCCAGTATTGGATTATCCGATCCACGCTGCACCCCAGACGCAGTCGACGCCGAAGACGTAGCGAGCCCATCGAGAGCGGTTGACGCCGTGTACGCTGAAGTCGCTGAGAATCCCAAGCCCGCAGCGCGCGCCGCCAGCGCCGAATGCTCCGCATGAACCTCCCCAAGCGCCACGAATTGCGCCGTGAGCAAAGCGAATCCCGCCCCGATCATCACCACGACCAGCAAAGCAAATGGCAAACGATTCCTCGGTACATTCATCGAAGCGTTTCTCCTGGGCCAAGCCAAACTTCGACACAGCGCAACCGCAGCCATGGTAAGAGCCGCGCCTGCGCCTGTCAACGCGCGATGCCTCTCACAAACGCTTTTTGAGGAGATGCGCCAGGTCGCGTCGTCCGTGAAGAATGGAAGCGATTTGCAGAGGTTTTGTCGTGGGCCGATAAACGATCAAATAAGAGTAAACGGGAAAAAACTTCACATCCTTAATCCGTTAAATCCTTGCGGTGGTGTCCGGCTTCGGGGGTCCCTGAGAGAAAAACTATCGTGTCGCGGATGGCCGATTCAACGCGGTCCGCTGTCGTAGCACTGGTTTCTTCCTTGATGAACTGCCAGATTTCGAAGAGATTGACCGCGGCCTGCGGCGCCAGATTATAGCGCGCACTCATTTAAACTCGGTTTTTCAGTTTCGCCAAGTACGTGTCCAATTGATCTTCCAGGATGCCCTCGCCGCGGTCGAGTTGCTCGATTCCGCGCTGGATTTTCGCGTTGATCGTATCCCGGTTATCCAGAAACCATCGATCCTGGTCTTCCTGGGTCTTCAGCAAATGCAACAGTACTTCCTCTACGCTGCCACAGCCGGTCGCCTGCAGCTGTTTTCGGATTCTGGCTTCGAGGGCAGCATCGCGAATCTCGATGTTCACGGCTCATTCCTCCAGGACGGGAGCGGGTTCTCCCTTCATCGGAGCCGACGGTCCGCAAATGTCAAGATTACCTAGCGCGTGTCGGCAATCACACACACCGAAGCAAATCTCTAATCGACAGCTTCGGCGATTAGAAATGGTCGCAACCTACAGAAAACAAACGACGCCCCCAATTTTAATCAACACCATTTTTTCGTTTCCCCCCCGCGAAACTGTCGCCACAGAACACTTCTTGCCGCTCACCAATCACTACTCACGAACCACGCAGTCGCAAACCACCGCCCGCTCCCCAACATTAACCTCGTTGACACCGCGCCTTACCACCGTATAATCATGTGCTTAGCTTGGCGATACCCCAGCAATCGCAGGCCGTTCCAGCGTGATCGCGTTTCGGCGTTTCGCATCGTGGTTAGCCCCGGAGGAATGTACCCAGTGATCTGGTTTCATAATGCGGCGACGCAGGCGGTGTGCTCCGCGCTTACTTGGACTTCGGTCGCGAGCAATCCTCTCTCCGACTACTGGCGCCGCAACACCGATGCGCAACTGAATCCCTTTCGCGGTCTCTACCAGCTCAATACTTTCGATCTCGCGATCATGCTGCCGTATTTCTTCGTCATGGCCATCCTCGCGATGTACGGCATTCATCGCTATGCCCTCGTTTACAACTATTACAAAAATCGCAAACGTGTTGCCGGTCCGCCTCCGGAAATCACGCAATGGCCGCGCGTCACCGTGCAGCTTCCCATTTACAACGAGCGCTACGTCATCGAGCGCCTCGTGGAAGCGATTGCCGCGTTCGATTATCCACGCGAGCTGCTGGATATTCAGGTGCTCGATGATTCCACCGACGAAACCCAGGAAGTCGCGCGCAACTGCGTCGAGCGCTACCAGGGACTGGGCCTGCCGATCAACTACATTCATCGCAACAACCGCGAAGGATTCAAAGCCGGCGCGCTGCAGGAAGGTTTAACCACCGCGCTCGGGGAATTTGTCGCCGTCTTCGACGCGGATTTCATTCCACCGGTGGATTTTCTGCGGCGCACCGTGCCCTATTTCGCCGATCCCAAGCTCGCCATGGCGCAGACGCGCTGGAGCTACATTAACCGGAATTATTCGGCGCTCACCGAAGTGGAAGCCATCCTGCTCGACGGGCATTTCGTCATCGAGCATTCCGCGCGCTTCCGCACGGGTCTGTTTTTCAATTTCAATGGCACCGCGGGCATCTGGCGGCGCGCCGCAATTGAAGACGCCGGCGGCTGGCAGCACGACACGCTCACCGAAGACACCGATCTTTCCTATCGCGCGCAGTTGCGCGGCTGGCACTTTGTTTATTTGCCCGAGATTGAATGTCCCTCCGAGCTTCCGGTGGAAATGAATGCGTTCAAATCACAGCAAGCGCGTTGGGCCAAGGGCTTGATGCAGACGGCCAGAAAAATTCTTCCGCGCGTGATGCGCGCCAATGTTCCGGGCAGCGTGAAGGCCGAAGCTTTCTTCCACCTCACCGCGAATATCAGCTACCCTCTGATGGTTTTGATGTCCATGATATTGCTACCCGCGATGATCGTCCGTTTCTACCAGGGCTGGTTTCAGGTGCTGGTGATTGATCTGCCGCTGTTCTTGGCGTCCACGTGCTCGATTTCGTCCTTTTATCTAGCCGCCGAGCGCGCGCTATATCCAAAAACCTGGAAGCGCACATTCTTGTATTTGCCGTTCGTCATGGCCGTGGGCATTGGTCTTTCCGTGCGCAACGCCTTGGCAGTCATTGAAGCAATTGTCGGCGTGAAATCCGAATTCGTGCGCACGCCGAAATATCGCGTCGAAGCGGGCGCGCACGGCGATGGCGTCTGGGCCAAAAAGAAATATCACAAGAGCGCCGGCTGGATGCCCTTCGCCGAAGTTTTGCTGGGATTGTATTTCGCCGCCGCCGTGGTCTACGCGCTGCAAAATGAAAACTACGCCACCATCCCGTTCCTGCTGCTTTTCGTCTGGGGCTACCTCTACACCGGCCTCATGTCTCTAGCGCAAACCTATTTCGAACGCCTGCGCTTCGGCGTCGAATCCGGCGAAGTCCGCCCCGCTTCCACCGGCGCTCCGGGATTCTAGAAGAACGACCGTGATCGCTCCAGGTGACGTAATCTCCTACCTCGAAATGTGCCAAGAAGAATCTGCAAGTCTTCAGCGCGGTATGAATTTTCGCTTAAGAGCTAGCACCAGCGTCATCCTGATGAGCTTGCGACCTGGCGCACCGTACGCCGATACGATCAAAGACCACGGTAAGACTCTGATCTACGAAGGCCACGATTTAGCGCGCAAGAAAGGTGGCCCGAATCCGAAGAGAGTTAACCAGCCCCGAACATTACCGTCCGGAAAGCTGACACAAAATGGCCTCTTCTTCGAAGCCGCGGAGCGCGCGAAACGTGGAGAATCCCCGCCGGAATTAGTCAGAGTTTACGAAAAGATTCGCAACGGCGTTTGGGCTTACGCCGGACTTTTTGAACTTCTCGACGCATGGGAAGAAAACAGTGGCCGTCGAACGGTTTTCAAATTCAAGCTTGTTCCGAGCGCCAATTCGGTCTGCGCGGAGGTCGGTCAGGAACAAGAACTGCCTCACAATAGACTTATTCCAACGGCGGTGAAAGTAGAAGTCTGGAAGAGAGACAAAGGCAAGTGTGTAATGTGTGGGAGTCGCGACAATCTTCACTTCGACCATGACGTTCCTTACTCTCGCGGTGGCTCATCTCTGGTTGCAAAGAATATTCAACTTCTATGTGCTAGACACAACTTACAAAAGCACGACAAAATAGTCTGACCCTAACAGACTGCAAAAATAAAAACGGCGATCCCGTTTTGCGGGACCGCCGTCTCTTCCTGCTTTCTGTCTGCAACTTTCTAAATCAAAACCTTGCTTTGTCTCCGGACGCAGCCGCGTTTTGCAACGCCGCGCTGCTCACCGATTTGGGGCCGGTATTACACCTGCGCTTGCAGGATTTCTCCTGGAAGCTGGCCGATGCGTGATTTGTTGTTGGACTGAAAACGTTCCAGCGCGCTTTGCACCGCGAGAGGTTGTTTCTCTCCCGGGTCGCCTTCCGCGCGCATACGCTCCATCTTGATGCCGAGTGTGCGTTCCAGAGCCATCAGCTCGGAGCGCTGCTCGCGGCCAAAAAGCGTGGAAGCGACGCCGTGTCCGCCCGCGCGTCCCGTGCGCCCAACGCGGTGGATGAAGTTCTCGGCGATGTCCGGCAAGTCGTAGTTAATCACGTGCGCGATGTCTTGCACGTGAATCCCGCGCGACGCCAGGTCGGTTGCCACCAGGACGCGTATGCGTCCCTGCTGGAATCCCGTCAAGGCCGCGGTGCGCTGCGACTGCGTGCGCCCACCGTGAATCGTGGATGCGGCGAATCCGTCGCGGCTCAAGCTAATCGCCAGGCGCTCCGCTCCACGCTTGGTGCGCGTGAAGATGAGGCAACGGCCGGTTTCCTTCGCCAGCAAACGATGTAAGAGCGGCAATTTGCGATCGCTCGCAACTTCGAAAGCCTGCACGCGGACGTTCTCGGACGGCTTCAGCACGGAGCCGAATGCCAGTCGCACCGGATTCCGCATGTAGTCCTTCACGAGATGCACCACGGAAGCTTCCAGCGTCGCCGAAAAGCACAGCGTCTGCCGTTCTTTCGGCAGCACCGATGCGATTCTGCGGATCGCGGGAAGGAATCCCATATCCAGCATGCGATCGGCTTCGTCGAGAATCATCACGCGCAGATCGCGGAAATGCACGAGCCTGCGCGAGAGGAAATCCTCCAATCGTCCGGGAGTCGCAACCACCAGCCGCGCGCCTTTGCGCAGGTTGGTGAGTTGCAATCCTTCGGACAATCCGCCGACGACCAGCGCCGCGGGACCAAGCAGCTTGCCGCGCAACGCGTTGTACTGCTCGACGACCTGCATCGCAAGTTCGCGCGTAGGAACGAGCGCGAGCGCGGCGATTCCCGGTGTTTTTTCCTGTAGCATGCGCTCCATCACTGGAATCAAGAACGCGAGCGTCTTGCCGGTCCCGGTCTGCGCTGTTGCCAGCACATCTTTCCCGGCCAATGCTTGCGGAATTGCCGCAGTCTGCACTGGAGTGGGAATCGAGAACTTGGCGAATGCCAGCCGCTCTTTGGTATAGGCGGAGATCGCCATTTGTGAAAATGTTTCGGTAATACTATCCATCTGGATGTTGCCTTCTATCTGGCGGAAGCCGTCGCGGCGCGCACACACGTACTGCACACATCGGGTGCGGGCACTGCAAACTGGTCTTGCCAGTCTTTGTTTTAAATTACGCTGAAGACTTACGGAGAGAACTGAAGGGCGGGTAATCTCAGATCAACTGCTCACCAGAGGCCGCACAACACAACCGAGGTATTAAGCGCAAAACAACAGTAACACAGTTGCGGCTAAAGTGCACGGAAAAAGCGATAATTCGCGTTTTTCGCAGCGCAAGCGCCTATATAGTCAACAGCATAGCATGGCCCGAAAATGGCCTCGCGAAAGCAATTCCCACGCGGAATTCGCGCGTTCGATCCCGATAGAGTGAGCGCAACGCGAGCAAATCGCGGAGCGTTTCGCGCCTAGCGCGCACCCCGAACGGTGCAGGCGCGGCAGCTTCTTGTTCCTGCATTTGACGATGTAGAATGATGCGCGTTGGAAGAGCCGAAGCCAGAGCGTTCAGCTGCACGCGCAAACTATCTCCACCATCAGTCGGGAGGGAACCTTGAACGTCGTCATACGCGGAAGTTGGAAGACCAGTGCTCGCGCTTCAATGCAACTCGCATCGTTGCTTCTATTCACGGCAATCGGCGCGTTCTCGCCGGTAACAGCGCAGAATTCTTCCTTCCACAACGCGCCAGCCGCCGCCGAACAGACGAAAAACCCCTACGCAGGCAAGCGCGCAGCAGCGCAGGCAGGGGCGAATTTGTTCGCGCGACATTGCGCTTCGTGCCATGGCACGAAGGGCGAGGGCTCCGGCATCATTCCGGCGCTAGCCAAAGGGCCGGCGCAGAGCGCCCCCGACGGCGCGATTTTCTGGTTCATTACGCAGGGAAATCCCAACAACGGTATGCCGGCATGGGCGAGCCTGAGCGAACAACAGCGCTGGCAGCTCGTCACGTATCTGAAAGCGCTGGGTGGAACGCATCCGCCTTTGCCGACAGAAAAAGCCAACGCTGCGCTTGCCATCACCGCGACGGTCGTCGCGACACCTCCGAACGCTCCGTTTACAGATTATCGTTTCGAAAAACCCGGCACCGTTCGCAAAATCACAGTGCAGGATTTGCCGCAACCTTTCGCGACAAAGTCTGCCAACAACGGCCCAAAAGTGGTAGCGCGCCCAAGCGACGCATGGCCGCAAGCGCTTCCCGGCTTCAGCGTGCAGCAATATGCCAGCGGACTGAAGAATCCACGCCTGATCGTTACCGCGCCGAACGGCGATTTTTTCGTAGCGGAATCCGAGCCAGGAGATATAAAAGTTTTTCGCGGAATTACCGCAGACGGCAAGCCGCAACAAACAGAAACCTTCGCGACCGATCTGAAACGGCCGTACGGCATCGCGTTTTATCCTCCGGGCCCCGATCCGCAGTGGGTCTACATCGGCACGGTCGGCGCGGTTGTGCGCTTTCCCTATCAGAATGGCGATCTAAAAGCGCGCGGTCCACAGCAGCACATCGCAGATCTTCCCGAGGGCGGAGGACACTGGACGCGCTCCGTGCAATTCACAACGGACGGAAAGAAAATGCTGGTCGCGGTGGGATCGCGCTCAAACGTGGATGATCCAGACACCACTCCCGAAGAAAAAAATCGCGCCGACATTCTGGAATTCAATCCAGACGGCAGCGAAATGAGCATCTACGCCTACGGCATACGCAACGCAGGCGGAGGCATCGCGTTCAATCCCGACACTGGTGAGCTTTGGTGCTCCGTGAACGAGCGCGACGCCCTCGGCGACAATCTGGTGCCGGACTACATCACGCACGTGCAGAAGGGCGGATTTTACGGCTGGCCGTGGTGGTATATGGGCGGCCACCAGGATCCGCGGCATGAGGGAAAGCACCCTGAGCTGAAGGATAACGTGATCACGCCGGACGTATTGCTGCAACCGCACAATGCTTCGCTGCAGATTACCTTTTACGAAGGCAAGCAATTCCCAGCGGAATATAAGGGCGATATTTTTGCTTCCGAACACGGATCCTGGAACAAATCGTTGCGCGTCGGCTATGAAGTGATCCGCGTGCCGCTGCACCAGACCGGCCATGCCAGCGGAGAGTACCAGGACTTCGTTACCGGATTCGTGCTTCCCGATGGAAACGTCTGGGGCCGTCCTGTGGGAATCGCCGTGGCGCTGGACGGATCGCTGCTGATAACTGACGACGGCTCGAACACCATCTGGCGAGTGGTGTACGCTGGGAAATAATCTTCCGCGCGTGACGGCACTGCCTTTGCTCAGCGCAGTGCCGTCTGCGTTTCATCGCGCACACTCCCGGCGTCCGCTTGGATTTGCCTAGCACCCATCTCATAAATGGTCGACTCGGAAGGGCGGGGCTTCAGCCCCGCCGTCAAGCCCAGTAAGGAGAAGGGCTTTAGCCCCTGAAGCCCTCCGTTGCGATCGCGGCTGAGTATTTATGCGGTAAGCGCTAGTCGTTCGATTGCGGCTTGCCTTGCGCACCAGGCGCCGCAGCTCCACCGCGCTGCCCATTGCGCCCTCCGCCTTGCCGGCCCGCGCGATCGCGGCCGCCGCCGCGCTGCCAGCGATCACGCATCGCTTGCTGCAGCTTCTCGCGTTGCGCCGGTGTGATTGCGTCGCGCATGGTCAAGCGGTAATCAATCGCGGATTTCTGCAGGGACAATTGAGCCGCGCTGATTTCCTGCAGCTTGGCGTTGATTGCGGCGCGATCCGGTTTGTCGGCGGCGAGCAGGTCCTTCAAATCAATACGCTTCACCTCAACATCCGCGCGGCCGCGTATTTCCGTCTTGCGGAAGTCCAGCTCCTGCTTGCGAATTGTGGCGGCCTGTTCATCCGTGATACCAACTTGTTGACGGATCGATGGATCGTTCAGCAGGCGCGCGAAACCGAAATGCCGCCCACCTCTGCGGCCGTCCCAGCCGAACCCGCCGTGCCGATGGCCCCACCGGCCTTGGTCCTCGCCCGATCCCATTGCCCCGCGGCGTGACCCGAACCCATCCCGCATTCCTTCGTGCTGGCCAGGCGAATCCTGCGCACCATCTTGCGCCGAGAGCGGCGAGCAGCTAAGCGCCAACGCCAGCACAGCAAATGCAGCCTTTGAATAATTTCCCATAATCTTTTCTCCCTAACGTGCGTTCTTCAGTTGCCATAAAGAGTTCCTCATACGCGGCGAAAAAGTTCCAGAAATGCGGCCGCCTGCTTTTCGGGCGGCGTCCTCGACTTCGCCGTTGCCTCTGCATTTGACTCTGTGGCGGCCAGCTTTTTATCCTGAGAGCCTTCCGGCGGAAGGGTCGAAGGGCAGCTGGGCGCCTCTGACGTGGCCCTTGCCCTTGTGTTTCGTCGTCATCCTGAATCGCGCAACAGCGCGATTCCTCATCACCCCGCGCGACCGCCCCTCCCTCCCCAATTCAATCGCTAGCGAAACATAATCGAAGATCGACGCAGCTCACTGAAAACAAACACCAGCGATCCAAATCAATCGCTAGTTTTTGTCGCAATTTGTTGGCTCTCCCGCCGCAGCCATTTCTAATCGGTCGCGCCGCGATTCACCCTGAGACCTGCCCGCCGCAGGTGGGACGGCAGTGCCGGTTCGAAGGGACCGCTCCGCGCACCCATTTCGCCGCTCACAACTCTCCGATCACGTCTCAAAAATCCGCCATCGCCAGTTCGCGTCCGCTCTTCTTATCGCTTCTAATCGCTAGTCCATTATTAGAAATCGAGCTAACCCACTCACAACAAACGAGAAAATATTTTCGAATCGCTAGTTTTTCTGCCACTTCGGCACCCGCGCCGCGCCGCAACAATCCCGTTCGCATATTTCTAACCGCAACACAGAAATGCCATCGTCTAATAGGCTCGCCCGCCGCGGAGAAATTGCCGGCGGCGACTCCGATCACGCCGGGATTTATTGCGAACGCGTAGAGCACCAGGATGGCGCCGCGTCTGGCGGTTTGACCGTGTGCGGCGCGAGCCGCTATAATCATTGTTTCGGCGGCGGGCAAAATGCGCGCCGAAGGAGTGTTCGGCTTTTGTGCCGAGCATCTGCCATGCGCCCGATCCCATGTGCGGCGGGCGAGCTACGCCCCACACTAGCCCTGCGCGAGACGAGTTGAGTCAACTCCAAACAAGGGCGGGGAATTCCAGACCAGAATTTAGGAGCAGCAAATGATTAAGGCAACCCAACTACGCCCGGGAATGATCATCAAGCACGAGGGCGACCTCTGCGTCGTGTATAGCGTGGACCACCGCACACCGGGCAACAAGCGCGGTTCGATGCAGACCAAAATGCGCAATCTGCGCAATGGCAACATGATGGACTTCCGCTTCCGCGCGGAAGAGACGCTGGAAAAAGTGGTGGTGGACGAAATCCAGTTCGAGTATCTCTACAGCGATGGCGATACGCACCACTTCATGAATACCGAGAATTACGAACAGCTGGCGCTGCAGAACGATATCGTGGGCGACACCAGGGACTACCTGATTCCTAATCTGCCCGTGAAAATTGAGTATTACGACGATAAGCCCATCGGCGTGTTGCTGCCGGACACGGTGGATCTGACGGTGGTTGAGACGGAGCAGAGCATCCAGAAAGCAACGGCCAGCGCGGTGATGAAACCCGCCAAGCTGGAGACCGGATTGATCGTCAACGTTCCCCCGTTCGTTGGCAATGGCGACAAAATCAAGGTGGATACTTCCGAGGCGCGCTACATCCAGAGAGTGCAGTAGCTTTCCGCAGGCGGCAGCGGCCTGAGGATTAGACCGCGACGGCGGATTTAGCACCGAAGACGCGCAGGAAGATGGCGTCCACGGCGCGCAGCTGGCGATGCAGGTTGAAGGTGTGCGCGAGCGCTTGCTGGTCCAGAAATTTGCGGACGTTGGCATCAGAAGCGACGCGGTCCTGGAAGCTGGTTTCGGAGTCCCACGCAGCCATGGCGTGCGCCTGCACCCATTTGTAAGCGTCTTCGCGCGGCGCGCCATGTTCCACCAAATCTTGCAGAAGCTGCCCCGAAAAAACCAACCCTTGCGTGGCATTCAGATTCCGCAACATCCGTTCCGGAAACACTTTCATGTTCGCGACAATTTCCGTCGAGCGATGGAGCATGTAATCCACCAGAATCGTCGAGTCGGGAAGAATCACGCGCTCGACGGAACTGTGCGAAATATCGCGTTCGTGCCATAGCGCGACATTTTCCAGCGCCGCAAGGGAATTCGCGCGCACCACGCGCGCCAGCCCACAGATTTGTTCACTGGAGACCGGGTTGCGCTTGTGCGGCATGGCGGAGCTGCCACGCTGCTCGCCTCCAAATGGCTCTTCCACTTCACGCACTTCGGTGCGCTGCAGGTGGCGAATTTCCTGCGCGATGCGTTCCAGAGACGCGGCGACGACCGCCAGCGTGGTTAGATATTGCGCGTGGCGGTCGCGTTCAATCACTTGCGAAGTGATCGGCGCCGTCGCCAGTCCCAGCCGATGACATATTTTCTGCTCGATCTCCGGACCCAGATGCGTGCACGTGCCGACCGCACCGGAAATTTTCCCGACGGCGATTTGCTGCGCGGCGATTTGAAAGCGCGCGAGATCGCGTCGATTTTCGGAGTACCAGTTGGCAACCTTCAGGCCGAAGGTGATCGGCTCGGCATGGATTCCATGCGTGCGGCCGATTTCCGGCGTGTCTTTGAATTCCCAGGCGCGCCGCTCCAGGACTTCCCCCAGCGCTTCGATTTTTTTTTCGATCAGGTGCGACGCTTCGCGGGTCAGCAGCGCTTGCGCCGTATCCACCACATCGTTGGAAGTGAGACCGTAATGCAGCCAGCGCGCGGCTTCAGGATCCGCTACTGATTCCTGCACGGCAATGGTGAAGGCGATTACATCGTGGCGGACTTTTGCTTCGATTTCGTTGATGCGCGCGACATCCACCCGTGCGCGCTGGCGTAATATAGCGGCCGCTTCGCGCGGCACCACGCCGGCTTCGGCGAGCGTTTCAGTGGCCGCCAGCTCGACTTCCAGCCACTTCTGAAAGCGATTTTCCTCGCTCCAGACGCGGCCCATTTCCGGGCGGGTATAACGTGCAATCAATCTTTGCTCCCTCGGCAATCGCGCGCCAGTGAAACACACCAGACTACGAGGCCTGTGACGAACTCCAGCAAACGGCGAGAAGAATTCCCTATGCCATCATACCCGAATTAGCGCGGGTGCGCGAAGCACCAGGTCAGCCCGCGCTTATGAAGACTAACTGCTTAGTTTCATAGGCTTGGCGGAAACGCGCACGCCGAACGACTTAATACATAGCAGGGCAAATTCAACAGGAGGAACAAAACAATGAAAGTGAGACTTTCCTGGTTCAGCGTGAATGATTTTGAAGGCGCAAAGAAGTTTTATGGCAATGTGCTTGGTCTGAAGAAAACGTTTGAAGCGCCCCAATGGGCGGAATTCGCGGGGGCGGAAGGCGAAGAAACGATCGGCATCGCGGTGAATCCGCATGCCGGTAAAGAACCGGGAGCCACGATCGTGCTGCACGTGGAGGACATCGAGCGTGAGCACAAGCGATTGGAAACGGCTGGGGTGAAATTCGAAGGCAAGATCGAGGAGATCCCCGGCATCGTGAGGCTGGCGACGTTTCGCGATCCTTCGGGCAACCGGTTACAGCTGGCGCAACCGTTGATGCAGACGTAAATCGTAGCGGCAGTGCCAAGAGCCGCGCCAGTTTCGCGTCTCGTTGTAAACTGGCGCGGCTCGATTATTTCTTAGGAGAGAAAAATGGCCGTGCATCCGTTGCCGGAAATCGCACTGCAGGAAGAAGCGCAGCTGGTGGAAAAAGCGCAACAGGGAAACAGTCTGGCCTTCGGGTCGCTGGTGGAGCCGTGGCGCAAACCGCTTTTTGGCTACATCTACCGGATGGTGACGCTGCGGCAAGACGCCGAAGATTTGTTGCAGGACGTGCTGGTGCGAGTGCTGG
>Ga0210396_10003326_pt1 | contig 16065 bp, 13 predicted proteins | sample IncBWH17OmetaG_FD_155466 | JGI IMG/M metagenome (GOLD analysis project Ga0210396, IMG submission 155466) | Forest soil microbial communities from Barre Woods Harvard Forest LTER site, Petersham, Massachusetts, United States - Inc-BW-H-17-O ... | reverse complement strand
TTACGTAGTTGAAGAAATCGAGTAGGTTAACATTGCCCGATAGATTGTTGCTCCGGTCGACAAAGGCAACGTACTGATACGGTGGTGATGAATGGTACACCTCATAGGTGTGGTCCGCATCACTAAACGACCCGCTGGCTGAACCGCGCGGAGTCTGGCCGTTATTGTAGGTCCAGATCATTACCTCCGTTGAGTTACTGTCGGCGAGACCGTTGAGCCAGATGTCATACTCGAACTCCCAGATACCATAATTCGAGCCCGTGCCAGGCGACATGTCAGAGAACTGGCTGGTAATGGATTCCCAGCTGCTCAGCTTGGTTGGGGTGGGATACCAGGTTTCCTGAACATTCGGCGATGTCTTGACCGCGCCGTCGTTCAAATCATTGTTCATGTTGGCGATCGCGAACCAGCTGTTGTAGTTGCAGACGTAGAGCGCCTGCACCAAGCCCATATAGTGAGCGGCATTCCATGTATCATTAGTAATGTAGTAGTTACCTTTGGTGACGCCGCTCTGGGCGTTGTTCGGGTCCATCGGGATAACCACCGGATTGGCACAGGCGCTGCCGGTCGCCAACGCCTTGAAGCTATCGCTCTCGGCTCCAGAACTGGCGTAGAGCGACGTGGCGTGGGAGCTGGGCAGAAAATACGCGCACAGGCCGGCAGCAACTGCCGTGACTGCAACCGCAATGACGTTTCGATGCTCGCTCGACCCGGTATGCGATCGGCGGAGTTCTTTAACGTGGCGCTTCAGTTGCCTCATGGATGTACCCCGATGTTTACGTGCTAGGAGCAGAAGCCCAACGGTCAAGACCCATTAATAAAGCCCCTGATGCTGAGCTATGGCCAGAGGAAGTATCCTGCTGCCAGTCGGAATTCCAGGCTGATACGTCCAGGACCCCGCATGCGCCAGACGGCAGGCCTTTGCTTGTTGCCGGGTCAGTCGGCAGTGGATCGCAGGTACCATACAAGTACGCATACCAGCCCCACGACCCACTGTAGACGTTATTAGACCAGACATTGTTAGCCGGCGCTTGGCGATTGTCCGCCGGCCCTCCCGGCGAGCTAGAGACGGCGTTCAGGTTGGAAAGCGGGTCCATCTTGCAGCCAGCGTCCCATGACGGGCACGCGGTAAAGGAAGAGCTGCTCATCATCGCGTTGGCGCTGCTCTGCGTATCGAACGGGGCCTCACCGCCTATCTGGTATGACATGAAGTTGGTTCCGCAAGCGTTTGCCACTGTGCACACCGTCGTTTTCCCGCCACCGACCAGGGGAGCGCTGGATGCGATGACCGATCGGCTGAACTGGAAGTCATTGCCGGTCACGGAGATATTCTTCGCCTCCCACTGGCAACCGTCCCAGTAGGAAGTGCTGTCGGGAGCACGGGGACCGGAGGGGAGCGCGGAGCTTGTGGCGTAGAGCTGGCAGGTACCGGCGTTGCTGACCTTGGTACCGGCCGCCTCCGGTGTGGCCAGGGGCCGAGAGAGCGTGAGGAGGCAGTCGTTGGCGTAACACCTCTCAGCAGTGACCTTGTAGGGCTGGACCTCCCGGATCGGTCCGGCTAGCGTCCCAGACCCCCGGACCAGTGAGACGCCGGTGAAGCTCGTCGAGGTGGTCCCCGTGTAGGAAAGGATCGCGCCGGTATAGCTTCCGCCGCCGTCGGCCCAAGCCGCCGACGTCCCGACGCGAAGCTGGCCCGAAGGCGGAAAGCCGGTCGTCGTGGCCTTGATGGTCCCTGAGCCGGTCAAGGCGGCCACGTTCGTGTGGTTGGCCGTCCTGGTCGACGTAGGATCGCCGAAGCCGACCTGGTCGTCGATGGCTTCAGCCCCGGCGACCAGGATCGTCGAACTGCCAGCGGCAGCCGGTCCCGCCAGAGAGCTAGCCCCGCCATGGGCGCTGTCGCCCTCGTGGGAGAAGTAGTACTGGCCGTCCGAGGCCGTGGAGGCGCTGTTCGGGAAGCCGCCCGAGCAGTACGCGGCATCGTTCGGCCAGCTTTCACCCGAATTTTCACAGGAGCGGGAACCCGCTTGCCAGATGTCGATGCCCTGCCAGTCGTCAATGAATTGGTTGTTGGAGATGAGCACCTGGTTCTCGTAGCGGCTGCCTGGAACGGCGAAACCTCCCGAGCTATTCAAGCCCACCGCGCCGTCGCAGTTGTTCCCGCACCCGCCTGAGCCTTTCCCCCAGCCGCCATCCATGAAGAGGTTGTCGGTGACATTCAGGTCAAAGCCGGTCTCGCTATCGATTGCCGAACCGTAGCTCATATAGAAGTAGTTGCCTGAGATGAGCGTGCCGGAGTTTCCGTTGTCCAGCCAGACCGGGGTCCCGCCGGAGGGGCTGTCGTTGATGAATGCGTTGCCGACGATGTCGTCATTCAGCGTGCCCCACCATTTGCCCCCGCCGGAGCAGCCGCAACCAGGGTCGGGCCGGTAGTTCGACTCGTAAATCTCGTTATAGTCGAATCTGCCATTGGAGCCGAAGAGGTTGACGCCGTAATCACCCATTCTGGAAAGGCAGTTGTACTCGATCGTGCCCTGGTCGCCACCGTAGATGGCAACGCCGTATCCGGGACTCGAGTAGCCGTCATGGATATCGTTATGGGTGATCGTCCAGCCCGCGCCCGTGTAAATGGTGCCGGTCGAAACGTGAAGATCATGGGAGATGTCGAGGTACTCGACGCTGACGTCAGCGGCGGGACCGCCGTAGTAGACGGGTGTACCAGCGGTGACGGGGATGTCCAGCCCACCCTTCACGGTGAGGGAGTATCCGGTGCGCTGGCCTGCAACTGCCGCGATCGCATAGGAGTCTGCCCCGATCACCACGCTGGCATTGTGGAGAAGCGGAGTGGTAGCCGCGCCAAGTCTGACCGATGTCGCGCCCTGGTGATTTCCTGCCGATACGTAAGCGATCGGGGATTGCCGGCTGGCGTACACCGGCCGGCCGGCCGGCTGCGCGGCCGTCAGCCCGGAGGCAAGCGTGATTGTGGTACGCGAGACGCTGGAGATGCGGTAGCTCATGCCATCGGCAAAACTCAGCCAGCCGGAGCTGATGTAGCCGCCGATGGGCGACCTGGTGGTGATCGTTTTTGCCCCGGTCGGCGCCGAAGCTGCCAGGGCGCTGGCGCCGCCTGAGAAATCATAGGTGGCATTCTGGGCGTCGATTCCCTCGGCCGCACCGCCGTCGTTGAAGGTCGGCTCGCGGTAGCCGGAGGTGGATCCGCCGATGAGCTGGTCGCCAGGTACGGTCTGGAAGGAAATCTCGCCGTAGGCTCCTCCCTCGAAGAAGTAGAGCAGGGGCGTCTCCGGGAAGTCGTACGCCGGCTGGTTGACGGAGGTGCCGGGCGCATAGATCACGGCGGCCTCGGTCCCGGAGCTCTCACTTGCGATGTAGGAAGGCAAGGGAGGCAGTGTTCTCCCGTAACCGGCAAGCGCCTTGTATTGCGAAACCGTATAACTTCGGCTTCCTGACGCTAGTGCATGGTAAGTCCATGGGCTCGCCAGGTATTGCGACTGCTCGTCGCAGATTTGGTAGTTCTGGCCGGGAACGCGGGAGGCGACGGGCGGGGAGACGGCGGACGCGGCAGGCTGCGACGAAGAGGAACCTCGAACAAGAGACACCGACAGCCCTGCTGCAGCCAACAAGAGTCCCAGGGCCAACAAGGCCCAGCCTCGGCGAGCGATTCGTTTGTTCATCGAGACCACCGTCAGGTTGCGGGGGGTCTGAGGACTGGCGACAGTCGGAGTCGGGGATGGCTTCTCCTTGTCGCGGCGTCACACATCGTCATGCTCCTTAGCCCCAGATGTCACGCAGCATGTTGAGCACAATCCGCGACCCGAACCGGTCCAGCTTCACCGGCAGCTCCTGCATGTCGGCGAGGCTCTCTCGCACGGCGCGCTGCCGCTCCATCGGGCAGATGACCAGCAGGAAGCCGCCGCCGCCTGCGCCGGTCAGCTTGGCGCCTGTCGCCCCAGCCTCAAGCGCGCGGTCGACCGCCATGTCGACCTGGGGATTCGATATGCCTGTGGCCAGCTGCCGCTTGGCCTCCCAGCCTTTGCGCATCGCTTCGCCGACGGCGTCGACATCCCCGCAGCGCAGGCGATCCGCGGCCGAGCCAGCGAGGCCGCACAGGAGGTCAAGTTGATCGTGGTTGACTTTGATGTTCGCGGTCTGCTCGGCCAAGATCGAGTTCGCGCTCCTGGTGATCCCCGTGTAGAACAGCATGATGTGCCGCTGCAGCTCGCGGCGCCCGGCGGCGGGCAGCTCCAGCTCTTCAGCCATCACCTGATCGCCGGGCCCGAAGCGGATGTCCCGGATGCCCCCGTAAGCGGCAATGTACTGATCCTGCTTGCCGATGGGCTTCCCGCAGCGATCGATCTCGATTATGCAGGCACGGTCGGCCAGCTCTTCGGCCGTCACCTGCCGCCCGCGGTACGCGAACAGCGCGTGCAGCAGGCCGACCGTCACTGCGGAGGAGGAGCCGAGACCGGAGCCTCCTGCGGAGGGGATATCGGCCAGCGTGGTGATCTCCACGCCATTCGTGACGCCGGTCATCCACATCGCCTCCCGGACCAGCTCATGCTCCAGATCCTCAACGCGGGAGGCGATTTCCTTCTTCGAATAGTTGACGTAGATATCGTCATCGAACCGCTGTTTGACGATCACATAGATATACTTATCAATCGCACAGTTCAGGACCCGGCCGCCGTGCTCACGGTAGTAGTCGGGCAAATCCGTGCCGCCGCCAAGCAGGCCAATACGCAAGGGCGTCTGGGTGATGATCATACGGCGGCTCGCATAGGCCATTCCCGCTGGGCCTGTTCGTAAGCATTGATCGTTCCGATGTCCCGGAGGTAGCCCTCCACCGGCAAGGCCTTGGCTCTGCCCACCAACCGCGGAAGCAGGTCATAGCCGATGTCGCGCGGCGGAGGACCGCCCAGTTCGTCGAGCACGCTCGGATGGAACGCGTACATCCCCGCGTTCACCAGGTCGGATAGCGGGTGGGTCGGCTTCTCCTCGAAGCCGACGATGGTGCCGGACGCGTCGAGTTCCACGACGCCTCCAGCGGAGGGCCGTTCGGAATGAAAAACCGTCAGCGTCGCGATCGCGCCATGGTCCCGATGCACCTGGACCAGCGAGCTCAGGTCGAAATCGGTGAGATTATCGGCATAGCAGGCCAGGAACATCTCTTCACCGTTTACCCAGGCCCGGTTAGCGGCGAGTGTGCCCGCACTGCCGAGCAGTTCCGGTTCGAAGAAGGTGCGCACGGCCGACGTCCCAGCTCGCGCCTCGAGGTGGTGACGCACCACGTCCGGCAGGTGGTGCAGGTTGACGAGAACTTCGTCCACCCCCGCCCGATCGAATGCGTCGAGCCAGATGTCGAGCATCGGCTGGCCGTCGATGGGGACCATGCACTTCGGGATGGTGTCGGTGATCGGCCGCAGCCGACTGCCGACGCCCGCGGCGAGCAAGAAGGCCTTCATGTCTGGGTCCTCCGGACCACCCCGAGGGCCCGCATGCGTGCGTTGGCTTCGGCGAGCACTCCGTCCAGGTCGTCCATGCCCTTGAGCCACTCGGCGTACGCTGCGACCGAATCGGCCGGCGTGTTCCTGGGTTCCCAGCCCAGCTCGCGTAGGGCGCCGATGTCCGAGAGGATATGCCGGGTATCGCCGAACCGGTATTCGCCGGTTACTACGGCCGGCTGGCTGGAACCGTACTGGCGCATGACAACATCAGCAAACTCCCGGGTGGTGACCGCGCGGCCACCTCCGACGTTGAAGACGTGCCCGGCGGCGCGCTCGTCCGTCAGCACGAGGACGTTGGCGTCCACCACGTCGTCGATGTTGACGTAGTCGCGGATCGCGCCGCCGTCCTCGTAGAGCGTGGGAGCCTGGCCCAAGAGGTAACTGAGGCAGAATATGCGGCACGCCCCCGAGTACGCGTTGTAGACCGACTGCCGGGGACCCTGGACGATGCTGTACCGCAGCGCCACGGTCGGGATGCTGTACCGGCGACCGAGGTTGATGGCGACCATTTCCTCGCCAAGCTTGGACATCCCGTAGGCGTTCTGGGGATTCGAGATCCACTCCGGGGTGGCCTGCATCTCGAGCGGCCCACCGCACACCGGACACGGGATGTCCCACCGGCCAGCTGCAAGGGCGCTTTCCGGCCGCATACCCGGAATCTGCTGGCCGTCGGCCGGGCATCGATAGAGCCCTTCGCCCATGGCTGACTGCGACGAGGCCACCACGACCCGGGCCAGGTCGAGTCGCTCCGCCACGACGATCTCGTAAATCAGCGCGGTCGAGACCACGTTCACGTCGGAGAACCGTGAAAAGTAGGGCAGATAGTCCTGATAGGCCGCGAAGTGGTAAACGGCGTCCACCCGTCGGAGAAGGTTCGTGAGCAGGTCGCGATTGCGAGTGTCGCCCTCGTAGATGTCGGCCTCCGGGCTCAGGTACGCAGGCTTCCGGTCGCGGTGCACGGGCGGGGTCAGCGCATCGAGCACCGTTACTTCATGGCCAAGCGACAGCAGTCGGTCGCTGGTATGCGAGCCGATGAACCCGGCGCCGCCGGTAACGAGGATCTTCATTTCCGTTAGTGCTCCCTGCTCTCGGCGGCTTTACGGATCGCGTTCAGCTTCGGAGTCGCCATAGCTCAGAACACGCTCGCCGAGATCTCGTCCGGGCTCATCCGCGAGTGGCGGACGTACTGGGCGAGGGCGTGCATCACGGCCTGATGCAGGTCCTCGATCACGCCGTAGTTGGTGCACTCGACGTGGATGCTTACTTCCGCCACCCTCCTGGAGACGCCGCCGTCGAAACCGGTGACCGCGATAGTGCGCAAGCCATGATCGCGAGCCCAGGTGAGCGCCTGGATGATGTTGGGCGATCGCCCCGACGACGAGACGGCGACGAGCACATCGCCGGGCTCGGCCTGGGACTGGAGCTGGTAGACGAAGATGTTTTCATAGCCCAGGTCATTGGCTATTGCCGTGACGAGCTCCACGTTGGTGCTGAGGCTCTGCACCCGAGGGGTCAGGTCCGTGGCGGTCCGGACGCCCTTCACGTGGTCGCATTGCATATGGTTCGCGATCGACGCCGAGCCGCCGTTGCCGCACGAGAACGCCCGGGAGCCGCACTCATACGCTTTGATCAGGAGGGCTCCCGCGCGGTCGAGGGCCGCGGGATCGATGGTCTTGGCCGCCCGGGAGATCTCGTCCGCATAGGCATCGAAATACGACCCGGCGTTAGCGTGAGGCGCGACCGGGAACTTCACCGGGCTTCCGTCGGCGGGCTGCGCCGACCCTGGCGCATCGGAGACAGGATTCATACGCCGATACGCTCCATGATGAAGGGAGCCGCGGCAGCCAGGCTCGGGAACGACCAGACGCCAGGGCGCTGGCAGCTGCCCGTTCCCACGTAGACCGCCGATGCCCCGATAGCCTCCGCGAGGCCGATGTCCTCGGGCCGGTCGCCCACGACCCAGGACGCCGCCAGATCGAGGTTGAGCGCGGCCTCCGCCGCCCTGGCCATGCCCGGGCGGGGCTTACGGTCCTCGCTGGTACGGGCGAAATCCTCAACCACCCCGTCAGGGTGGTAGGGACAATACAGAAACAGGTCGATGCGAGCCTCGTGCTGAGCCAGGCGGTCCGCGATATAGCGGTGTACGCGACGGACATCATCGATCCCGTAGAGCCCGCGCGCGATGCCGGCCTGGTTCGTGACCACCGCGACCGGAATACCGGCGAGGTTGAACCCGGCGATCGCTTCCGGCGCCCCATCGATGAACTCGACCCGGTCGACCGAACCGACGTATCCGTGATCCACGATGATCGTCCCATCGCGGTCGAGCAGGATCCCTGGTCGCGAGGATGCCTTCCCCGCTCCGGGCATCGAGACCCTCTCGCCGGATAGCGCGGTGTTCAACGGACCCTCGCCGGGCCTGCGGGCGTCCCCAGAGGGGCAACGGTCGCCGTGACCATCACCGTCCCCTCACCTAGCTCGCTCGCACGGACCTGCACGGCAACACTCGTGCTCTTGCATATGAGAGCAGGAGAAAGGGCTGTTGATACAACGAGTGTCGGCAGCGGACTTAGCTAAGATCAGGCGCAAGCGGTGGATCGCCCGACGGGTAGTCGCGCGGTCTCCGGGTGCCATGTGATCTCGACGTGTATCAAAGTCATGCGGTCATAGGTCTCATTCGAAGGAGATCCGGAAGCTCGTCACCGGCGCCTGAATCACCTCTGTGGACAATCGGGGAGCTGACGATGAGGGTCGCTCGACGCGGTCGTGCCCGGGCGGGAGTGGAGGTGCCGTGAGCCGTTTCGGACTCCCCGGCGGGGGTACGCGGGACGCACGTGATCGGCCCCGCGTGGGCCTCTTCGGCAACCTGGGCTCGGGGAACATCGGCAACGACGCCTCGCTGGAGGCGATGCTCAAGTACCTTCGCGCTGATCAGCCCGGCGCCATCCTGGACGCCATGTGCACGGTCCCGGACACGGTGAAGCATCGCTACGGAGTCCCGGCCGTTCCGATGCGCTGGCTGCCGCCTGACGATGCCCAAGCCTCAGCCATGATGGTGGCACGGAAATCGCTGGCCAAGATAACGGCTACGATACGCATTGCGTCCTGGGTCCGCCGTCACGAAGTGGTGATCGTCCCGGGAATGGGAGTTCTCGAGACGACCCTTCGGACGCGGCCGTGGCAAGGCCCCTACACCATGTTCGTGCTCTGCGTGTCAGGGCGGATCTTCCGGACCAAGGTGGCGCTGGTCAGCGTGGGCGCCGACGTCGGCAGCGAACGGCTGACGCGCCTGCTGGTCACCGGGGCGGGACGGTTCGCGTTTTACCGGTCCTACCGGGACGAACTGTCACGAGACGCGATGGAGCAGCAAGGCCTCGACACCAGCAGGGATCGGGTATACCCCGACCTCGCGTTCGGCCTCCCGGTGCCGTCGTCCGTGCCAGGTGCCGAACGGACCGTCGGCATCGGCCTGATGGACTACTCCGGTAACGACGTCCACGGCCAGCCCGACGAGATCCGTGCTTCGTATGTCGAGAAGATGAAGTCCTTCACCAGGTGGCTGGTAGATAACGGGCGCCGGGTGCGGCTATTCGTCGGGGACAACGCCGACGAGACCGTGGTCGAGGAGATACTTGCCGACCTTCGGACACACCGGCCCGACCTTGACCCTACCTGGGTTGTCGCGGATCCCGTGGTGACCTTCGCGGATCTGATGGGGGCCATGGAGCCGGCTGGCACCGTGGTCGCCACTCGATACCACAATGTGGTGTGCGCACTCATGTTGTCCAAGCCCATGATCTCTATCGGGTACGCAGAAAAGAACGCGGTGCTGATGGCCGACGCGGGACTGGCCGAGTACTGCCAGTCGGTCGACTCCCTGGACGTGGAGCGGCTCATCGCGCAGTTCACAGAGCTCGAACGCCATGCGGCGCGGCTGCGGCAGAGGGTCACCGAGGGAAACGCGGCAAAGGTGCCGCTCGTCGAGGATCAGCTCGCGGAGCTGTCGGCGGTACTGTTCCGAACGCCCGCTCCGGCTCGGAGTGCGGCCGGCCCGCTAAGCCTCAATCCACCGGCCGGATTTGATTGAAGACTTCGGAGCTGGCGGCTGGTTTGATGTGATCTTGGCAGCGAATATGGTCGTGCTTGTCTGCCTCACTCGTCTTGCGGCCTGTCCTGGTTTTCCTGGTTCGGAGGCTGGGGCTGGATGGCCGTAGGGCCGCCTGGGTGCGGTGACCGGGTCCGGGCTGGTCAGGCCGCTGCCGTGGGTGGCCCGCAAGTAGTGATGAACAGGTGGGGAGGGTCAGCCCTGGTTGCGGCCGTCTTCGGGAGCTGGCAGATCAGGTTGGTGCCTCGGGCTGCGGGCGTCGCGGGATGGCTCCGTAATGGTCTGGGCGTCATCACCGGGCTCGCAGCGGTGGGTGCCGTACGCGGAGCCCAGCTGCTTCTCGGGCCGTTCCAGGCGCTGCGGATGGGTATCGGCCTGATGGCGGTGCCCGAGGCCACACGTGTGCTCACGCGCTCCCGCCGGCGCCTCAACACGTTCTGTGTGCTGCTGGGAAGCCAGGCCACCGCTGGGATGGCCTGGGGGTTCGCCCTGCTCTTGCTCCCTCCAGCGCGGGTGAACTGCTGTTTGGCCCTATGTGGCATGCTGCCTCTGCTCTCCTGGTGCCAAGCGGCCCAGCGAGGACATGTGCTGGTGGCTTCCGACTGAACTGGCGTCGCGCCCCGGACAGCCGAGTAGCCACCTCGCGCAGAAGGCCCCCCGCTCGCCGCCGACTCAGATACGCCCGAGAATCTCGCGGAGGTGGTCGGCCAGGCGGATCGATAGGGCGACGATCGTCAAAGTTGGGTTGGAGGCTCCGTAGGTCGGGAACACCGAGCTTCCTGCCATATAGAGGTTGTCGACGGAGTGCACTTTGCCGGCCGGGTCCACGACGCCACTGGCAGGATCCGCGTGCATCCTCGTCGTACCCAGATGGTGATGGCTGCCCTCCACCAGCGTGGTGTCCGGGTCCGCGGTCCACTCAACGAGACCGAGGCCCCGTGCCCGCAGGGTGTGGTTGATCACTTGCGCTGACGCCTTGACGGACGCGAGATCATCGTCGGTGCTGCGCCACGTCACGCGCGGAACCGGCATTCCGAGGTCGTCGCGACGAGACCCCAACCGCACGCGAGACTCTGGGTTGGGGGCCTGCTCGCCGTCGGCGCGCAGGACCAGCACGCGAGGCCGCGACATGATCCTGCCCAGCGCGATGTCGGCAAGTGCGGGAGGGCTGGCCAGCACGTTTCGCAGGTGGCGACCGAGTGCACCGATCGCCGGCCGACGGCCCCGAGCCTTGCCCAGGGCCGACAGCGATCGCACGGCATCGCTCGTCACGGCCTTGGGTCGCGGCACCAGGTAGAAGGAGCAGTTCAGGAGACCTTGGTCGCGTTGGACGGGGTCAGGGACGCGGAGCCCACCGCCGATCTCCTCGCTTGCAGAACGATGGAACGACCCGAGCTCCTGGATCGAGACCACGTCGGACAGCACAACATGACCTGCATGGAGCGCGAACCGCTCCGCGAAGTAACGACCGACGAGGTCGTGCTCGTTTCCCAGGCCACGCCCGTGGTTCGCGGTCAGGAGCAGACGGGCGTTCTCGATTCCACCAGCGGCAAACCCCACCTGCAAGGGACGTATGACGACGCGCTCCCGTCTTCCGCGGACCCCGACGATGCGTTCGATGTGACCACCAGATGAGTCGGTCACTACCTCCACTGCACGCGTGTGCAGGAAGACGCGAACGTTCGGCGAGGCGCAGAGAAGATTCCACATCTGCAGGTGGTCAGGCGTCCGGAACTGGAAGACGGCCGGCTCGAGCTCACTCTCGACCAAAGACTGACCGAGCTTGGACGTCTTCGCAATCCATAGTTTGGCCGCTTCGTCGAACGTAGCCATGCCGCACGCCTCCGCGGCCCGGGCGTAGTAGCTGTCGAGATGCTCACGTGGGAACGGCCATCCAACGTCACGCAGCCCCTCGCGTACCTCGAAGTCGATGGGGTCCAAGGGCCGCGCCGCCCACCCCCCCGCCGTGATGCGCGGGTGCAGCAGCGTGCCACCGAACCCGCGCACCCGGGAGTGGTCCAGTCGGTGGATCGGGTATCCGTCGCTCTCGCCCCGACTCTGAGCCTGCACATCCGGCTCGACCTCGAGTCCGCCGCTCTCCAGGATGCAGACATGTACGCCCCTCGCGCCGAGCTCGCGGGCGAGGGTGATGCCGGCCGGGCCGGCGCCGACCACGCAGACGTCAGTGCGGACGTCCTCGCCGTCGGGCTCGGTCGCGTCCCCGTCCATCGCGCGTCCCTCTGCCGGCATCAAGACCTGCCCATTCTCGCCGCAACGACGACCCTCATCGTCAGCTCCGCAGCTCGTTCGAAGACAATCGGACGCGGGCGGCGGCAACTACCAAACCCGACTAACATAGGAGCTACGACCCCTGACCTTGATACATCGCGAGACCGCCTTGGGCTTCGGCGCCGGGCTCGTCGGTGGTCTTTGTTATGGGATGGGCATCGTCCTGATCCGCGATCGTGTCCGATTGATCGCGACGACGTTGCGGGCGCGCTCGGCACCCCGTCAGGCTCCGCACAGGTCCCCTGCAGCCGAATCGGTTCGCGTGGTCGACGGGACTCGACCGGTGAAATCTGCGCGGAAGGATAACTTGGAACAGATGAAGAAGTATTGTGTGCCCAATAGCGGACTAATAAATGGGACATTCATATTAAAATACATATTGGCTGCTCTTATAAATTTCCGGTTAGGCGCGGAGTGATGCCAATTGTAAGAGGTCGGAAAGGACCTCTTAATCTCGAAATATTTCGCGAGACTCTGACGAAAATCATTGAGAGGCTGCACGTTACTGTAAGGCCAGTATACGGTCCTGTCACGATGGCCGAAGTTGACATACGACACGATAAATATACCGCCGTCACTCAAGAGCTGCGAGATTTCGGCGAATTTCCGTTCCTGGAAGGTCCCCATATATTCAAAGAAACCCTGGGCAATAACGATGTCGAAACGCTTGTCATCGAACCGGATTGGCGTGTTGACGAGGTCAGCCTCGATAAAATTCGGCGCCGGGTCATGTATGGCTATATCGATGCCATAGTATTGGATATTTGACCGAAGGAGAGGCTCCAGAGTCGCCGGCCCGCAGCCAACATCGAGAAGCGTAATGAACTCTTTGGCTCGCGCCAGCCTGTTTATAATTCGTGCGGACTTCTCGAGTCGGTAGTGACTGCTGCACTTTAGGTTTTCCTTACTCCAGAAATCCTTCTTATACAGCGTGCTGCCGCTGCTGTCGCCAGAAACGGAACTTTCACCGGCAGGCCGATCGTTCATAACAAACTACTCCCTGAGAATATCTACTGGCCGAGCTGGGTCGATGTGCACGCAGGTGAGCGATGACCTCACCCATGATGCGTTCGTCATGTACATCGGTCGTGAACATGCGTACTGAACGGCCGTTGTCAACCAACCACAGGACAAAGCTCTTCATCTTCTCAACGTAGGAGGCATGAAGCTGATCCGCCTGCCGACGGTCGTCATTGCTGTCGTTATAGTCCATAACACCAACGCCGACCATTCCTGCGACAACCGGGACATCGCGAGGTGTCTGAGGAGCGAATGCAAGATCGGGAGTGATGTCTCAAGCACCCCCATGCCGGGCACCATCACGACATCGTGACGACGGACCCAAGTGCCTATACGAAACGCGTCGACAATCATTCCCAGAGGAACCATAAGGCTCTTCGCGGCGAGCGCAGTCATGCCGGGCGCTCGCTGGGTTTGCGTGTTGTACCAGCGAACGCGGGTTGCGGGAACGCCGTATCGCGCCATCATTTGGTCTGTTCCTGTACACAGGAAATCCAAGATCGCATGGCGATGCTCTGCGCCAAGGTATGCAAACACAGCCTCAAGCGAGCCGTCGTTGCCTTGGCCCAAGAGGCCAACCAAGTCTACCCTAGGCGCGACAGTCATCGCGCGAGTGCGTTTCTTAGCATAACGAAGCACAGTCACCGTAAAGTCGCCGCCTAGCCTACCACGGTAGGGTAGCCCGGGACAGCGTGGTTGTACCGTATAGGGCCAGTGCAGAGTCGTTGCAGCTCAGTCCGGGCCATCCCGAGCAGCCTCTCACCTTGAACGTCGACTGGATAAGCAACCCAATCGCCATCCTCGGTACAAGACCTGCGGTGGCACCGCCGTGATACATCCAAGGGTACGAGGATTGGGTTTCCCCTCGGAGCACTTCCTTCAGGATTGGGTGAAGCGGCGTCACTGGCAGGGAGTATTAACACAGGGTTGTCCTCTGGTGATCCACAGTGGCCCTGGTTCAGTCTTGGCGCGTCCTGTCGCGGCCCGGTCTGGCTCTCCTCGTAGCTGACCGCGGATACTGCGTGTCCTTTCCGAGAACCACAGGGCGGGACGGACGGGAGGACGCGACGGCCTGCGGACCAGGATGTGGTTGACCTGATAGCTGCCGGCAGCGTTTGTGGCGCGGGCAGGGCTGGGCTCGATGGGGCCAATCCCTCCGACTTCGCCGGGCTGGCGACATCCGGTAGCCGAATAGATGACATGCATCGGGCCAGGCTGAGCTGAGGCCGGTGCCTTCCGCGCGCGAGACCTCCTCAACTCAGACGCGTCACGATTGACCGCGCAGAGGCATTTCGCGCGGGGCGCTTGCTCGCGTCCCTTCCAGAGCTTGGGGAGGTCCCGATGCCCATCGTAGGCGGGCTCGACATCCACCGGAAACAGATCACCTTCGACTACCTGGACGCCGAGACCGGGGAGGTGAAGCGCGGCCAGGTCACCTCGTCCCAACGAGAAAGGCCCCCGCCAGACCCGAAACCACCCGACCCCCGCGGCCAGGTCTGCATGCGTGCTGGACTGTCCGCCGATCAGCGCGATACGGGCCGGCGTAGATCGTCAGCTCGGCGAATCTGAGCGTCGGAAGACAAGCAGCTCACATTCACCCTCAGGCAGCCGGGCGATGTGGTTGCCCACGTACACGAGTCCACGATCAGCCATGTAAGCGATGGTCCACTCCCGGGGGACCGGCTTGAAGACCGTTCCCGATGTCTTCCACCCCTCCAATACTTCATCGGTGATGCATTTCTCCGTCACGATGTCGAAAGCCACTACCCCTCCGGGGCGCACGACCCGCGCCATCTCGTCGAGGTATCCGGCCACGGTCCAGAACGGGAGGTAGACGAACACCTTCTGGGCATGGACCAGGTCGACAGATCCAGATGCAGTACCCGCGAGCGTGCGCCCGTCACAGGGACGTTCAACCACACCTGGATATCCACGCAAGTGGGGCAGCCAGTCGGTGGCCGTTTCGTAAACCTCATAGACCTTGGGTTGCAGCGCCTCCACGACCAGCTCGAGGAACCGGCCCGTACCTGGCCCGATCTCGCACACCCGTTCGACGGGGGACTCGAGCTTGGCGAGGTCCAGCATCGCCTCGACTGTCGCACGAGTTGCTCCCGGTTCGGCGAAGTTCAGGTCGATGTAGTCACGGACGGAAAGACCCGCCGCGGTCGCGGCACGGATGGTCTTGCGTGCTGTCCGAAAGTTCGCGACCGCGGGATCGGTTGAGCGGCTGCGGATCACCTGGACACGCAAGGGCCGGAGTGCGGCGTTCACCATTGTTTGCGCGGTTTGACTCATTGTCATGCCAGGCCTCCGATAACTTTCTCCACCATGAGACCGGTTTGAAACGATCCTGTGTATTTGCTCCTGGATCCGGGCCGGCCAACCCGGTCCTGTACGATCGACACGGTACCAACTCCTCATCCGCGCGCGCGTATGGCAGGCCTGACTGGCCGCCCGCGAAGAACTCGATCGACGCCGGACTCCAGAGCCCGCTGGTAGGCCGGCATCAGATCGGCGACCGCATCGACGGTCTGCCGAATGGCCGCCGGATCATGGGCGGCGCACACAACGAACGAAGGCGCAAGAATCCCGCGGTCTATGAGTTCCTGCAGTACCAGCGTCCGGAACGCCTGGCTGGGCTGCCCGGCCTGGTCGCGGGCCAGGTAAGTCAGGTTACAATCCCGTCCCCGGACCTGGAAATACGAGCTGAGCCCATGATCGGCAACAACCTTCTCGATCCCGCGGCGCAGCTCGCCGCCGATCTGGTGAAGGCGTTCAGCGATCCGCTCCTGCTGGCAGCTGTCGATGACGGCCAGCATGGCCGCCAGCGCCCAGGGCTGAGCTCCGGCGGTCTGAGACAGCAGGAAGACCCGGTCGGTATCGTCGGCGAAGCCGCCGAGACGCATAATGTCCCGGCGGCCGGTCAGGGCCGATACGGGGAGCCCATTCGCGATACCCTTGCCGAACGTGCACAGGTCAGGTTCGATACCGTAGACGAACTGGGCTCCGCGCTCGTGCCAGCGGAACCCGGTGATCATCTCGTCCAGGATGAGCAGCGCCCCGTTGCGGTCGCACAGGCGGCGCAGGCCGCCGAAATAGCCTGGAGCTGGCGGCTGGACCGTCTCGGCCTCC
>Ga0210396_10003325_pt1 | contig 16079 bp, 9 predicted proteins | sample IncBWH17OmetaG_FD_155466 | JGI IMG/M metagenome (GOLD analysis project Ga0210396, IMG submission 155466) | Forest soil microbial communities from Barre Woods Harvard Forest LTER site, Petersham, Massachusetts, United States - Inc-BW-H-17-O ... | reverse complement strand
CATCAGGCAGTTGACTTTTTCACCGGGGTCCTTGTCACTCAGCATCAGCCGGCCGGCCAGCATCCCCGTAATACAGGAAACCACCGAAGTCACCGTCGTCAGCAAGCTCTCCGGATCCCATGTCCCCCGCCACATCCGGCCCGGCAGGAATTTATTGTCGAACCACGCCACGATATTTACCCCCGGCTCTAGCATTACCTTGCCGGCTCCCGGCGTGGGGATGCAAGTCAGCACAAGCCAATACGAGATGAGCAGACCGCAAGCTATCCAGGCCTGCTGCTTCCAGTTAGTATTCAGATAGAGAATAGCAGAAAAGAAGAACACCACCGCAATCCGCTGCAGGGTCCCGGTCCACCGGATCGCATGAAAGTCGAACTCCGGCATCAAATTCAGGAACATCCCCACCGCATAGATCTTCAGGGCGCGAAAGAAGATCTTCTTGTACATGTCCGATCTCGGGATTCCTGCCGCCAGTCTTTTCGAATAAGCAAAAGCAATGGAAGCTCCTACAAAATAAAGGAAATACGGGGCTACCTGGTCGGTAAAGGATAAGCCGTTCCATTCGGTGTGCTTTAGCGTAAAGTAGGAGTTGGATTCACTTCCGGGATAATTCACGATGATCATGGCGGCAATGGTAAATCCCCTCAGGGCATCCAGCGAAACGACTCTTTTGGTTTGATCGGGCATGGTAAAATTTTAGTTTTGCGGGACGCTGATTACTTGCAGGTATCGTCCCATCCAATAAGGCAAAAGCCAGATATCTCCTGCGCTGTATTCCGCACCCCCGTTTTCATCACCCCCATCCAGTTCGAAGCGATTGGCATTATGCCGGTTGATGGGTAGTTCATCCGGGGGCAAAACTTCTGTGACGGTTTGTCCGCGAAAATTCCGGGGCAGGTAATCCAGATCACGCCGCTCACTGTTGGTCACCTTCCAGTCAATCAGGTCCAGCGGATAGTCGCGCAAATACCAAACCGCTTCATCCAGGTCGAATTGCCTGACCCCCGTTATGGCCGTAAAAATATCCCAGGCCGCTTCCTTCTCCGGTCGCTCCGCCTGCCAATGGTCCAAAATGGCGGCCTTGAATTTCTGCTTCAGCGTATCGTTCAGTGCATAACGGAAGAGACCCCAATAGCCGACGAAATACATTTCGTCATCCGAGTGATTCCAGCCGTCCGACAAGAGCTTGCTCAGCGAATCCGCATCGTCGGGAGCCGGGCCGATACTGTCCATCGGACGCGTCAAATTTTCCAGATAGCCGTATTTATACATCAGTTCCAATGCCTTTTCCCGGTAAATATTTTTCCCGGTAAAATGATAAGCCGTTTGCAACATGGAAATGATATTGGAAGAGGTGATCTTCCGGTCACCGACCATTTTGGGCCTTGCATTCACATATTCCGGGTTCCATCTTCCCCAGGCCGTCGGTTTGCCATTCCAGTCCACCATGTATAGGTCGTGGTCCACAATATGTTGCATCAATGCATCCATCAGCCTGATCGCCTTGTTCCGGATATCGGCGTCCGGGATCAGCTCGGCGATAACACCGAATACAAACATATGACCGATCGCTTCATCGCTGCTGGTAGTCGATTTCCAGTCCCATTGCTGGTTTTGGGAAGGACGCCATACGGACCTGGCCGATCGCACACCGGCATTGCCTCCAGATGGCGAATCCGGCGAAACATCCGAAATTTCATATCCCCGTCTTTCAAAAGAGCGCGATGGAAATCCTTTAAGCGAGTTCACCGTGTACAACTGCTCCATCGCATCGAGAGACTCGCGGACATTCTCCAATGCCTCGGACGATCGGGTAGCCGCATAGCGGAATACTTCCGCGCCCAGGTACATGGAAGTCCAGAGCCCGTCATTGTCGGAATCCTCCAATGACCCGGTAGTGACGTCCCCGTTTTTCATCCTGGAGAGGGTGGCATTGAATCCGAGACGGATATGCCTCAAGCGCACCTGCCGCTCGAAATACGCCGCCTTGTCGTATAGGGTCATCGGCCCGACACAAATTTCAGCCAATCCTTTATCGGTTAATATCCATACCGAATGCTGACAGCCCGCCGTCACATCGCTGACGTCATCGGAAGGCAGCCAGCGCCGGGAAGAATAATATTTATATTTCCCATCGGGAAGCAGCAGGAAGGCGCCCTTCTTCGAACCAAACCACAATCGGTTGTCGATCTCTTTCACCACCGTGAGGTCGGTACAGGGGAGCTTATCGTGGATCGCGCCAATGGGTTCACCGTTTGTCGCATCCAATCGCCAATAGCCGGTATGCGTGGCGACGACCAACTCATTATCCCCAGCAGCCAGTGTAAATGAAGTAAGCCCGTTGCCATGATATTTCTCCCGTAGCGAATGGTCTTTGGGATTGAAGACCGTGATGCCGTGGCTATCCAACAGCCAGAAAAGCCCCCGGGAGCCATCAAACAATATTTCCAGCACACTATCGCCCGCCCGCCCTTCCCACAACACTTTCGAATCCTTCAGATATTGAAGCGATCTCCCGGCCGCCACCAGGAAAGAGAAATCTTCACCGCCGCACAACACGCTCACAGCCGGTAAGGTATGCGTGCCGTACAATTGTCCCGCCCACGCATTGCTCCATACTGCCTTATTATTTGCATAGACAAATTGCTCACGGTAGAGACCGATGCCCGATACTTGTTTGTCCGCCGTCGGTAAATACGCGACAGCTTTAACCAGTTCGCCCGGGTAAAGCAATTGCCCGCCGGCCGGCATCAAAAGACCTGCGGAAGACAATACTTCCGCCACTCCGTTGCGGTCGCAACATACCTTTTTCAGCAGGCCATGATTGAATACATATTTGACGCTATACTCCTGTCGGAAAGCCGTATCCAGATACACAGGCTGACCGCCCGACCTCGTTGACTGGGCACGCAATCCCGCTGCCGCCGACCGTTCAATTAATTTTTCGATCGGGTCCACCACCTGGATCTCACACCGGGCGCCCTGGAGCCTGGCCCTTTTCACCACCGCCAGCGCCTGCGACAACCAATCCGAATCCGCAACCACCCCATCATGCAGATATCGCATAGCTTCCAGCCCCGCCGCCGCCAGCGCAGCGAGATTCGCCGAAAGCGACGCCGCCTCCCCCAATACGGGCGAATTGCGCAACAGCCTCGCAAAAGCTGTGTCATTATCTTTCCATAACCGCAGTTTCTCGTCAATCTCACGCTCAACCTCCGGCGAAGGGTGGATCAACCAATCTTCCACCTGGCTGGTGAAGTGCCTTGGCTCCGGCTGATCCGGGATGGCCACATCCGCAATCTTTGTAAAAGGTGAGAACACTGTGTACATCGTATCGCCTTCATTACGGTCGTAGATCTTGAGGGGCTCGAGCACATCCACCAATACTTCCAGGGCCCTGGTATCCTGCCCGCCCGCGAGCTGCCGCATCAGAGGCCCCCGATAACTCCGATGCCGCAATCCGAGCGCCTCCAGGTCCACGCTGACGATATCCAACCGGCGGTACATGTCAGCCACGTCATTCACCCGGGCCGGTGACCACAATCGCTCCGCAATCGCAGCGGTTCGCGGCCAGATCCGGGAATCGACGGTAACCGGCGTCACCAGTTCGCTCCACATCGTCGCCTCGCCGCCCAGAACAAGTCTCTTCTCAGCATCGGTCAACCGAATGCTATCGGGTATCGGATCATTCTGATAATGGTAAGAAGCCGGCTGGATAAGATCGATATAATATCCGTATGACAGGATCGCCCGGTGGCCTTCCCGTACTGCGTTATAAAAGCTCTCGTTACCCCGCCAGGATTGGATCACCACCTCTTTCGGAATCCCCGGCCGGAAGATCTCATCCCAGCCCATCATCGTCTTGCCCGTCTTGCGGACGATACCCACCAAACGCTGATTGAACCAGGTTTGCAGATCCATATAATTCTTCATGCCCCTGGCCTGCATAAACGCTTTTATATGCGGAGTGCCTTCCCAATCCTTGCCCGTGTTCTCATCGCCGCCGATATGAAAGAATTCATCGGGAAACAGGCCGGCCATCTCTGAAAAAAGCCGATCCAAAAACGGATAAAGCTTCTCATTGGTCGGGTCCATCACCGGATCGAACACCCCGAAATAACGTTGCAGGGTATAAGTCCTTTTCACGCTCGCAAATTCCGGATAGGCCGTCAGGATGGCCGTAGTATGTGCAGGCACCACGAATTCGGGGACAATCCGGATGCCTCTTTGGGCGGCATAGCTGACCAGGCCCCGGATCTCCTGCTGGGTATAATATTTTCCGTCCGAAGCCAACTGCTGTAGCCGCGGGAATTGTTTAGACTCCACCCGAAAACCCTGATCATTGCAGAGATGCAGGTGGAGCACATTCATTTTTACCGCCGCCATGCCATCCAAGGTTCTTTTCACTTCGTCGACCGGCATAAAGTGCAGCGCAACATCCAGTAAAAGCCCCCGCCACGCAAACCTTGGTTCATCCTGAATGGATACGCCGGGGATATAATACCCGTTAGCATCGGTGCTCACCAGTTGTAACAAGGTTTCCAGCGCATGGATAGCACCCAGATCGGTTTCCGCATCAACCACAACCCGCCCGGAATTCGTCTCCAACCGGTAGCTTTCGTCTTCGCCCAATTTTAGTTTGCCGGGTCGTCGAACCCTGATCAGCACCGTTGCAAGCCTGTCGCTATCTTTTGCGGTCAAATACCCTAACTGATCCAAAAAAATGCCGGTCTTTTCGCCCAATCGCCGGATGAACCGGCTGGCCTCGGCATAGAGGCGGGGATCCGGCTGACCGGTGATACCCAGCGTGAAATGCTGGTCAACCCGCACCGCGTTGTTATTCGTCGTCAGTGTCGCAGGAGCGGGCATCAGGTTAAAGCTATTGTTGACCTGGCCGACAGCCAGCAAGCGAAGAACAACCAGCGCCAGGAGAAGAATTATCTTTTGACCCATCGCATTTATTTACCAAGGTTCGTTTGTTCCTTCCAGGAGCCAAAACTTTGACCAGGAGCTGTTATTCCCATCCGTGCCGACATAGTTGGATGGCTGCAATGCATTAATAGCTACCTGTGCATTGGCTGAATTGTTTTGCAGTTCTGAATTGGCATAGGTGAACCGAACGGGTATTGCACCCCGATACGATCCATATCCAATCGTCAATGCAGGGAACCCCGTCCTTCTCCAATCCATAAAAGCCTCATTACAGGCCTGCCAGCCAGCGATCCATTTCTGTTGAATGATCTGCTGAAGGGTGCCATTATAAGCAACAGCAGGCTGGGCTATATAGGCATTGTAGCTTTTTACACAGCCATAATAATTGTTTACATCATTCTGGTAATTGTTGAACACCTGCCAGGTGGTGAACGATGCATTGATACCGGCATAATACCAGGTAGACGCAGATGCGCCGACATTCCAGCCTTTAAGGCCAGCCTCTGCAAGGTCAAAGCAGATTTCCGCATACGACGCAATCCTTTCTGCCAGCAAAGGTCCGCTTGGATTGTCATAAATATCCCGCCGCAGATAAGAGACATAATTATTAATCGAAGAGGACTGTTGCCCGGTTAAATTGATATTGTATTCAAAATCGGGATAGTTGGAATAACTGATCGGGATACCTACATAAACCGAAGATGTATCATACAGATTTTTGACCGGCAGGTTTAAACCCTCCCAGGGCCTATCCTGGGTGTAGGTAGCCAAATTGAATTGCTTATAGTTATCCACTGCGGCAGCCGCGGGGTTGATATAGCGAATGTTATTTATAGTTGTATCAAGTGTGCTGCTATTGCCGGGCGCAAATACGGCATTGGTCGTATCTACGACGCTTGGTGTTATAATGGGCTCGGCCATGATCACAATCCTCGGATCCTGCAGCGCCTTCAACGTCATTGTCATGGTACCGCTCATTTTATTCCGATCATACCAGGAAGCGCCATTAAACAGGGTACAAAACTGATAAGAAGAGGGTTGATCGATACCGGGGAAAGGCATCAGACAATCATCACCAGCGCTCTGGAATACACTGTCAGCGACCGCTTCTACATTTGCCTGTTCATTCATTTTCGAAGAAAGACGCATATAATAACGCAGCAGCAGGGAATACGCAAATTTTTTCCATTGAACGGGGTCGCCGCCGTAAAAGACGTCTGACGCCTGGGTTGCCGATGTTATCTCGGGATGCGTTAACATAGTGCCCTGAAAATGTGGGATGGCTGCCTGCAGATCTGCGATGACCCTGGTATAAATGCTTTGCTGAGAATCGAAGGTAGGAAACTCATAGACCCCGCCCAAATCACCGTTGATTGCAAAAGAATCCGGGGCATCGCCCCAAAAATCGGCAATATTACCAAACTGAAAAGCCCGCATAACCAACGCAACACCCTGGTGAAAATCCCATTTATCGGCCGTCGCCTGATCTAACAGGGCCTTGTTATTCAGCAACACCGCATAATTACCTGACCAATCGAAATCTCCCGGAACCCATTGGTACTCGCTAAAGTCACCCTGAAACGCATCCTCCGCAGTCTGCTGCATGGCGCCTGAAATTTTTCCTGATCCCAGGTTCCCATACCATTGCGCTGTGCTGGTCAGCACACCGGCCAACAGGTAATCCGGAGCTGCGGCAGAGCTGGCGATATTATTAGGGTTGGTGTTTAGTACCGAAAATTTTTGACAGGAGCCTCCCACCACAATAATCGCCAGGAAAAGGCAACTACTCAGTACAACTTTTTTCGCGCTTTTCATCTTGATATTTTTTATCAGTGACTAATTTTAATCTTAAAAACGAACATTTAACTTAACGCCGACCGGAATGGTCCATGGGGTTATGTTATAGAATTCGATCCCTTGCTTGAACTGGGAACCGTTCCCCTGGGCAGTTTGCTGAAAGTTAAATGCCTGCTCCGGGTCGACACCAATTTTGGCTTTTGTCCATAGGATCACGTTTTTTGTATAGATACCAAATGAAAGCCCTTGCACGTGAATTGCATTTGACCATCTTTTTGAGAGCTCTGCCATTAATGTCAGTTCTCTGAGTTTGATATAGGAAGCAGAGAACATATCCTCTCTTGCAAAGTTCCAGGGGCCGTTGGTAGTTGCATCTTCATACACATCATATTGGGTCAGGTTGGGGTCCCCGAGGTTCTCGATATAACCACCATTTCCGTCACTCCGCACACCCGGATAAAATGCAGCATCATAAATTGGGAAACCCGGTACGGCTCCTGTATTTTGAACGATGGCGGGATCATCATAAAGGCCACCCAATGCCTGGTTGGGCCCACCTACGACATGTTGTTTTTGAAGGCCGTTTACTTCGATAAATTTTGCCGGATTGGATTTGAGATAACCTGGAATATTGCCTGAATAGGCCGCCGGTATTGGTATACCTTCGTTCTCCTGGTATTTCAGGTTTCCATTGGACCCCTGGTAACGGTAAGTTTTAGAATAGAAAATACCACCCAACCGCATATCCACATTGGCAGTCAATGTTACCATCTTGTACCGGATAGACGTCTGCATGCCCATCAGCAGTTTGGGATTAAAGTTCCCCGCAACCTGCTTATGCTGGAAATCGCCGCCATTGACTTTTTGGTAAAAGCCACCACCATCGAGTAGCGGGTATCCATAATAAGGGGAGGATTTATCTGTTACGGTGGCAAGCTCGTTGTCCCAGAGTTGGCCAATTTTACCATCACTTATCATATTGACCGGGGCTCCTTTGGCATCAACCTGGTTAGGGATGGGCTGGCCCTTTGCGTATGTCCAGGATCCGGTAGGCCCGTCCTGCCAGAAAGAGAAATAGGGTACCCCTGAAGTAAGGGAAATAACGTAAGCATTATTCTTGGTGTAATTCACGCTTACATCCCAGCTCCAGTCTTTATTACTGATGATGGTACCGCCCAGCTGCATTTCTATACCTTCGCTACGGATCAGGCCGGCGTTGATCTGCCTGCCGGTATACCCTGAAGAGGACGGAGTGCTGATACCCAAGATCTGGTTCTTGTTATCGGATTGATAAACCGTTCCGCTAAAACGAAGCCGGCTATGGAACATGGCCACATCCAGCCCACCCTCTGAGGAAATAGCCTGCTCCGGTTTCAGGTTGGGATTCAACAAGGTAGTGGAAAGAGATTCCGTAGTTATGCCGCCATAACTTCCGATGCCAACCGTTCCATACAAATTATAAGGGTCCGTATCCTTACCCACACTTGCCCAGCCGCCGCGCAACTTGACCAGGCTTACCAAATGGCCAAAATTGAACATCTTACTTAGCAAAAGGCTCAGGGAAGCAGATGGATAAAAATAAGAATTCGAGCCGGGCGGCAACGTGCTGGACCAGTCGTTCCTGCCGGTTAAGTCCAGGTAAGCCATATCATTGTAGCCAATAGACGCCAAAGCGTAAGTGCTGTACACCGCTTTTTGATAATAGCCGGAATTGTAACGGATATTTGCCTGCGAGATATTTGAAACATTGAAAAGTTCAGGAGCAATGATACCTCCCTGAGGTACAGAATAAACCTGGTTGACAGAATTGTATTCATAAAGGAGGTTACCCCCGGCGGAGGCCGTGATATCGAATTTGTTCCAAAAACTATTTTTATACGTGACCAGGAAATCCGTATTGCTTTCCGTATTGAACAGATTGGTCAGCCCATAGTATCCGTTAAGCTCTCCGGTATTGCTTTTAGATATTTTGGTTTCCCTGTCTTCATAAAACAAATCCTGGGAATAGCGTATAAATGCGCTTAAGTGAGGACTGAAATTGAAACTTGCCTTCAAATTCCCGAAAAGGTGGTTACGCACAAAACCATTTTTAGATTGATCGAGTACAAACCAGGGGTTGTCAGGCACATCATTACCCACAGGACTTTGAGGCGTTGGGCTCGCATCGACACCAACCGGGGCCAAAGGTTTAAATTGCTGGATACCCGGTGTTAACCAGACGCTTTGTTTTCCAACCTGCCTGATGTCGATACTGGCGGGATAGGCAATCACATCTTGCAGCGCGCCAAAGCCGTTTCCGGCGATAATGTTATCCGTTGCGGAGCGGGTGTAATTGATAGAGCTGGATACGATTACATCCTTTGTTACTTTATGCTCCACGTTCAGTGCAAAGTTATTCCTGCCAACCCCGCTATTTTGTACAATGCTCGAATTGACCATATTGGTGTAAGAAAATCGGTAATTGTCTTTATCCGTCGAATTTTCAATAGATAGGCTATTGGTAGTCGTAAAGCCCGGGCGTACAAATAATTTCAGGTTGTTATGTGAAACCAAAGGGGATGGCCGATAAGTTATTCCATCCGCTTCCAAAGGACTATTCCATTGAATAGCTTGAATACCCTTGTTAAGCGGGGTGCCAAAATAATATCCGCTCCAGCCTGGTGGGACATCCACGATCACTCCGTTCAAACTGTTCTGGCCGGTAGGAACTGTGTAAGGATCGATGCCCATGGAATAGGCCTGGTTATTCTGGAAATAATGATATGGGACCGCAGCTTCATTGGTAGAACTGAAAGTCACCCCCAGGCCCTTTGATTTTTTACCCGACTTTGTAGTAATAAGGACCACTCCATTTCCCGCACGGGAACCATAGAGAGCTGCCGCGCTTGGGCCCTTCAAAATAGATATATTCTCAATATCGTTGGGATTGATATCTGAAATCACATTCCCATAATCCACATCATTCCCATTTCCATTGTTGACACCAATGTTGTTCATCGAGTTTTGTAGAGGAACGCCATCAATAACAAACAAAGGCTGGTTGTCACTGTTCAGTGACCTTATCCCACGGATAACAACGCTCACGGAAGATGTAGGGTTAGCGCCGGTTTGGCTGACAACCACACCGGATACTTTTCCGGCCATGGAACTCATGGCATTGGTCTGGGCGACCCGGTTCATATCGTCCCCGCCTATTTGCCCGACATCATAGCCCAGCGACCTTTTGTTGCGTGTTATGCCAAGTGCGGTGACTACCACCCCGGACAAAGTGCCCCCGGTTCCACCTTGAAGGATAGCGCTTATAAAGGTTTTCCCTTTCACGGGGACCTCTATGCTCGCATACCCTATATAAGAGATCACCAGGACGGCATCGGGTCCCGAAACCGCCAGTTCGAATAGCCCTTCCGCATTGCTGACTGATCCGGTTTTCCCGCCTTTTTCCGTGACGTTGGCCCCGGCGATCGGGCCGTTTGCATCCGTCACTTTACCTTTTACGATCAGCCTGCCATTGGCCGGTTCCTGTGCCCGGACGGCGCCGGAAACAAAAAGCGTAAAACAAAACAATAGCGCCGGCCATTGTTGCAACAGTGTAAATAAAGATTTCCTGATCATTTGAATGCGTTTAGCAATTAGTCAATAAAATGCCCGTTCAATTCGGTAGTGAATTGTTTCAGTTATTCATTACGTGATTAGGTGAAAGCAAGCCTGGGCAGGATTCGATTCTACTCTACAATAAAATTGGTCTTTCATTTCCGCCATAGGGTGACAACACCGGGCTGTCAGGCGGCAATTCGGTAATCAAATAGTCGACGTTGGTTATCTCGCTGATTTTAATTTTTTGAACCGTCTCGAATTTTTCGGCGATACTTACTACCGCCACTTTCTTCGCGCTGCGAACGATGGCCTTGATGACCTGCACCACTTCCCAGTCGGAATCCGTCAGTCCGTCTTTTACCGAAATGCCATTGGTACCGATGACGCACAGATCCGCCATTATTCCGGATAATTCGTTAATGACGCTGGCCCCGGTATGAATAATGTCATTCTTAGCCAACCTCCCGCCGATGGTGATCACTTCAAGATTCTCGTGCTCCGCCAGCGTAATGGCCACCTGCGGGCTCACCGTCAGGAACGTCGCCTGCAGGTCCTCAGGGATCTTCCTGGCAATCTCCATTATAGTGGTCCCGCCCTCCATTATTATAAACATCCCGTTTTTGAATAATTTGATCACTTTATCCGCAATAACCTGCTTGGCTTCCTGGGCGTAAACCTGCCCCTGGCCGTTGAAAGGATAGTGAAAAGTCTTACTCATAGCCCCGCCATGTACCTTCAGGATCAATCCCGCCTCCGCTAATTCGATGAGATCTCGCCTTATAGTATCCTCAGAAACAACGAGTTGATCTCTAAGATCTGTAACATGGACCTTGTTGTGCAGGTTGATCTCCTTCAAAATGAGTTTATGTCTTTCCTCTTTCAACATGGCGCCGGCTTTTTTATAAAAAAATAATTCCTGCACAAAGATGCGGTATTTTGCGTATTATTGCAAAATAAATCAGAAAAAAAACGCAAGCTTAATATTAACTTAATATCCATGGTAAAAATTACCGAGCAACCTTCCACGCACAGACATCTGGAGACAAAGTCGATCGAAGAACTCACTTCATTGATCAATGGTGAAGATTCTACCGTCGCGCATGCCATTGCAAGGTCATTGCCGGATATCAACAAGCTCATCGGCGCCGTCGTCGAAAAATTAAAGAATGGCGGAAGGATGTTCTATCTTGGTGCCGGCAGCGGCGGCAGGCTTTCCGTATTGGATGTGATCGAGCTGCCTACCACCTTTGGCATTAATAAAGGCATCGTCAACAGTATTCTTGCAGGGGGGATCGAACACCTCATAGAGGCCCGGGAAGAAATGGAAGATAATCTTGATGAAGGTTGGGAAAGGCTATTGAACGAAGACGTTTCTGCTAAAGACATCGTGATCGGGATCTCAGCCAGCGGGACTACGCCGTTTGTGCTGGGCGCCCTCCAGGTTTGCCGCATGCACAATATCACGACCGGTTGTATCGTCAGCAATCCCGGCTCACCCATCGCCCGCCAGGCCGACTTCCCGGTAGAAGTGGTAACCGGACCCGAATTCATCACCGGGAGCACAAGAATGAAATGCGGGACCGCGCAAAAGATGTTGTTCGATATGATCAGTACCACCGTGATGATCCAGTTGGGCAGGGTAGAAGATAACCAAATGGTGAACGTCATGCTCATCAACAATAAGATCACCGACCGGGCGGTGAAGATGCTGATGGGACTTGCGCCCATCACGGATTACGAAGAAGCCAAAACACTTTTGCTTAAACACGGCAGCGTCAGGAACGCGATCGATAATCTGAAATAATCCCCTTTTATGACCTCCAACAGACCCATATTTATCATCGGTACGCTGTTCTTTATATTCGGGTTTGTAACCTGGTTGGGGTCCGTTCTGATTCCCTACCTGCGGATTGCTTGCCAGCTGAATAACCTGGCCTCCTATCTCGTTGCTTTCTCCTTTTATATCTCCTACCTGGTGATGGCTGTCCCGGCCGCCTCCGTATTGAGAATGACCGGCTACCGGAAAGGGATGTCGCTCGGCCTTCTCATCATGGCTGCCGGGTCCTCCATCTTTATACCCGCTGCCATCGAAAGATCTTACTTCCTGTTCCTCACCGGGCTTTTTGTACAAGGCACCGGGCTGGCCATACTCCAAACGGCATCCAACCCCTATATAACGATTTTGGGCCCGCTCGAAAGCGCGGCTCGCCGGATGAGTATCATGGGCTTCTGCAACGGCATCGCCGGGGTAGTCGGGCCGCTGATCCTCGGCGCCATCATCCTGAAGGATGCGGATGGAATAAATGCCCAAATTGCTCATATGTTCCCTGACCAAAAAAAGGAGATCCTCGATCACCTCGCCCATCGGGTAATAGGACCATATTCCATCATGGTCATCGTGCTGCTTTTGCTTTCCATCCTCGTTCACCTTTCCGGCCTGCCGGAGCCCCAATTGGATGGCGAAGATGAAACAGGTGCTCCCGCCGACGCCGGCAAGGTCAGCATCTTTCAGTTCCACCACTTGTTGCTGGGTGTCCTGACCCTATTTCTGTACGTCGGCGTCGAAGTCATTGCGGGCGATACGATCATTAATTATGGCTCCTCCCAGGGCATTCCCCTTTCCGCCGCAAAATTCTTTCCGACCTTTACGATAGGCTTTATGCTGGTTGGCTATTTGATCGGTATCATCGTTATCCCGAAATATATTTCCCAGGCGAAATCCTTGAAAATATCCTCCATAGCGGGGCTTGTCTTCGTCGCCATTGCGCTCCTGACCAGAGGCTATCTGTCCGTGACGTTTATCGCTCTCCTCGGACTCGCCAATTCCCTTGTCTGGCCTTCCATTTGGCCGCTTGCCATCAACGGTCTTGGCCGCTTTACAAAAATCGGCTCTTCCTTTCTGATACTCGCGATCGGCGGCGGTGCGCTGCTGCCCCTTTTGTATGGCCGGCTGGCCGATCTGTTCTCGCCTCACTATGCCTATTGGGTCGCCGTTCCCTGTTACGTCTGTATTTGGTACTATGGAAACGCGGGCCATCGGGTAGGATTATCCCTAAAAAGTAGCCTATGATACTTGTTGCCGATAGCGGTTCCACCAAAACAAACTGGTGTCTGCTCCGGTCCGACGCCGACTTTCGCTATTTTGACACGGAAGGGTACAATCCGTATTTTGTAAGCAGCTCATATATTACGAATTCCCTCGCAAAACATCTCCCGGAAGACATCATCCCTGAACAGATAACCAAAATTTATTTTTACGGTGCGGGGTGCTTTGATGACAAGGTCGGTATCATTGAAGATGCGCTGCAACAGGTCTTTGCGAAAGCGGCGATCGACGTCGGCCTCGATCTGCTTGGTTCGGCCAGGTCAGTACTGGGCAATAAGCCCGGCTTCGCGGCCATCCTCGGCACAGGGACCAACAGTTGCCTGTATGATGGGACAAAGATCACCGCGAACATCGATTCCCTGGGTTATCTGCTGGGCGATGAAGGCAGTGGCTTTTATATCGGCAGAAAATTATTGGGCGATTATATCAGGCAATATATGCCGGCCCCGGTAAGAAAGGAGTTCTTTGAGATGTATGGCCTGAGCCGGGAGGAAATTATGGAACGCGTCTATTCGGAATCCTTACCAAACCGATTTTGCGCGGGTTTTGTTCAATTCATTTCGGAAAGTGTTTCAGATACCGCTTATACGCATCAATTGGTAAAAAATGCATTCATTGATTTTTTTGAACGCCTGGTTATAAAATATGAAAACTATGATCAATTTTCGTTCAACTGCACCGGTTCCGTCGGCTATATTTTTAAAGATCTGCTGTCAGAAACCGCAACCATGTACAGGATGAAGGTAGGATCAATTATAAAAACGCCGATCGAAGGCCTGGCAGCCTATCATTCATCGGGAACCCATAACAAAAATATATGAAGCCGCTTGCCATCTACATAATGATTGCGCTAATTGCAACCACCCCCCCGACAAAAAAAACGATAACAAAGTGGGTAAACCAAAGGGAATGGGCCGGCGGCCTCCGGTTGAAACTGCACCCCTCCGTCAACCAGGACTCCTTCTATGTCGCCTATCACCGAAACCGGAAATTATGGGATTCGGCCTTCGCATTTTTGAAAAACCGCGATTTATCTGAAATCAAACCCGGAAAATATCCGATCTTAGGTGACCAGGTTTTTGCCACGATTTCAGAAGCGCCTTCGCACGAGATGGGAGAAGTAAAATGGGAGTCGCATAAAAAATATATCGACCTTCAGTACATTATCAAAGGCCGCGAGATGATCGGCATTGCAGATACGTCAAAAGCCACCATCACCAAACCTTACACCGACGATGTGATTAACTACGATGCCACTGGAAAATACTATATCGCCCGACCCGGTCATTTCTTTTTGTTTTTTCCGAACGACGCCCATCGCCCGACGATCCGGGTCGCAGGCTATGACGTGGTGAAAAAGATCGTGATCAAAATTCAGACAGCGGCAGTAAACTGATTTCAGACAAACAAACTCAGCCATATGCAAGAACTTCACAAATCATCGCGCCGTTCCTTTCTGGGGAAATTCGGCGCAGGTTCCCTGGGCCTGGCCATCGCACCCGGGCTGATGCTTAAGCCGGATGCGGCCGCCGGCCTGATGCGCAAGCCCGACGCGCCCGCCGGCCTGTCCCACCAACCAAAAGGCGCCGCAGAATTCGTCTCCGACAAAAAATATGTCCCGGTCATGCTTACGCCCTTTAATCAGGACTGCCAGATCGACTACGAGGTACTCGCCAAATTGATGGACTTCTACCTGGCTTCCGGATGCAAAGGCTTTTTTGCCAACTGCCAAAGCAGCGAGATGTACGGACTAAGCGATGAAGAAAGACTGGCGTTAGCCCGGTTTGTGGTGAAGCGGGTCAATGGCGCGGTTTCCGTGGTAGCCACCGGTTCATTCGGCGAGACGCTGGAAGAAAAAGCTGAATTTGCAAAAAAAATGTACCATACCGGCATCAACGCCGTGATCATGATCACCGGCCATTTTGCAAAAGCCGAAGAAAGTGACGATGTCCTGATCGCCAATTTTGACAAATTCTTTACCCTTACCGACAATATTCCCATGGGCACCTACGAATGCCCCGCCCCCTATAAGCGAATTCTTACCCCATATACCTTTAGCTGGCTGTTAGGCACTAAACGGATGATCTATCATAAGGATACGACGATCGATTTCCCCAAAGTAAAAGCGAAGATCGAACTCGCCAAAGGCAACAGGATTGAATTCTATGATGCCTGTATCGCCAACTGCATGTATTCGCTCCAGGCCGGCGCGAAAGGCATGTCGGCCATCTGCGGTAACCTTTACCCCGAAATCGTCGCGTGGATGTGTAACAATTCGACCAACCCGGACCGGCAGGAGGACGTCAAATACATCCAGGCGCAGATCACCAAAACGGAAGACATCCTGGCCCAGGATTATCCGATGAGCGCAAAATATTTCCTGCGGAAGCGGGGCCTTCCCATCGAATTGAAAACCCGGATCGAGTCAACGCCGTTGACCACGCAGCAAATGCAGGCGCTGGACGAAGTATACAAGACGTTCCATGGCTGGTGCGACCGGATAGGCATTCAACCCACGCGTCTCTAACCCCGTTACTCGATGAATATGCGATACGGCTGGATATGCCTGCTTTTCACGTTTGTGTTCCGGTCATCGGGGGCCGCACAACTGCTCAACCGAGACAACCTCGATAACCTGCACATCGTAACC
>Ga0210396_10003324_pt1 | contig 16079 bp, 14 predicted proteins | sample IncBWH17OmetaG_FD_155466 | JGI IMG/M metagenome (GOLD analysis project Ga0210396, IMG submission 155466) | Forest soil microbial communities from Barre Woods Harvard Forest LTER site, Petersham, Massachusetts, United States - Inc-BW-H-17-O ... | reverse complement strand
CGGATGTCCTCGTGCTCTTCCGCCAGGCCGTGCACGCCGCCGGCGGCCGTGGCGTCGACCCGTCCGCAGAACAGGAATACGCTTTCGTCGGAGCCGCCGGACGAAGGCAGATAGCGCTGGATCGGGATCGGCTCGCCGATCAGTGCGAGCCCGGTTTCCTCCTGCGTTTCGCGGATTGCGACGGCCGCGGGCGTCTCGCCGCTGTCGATGAGACCCGCAGCCGTCTCGAGCTGCCACGGCGAGCTGCCGGCGAGCAGCGCCGGGAGGCGGAACTGCTCGACCAGCACGACGCTCTCCCGGTCGGGGTCGTAAAGCACGATCGCAGCTGCTTGCCCGCGCCGCAGCGCGTCGTAGCTGCGCAGCGCGCTCCACTCGCCGGAAAACAGGCGATGCCGGAAACGGAAAACGTCCACCCGCAGAAATCGCTCGAACGCCTTTGTCGCCTCGATGATCTCGACGTCCGGACGGGCCGGCGGCGTGTCGCTCACGCCGACGCTCCCGTCGCCGTAGCTGGCTCGGCAGCCAGCGAGCTGCGTGGCAGTCGCACCGTGAATTCGGTGAATTCGCCCGGGCGGCTGTCGACGGTGATTGTGCCGCCATGCTGTTGCACGACGATGTCATAGCTGATCGACAGGCCGAGCCCGGTGCCTTCGCCGGTCGGCTTGGTCGTGAAAAACGGCGTGAACAGCTTCGACTGCACCTCGGGCGGCATCCCGACGCCGTTGTCGCGCACTTTGATCTCGACCTGGTAACCGAGATCGCGCGTCGTCACCCGCAATGACGGCTGAAATGCCGGGTCGGTCGCCTCGTGCAGGCGCTTGTTCGCCGCGTAAAAGCCGTTGCCGAACAGGTTGAGGAGCACGCGGGTGATGTCCTGCGGGACGAGCTCGATCGGAGGAAGCTCGGTATCGAGATCGCGCTCCAAGGTGATGTTGAAGCTTTTGTCGCGTGCGCGGGCGCCGTGAAACGCCAGGTTCAGCGCCTCCTCGACCAGCGCGTTGAGGTCGATGGTACGGCGCTCGCCGGTGCCGCCGCGCGAATGCGACAGCATGCTGGTCACGATGCCGTCGGCGCGCCGCCCGTGCTCGACGATCTTCGCCAAATTGGCGGTCAAAGTCGCGATCAGCTCGTCCTGCTCGGCGCCGGGGGAAGCGCCGGGGGAAGCGATCGTGTCCCGCAGCTCCTGAAGCAGCTCGCGAGAGAGCTCGGCAAAGTTGTTCACAAAATTGAGCGGGTTCTTGATCTCATGGGCGATGCCGGCGGTGAGCTGGCCCAAGGACGCCATCTTCTCGGCGTGGATCAGATTGGCTTGCGCTTGTTTCAATTGCTCGTGCGCCATCCGCAAGTCGCGCTCGCGCCGGCGCTGCTCCTCGAACAGCTTGGCGTTGCGCACGGCGAGCGCAGATTGGGTGGCAAACGCTTCGATCAGACTGACGACCTCCTTGGAGAATTCACCCGCTTCACGGCGAGCGATGACGAGACCACCAAGGATATCCTGCTCGTGCAACAGCGGCGCGGCGATCAGCGACCGGTACCCCAAGCGGGCGAGGGCATCGGACAATTTGGGCAGGGCGAGCTTTCGCTCCCCGAGGAGGTCGCGGACCTGCGCCGATGAGCCGGAGACTGCCGCGGCGCTGATCGCGCCTTCGCCAAAGCGGATCGGCGCCGCCCGCAACAGCTCGGTCAGCGCCGGTTCGGCGCCGTGGCTGGTGCGAAAGCGGAACTCCCGCGCCACCTCGTCGAATTCGTAGATCATGCCGGTTTGCGCATGGGAAAACTCGACCGCCCGGGCGGCGACGATCGACAGCACGCGTTCGAGATCGAGGGTCGAGCCGACGGCCCGCCCGACCGCGCGCAACGCCTCGAGCTGCGCCAATGTCTCACGCAACTCCCTCAAGGTGTCGCGAAAGATTGCCAACGTCTGCGCCATCGCACCGATCTCATCGCGCCCGGCCTCGGGGATGGCCACGGCGGTGTTGCCGGCATTCAGGCCGTCCATCGCCACCGTGAGGCGGCGCAACGGCACGACGATCGAGCGCAAGATCAGGAAGGTCAGGAGAGATCCGATAACCACTGCGGCTGCAACGACGATTTGCGAGAGCCGTGTCGCTCTTTCGGCTTCGGCAACCACGCGCTGCCGGGCGGCGATGGCGGCGCCGGTCAGCTCCTGGACAATCGCGGCGATCAGTTGCTCGGCGACGAGGCTGTGTTGCCGCGCCTGGGCCAGCAGCGAGTTGCCGATCACCCGGCGCTCCTCGGTGTATTCCTCGACGGCCTTGCCGGCCAAATCCTCGTACTGCGCGATTTCACTGCGGACGGTCGCGATCCGCTGCGGGTTCCACGGCTGCAGCTCGTCGAGATGGCGTTCCATTCGGGTGCGGGCCGCGGCGGCGTTGCGTTCCGCCATCGTCAGCTGACTGACCGCCAAATCGGTCATCCAATAGCGCAACTCGCCGAAGGCGATTTGCGCGCTGTTCGCTTCTTCGATGCTTTTGAGAAGCTCGGCCGCGGTGACCATCCCCGCCGAATTCTCGGCGAGCTTTTTGGTCAGGTAAGCATTCGTCGCGATCAGGACAAAGAGCCCGGCGCAGGTCAGCAGCATCAGCCGGGTCCGGATCGTCAGCCGATCCATCATCGGATGCCTCTGCCTGGCCCGGTCAATGATAAAGGGTGATGCTGATCACCGCGCCGAGGTCGTTCAGCTTGCCGCCCTCCTTTGGATAACCGGTGATGTCCATCTCGCCCTTTGGCGAACCATGACAGGCGAGGCAGGATTCCACGTAATATTCGGGGACCATGACCCGGAATGCCGGGCGCCCGTTGGTCTCCACGTTAGCGGAGAACGATTGGCCGGCGGGCCAAGCCGGGTCGAGCAGCCGCTTCTCGATGATCTCGGTCTCCCAAGGGTCGGGGCGCGCCTTGCGGTTGCGGACGAGCTCCAAGGGCGCAGTAACCTTGACCTCCGCTTCGCCCTTCGCCAGATGGTCAAAGCTCTCGGCGACCAGCCGTGCAAAGACCGCCGGGATAAAGCCTTTGAACCCGGTTCCTTTCTCGTTGATCGTCGGCTGATTGTCGTCGACGACCTCGGCGATCGCCGCCATCATCGCCCGCAGCAGGCGCCCCTGGCGTGAGGCGGGATCCAGCTTTTTCGGATCAACCCCGGTGTTCTTGGAATATTTCGCGACCGCTTGCTCGAGCACCACCTCCCCGGTTAGATGCTTGTCACCGAGCTGCGGATCGTTGATCAGATCCTGTCGGTCGGAGATGACCGCGCGGGCATCGCGCAACATTTCCGCCAGGCTTTGCGCGATCGCCATGTCGTCCTCGGCCGCATCCGCGCTTGCAATCGCATGCGGCGCTAAGGCGATACAAAGCGCCAGGATCGTGCGCCGGACGGGCGAGAGTGACTCTCGCACCGCGATCACACCACTGAGATATCGGGGGCGTCGACCGCCTTCATGCCGACGACGTGATAGCCGCAATCGACATGATGCACCTCGCCGGTGACGCCGGCGGAGAGGTCACTCAACAGATAAAGGCCGGCGCCCCCGACATCCTCGATCGTGACGTTGCGCTTCAGCGGCGAGTTGTATTGGTTCCATCTGAGGATGTAGCGGAAATCCCCGATCCCTGAGGCAGCGAGCGTGCGGATCGGTCCGGCTGAAATCGCGTTGACCCGGATATTCTGCCCGCCGAGATCGACCGCGAGATAGCGCACGCTCGCCTCGAGCGCGGCCTTGGCGACCCCCATGACATTGTAATTCGGCATTACCCGCTCGGCGCCGTGATAGGTCAAGGTCAAGAGGGTGCCGCCATTGGTCATCAGGGGCGCCGCGCGCCGACAAATGTCGGTGAATGAAAAGCAGGAAATATCGAGTGTTCGCACGAAATTCTCACGAGTCGTATCGACATATTTCCCCTTGAGCGCGTTCGGATCGGTGCTGCCGATCGCGTGAACCGCGAAATCCAGTCGACCCCAGCGCTCGCCGACAGCGGCGAAAATCGCTTCGAGGCTCCGCTCCTCGGTGACGTCGCACTCCACAACGAAGTCGCTGCCGGCGCTCTGCGCGAGCGGCCGCACCCGCTTGCCGAGCGCCTCACCTTGATAGGTGAAGGCGAGCGAAGCGCCCTGAGCATGCAGCGCCTTTGCGATCCCCCAGGCAATCGACCGCTCGTTGGCGACACCCATGATGAGGCCTTGCTTACCCGCCATCAGCGGCATCATTTTTCACCTTGCCAATTTGGTTGATCCTACACGAATGAAAGCGCTCCGGCCAATCAGGGTCGCCCGAGGGTGGGACAATCGCCGCCCGCTGCTTGTTTCGCAGCGGTGAGGCACCTAAGCTTTTAGTGATGACCTCCGCCGAGGAACAGAGCCGGCCGCGGCCGCGCCGCGGAAAGCTGCGGCAGACTCTTGCTGCGTCGGCCGCCTTCGCGATGTATTCGCTGCGCCGATTCCTCGCCGATGGCTGTTTTGCCGCTTCGGGCGCGTTGAGCTATACGACGCTCGTCTCGCTGGTGCCGCTCGCCGTCATCGCGTTCGGCACATTGTCGGCCTTTCCGATCTTCGCGCAGGTGCATGACGAGCTGGTGGCGCTGGCGTTTCGCACCTTGGTACCGTCGATCGGCGAGCAGGCGGCGTGGTGGTTTCGCGCTTTCGCGGATTCGGCGGCGCAGACCACGGCTTTCGGGATTGCCGGCATCGCCGCTACGGGCATTCTGCTGTTAGTGACGGTCGAGGATCAGCTCAACCTGATCTGGCGGGTCACCTCGCCGCGGCCCTGGGTTCAGCGCGTCCTCGCCTACTGGACCCTGATAACGCTCGGCCCCCTCCTGATTGGGATCAGCCTGTCGCTGTCGACCTATTTCGAAATCGCGGCGCGCCAGGTCGGCCTCGGTCAGGAAGCGGCTGCCTGGCTCGCGAGCAGCTGGCTGCATTCTCTCGCCCGCACCGTCCCGGCCTTACTCGAATTCATTGCTCTCACCCTGCTTTATTGCCTCATCCCCAACTGCGCGGTGCGCTGGCGCGACGGCGCTCTCGGTGCGTTCGTCGCAACGATAGCCATCGAGATCTTGAAGGTCGGTTTTTCGATCTATATCGGCGCGTCGTCGTTTTACCAGACCGTCTACGGCGCTCTCGCCATCATCCCCATCTTTCTGTTGTGGATGTACATCTCGTGGATGGCCGTGTTGCTCGGCGCGGTGACGGCGGCCGCATTGCCGAATTGGCGGATCGACGAACGAGTCGGCACGATCCCCTCGGGCGGCGTGCGGCTCGGCTTCAGCTTGGCGTTGATCGCATCGCTGGCGCGAGCCCTGCGGCGCGGCGAGCTGAGATCGACGCCGGCACTTGCCGCCGAGCTCGGCGTGGCGACGACCGTCATCGACGAGCATATGAGGCCGCTCAGCCAGGCCGGAATCGTGGCCCACACTCAAGCGGGCTGCTGGGTATTGTCCTGGGCCCCGGAGACCGCCACCTTGCATGACCTGTACGAGGCGCTCCACTTGCCCCTTGCCGGCCGCTGGATGGGACAGGCGGCCGCGCCTTGGCAAAGGCAGGTGGCGCCGGCGATGGACCGCATCGTCAGGGCGGAGAGTGCGGCCATGGAAGTGACTATCTCCTCTCTCCTCGCCGAAACGCTCGAGCCCGTACCACGCCGGCGCAGCCGTTGGCGCTCGGCCGAGGCAGTCGCCGAAGAGATGGCATCGGAATAGGTCGGGATGGTCCGCAATGATTGACGAGATCGGCGAGGTTGAGCCGCTCGCGCCGTTCCGGCGTTGGCTCGACGAAGCCTGGAAGGGCGAGCCCAACGCGCACGCGATGACCTTGGCGACGACGACATCGGAAGGCAGGCCGGCAGCGCGAGTCGTGCTGTTGAAAGGGCTGGATGATCGGGGATTCGCGTTCTACACCAACCTTGAGAGCCGGAAATCGAAGGAGTTGCTGACCAACCCCCACGCCGCGCTGTGTTTCATGTGGAAGTCGCTGAACCGCCAGGTCCGCATCGAGGGGCCGGTCGAACTGGTCAGCGACGACGAGGCCGACGCCTATTTCGCCAGCCGGCCGCGCGACAGTCAGATCGGCGCCTGGGCCTCCGAGCAGTCGCAGCCGCTCGCGAGCCGTGCCGAGCTTGAACGGCGGGTGGAGGAGTTCTCTCGGCGCTTCCCCGAAGGCACCGTGCCGCGTCCGCCGCATTGGTCCGGTTTCCGGGTCGTGCCGCAGTCGATCGAATTCTGGCAGGAAAGGCCGTTTCGGTTGCATGATAGGCTATTGTTCTCTCGCAAAGGCACGGAATGGCGACGGGAACGGCTATTCCCTTGATACACGGGCCGGCGTCGGAGCGCCTGCGGCGGATCGCGACTTACGCCTCGGTCGCGGTCGCAGCGGTCCTGATCGCCGTCAAGTTCGCCGCCTGGCTCGAAACGGGGTCGGTGGCGCTGCTGTCGAGCCTCGTCGACTCGTTGCTCGATGCGGTCGCGTCCCTCGTCAACCTGGTCGCGGTTCGCCATGCGATGAGCCCGGCCGACCGTGAGCATCGCTTCGGGCACGGCAAGGCCGAGCCGCTCGCCGTCCTCGGCCAGTCGGCTTTTATCACCGGCAGCGCGATGCTGCTGCTCGCCGAGGCCGTGCGCCGGCTGATCTGGCCGGTTCCGGTCGAGAACCCGCCGGCCGGCATCGTCGTCATGGTGTTTTCGATCATCGTCACGGTCGGCCTGGTTTCTTATCAGCGGCACGTCGTGCGGCGCACAGGGTCGATTGCGATCAGCGCCGACGAATTGCACTACCGCAGCGACGTCGTGTTGAATGTGAGCGTCATTGCGGCGCTTGTACTGGGCAGCATCTTCGATTTTCCGCTGCTCGACCCGATCTTCGGTGCGGCGATCGGTATTTGGATCGTCTACTCCGCTGTGCGGCTGGCCCGCCTGTCGCTGTTCCAGCTGATGGACCACGAGCTGCCCGACGAGGAGCGCGAGAAGATCCGCGGGATTGCGCAGTCGCATCCCGATGTGGTCGCCGCGCATGATCTGCGCACCAGGGTCGCAGGCCCCACGGCCTTCATCCAGATCCACATCGAAATGGACGGGGCGATGAGCCTGATCCGGGCACATGAGATCTCCGACGAGGTCGAAGCCGAATTGCGTGCCGCTTACCCCAATGCCGAGGTCATCATCCACCAGGATCCGGAGGGGATCGAGGAGCCGCGGTCCAGTTTTCCGCGACGGGTAGGCGCGCGATGAGCACCGGAAGAAAGGTGTTGCTGTTGACCGGGGCGAGCCGTGGGATTGGCCACGCCACGGTCAAGCGCTTTAGCGACGCCCAGTGGCGGATCATCACCTGCTCACGGGAAGCGGTGCCGGAGGAGTGCAAGCGCGACCCGAATTGGACCCATCACATCACTGCCGATCTCGGAGACCCTGGGGATCTCGACCGCTTCGTCGCCGAGGCGGGCGAGTCGCTCGACGGACCGCTGCACGCGCTCGTCAATAATGCCGGTGTGTCGCCTAAATCTCCGACCGGGGCCCGGGTCGGGTGTCTCAACAGCGATATCGAAGCTTGGCATGCGGTATTTCACCTGAATTTTTTCGTGCCGCTGATCCTGGCGCGCGCCTTTTCGACAGCGCTGGCGCAGGGCAAGGGCGCGATCGTCAATGTCACCTCGATCGCCGGTCACGTCGTGCATCCGTTTGCGGGCTCAGCCTATGCGACATCGAAGGCCGCACTTTCGGCGTTGACGCGCGAGATGGCCGCCGAATTTGCCCGGCTCGGGGTCCGGGTCAACGCCGTCGCGCCCGGCGAGATCAAGACCGCGATGCTGTCGCCCGAGACCGCCTCGCTGTTGCCGCGCATTCCGCTCAACCGGATCGGCGACCCCGAGGACGTCGCAGGCACGATCTTCTTCCTGTGCAGCGAGGATGCCGCCTACGTCACCGCGACAGAGATCTTTGTCAACGGCGGACAGCACATTTACTGAGACTCCGCTAGTAACCGGCACAATCGTCGAGGAACCTATGACATCGGTGCTGACACGCCGCACGGTCTTGAAGACCGCGGCGCTCGCTTCGACCGCGATTGCCGCACCTTTCGTGCGCGGCGCCTTTGCCGCGGGCAAACTCTCATGCGGGTTTTGGGACCACTGGGTCCCGACCGCGACCGTTCCTCTGGAGCAGCTCTGCCGCGAATGGGCGGCAAAGGAAAAGGTGGATATCACCGTCGATTTCATCACCTCGAACGGCGACAAGGACCTGCTGACGATGGCGGCCGAGGCGCAAGCCAAATCCGGCCACGATGTGTTGCAGTTCACCAGCTGGTACGTGACCGGCCAGGCCGAGAACCTCGAACCGGTCGACGATGTCGTCGGCGCGATCATTGCGCAGAACGGCAGTCCGACCAAAGCCGCCGAATATTTAGGAAAGTCCGATGGTCGCTGGATTGCGGTCCCTACCGGTTACGGCAGCACGCTGTCGCCGCCCTGCGCGCGCATCGACTTGATGAAGCAATTCACCGGGCTGGACATTACCAAGATGTACCCGGCGGGGGCGCCGCCCGACCAACAGCTCGCCGACAATTGGACCTGGAGCTTCTTTCTCGATGCCGCCGAGAAATGCTTCAAGGGTGGTTATCCGTTTGGGATGCCGATGAGCACCACCCCCGATGCAGTGAACTGGGTAGGCACGATATTTGCCGCGCACGGCGTTCAACTGGTCGATGTAGAAGGCAACATTACAGTCAAGTCCGATGCCACCCGTCAGGTGCTGGAGTGGTTTCAAAAGGCGGTACCGCTCTTCCCGCCTACGGTCTTTGCATGGAACGACGCCTCCAACAACAAGGCGCTGATTTCCGGACAGAGCGCATTGATCATGAATTCCCCGAGCGCCTGGGCCGTTGCCAAACGCGACGCGCCGAAAATCGCCGAGCAGTTGTGGACATTCCAGCCGCCGAAAGGCCCCAATGGCCGGTATAACACCGGAATCAACCGCTTTTGGGGGGTCTGGAAATTCTCGTCCAATAAGGCCGCCGCGAAGAGGCTATTGGCTTATCTGTCGACGCGCTCTTCGGTTGAAAAGCTGGTTAATGCGAGCCAAGGCTACGACGTTCCACAGTTCCAAAAGCTCAATGACTTTGCCGTCTGGGCGGAAGCGGAGCCGCCCAAGGGCACGCTCTACAATTTCCCGCCGAAGCCGGACACCATCGTATCGGTCACCGGATACCCGGCGCCTCCCAAGATCGGGGTCCAGATGTATTCGCAGGGCACGATGTGCAAAATGATCGCCAAATGCGCCCAGGAAGGGCAATCGATCGATGCCGCTATTGAGTACGCGCAATCCGAACTCGAGGGGTTCTCGCGAAGCTAGGGGGATTTGCTTAGCTGTGCTAACAGACGGCTTCGAGTGAGCCGTCGGAGGCGCCGCGGCCGGACACAGCCAACAACTGGGAGAGGAATTGATGGATCGTACATTGCTGACACGGCGCACGGTGCTGCAGACCACGGCCGCGACAGCGCTCACGGCTCCCTTCGTACGCGGTGCCTACGCCGCCGGCAGGCTCTCGTTTGGCGTATGGGACCATTGGGTCCCCGGCGCGGCCGAAGAATTGAAGAAGATTTGCGCCGAATGGGCAGTGGAGGAAAAGGTCGACCTCAACGTCGACCTGATCACCTCGAACGGCGACAAGGATCTGTTGACCTTGATGGCGGAAGGACAGGCCAAGGCCGGCCACGATATGATGGGGCTGCGCACTTGGTACGTCTCGGCCCAGGCCGACAATTTCGTGCCGGTTGACGACATTGTGCTCCCAGTTATCAAAGAGTATGGCCCGATCGCGCAGGCCTCAGAGTACACCGGCAAAATCGATGGCCATTGGATGGCTGTGCCGACCAGCTACGGCAACGGTTCGCTGCCGCCCTGCGCGCGCATCGACTACATGAAGGAATATGTCGGTCTCGACGTCCAGAAGATGTATCCGCCCGGCGCTCCACCCGACAAGGAACTGGTCGAGACCTGGGAGTGGAACTATTTCCTCAAGGCCGCCGAGAAGTGCTTCAAGGCGGGGCACCCCTTTGGCCTCGGAGTCAGCGCCTGCACCGATGCGATCAATATGGCAGGCGCGGTATTTCACAGCTACGGCGCCGATCTTGTCGACGCCAAAGGCGACATCACGGTCAAGACCGACGCCACCCGGCAGGCGCTCGAATTTTTCAAGCAACTCGCCAAATCGCTCGAAGGCGATGTTTACGCCTACGACAACGCATCAAACAACAAGGCATTGGTTTCCGGCAAGAGCGCACTGATTTTCAACCCGCCCAGCGCCTATGCGGTGGCGAAACGCGATCAGCCGAAGGTCGCCGAGCAATTGTGGACCTTCCACTCGCCGAAGGGGCCGCGAGGACGGTACGATCCGTGCAACCCGTATTTCTGGGCGATCTGGAATTTCTCACAGAACATTTCGGCGGCGAAAAGCCTGCTGACCTATCTGATGACGCGCCCGGTGCAGGAAAAGCTGGTCACCGCGAGCGTTGGCTTCGACATCCCGCCGTACGACAAGTGGATGGACTTCAAGATTTGGGAAGAAGAAGGTCCGCCAAAGGGCACCAACTACAACTATCCGCCGCGTCACGATGCGATTCCGAGCCTCGCGGGCTATCCGGCCCCCCTGCGGATCGGGACCCAGATGTTTGCCCAGGCGACTTTAACGAAATTGATCGCCAAAGTAACGCAACAGGGCCAATCCTTGGACGACGCGATGAGCTGGGCCGAAAGCGAGATCGAAGGCTTTTCGCGATCGTAGCCGAAGCTACCCCTCCTACCCTACCGTCTCCCCGCAAGCGGGGCGAGGGTAGGGGGTGAGGGGCAGCCCCGGACGCGAGCGGTTGTTACTTATTGCAGTCGGTGGCCCGGACGATGCACTCGCCGGCTTTGTCCTTGTCGCAGCTTTTCAGCGCGTCGAGACGGGCCGCCTCACGAGTTACGGGGCGGAAAAATGGTGTCGAGCCCGCCCACCTCCCATCAGTGCAAATATCGATACAGAAATTCGGTTACCCGCTTGTGGGCGTCAGCGGTGGCTGCAGGGTTATACGCGAGCAGATGGCCGTAAGCGCTGTGAGGTTTTTCAATACCGGAGGCGGCGTCGAACGAGTGGTAAGTATCGGGATAAACCTGGGCTTGCATAATGCCGTTCGCCTGCACATTCGCAAGCGCCACGCACGATGCAGCCGGCGCCCAATCGTCCCTGGCTCCGAGCAGAGCAAGCAATGGCACTACGACTGGATAGCCGGTATCTGGGCGACAGCCGCCATAAAGAGCGACACTCGCCACGAGCTTGCCGTGCCGCGTCGCGAGCCGTTCCCGCCAGGGACGCAGCTCCTCGTGATCTCGGGCGACATAAACTGCAGTCCCGCCGCCGTGCGAAAGCCCGAGTACGGCGATGCGGTCGGGTCTGACGTCGGGTCGAGCGGCGAGCAGGTAGGCTGCGGCGAGCATGTCCTGCGCGCGCTCGCCAGGTCGTACCTGGGCCCCATCGGCGCAGACATTATGGTAGCCCCGCGCTGTGAAGCTATCGAGCCGCAACGTGGCGTACCCTTGGGCCCACATCAACGGTGCCCAGACGGCTAGCGAAGGTGAGCCGTCGATGCCAGCGCAGTTGTGCAAAAGGATCACGACGGGGAGCGGGCCCTGTTCGACCGGTTTTTCGAATCTGCCCGCAAGCTGGATCTGCTCGCCGTGATAGTCCACCGGCACAGAGATTTCCTCGGCTGCCGCACCCCACCAGCAGCATGCCAGGAAAATAGCGCCCGCAGGCCTCATCATGAGCGTCCTTCCCTGACGGTGCTGGTGAGCGCCGGCCTTGCGGGGCTATCCAGCGTCGTCGAAGATCGGAATCCAAATTCGGCCGCACGCGACGTTGACGAAATTGATCGCCAAGGTGACGCAACAGCGCCAATCATTCGACGACGCGATGAGCTGGGCCGAAAGCGAGATCGAAGGCTTTATGCGCTCGCGGTTGTTACTTATTGCAGTCGGTGGCCCGGACGATGCACTCGCCGGCTTTGTCCTTGTCGCAGCTTTTCAGCGCGTCGAGGCGGGCCGCTTCACGATCTTTGCGCCATGCGGCGCCGGCGTGCTTGCCGTCCTCGGTCGTCGCCAGCGCACCGCACATCCGGGGACCGACCCGCCCCACCACCTTGCAGCCGCTGGCGCCACAGTCTCCGAGCGCCGCTTCCTCGGCGCGTTGCTTTGTCGACTGGTTCCAGCTCGCGCCGTACTTGCCGGTGCTCTTGTCCCAGGCGATCGCGCCATACCCGGCGGCAGCAGGCATCGCCGGCAGCAGCGTATATGCAAAGGCCAGCAGAGCAATGACGATCCACAGGCGGCGCATCGAGTTGTTCTCCTTCCGATGATCGTTCCGTCTTGGCCTGGGGCGGGCCGCCCCGCCCCAGGCTGGCGGCTCAATGCAATGGCGAGAAGGCGGCCGGGACGACGAGCATGTTCTCCTGCTTGAGCATCATGCCCGGCTGACCTCCCTTGGGCGGCCAGATGCCCTTGGCTCTCGCTTCCTCGCGGATGCGGAAACGCTCGCCCGCATCCTTGTAGGCCCAGATGTGACACCATTTGTTGAGCCCGCCGAGCTCGGAGTACCAGGCGCCGGCCAAGGGCGACAGCTTGGTGCGCTCGGCGATCTGCGTGCTCCAGCGGTCGATCGTCGCCGGAATGCCGCCCGGCTTGAAGGTGTAGATGCGGATCTCGTAAAGATTGCCGAGCTGGCGCGGTTCGAGCTTTGGCGAGAACGGCGCCGGGAGGTAGATGTCGCTTTGCTGCTCGACGACGAATTCACGGGTGTTGGGCGGCCAACCCTGCAGCTTGGTAGCCTCGGCGCGCAACCGGGTGCGCTCTTCCAGGTTCTCGTAGGGCCAAACATGGATGACCCGGTTCAAGGGCCCCACTTCGGTGTGCCAAAAAGCGGCGAGCGGCGACACCTTCGCCCGCACCGGCAACGCCTCGGCGAAGCGTTCTTCGAAAGTCGCAACCGTTCCCGGCTGCAACGTGTAAGTGCGCATTTCGATGATCACAGGTCTTCCTCCGTTTCGAGAGTCAGCGCACGGACGCTAGACCCTCGCGCCGGAGTGTCAAGCGCTCTTCCCGGGCTCGCTTCCGCCGGTCCCCGCCGGTGTCTCTCCGGAGTTAAAATCGAGTGACACGCCGTTCATGCAGTAGCGCTGGCCGGTCGGCTCCGGACCGTCGTCGAAAACGTGTCCGAGATGGCCGCCGCAGCGGCTGCAATGGACTTCGGTTCGCGCCATGAAAAGGCTGCGGTCGGTCTCGGTTTCGACAGCCTCGCCGAGCGGCGCCCAAAAGCTCGGCCATCCGGTGCGACTGTCGAACTTGGCGTCCGAAGAGAAAAGCGGCTGACCGCAACCGGCGCAGTGATAGACCCCGGGGCCGTACTGCTTATCGAGCGGGCTCGATCCGGCGCGTTCGGTGCCGTGCTCCCGCAACACACGGTATTGCGCCGCAGACAGCTTGCCACGCCATTCCTCCTCGCTCAGCGCAACCGGAAATGACTTCCCCGGGGAATGTCCGCGACCGCTCAAGCGGCCGAAAAGACCCTCTGCCATGCCCTTCCTTTCGGACTTGAAATACGCCCGATCGAATATCGCATCGCCCGCGCCCCCCGTGAAGGGGCCGGCAGGCAAACGGCTGCCGGAATTCAGTGCACCCGCTCGTCTTCGCCGGGGATGGGACGCAGCAATTCCGCGGTCGAGCGGGCGATCCAACACCACACGACGCAGGTCAGCTCGTCATCGTCGCTGCGCAGGCGCTGCGCCTCGCGGTGCGCGATTTCCGCAGCGGCAGCGCCGTGCCGGCGAACGAGAAGCAGTACCGCTTCCCAAATCTTGCGCTCGTTGGTCATCATCGCCGGGGTCATCATAAGGGTAAATCCGCGAGCTCTGCGAGAGTTCCCTCCGTCGCCCCTCCTAATGGGCCGCTGAGGATCGGCCCGAATAGCTGTGTCAAACAGCTCGATCCGTCAAAGCTCTGTCCAATATCTTGTGGTGATAAAAGCACTCCATACCTGATCCTGCTTGCGGTAACGCCAGCCCTCCGTATATTCGCGCCATGCCCGATCTCTTCGATACGCCGCCCGCGAAACCCGACGACAGCTATTCCGCCAAGGACATCGAGGTTCTGGAAGGGCTGGAGCCGGTTCGCCGCCGCCCCGGCATGTATGTCGGCGGCGCCGACGAGCGCGGGCTCCATCATCTCGTGGCCGAAATCCTCGACAATGCAATGGACGAGGCGGTCGCCGGCCATGCCACCCGCATCGAGATCGAGCTTGGCGTCGGCAACTGGGTCACTGTCCGTGATAACGGCCGCGGAATCCCGGTCGATCCGCATCCGCGCTTCCCGGACAAATCAGCCCTCGAAGTGATCCTGACGACCCTCCATTCGGGCGGCAAATTCGGGGGGGAGGCCTATCGGACGTCGGGCGGTTTGCACGGCGTCGGCGTCTCGGTCGTCAATGCGCTCGCGGACGAGTTCGAGGTCGAGGTCGCGCGCGACCGCCGGCTGTGGAGCCAGAGCTATTGTCGAGGAATACCGAAGATCAGCCTGGTGGACCGCGGGCCGGTGCACAACAGGCGCGGCACGACGGTCCGCTTCCATCCCGACCCGGCGATCTTCGGCGAGCTCGGCTTTCGCCCGGCGACGCTTTACCGCATGGCGCGCTCCAAGGCCTATCTGTTCCGCGGTCTCGAGATTCGCTGGAGCTGCGACCCTTCCCTGCCGCGTCCCGAAGGCGTCCCAGCCGAGGCGCGGCTTCACTTCCCTGGCGGGCTGGGCGATTTCCTGGCGGCGAGCCTCGACGGCCACGCCATGCTGACCCCACTGCCGTTTGTCGGGAAAGCCGATTTTGCGGATGGCGGCGGAGTGGAGTGGGCCGTGACCTGGCCGGAAGACGAGGAGGAAGGTTTCAGCCATTCCTACTGCAACACCATCCCAACCCCTGAGGGCGGCACTCATGAGGCCGGGTTGCGCAGTGCTCTCGTACGCGCCGTCAAGGGGTATGGCGAGCTCGCCGGCAACCGCCGCATCGCCCAGGCCACCGGCGAAGACGTTACGAGCGGCGCGGCGATGCTGCTGTCATTGTTCATCCGCGATCCGCAATTCCAGGGCCAGACCAAGGAGAGGCTGGCCTCGGCCGAGGCGACGAGACTGGTCGAGAGTGCTGTCAAGGATCATTTCGACCATTGGCTGAGCGCCGATCCGGCGACCGCACGGGTGCTTCTCGACCGCATCGCCGAACGCGCGGAGGAACGCCAGAAGCGGCGGCAGCAGCGCGAGCTGGCGCGCAAGAGCGCGACCCGCAAGCTGCGGCTTCCCGGCAAGCTCGCCGATTGCAGCCGCGACAGCGCTGCCGGAACGGAGATTTTTCTTGTCGAGGGCGACAGTGCCGGCGGCTCGGCCAAGCAGGCGCGCGACCGCGAGACCCAGGCGATCCTGCCGTTGCGCGGCAAGATCCTCAACGTCGCGAGCGCCTCGGCCGACAAGATGCGCGCCAACCAGGAGGTGTCGGACATCATCCTGGCGCTCGGCGCCGGCTCGGGATCGCATTACCGCGAGGAGGGATTGCGCTACGAGCGCGTCATCATCATGACCGACGCCGATGTCGACGGCGCGCACATTGCCTCGCTGTTGATGACGTTCTTCTTTCGCGAGATGCCGAAGCTGGTCGAAAACGGCCACCTCTTCCTCGCGTTGCCGCCGCTCTACAGGCTGACGCAGGGCGACGTTACCCATTACGCGCGGGACGATGCGCATCGCGAGGAGTTGCTGCACAGCGCCTTCAATGGCCGCGGCAAGATCGAAATCAGCCGGTTCAAGGGTCTCGGTGAAATGCCGGCGCGTTATCTAAAGGCGACGACGATGGACCCGGCGCACCGCACATTGCTGCGGGTGACCCTGCCGGCGAAACCCGATCCTGCGGCCATCGAGCTCCCCGCTGAGGAATTCGAACGCACCAAAGCCTTGGTCGAAACGCTGATGGGCCGGCGTCCCGAGTTGCGCTTCGACTACATCCAGAAAAA
>Ga0210396_10003323_pt1 | contig 16080 bp, 20 predicted proteins | sample IncBWH17OmetaG_FD_155466 | JGI IMG/M metagenome (GOLD analysis project Ga0210396, IMG submission 155466) | Forest soil microbial communities from Barre Woods Harvard Forest LTER site, Petersham, Massachusetts, United States - Inc-BW-H-17-O ... | reverse complement strand
CGCACGCGTTTTGGTATCACTTCCAACTGCCTGAGACGCGTGAGGCGTTGGAATTGATGGCGAAATTCTTTGACGACAGGGTTGTACGTTAGGCTGCTTGCCCGCGCCCCGACATTTCCCTCACTGCTGACACCGTTTGCCGGCGACATGCCCATCGACACTCTGTGCAAGCGGGCGCTGCAAAAAATAAGTGGACCTAGCCGAATGGCGGATGTGGCGGGGTGTGCCGATGAGGCATTCTGCCTGCGGAGGTAGTAGATATGTCAGCAGAATGGCTAGCAATTTCAAATGAGTTGGCGGAAGCCACGGAAAAGATTGGCGGGCACGCGGTGGCGGTGCACACCGAGGCGCGCGGTTCGACCAGCGGCGTGATCTGGCGTCCAGGAATAATCGTGACCGCCGAGCACGCGTTGCGACGCGACGAAGAGATTCAAGTGACGTTGCCCGATGGCAAAACCGCCGGAGCGAAATTGGTGGGGCGCGATCCATCGACGGATCTCGCGGTGTTGAAGTGCGAAGAGGCGACTGCGGTTCCCGCGACGTTTGGCGATAGCGATGCGTTGAAAGCAGGACATGTCACGCTGGTGGTGGGACGCACGCGCGCCAGCGGGCCGGTGGCGGCGCTAGGTTTCGTGAGCCTGGTAACGAAGGAGCGGCGCTTGTGGGGTGGCGGAGCGGTGTCGCCGTATTTGCGTCTGGACGTGGCGCTGCAACGTACTGGCATCGGCGGCGCTGTAGTCAACTCGGAAGGGAAAATCGTTGGACTGGCGACGCCGAAATTTGCTCCGGCGGGAGCGCTGGCAATTCCGGTCGTGACGGTCAATCGCGTGATTGATGCGCTGCTCGAGAAAGGGCGCATTCCACGCGGCTATCTGGGCGTTGGACTGCAACCGGTGCGGCTGCCGGAAGGCTTGCGCGAGACCCTGCAGCGCAAGGAAAAGACCGCGGCGATGGTGTTGGAAGTCGAGCCGGATGGACCGGCTCATAAAGCGGGCGTGGTGATTGGCGACATTCTCACGAAGATTGACGGTAAGCCGGTGATGCGACTGGAAGACGTTCAGGCGCATCTGCATGGAGAGGGAATTGGCAAGACGGTGCGCGCGGAGTTTCTGCGCGGAGGCGCGCCGCGCGAAGTGAGCATCGTGGTCGGCGAGCGGCCAGATGGGAGCCGCTAACATGCAGATCAAAGGACTGGGAGAAGTCGCGGAACGGTTGCGGCGGTCCACGGTGCTGGTGCAGCCGGGAGGCCGCGGCAGTGGTTCGGGCGTGATCTGGTCGGGCGACGGGCTGATCGTCACCAATGCGCATGTGGCGCGAGGCTCGCGGGTGGACGTCAGCTTGTGGGACGGACGCGAATTTCGCGCGGAGGTTACATCACGCGATCTGCGACGCGATGTGGCGGCGCTGCGGATTGAGGCCAAGGATCTGCATGCCGCGGAGATTGGTGATTCTTCGCGGGTGCGTGCGGGTGAACTGGCCATCGCGGTTGGCAATCCACTTGGATTTCTGGGAGCGATGACTAGCGGAATTGTGCATGCGGTTGGACCTTTGCGTGGTCTTGGCTCGCGCGAGTGGGTACAGGCGGATGTGCGATTGGCGCCGGGAAATTCAGGAGGGCCATTGGCAGACAGCAGAGGCCACGTGATCGGAATCAATACCATGGTGGCGGGACGGCTGGCGTTGGCGATTCCCAGCAACGACGTGACGCGTTTCCTGTTGGGTGAATCGCGGAATAACTGGATGGGCGTGACGGTAACGCCGGTGCGTCTGCCGCGAGCGAGCCGGCAGAGCTTCGGCTTGCTGGTGTTGGGAATTGAGACGGAGAGTCCCGCGGCGAATGCATCGTTGCTGCTTGGCGACATTTTGCTGGGAACTGAGGTAGGCGCGTTTACTGCGGTGGAGGATTTCGCGGCGGCTTTGCAGAAAGAAAACGGGCGTTTGTTGCGGCTGGACTTTTTGCGCGGAGATTATTCGCGGGTGCGGCGGGTCAGTGTGCAACTCGAAGATCGCGGACGGCGAGGAGGTTCGATCGCGGCGTGATGCGCGTCTTTGTGATTGCGGAGCCAGTGCGACGGCGGGACATGCTTTCCGCGTTGCTGAGCTCACGGGGCGTCGACGTGGTTGGAAGCGCCAGCGATCTGCAGAACGCGGAAGACGAACTGCCGGACGAAGAGATCGACGTAGTGCTGGTGGATGTGGCCGGTGAGCCAATGGAAGAGTTCCTGGAGGGTTTGCGCGGCGAAGAGTGGCTGCGGGAATCCGCGACGATTCTGCTTACGCAAAACGCCGAGACAACCTGGACGACGCAAGCGCTGCGGGCTGGTGTGCGAGGAATTCTGCCGGCGAATGTTGGCCCGGAATTGCTGGTGGCCGCACTGGCGGCGGTGGGACAAGGGCTGGTGGTGCTGCATCCCGAACGGATGGTCGGAGCGCGAACTTCGCAGGTAGCGGAGACGGAAGAAGCCGCCGAGATGCTGGAGGCGCTGACTTCGCGGGAAAAGGAAGTGCTGCGGATGTTGGCGGAGGGATTGGGGAACAAACAGATCGCGGCACGTTTAGAGATTTCCGAGCACACCGCGAAGTTTCATGTGGCGTCGATTTTTGGCAAATTGGGAGTATCCTCGCGCGCGGAAGCGGTAGCGATTGGCATGCGGCGGGGGCTAATCTTGCTTTAGCTGGGCTTTGCCGTCGAGGTGGCGGGTTCAGTCTCCACCAAGGCCACTGATCAGGACTTGATCGCAGTTTCGAGGAAAGTTCGGAACGACGGCCACAATTCCGAGGCAATTTTCACCCTAGAGTTAGAGAACACTTCTTCATGGTCTGCGACTACGATTCTGTACTCGCGATTCTGCTTCTGTGTATTCAGGTCAAAACAAATCGCGTCGAAGCTGCCCGTGTCGGGTCGCCCAATTTGGAAATATCCTGCTGGCAGGAGAAATTCGGACAAAAAGCCTTTTCGAGGCGATGCAACTTCAAACAATTCCGCCGACGTAGGCCCCCAGCCGAAGAACGAAATTCCCGATGCGTCGAAAGATGCGAAAGAATGCCGCGAAAGAAGAGATTCAAACGAAGGCGGTAAGCGCACCGGCAGTTTTGACTCCAGTTCGCGCAGACGATGAGAATTGTCCTCTGACCGGATGGCAACCTTCAATTTCGAAGCAAAGGCGTCAATCAACTGTTCTTCATGCATCTAGGTCTCTAATCGAATGCAACTCATGATCAATTTTTTCCGCGAGCTTGGGCCCCAAGGCGTTTGCCGCCGCGCATATGTCGTCCACCTCTTCCAGCGAAAGGCTGAAATACTTACAGGCGTATACGTCCAGTGAGAGAGCGCGAATATTTTCTTCGGTGGGGCGTATGCAAAGCACCCACTTAGTTTGTGAGTGAGAGAGTTCAGCGACGAAACAGTGGTGACGCGCTCTCACGTATTTATCAATGGTGGTGAAAAGAGCCTCGTATTGAGGATGCATATAGTCTCTAGACCGGACGCTCGCGGCGGAACGCAAACCGCAATAGTCGGTAGGAAACATAAAACAGCACCAGAAGGACGGACCAGACGGCAGCTATAAACGCAACGTCTTGCCAGCGTAAAGGCGTGCGAACGCCGTATTTGTCGAGAGGCATCCACCAATATTCCACATGAAAATTGAAGGTCGAAGAGTAGGCTCCCAAAGGGTTGCCAGAAAGAGCGGGACGCCTAGAAGCGCAGCTGCAATCTGTCTGGACATTTGACTCGGAGTGAGCAGCGACTAGTCTATCAAAGGCCCGACTGTTAAGTCCCGGTAAGTCCGGTAATCGCAGTCTGAGCTGTTACCGACGGGGCGGGAAGAGTTCCTATGGGCGATGGGGAATGATAAATTGGAGTTATGCGCACATTGGAGCAAACGACTCAGGAGATACTGCAGCTGGCCGCGGAGCAATTCAAGGTGGCGGATGGTTCGCTGAAGGCCGAAGACGACTTCTACAAAAAGCTGGGCATTGACAGCTTGCAGGCACTGGATATGCTGTCGCGGCTGGAAAATCATTTTCAAATCGAGTTGCCGGATTACGAAGTGCAAGGCGTGAGCGACTTCAAAACGCTCGCCGAACGCGTACAATCGCGCCTGTGAAACCAATCCAACCATGCTGGATCTGACGAAACTATCCTCCATAGGCGAAGCTCTGCGCGAGGCGCTGGAGACTTATCCGCGCGAGTTGGCGCTGATCGAATCGGACCGCGGGCAGGAGAAGGCGCGGCTCACCTATCGCGATTTCAAGCGCGCCGCGTTGCCGCTGGCGAAGGCCATGCAGGAATTGGGCGTGGTGGCCGGGACGCACGTGGCGATCATCATGACCAATCAGTCGAAGTGGCTGATCTCCGCGTATGCGCTGTTTTATTGTGGCGCTGTTATGGTGCCTCTGGACTTCAAGTTGACTCCCGCGGAGCAGCGGCAGCTTCTGCAGCATTCCGACGCCGAAGTGCTGATTACCGAGTATGCGATTTGGCGACAGCTAAGTGCGGCCTCGCAGCGGAGCGATGCGACGAAGTTGAAAACGGTGCTGGTTACGGAGGCTCCGGCGATCACCGACTTGTGGGGCGCTTTGCGGTGGGAAGAGGCCAAGGGCACGGGGCCGGGCGCTCCGATGTTTGTCCCGCGGAAGCGTGAAGATCTGGCGAGCATCATTTATTCCTCGGGAACGGGTGGGAATCCCAAGGGCTGCATGCTGACGCACGGGAATTATCTGGAGCAGTGCGCGGCGCTGACGGAGTGGTATCCGTTTTGGCCGGGCGTGCGCTATCTCAGCATTCTGCCAACGAACCATTCGATTGATTTCATGGTGGGATTTTTTGGGCCGTTTGTGTGCGGGGCGGCGGTGGTGCATCTGCGGACGTTGCGTCCGGAATTTGTGCGCGAAGCGTTTGTGAAATATCAGATCACCTATGTCACTTTGGTGCCGCTGGTGTTGAAGAATTTGCAAAAAGGTTTACAGGCGAGAATCGACGAATTGCCGCCTAAAAAACGCCGCGCATTTGAGGCGCTGCGCAAAATCAACATGGCACTGACTGAGGATCGGCCGCGAGTAGGGCTAAGCCGGCTGTTGCTGAAGCAGGTGCATGCGGCGTTCGGCGGGAAGTTGGAGGCCATCATCGTTGGTGGCGCTTTCACGGAGCCGGAGACGCTGCAATTTTTTTACGACTTGGGAATTCCCGTTGTGAATGCGTACGGGCTTACTGAAGGCGGCACAGGCGTTACCGTCAACGACCTGAAGCCGTTTCGCGCGGATACGGTGGGCAAGCCGTTACCGGGAATTGAAGTGGCTATTCAGAATCCCGATGAGGATGGAATTGGCCAGGTGGTGGTGCGCGGGAAAACGGTGATGTCTGGCTATTTGAATGATCCGGAGCTCACCGAGCAAACAATTGTGGACGGCTGGCTGCTGACTGGCGATATGGGCCGGTTTGATGGCAAGGGGCACCTGCAGCTTTTTGGGCGCAAGAAAAACATGGTGGTCACGGAAGAAGGGAAGAACGTCTACGCGGAGGACGTGGAGCACGCGTTCGAAGGTTTGGCGGTGAAGGAATTCTGTGTGATGGCGGCGAATTATGTTTGGCCAAGCCGGTCGATGGTTGGCGAGAAGCTCCTGCTGGTGATTCATCTGGAGCCGGGGCAGGAATTCACCGAGGTGCTGCTCGGGGAAATCGTCAAGCGGAACAACAGTTTGGTCAACTACAAGCGCGTCCATGGACTGGTGGTTTGCGGCGAAGACTTTCCGCTGACGGCGTCGATGAAGGTGAAGCGCAACGTGCTGGCGGAGCGCCTGGGAAAGCTCGATCGCGAAAAATCCATCCAGTCAATTTAGGCAAGAACGCCTCGGAACAGGTACACTCCTGATTCGGAGGACCGTGAGAGACAGATTTCTAGCGATTGTGAATCCTGCTGCGGGTGGTGGCCGTTCGGCAAAACTGGCGGGCACGGAACTTGCGCGCCTTCGCGAAAGAGGATTGCCCGTGGACGTGATCGCCTCGACGCAGCCAGGCCACGCCAACGAACTGGCCAGCGAGGCTTACGATCAGGGCTACCGCAAATTCCTGGCGGTGGGCGGCGATGGCACCGCGCACGAAGTAATCAACGGGATTTTTGCGCGGGGCAGCCGCGTGGACCGTGTTGCACTGGGATTTCTTCCCATGGGTACAGGAAATTCCTTCCTGCGCGATTTTACAAAGAATGGCCCCGAGTCTTCGATGGATGCGTTGCTGGACGGGCGTAAGCGGCGCGTTGACCTTCTACGGCTGGTTCACAGCAAGGGCACGATCTACTCTTTTAATTTAATGAGTGTTGGATTTACCGCCGATGTAGGCGCGCTGACCAATCGGGTGTTCAAGCCATTCGGGCATTTCGGCTATTTGCTGGGCGTTTTCGTGCGCGTTGCGCAGTTGAAACGCCGCGGATTCAAAATGCGTTGCGATGATGATGCGGAGTGGGACGAACGGCCGTGTCTGTTTCTGACGTTCAACAATAGCAAGTACACTGGTGGCACGATGTTGATCGCGCCGCAAGCCGATCCATCGGACGGATTGATCGAATATGTGCGCTGGGGACCGATTGGGCGGCTCGGATTGATCAAAATGCTTCCGCGATTGTATGACGGCACGCACATCGAACATCCGCTGGCGTCGCGACGAGCGGTGAAACGGGTGGAGTTTTTTCTCGATGCGCCAGTCGACGTCATGATCGACGGAGAAATTGTGACGTTGGATTGCAAGGCGATTGATATTCTGCCGGGCGCCATGGACGTATACATATGAGGCGGGCGTGGGATGTTCTGCGCAGCATTTGCTTGTGGGGCGCGAGCTGGCTGCACTTCCTGATTGTAGTGCCGGTGCTGATCGGGCTGGCCGTGGTGCTCGACCCGCGCAAACACGATTGGCTGCAGCGTGCATTGTGCCGCAGGATTGCGTTTTTCTCCGGCGCCAAGGTGGTAGTTCGCGCGGATCCCGGGTTCGACCGGCAACGCACCTGTATTTTCATGGTGAACCACGTCAATTTATTTGATCCGTTTATTTTGTACTGCGCGATACCGCAATTGGTGCGCGGCTGGGAGTTGGAGTCGCATTTTCGGATTCCGATTTATGGCTGGCTGATGAAGCGCTTTGGCAATGTGCCGGTGCCGAATGTGCGCAGCCCCAAAGATTTGAAGCGCCTGTGGAGATTGACACAGGAAGCGATCAACAGTGGGACCAGCTTGATTATTTTCCCGGAAGCGAAACGGACGCGGGACGGGCGTATTGGCGAATTTGAAGACGGCGGATTCCGGTTGGCGCAGCAACTGGGCGTGCCGATTGTGCCGGCCAGCCTGGTAGGCTCGTTTCATCACCTGCGGACCGGAGATTGGATTTTGCGGCCGACTACGATTTTGGTGCATATCCACGAGACCATCGAAACCCAAGGAATGAAGAAGGAAGATCTACCGGCATTGAAGCAACGCGTGCGAAGTTTGATTGCGGGCCCAGTCGAAGAGTCGATGGCCGAATCGGATCCGGAGAAGAACGGCGTCGTCGCTCCGGTGAGTAGCTAGAAATATTTTCCAGATAATCCAAGAGGATTACAAATTGGCGCGGAAGCTGGGGAGCACACGGCCGGCGCGGGTTTCTTGCCAGGTGTAGTAGATGCGGTGAATCACGGTGATGGTGGAGATGACTGCGATGACCCAGAGAACTTGCGCCATGCGGTTGAAGACTCCGCCGATGATTAAAAGCACCAGGCGTTCCGGGCGCTCCATGAAGCCGACTTTGCACAATGGAATGAGCGATTCGGCGCGCGCGCGCGCATAACTGACCATCACCGAGCCAGCAGTGGCGACAGCGGCAAGCACCACATACGGAGTGCGACCGCTCACCGAGTAATAAACGAGCAAGCCCAGGTACAAAGCTAAATCCGCGTAACGATCGAGCGTGGAATCGTAAAACGCGCCAAAGGCGGTGACGCGATTCTGACGGCGCGCCACTTGCCCATCCAGCATGTCTAGAAAGCCCGCGCAGAAAATAATGACCGCCCCCGTGCGAAATTGCCCAACGGCGAACGCAGCGGCGGCTCCGAAATTTACGACCAAACCAAGAAAAGTAAGTAAGTTTGGATTAATTCCAGTAGCGGCAAGAGCGCTGACGATGCGGTCAATGCACCACTTTGATCCGGCGCCAATTGCGCCTGTGAAGGTTCCCATTGTTTTTAGGCCAAGGGGAAATCATACTGCACGCGGCCAGCTTAACCAAATGCAGAGACTGCTTCTTGAGCGCATTCGGTGAGAGTGGCGGCGGTTTTTCTGCAGCGACAGCACAAATTGGATGCATCGGGAAAAATTCGACCACAGCCTTGACGGCGCGACTGGTAGTCCATAGAGTGCTAGAACTATCGGAGAGCTAATGGAATTTGACTGTTCGAGCCGCCGCGACTTCCTTTTGAAAATGGGAGGAGTCGCCGCCGCATCGTTGATCCAAACGCAATGGCTAGCCATTGCCGCGGCCGCCCAGCATGCCCATCAGGCAGTAAAATCCGGTTCATCGCAGAGCTTCGCGGTGTTGACGCCGGAACAGGCCAAAGAAGTGGACGCCATCTCGGCATGCATCATCCCGACGGACGAGCAGCCGGGCGCGCGCGAAGCTGGCGTGGTGTACTTCATAGATATCGCGCTGAAAACTTTCGCGAGCGATACCAAGCCGGTGTACGACACCGGAATTCCCGAAGTAAACGCGCTGACAATGAAACTTTATCCGGGAGTTGCCGGCTTTTCAGCCGCGACCGCCGAACAGCAGGAAAAAATTTTAACAGCGTACACCGTTGATCAAGAACACACGCGCGGACGATTTCGGCGCTCGCCAGACAGCCCCGATTTTTTCCAAACTATTTCGTTCCACACCATATTCGGCTTCCTGGTTGATCCCGAAGGCGGAGGCAATCGCGATTACGTGGGCTGGAAAGTAATCAATCGAGATCCCGCGCACAGTTTTTCGCCGCCATTTGGTTTTTACGACAAAGATTATCCCGGCTGGCATCCGGCGTCAGGGGATACGGACAAGAAATGACTCAGAGCAAAGTCAGCTACAAACCCAGCGATGAAGTAGATTTCGTGATTGTAGGTTCCGGAGCAGCAGGCGGTGTGCTTGCAAAAGAACTGTCGACCAACGGCTTTCGCGTGGTGGTGCTGGAGCAAGGCCCGTACCTGACGGAAAATGATTTCACGCATAACGAAGTGAAAGTGTTTGCGGAGCACGGGCTGACCAACAATCCGAAGATTCGCCCGACCACGTTTCGGAAAACGCCGCAGGACAAAACCAAAACACAGCAATCGATTTTGTACGGCACATGCGTTGGCGGCAGCAGCGTGCACTTCACGGCAAATTTCTGGCGTTTTCACGAAATCGATTTTATCGAGCACAGCAAGGTGGGCGACATTCCGGGCGCAAATTTTGCCGACTGGCCGATTACCTACGCCGATCTGGAACCGTATTACACCAAGGTGGAGTGGGAAATTGGCGTTTCCGGTTTGGCCGGCGCCAGCCCGTTTGATCCGCCGCGTTCCAAGCCATATCCGATGCCGCCGCTTCCGGTGAAAGGCTCGGGGGTGATTTTCGAACGGGCCGCCAGCAAACTGGGATATCACCCGTTCCCGGCGCCGATGGCGATTCTTTCGCAACCGCGGCCGGGCCGTTCTGCCTGCGTGAATTGCGGCTTTTGCCTGGGGTTCGGCTGCGAGGTGGGCGCCAAGTCTACCTCGCTCTCCACAGTGATTCGCATGGCGGAAAAAACCGGGCGCTGTGAGATTCGGCCGAACAGCTACGTGCACAAAATTGAGACCGACAAGAATGGTCGCGCGACGGGAGTGGTTTATTTCGACGCGAAGAAAAATGCTCATTTGCAGAAAGCCAAGGCGGTCATCGTTTCTGCCAATGGAGCGGAAACGCCGCGCCTGCTGCTGCTATCGGCGTCCAGCCAATTTCCCAATGGGCTGGCGAATTCGAGCGGCTATGTTGGCAAAAATCTGATGCCCAACAGCAGCGCGATTGCGTATGGCGTATTCGACGAGCCGCTGAATGATTACAAGGGTTTCGCCGTCAGCCGGATTTTCCACGATTTTTATGAGTTAGACGCCGACAAGCTTGGCTTTCACGGTGGAGGCGGACTCGATGCGCGCTTCGACTTGTCACCACTGGCATTCGCGATGAGCGCTCTGCCGCCGGGCACGCCGCGCTGGGGTAAAGGGTTCAAGAAAACGCTGGCGCAGAACTTCACGCGAACCATGGAGATTTTCTGTCACGGCACTTCGCTGCCCGTGGAATCGAACAGCATTTCACTCGACGATGAGGTGAAAGATGCATGGGGCCTGCCCGCGCTGCGCATGACCTTTCGCGATCATCCCGACGATCTGAAGCTGGCTAGCTGGATGCAAGCGCGCGCCCTGGAAATTCTGGACGCGGCGGGCGCGAAGACCAAGTGGAGCAATCCCGTCACCGAGCAGCAGTTCGCGGTACATCTGCTGGGCACTTGCCGCATGGGCAAAGACTCGAAGGCTTCTGTCATCGATCCCGATCATCGCACCCACGACGTGCCGAATTTGTTTTTGTGCGATGGCAGCAGCCTGGTGACTTCTGGACGCGGGCAACCGACGATGACGATTCAGGCGCTCTCGTACCGTGCTGCCGACCGAATCACCGCGCTGGCGAAAAGCGGCGCAATCCTAAGTTGAGCTAGACTTAATCCTGCAAAAATCAGTGCGTCTGGCGTGAACTATGCGGTGGAGCTGCATTTTTGCGAATCTGGGGGAATAGATCATGAAGAAATCAACGTGGCAGGCAAAGATGCTTGCCGCCGGGCTGGTATCAACGATTGCGCTGATTGGCTGGGTGATGCTGAGCGGCGCGCAGGAGCAGGCAAGTTCACCAAGCGCGGCGCCGACAAAAACGGCTGAGCAGCAATTCAAAAATATTCAGGTGCTGAAGGATATTCCGGCGGACCAGGTGATTCCCTCCATGCAGTTCATCGCCAGTTCCCTGGGTGTGGGCTGCGATTTCTGTCACGTAGAACATCAGATGGATAAGGACGACAAGAAAACCAAGCAGACCGCGCGAAAAATGATCGCGATGCAAGTGGCTATCGACAAAAATAACTTCAATGGAGAACTGGAAGTGACCTGTTACACCTGCCATCGCGGCACGGCTCACCCGGTAGCGATTCCTATTCTTTCTGCTGACACCGCGAAAATGCCGGCGGCCACGGCGCACGAACATGAGCATGAGCACGAGGCCGAGGGCGATGAACATGCCGAGCACGCGAATCTTCCCAGCGCCGATCAATTATTCGAGAAATATCTGGCGGCGGTGGGCGGGGCGGATGCGGTAAATAAAATCAAGACGCGGCTGCAGAAGGGAACTATCGATGCATTCGGTTCACAATATCCCATTGAAGTGTATTCGGAGGCGCCAGAGAAGCGCTTGTCGATCACCCATCCTCAATCCGGGCCGAGCGTAACCGCGTTCAACGGGGAAGTGGGATGGCTCACCACGCCGGGCGGAGTGCACCGCATGTCCCCTGCGGAAGGGGAAGCGGCGCGCATCGATGCGACTCTGCATTTTCCGGTGAAGGTGCAGGAGATGTATCAGGATTTCAAGGTGCGACCGGGTGAAGAAATTGCCGGGAGGCCGACGGTCGAAGTACGTGGGACAGCAAAAGGCAAGCCAACGCTGCGACTGTTTTTCGATCAGGAAAACGGGTTGCTGGTGCGGTCGATTCGCTATGCCGAAACGCCACTCGGTCGCAATCCCACGCAAATCGATTACGCGGATTATCGCCCGGCAGATGGAGTGAAGATTCCGTATCGCTGGACGCTGGCTCGTCCTGGTGGGAGCTTCACGATTAAGATCGAGCAGGTACAGCAGAACGTGCCGGTGGACGAAAAATTATTTGTGCCGCCTGCTGAGCCGCTACCAGCGGCACCTGCGAAATAGGTCAGTTCGCCAAGTTCCTGGCGATTAAAGAATAAGGGCCACGCCGATGAAGCGTGGCCCGATTCTTTTAAATGTGAGTCGTCACGATTAAAAGTGAATGATCAATCCTGCCGTGAAACTTCCACGATTGAGATAGTTGGAAATCTTTGCGTTGTAGCAGCCGAAGAACGGATCGCAGTAAGTTCCGGTTGAAGAATTCCCGTAGGTTGGCAGAAAGCGCGCATCTCCGCGAAACCCGAGATGCCGCGACAGGTAATACTTCACGCCGCCTCCGACGCTGTAGGAAAACTCAGTGCGGTTCGGCGTGCCATTGCTGTTGTCGTCATGAGTGAAGCCGACGCTGCCCGCGATATACGGACGCAAGCGGTGTTCGCTGCCGCGCAACATGTACAGTCCGCCGAACTGAAACTGGTCAATATCAGAGTGATAGGCATTGAAATAGGAATTGGTGAGCAGGTCATGCGCGCTGTATGAGGTGTTGTTGCGGTTCCACATGAACTCGGCCTGAAAATTTTCGGTCACGTTGTAGTCGAGGAAAGTCCCGAAAGCCAAAGAATCGTTGACGCGCAGCCGATCGATGGGCGCGGTGGAGCCGCCGATGTTCGAAAAGATGCTGACGGGATAGGAGCCACTAGTTTCATAGCCGACGAAGGGCGTAACTTCGAAACGTCCTTGCGCCCTGGTGGAAATCGCTGCCAACAAGAAAACAGCAGCAGCGGCGAACCAAACGGACCGGTTCTTCATGACGATGACTTCTCCTTTGGTCTCAGAATTCGGCTGGATCAAATAAGCGAACCATCCGGTTTATAAAGTTCGCGGGGCGAAGTGGTGCTTTCAGGTCGAGGAAATTTGCCGCTATCTTCAAGAACAATACGGACTCACGGTAAGCCTCGTTTGCCCCTCGGCAGCTTAAACACGAATCGCGGCAATGAGTTGCGATGCGCCGGCGGCCGGGAGCACCCCACAGGTATTAGATGTGTTGGAATGAGCAATGCGTTTCGGGCAGGTGTTTAATTAACATCCGCGTTAACAGGCACTTACAAACTACAGGAATTCAGGTGCTGATGTGAGATGAAGCATGCGACGTTGACCAGTTCTCCTTGACGAAAGCTAAGGCTTCGCGGCCTTCTTTTCTTTAGCGGGTGGTTTCTGGCCTGCTTTCGATTCTTCCCCGGAAGGCTCGCCCGAAGAACTGTCTTTGTGTTTCAGGTATTGCACAATCACGGAAATGCGGCGATTCGACGGGTCGAGCGGAGCTTCCGGTTTGCTCAGTCGCTGATCGGCGAAGCCGCGCACCTGGGTAATCTGATCGCTGGGCATGCCGCTGTTCTGCATCAGCCGGCGCGCCGCGTTGGCACGATCCACAGACAATTCCCAATTTCCGTAGGCGACCGTGGGAGGATAAGGCTTCGAATCGGTGTGACCCTCCATAGCAATTTTATTCGGCAGTTTGCCCAACTCCGCGGCGAGGAGACGTAGCAGGTTGCCGCCATCACGACTTATCCCGGCGCTTCCCGTTTCAAAAAATGTGCCGCTGGCCGATTCAGTAAGTTCGATGCGTAAGCCTTCGTTGGTAACAGTCATATCAATGTGATTAGAGAGTTTGTCGAGTTCCGGAACCTCGCGAATGGCTTGCTGCAACTGGTCTTTCAACTCGCTCATATTATCTTTGGTGACGATAAAATTTTCTCCGGTGCCCTCCATCGAGCTGCCCACTTGTTTCGCAGTGCCGGTCGGGTCTTGAAAATAGCCACCAATTGCCTGCTTCACCTGGGGCGTGCTGTTCATCAGCCAGAGGACGATGAATAGCGCCATCATCGCGGTTACGAAATCGGCATAAGCCACTTTCCAGGCGCCACCGTGATGCCCGGCGTGGGCCGCCTTTTTCTTGATGATGATGGGAGGAGGTGAGGGCATGGCCAGGCTCAGGCCGCAGGCGCTGCAGCCTCGGGAGCTGCCGCAGGCGCGTCGCTGCCTCCCTTCAGATACTTTTCCATTTCCTGGAAGCTGGGGCGTACGTGGCCGGGAATAGCGCGCCGTCCGAACTCCACCGCGATGCTGGGCGGCGAACCTTTGATGAAACTGACGATAACCACGCGCAGAACATGGTAAAAGGCGTGCTCGTCTTCGGTATTTTTCGCCATGTTCGCTGCGATGGGGCCAACAAATCCGTAGCACAACAGAATGCCCAGAAAAGTTCCGACCAGCGCGGCGGCAACTTTGTGCCCGATTTCTTCCGGCGGGCCGCCCAATGCACCCATGGTAATGACCACTCCTAACACGGCTGCAACAATGCCTAGACCGGGAAGCGAATCCGCCATGGTGGAGAGAGCGCCAACCGGAACGCTTTGGTCGTGGTGATGGACTTCCATATCCAGTTCCATCATCTGGTCGACATCGAATGGCTCGATCCCGCCTGCCGCCGCCATGCGCACCGTGTCGCAAACAAAATTCAGAACATGATGATCTTTCAGGAATTTTGGATACTGCGAGAAGACCGGACTTTGTTCCGGATTATCGCTGTCAGCTTCCAGCGCCATCATGCCTTCTTTACGAGCTCGCGAGAAGAGTTGGTACAGCATCTTCAGCGTCTCCTGATATTGCGGCTGCCATATTTGGAGCCGCCAAACACGCCGACGAAACCGCTCACAATTTTCTTGAGAATGTGCGATGGATTCGCAATCAGCACCGTGCCCATGGCCGCGCCGCCGATAATCAGCAACTCGGCAGGTTGCAGCAGCACACGGATATTGCCCTTCTCCATCAAATAGCCGCCAACGATGGCGCCAATCACTACAACGAGTCCGATTATCACGAACATAGATGATGGTCCTTGAACTTCAGCCACGCCTCAGCCTTCGACGACAGCAATACGATTGCCTCCCCATTCCGTGCTGGCCCGTAACGCTTGTTCAGCGCGGGAAATAATGGAACCAACCGTGTCGCTATCGAGAGCGGGAGTGGCGCCGATGGAAACCGTCGCGTGCAGCGTGTCTCCCCACCATGCGATGGGGGCGTGTTGCACGATGCGCGCCAGCCGCTCGCCTACCTTGGTCACTTCGCCGCCACTACATTCGGTGAGAATCGCCATGAATTCGTGGTCCAGCAGGCGCCCGAGAAGATCCGTGGGGCCTAGTGCCTTCTCGACGGTTTGCGCGACTACCAACTCGATGGCGTCCACGGCGGCCTGGCCGTAGCGCTCGCGGAGCTTGGGGAGATCATCAATCGCAAAACACAAAATGCAAAAAGGAATGGGATAGACATGCATCAGGCTGAGACTCTCGCGCAGATGCCCCTGAATCATGGCGTGGTTCAAGACTCCGGTGAGCGGGTCCAGGCAGCCCGCTACGGCAAGTTTGCTCTGGCGGCGATCGGGCTTTTCCGGCGATGCCGCTTCGGTGAAGATTTCCACCGCGCCTTGCAAAACGTTTTGTTCATCACGAAGCGGGGAAGTTTGCACCGCAACGTGCACGAAGTTGCCGCCCTTGGCACGCAGCGAGGCAGAAGCGGCCAATGGCTGTCCACTGCGCAAGGTTTCAAGGAGCGGGGCTGCGGTCGGCAGCGACGAATCGACTTCGGTATCGACGTGCGCCAGAAAATCTTCTTGGCAGCTTCGGCCCAGAATTTCCTGGCGAAGATGTCCGGTCAGGCGCTCTGCTCCGGCACTCCAGACACAGATTTTGCCCTGGCGATTGACGACGCACACTCCCACCGGAAGCGATTCCAACACCAGGCGGTAGAGATTTTGGTCCAAGAGCGCAGTCATCAAGCGGTCCTAGAGACACCGCAGGGAAGAGTGCAAATCAAAGGCCCTTGGAGATGAAGAAAAAGCGAACAAAACGTGACGTTTTGTCGTGCCGCGAGAAAAGAAATCGGCGCGCCCGTTTCAAATTAGCGCTCGTGGTTCATTTGTGGATTTTGCAGTGATTCCCGTATTGCTGAGGCAAGCGGGCCGCCGACGACACAGCTTCCGAGAAGATAACGGTTATCATTGTTTGTGAGCGACCTGAGACATAGGTGACATTTCGTACCGGACACATGGGTTACACTCCTTCGCTTTTTTGAGGAGGGAGAGATGCCTTGGAAGGAGTGTTCGGTCA
>Ga0210396_10003322_pt1 | contig 16081 bp, 7 predicted proteins | sample IncBWH17OmetaG_FD_155466 | JGI IMG/M metagenome (GOLD analysis project Ga0210396, IMG submission 155466) | Forest soil microbial communities from Barre Woods Harvard Forest LTER site, Petersham, Massachusetts, United States - Inc-BW-H-17-O ... | reverse complement strand
AGTTTAATTGTCCGCGCTGCGGCAAGCTGCTGACGACCACCGAGTCGCGCGCGCTGGCGTTGGCGAAGTGCCCCTCCTGCAGCGACCTGATCACAGTCCCCGCCACGAGCGAGCCCGTCTCCGTTTCGTCCGGCCCGGCCCACCGCTCGGCCGAGCTGGCAGGGACGGTCGCCTGGTCGAACGCGCCGACTCCCGGTCCGAGCCCGCCCGCGTCGCCGTATGACCGCGTCGCGCCGGTCGGCACGCCGGCACCGAGCGCCTCGCCCTACAGCGGCTACACGGCCGGACCGGGTGGTTTTCCTCTTCCGCCAAGCGTGCCCCCAGCGCCGCCGGTCGACGGGCCCGCGTCGCCGAGCGCACCGTCCGCAGCCGTCTCGCCGACTGCACCGGACTCACATGTCTCGGCTAACCCACATGATGCCGCGGGTTCTGGCGGCTTTATGCCGATGTCCCCCGCGGCGGTGATCGGCTCGGCTTTCATACGGGGAGCGGCGGTGTCGCGCGGCCCAGGGGCGCCGACTTTCGGTCCCTCGAGTCTGCACGCGTGTCCGCGGTGTGGTCAGCCGGCGGTCCAGGGTGCGGCGTATTGCGTGGCGTGCGGCGTGCCGCTCAGCCCGGCCGCCTATCCGCTCGAGTTTGCGGGATTTTTCCGGCGGTCGCTCGCGGCGGCGATCGACCTGGTGATCGTGTCGCTCGCCTCGGCCGTGGTGGGGGTCGTGCTTCGCGGCGAGTCGTGGCAGGCGTTCTTCTTCATCTGGTTCTTCTATAGTGCGGCTCTGGAGAGTTCGCGCGAGCAAGCCACGATCGGCAAGCGGGCCATGCGGATGTTCGTCTGCGGAGCCGACGGCCGCCGCCTGACGTTCGCCCGCGCCGCCATTCGCACGCTGGCCAAGCTCGCGTCGCTGGCGATCTGCGGCATGGGGTTTGTCATGCCTCTCATGACGCCCCGCCGGCAGGCCCTGCACGACATGATGACCGACGCTGTCGTTGTGATGAATTGAGGGCGCGGCTACGCGGTTCGGGTGGCACTGGCGGCTGGCCCGCCAGTGTCTTCAATCGCTCGCACTGTGGAAAAAGACACTGGCGGACAAGCCGCCAGTGCCACCCAGCAGGCGATTCGATGCCCGACTAAGCGGTCAGCAGGCCGCTACAAATGACGGCAGGCACAGCCTGCCCTACAATGGGGCCACGATGGCGCGTGAACCCGTTTTTCGCGGCAAGCGAAAGGAGGCCGAGTCGAAGGGCGAGGTCCCTGTCGCCCCCCGTTCGGGAATCGGCGGCACGGCCGGCGTGGCGCAGCCGCAGGACCTCGAAGACTCGCGCTACGATGACGAGCTGCGGCCCAAACTTCTGACCGACGTCGTCGGCCAGCAAAAAGTCATCACGCGGCTCAAGATCACGCTCGATGCCGCCAAGATGCGCAACGAGCCGCTCGGCCACCTGCTGCTCGATGGTCCGCCCGGTCTGGGCAAGACCACGCTGGCGACCGTCATTCCGCGCGAGCTGGGAACCGATCTGCAAATCACCTCCGGCCCGTCGCTTTCCGCTCCCAAAGACTTGCTCCCCTATCTCACGAACGCCACCCACGGCTCCGTGCTCTTCATCGACGAAATCCACCGTCTTCCTGCAGCCGTCGAAGAATATATCTACCCAGCCATGGAGGACTTCCGAGTCGATATCACGCTGGGCGACGGGTTGAATGCCCGCACGGTGAATATCAAGCTGCAGCGTTTCACGCTGATCGGCGCGACGACGCGGAGCGGCCTGTTGACCGGCCCCTTGCGCGATCGCTTCGTCAATCGCGAGCACCTCGATTTCTACGACGTCGATGAAATTGCTGAGATTGTCCGCCGCAGTGCGCGAAAGCTCCGCACCGAGATCTCCGAAGAGGCAGTCGGAGAGATCGCCAAGCGCAGCCGGGGAACGCCGCGGAAGGCGAACAACCTGCTCCGCTGGGCCCGCGACTACGCCCAAAGCCGGGCCGACGGCCGCATCACCACCGACGCGGCCCGCAACGCCTTCCAGTTGCAGGAGATCGACGACCTGGGCCTCGAGGCGCAGGACCGCCGCTATCTGAGCACGCTGGTCCGCGTTTTCGGCGGCGGCCCGGCCGGCGTGCAGGCACTCGGGCACAGCCTGAACATCCCCACCGATACACTCGAGGACGAGATCGAGCCGTTCCTCCTAAGGCTCGGTTTCCTCCTGCGAACGCCGCGTGGGCGGATGATCACTGCCAACGCGCTGGCCCACTTGCAGCTGACGCTGCCAAAGCCGAACGACGATCAGGGTCGGCTGTTCTAAATCCATCGCGGTCGCAGCGCGACCAGCGGCGGCAGATCAACTCCGCGCTAAGATCCGCGCAGGTGCCAAAAAATTGTTGAACGCACCGATTCCGCGTGCGTACAATGAGGCTCTAGTCTGCGGGCCAAAACTCGCTGCGGGCCATATCAGCTGAGGATCCTCGTTTCCAGCGTGGGTTCCTATGGTTGGTCTCCCTTTCTTTACCTGGCCTATTGGGTTCGCGCCTTCTCGCGGCCCCCTCTCTACCCCTCCACCCGTTAAGCGGAAAGGATCAGGTATGTCGCGCGCGCGCAGAGGTTTCACGCTGATCGAACTCTTGGTGGTCATCGCCATCATTGCGACGCTGATCGCGCTCTTACTGCCCGCGGTCCAAGCGGCGCGCGAGGCGGCACGGCGGACGCAATGTCGAAACAACATGAAGCAGATTGGACTGGCCGCCCACAACTATCACGACGTGAACAACCTCTTCCCGCCCGCCTACATTTATCTGCCCGGACCCGTGCTCGGCGGCCTGCTGGGTTTGTGCCCGAAATGCGAGACATGCCACGACTCCCTCAACACGCACTCGTGGGGTGAGCGGCTGTTGCCCTATGCCGAGGCGATGACGGTCTACAACCAGATTTGCATGAATGCGGCCGCCTCGTCGCCCGTGAACTTGAGCCCCATCGGCCTGGAGGTTTACACGGCGCACAACTCCGGGTGTCCGTGCGGACTGGGCCAGCCGCTGGTTCCTGCCGATCCCTGCGCGGCGCTGCGTCCGGCGGCGCAGGTGATTCCCTTCTGGATCTGCCCGTCGGCCCCGCGGAACATCAATCCCTTCATCGAAACGTCGTCGTTCGCCCAGTGTTTGCGCTGTGCGGGCTTGCCCGTTCCCAGCATGCTGGCCGGCGCCAGCGACTACCAGGCCTCGAGCGGCTATCGCTCGTCGCTGGCCAACTGGTACGACTTCAACAACAACTGCCTGCCGCTGGGCTGCCGCGACGGCGCGGTCGAGTCGGATCACTTCAACAGCATCTGCTCCATCACCGACGGCACCAGCACCACGCTCTTTTCCGTCGAACTGGCCGGGCGTCCCGATCTCTGGCAGCGCGGCTTGAAGAAAGTCGTGCCGTGCAATTTGGCGCTCTGCGACGGCAGCGGCACCAAGCCCGACCGCAAGACCAATTACGGCGGCTGCTGGATGTGCTTCGACAACGGCGAGCACTGGATGACCGGCTCGAACTTCTCCGGCACCTCGTTTTATGTGCCCAAGGGGCAGCCGGTCTGCATCGTCAACTGCGTCAACGAATCGGACGGCGGCATCTATAGCTTCCATCCGGGCAGTTGCGGCATCGTGCTATGTGATGGATCGGCGCACATGATCAGCGAAAACATCAGCGTGACGACCTTCTGTCGGCTGGTCACCATTCGCGGTCACGAAGCGGTGACCGACTCGTTCTAGAGCCGCAGTCCGCCAAGGCCGGGCGATGCCGCGCGCCCGGCACTTGATTTTGCAATTCCCGACTCTCACCACGAACAAGGCGCCATTCAAGAAACCATCTCATCATCAAATCGGGCCGCGAGGCGGAGGAGTTTGATCTAATGCGCTTGCCAGCTTGCTGCCGGCACGGCGGGCCGGCCGAACATTCGTGGAAAATTTTGCTTGCTGTGGCATTGGCCGCAGGCGGTTGCGGGCCTCCGAGCGCCGAAAAGGCGCTCGAGCAGGCCTTTCGCGACAATCCCAAGGCTCAGCGCGTGGAGCTTGTGAAGTTCGAGGGGACGGTGACGGTCGACGGCCAGCCCCCCAACAAACCGAACACCACGCTCTTCATCATTCTCAACGATCCTCAGCATCCGCAGGATCCGTCCCAGCGCCCCAAGCTCGTGGGCGGCGTCGACGACCAGGGGAATTTTTCCTTCAGCACCTACGGAGTGCACGACGGCGTCGAGGCCGGCTCCTACGTCGTGACCTTTGTGCAGCTGCATCACCCCAAAGGCATCTTCGGCCACCGCACAAGTTCGCTCTTCGAGCAGCCGGACGAACTGAAAAACCTCTACAGCGACCCGGAGAAAAACGCCAACGACCCGCAGTTCAAAGTCGACCTCCAGCCACCCGGCCGCAACGACTGGCATTTCAACCTGGACGTCGCCGGGAAGGACCCCGTTACCACTCCCGGGCCCCACGCCATCACCCGGCTCGACTACCGCTGAGGCTGGCCGAAGGCGTTCCGACCATAGCGAAATCCTGCGTAGCAAGGCTGTCGCTAGCGGTTCGTTCTCGCGCCCCGGCCAGTGGCAGCTCACCGTCCGCCGAGGAGGCTCCCAGCCGTCTCAGGCACAAACAACTTGATCGCCGTGCGCCGTTCGGTTGAAATGAGTCACTCGCCTTGCTTGAACGCTAATTGAGCCGCATCCATGGGCCATGCCGTTGCGCGCCGCTCCACACCGCGCGGAGCATGGGAAACTCCGCTGTGAACGAGCCAGAGCGCGCCCCTCAGCGGTTGCCGGACCCACCCCCGTCGACCATCGTGGGCGACGCTCCCTCCGCCTATGTCGGCGCGGTTATCGGCCCCTACAAGTTGATGGAGCAGATCGGGGAAGGGGGGTTCGGGCTCGTCTTTGTCGCCGAGCAGCTGGCTCCCGTCCGCCGCAAGGTGGCCGTCAAGGTCATCAAACCCGGGATGGACACGCGCGACGTGATCGCGCGGTTCGAGGCCGAGCGTCAAGCCTTGGCGATGATGGACCATCCCAACATCGCCCGCGTGCTCGACGCCGGCGCGACTGACTCGGGCCGGCCGTACTTCGTGATGGAGCTTGTCCGTGGCGTGCCCATCACCGAGTACTGCGACAAGAGCCGGCTGACGCCGCGCGAACGGCTCGAGCTGTTCGTTGTGGTCTGCCAGGCCGTTCAGCACGCCCATCAGAAAGGGATCATCCACCGCGACATCAAGCCGTCGAACGTGCTCGTGACGCTGCATGATGGCCAGCCTCTGGTGAAGGTGATCGACTTCGGCGTCGCGAAGGCGCTGCATCATCAACTGACGGAGAAAACGATCTACACGCGTTTCGCGCAGATGGTCGGCACGCCGCTCTACATGAGCCCCGAACAGGCGGAGATGAGCGGCCTGGACATCGATACGCGGACCGACATCTATTCGCTCGCGTGCTGATGTACGAGCTTTTGACTGGCAGCACGCCCTTCGACAAGAAGCGGGTGGCCCAAGCGGCCTACGACGAATTGATCCGCATGATCCGCGAGGAAGATCCGCCCAAGCCCAGCACGCGGCTGAGCCAGTCGACGGCTTCGCTGCCGGCAATCGCGGAGCATCGCCGAACCGAACCGACCCGGCTCTCGAAGATGTTCCGCGGCGACCTCGACTGGATCACGATGAAGGCCCTCGAGAAAGACCGCACGCGCCGCTATGAATCGGCGAGCGGCCTGGCGGCCGATGTGCAGCGCTATCTGCACGACGAGCCCGTCGAAGCCAGCCCGCCCTCCGCGGGCTACCGTCTGCGAAAGCTGGCGCGCCGCCATCGGGCCGCGCTCGTGACCTCGGCGGCGTTCGCGGTCCTCCTGATTGGCGACGCGATCGGCGGAACTTGGATGGCGTTCCGCGAAAAATCGATGCGAGTAACGTCGGATCAAAACGCCGTCCTGGCCGCCGAAAGCGCCCAGCGCGCGCAAGCCGAGGCCGACAACGCGGAAACCGAGCGCAGGGTTGCCGACCAACAGTGGAAGCTGGCCGAGGCGGAAAAGGGGCGGGCGGATGCCAATGCCGCTCGGGCGGACCAAGGACGCCAGCAGGCGGAGAAAGCGCGCAATGCAGCCGAGGCCGAAAAGCGGCGAGCCGATGCGAACGCCGCCGAGGCGGAACGCCGCCGCGCCGAGGCTGTGTCCGAACGAAACCGGGCGGAAAAACTCTCACGGCAGGCCGAGCATCGCGTCTACGCGGTCCAGATTGCGGGAGCCCATCGTGACTGGGACAACAACGATGTCGAAGGGGCGTGGCAGCACCTGGATAAGTGCCGTACGGATCTGCGAGGTTGGGAATACGGCTACCTCCTGGCGCGGTTCACGCAGAACCAGCGGACACTGAGAGGTCATCAGGCACCCATCACCTGCACGTCGTTTAGCCCCGACGGGAGACGCATCGTCAGTAGCAGCGCGGACGGCACCGTCAAAATCTGGGAGCCAACCAGCGGTCGCCTGCTCAAGACTCTCGACGGGCAAAATGGTCCGATTACCAGCGCAGCCTTCAGCCCGGACGGAAAACGCATTGTCGCCGGAAGTTGGGGCAACGTCGCAACTGTGTGGGACGCGTCGAGCGGCCGTGAGGTTCTTTGCCTGGCGGGCCACGCTCGGGCGGTTTCGACCGTAGCCTTCAGCCCGGACGGAAAACAGATTGTCAGCGGCAGTTGGGACGAGACTCTCAAAATCTGGGACGCGGTTAGCGGACGGGCATTACGGACGCTCAAAGGCCATACCAACCCGGTCACCAGTGTGGTGTTCAATCGAAACGGGACGCAGGTCGCCAGTGGGGCCGAGGACTCGACCGTGCGAATCTGGGACGTTGCGAGTGGACAAGAAGTGCGGACTCTCAAGGGGCACTCCGGTTTTGTTTCGGGTGTCGCCTTCAGCCCCGAGGGGGATCGCGTTGCGAGCAGCAGCCATGATGGCACGGTCAGGGTCTGGGACGTTGCGAGTGGCAAGCCGACTCTGAAGGCCTCGTCGCCCGGTAGCCTGGGAATCATCGCCAGCGTGGCTTTCAGTCCGGATGGGAAGAAGGTTGTCAGTGGGGACCAAGCGCACACAGTCAAATTGTGGGATGCGCAAAATGGTCGGGAATTGCTGGCTCTCAAAGGCCATACAGACATCGTGACCAGCGTGGGCTTCAGCCCGGACGGAACGCGCCTCGTGAGCGGAGCAAACGACGCGGTGGTCAAAGTCTGGGTGCCCGCTGTCGCCGACCAGGCGTCGCCCGGCCGATTCCTCGAGCACCTGGGAAGGGTCACGAGTGTCGCCTTCAGTCCCGACGGGCAGCGAATCGCCGGCGCCGCTTGGAACGGGACGATCAAGATTTGGGATGCGGCCGACGGCCGCGAGTTAGTGACGCTTCACGGCCGTGTCGATCGTCCCGCCCGCGTCGCTTGGAGTCCTGACGGCAAGCGCATTCTTACGGAGAGTTTCAACTTGCACGATCGGGCAAAGCTGTGGGACGCGTCGAGTGGCAACGAACTCCTCACGCTCGCAGCCGGAGGGGCGATGGTTAGTGACGCGGCGTTCAGCCCTGACGGCAAGCAAATCGCCGGCGGATGTTTCCAGAGCCCGCTTCGAATGTGGGAGGCCGCGACGGGCAAGGTCGTCCAGTCGTTTGAGAACGTGCAAACCGTCAACTGCCTGGCCTACCGGCGCGACGGAAAACAAATCGTGTGCGGTACCTCGTTGGACGGCATCACGATCTACGACGCATCCAACGGTAAACAATTGGTGACATTCCAAGCCCCACCCGATTCCAAATGGCGATTCTTGAAGCTCGGCCAGGAGATCTTAGAGGTCGCGTTCAGCCCGAATGCAAAGTACGTCGTGAGTCGCCGGATGAACGAAAAAACGCTCGTGGTTTGGGACGCCCTCACAGGACAGCCGGCGCACACCTTAGAGGGGCACTCTGCTACCGTCACAAGCCTGGCGTTCAGTCCCGACGGACAGCGGATCCTCAGTGGAAGCGAGGACAGCACGCTCAAGCTTTGGGATGTGGAGACGGGAGAAGAGACGCTCACGCTAAAAGGCCACACGGCAGGCGTCGAAAGCGTCGCCTGGAGTCCGGATGGGCGGCGAATCGTCAGTTCCGGCAACGACGGGACGATCCGCCTTTGGGACGCGTCAGCCGGACAAGCCAAACCGATCGCAGAAACTCGAGCGGGGCAGCCGTAAAGGGCGGTCTGTGGTGCACGCTCTCAGTCGAGCGGCAATTTTGGGGCGTCGGCCAGCCGCGCCTTGCGCGCCCGGGATGCCCGGACGAAGAGAAGGGCGACTGCTGCGAGCGTCGCCATGAGGGCGAGGCCCGTCGCGAGGAGCGCTGCCTTTGCCTGTCGCGGCGAGATCGTGCCCACGAGCGGTAAGCGGGTTTGGGACTCAGCGGTGATGCTGATCACGATGTCGTCGCCGGGAGGCTGCGCGTTGGAGGCGCGGCCGCCGTCGTCGAGACCGTTGTCCCCCGCGCTATAGAGCGCGTAGCCATTGTCCTCGCGCCGATAGGAAAGGGGCTTCGTCGTGAAGCGGTCGGGCGGCACTTCGCGGCAATAACGGGGCGTGAGCGCGGCGAGCGTTTCCGGATAGGCGCCGTTGTCGGCGTGATAGGCGGCGAGCGCCAAGCCGAGCAATACCAGGTCGACCCGCATCCGCGCGCGGTCTTCAACCACTAAATCGGGTTTGAGGTTCGGCAGCATTCGGGTGGCGAGCATCCGGCCCATCCAATCCCCTTTTTGTTCCAGCGTAGTTGCGCCGAGCCCCTCGGGTGTTTGCTTGAGGATCGAGCGAGCCGTCGTTTCGAGCGCCTCGAACCGCAAGGGACGCCAGTCGGTGATCGGCGTTCGGATGGCAGCCAGCCAGCGGTCCCACTCTTTGTTGGCCGAGCGCATGCCTTTGTTCCAGACCACGGTCATCTGCATGTCGTAGATGTCGACGATCAACTCGGAGTCTGCCAACGGGGACAGCGCCTCTCCCAGGTCGACCATCATGCCTTCCAACTCGGGCTGCTGCTTTTGCGCCAGCTCGCTGGCGAAGCCGAGAAACATGATCCGCTCGCCATGGTCGAATTGATCGGCCACGCTGGGCTGCGGGGCAAGTTTTTCCAGTTCGTCGCGGTAGGCCAAAGCTTCAGCCGCCGGCAGCTGGTCGTCTTGCAAGAGGGCCGCATCCGCGAAGCACGCTTTGATCTCGATGGATCGGGACACGGTGCCGTGCAACAACAGTGGCCCGCTGCCGATCAACCGCGCGAGCCGGTGGCAGGCGAGCAGGTCTTTTATGGCGTCCGCGATGTGGCCTTCGTGCAGCCGGAGCAGCGCGCGGGCGACCAGCGCCCGGCCGATCTCCATCGACGGCTGCACCCCATAGAGCACCGCCATAATCATTTCCGCGTTGGGCTTGCGGATCATGGGGAAATAACAACGTGAGCGCCGCGTCGCCTCCACGGCGAGGTCGAGAGCGCGCTCGTGGCTCGCGAGCCACCTGGCGCGGGGCGGAAACTTTTCCGGCGACCAGGGCACGAGCGTGTCGATCGTCTCGGCGAATTTGTCACCCTGATTGGTGAGGAAGGCCGCCGAATCGGAGAACAGCCCGTCGGACTTCTTGGGCGGCTCGACGCCGAGGACTTTGTAAAATCGTTCGCGCTGGCCCGCGTCGATGGACGCCGGATCGATCGCCTGTGCGAGCAGCACGGCCGCATTGTTCTCAGCCGTCACGTCGGCGCTGGCCAGCGCGTTGAGCGCGGCCAGATAGTCGATGTACCCGTCTTCCAAAACGGGCTCGGTGACGTACGTCGTCTCTTTGCCGATGGTGATCCAGGCGTGCGGTGCGAGATTGGGATGGACCATCCGCGGCGGGGCGATCGGTCGCTTCGCCGCGGGAAGGCCCGCGTGCGCGGAATTCGCCAACGTGCCGACCCACGCGACGCCCAGCGCGAGCCGAGCGAGCAGGGGAGCGGAGTTCCTCACGGCCGTCTCCGGGAACTCAGCGGCCGGGCCGCTGCGGTCGCGGCGACCGGGGAACGAACCGGGAAACGTGGGGGCAAACGGCCATCGGAGCGGTCGTCCGGGACGTAGATGAGGATGTGCGCCAGGGGCTCAATCTCAGCGTAGCCGCCGGATTACCTGGCCGCCACGATCTTCTCACGGGGACGGCTCCTCTTGCGGACGCTATCGTCGGTCGGATTATTGTCCCCGGTCGGGGGGCCGGGTATGCTAAAACTTTGCGCAGATACCCCCATGTGTGAGATTTCTGCTTAATAAACGCTTCTCACAGAAGAATTACCGCAAAGTTGGTCAAAAACGGACCGCTAGGCGCGTCGCCCGCGGGCCTTTTTGCTTCCTGATTTTGCCCCAGAGAGAATACAGAGAAATGGTGACTGGCATGGGCTTCCGCGGGCGTTCAACCGGTCTCGGGCGACGGTTTGTCGTTTTTAGTCTGTTGGGATTGGCACTGTTGGGACTGTCTGGGGCGTCGCTGGGAACGGCCGTTCGGCCGGCCGCGGCGGACGACTCGAAGCCGGCTCCGAAAGATCCGCCCCTGTTGCTGCAGCTGCCCGCCGTCAGCGCGACGCAGATCGCCTTCACGTACGCGGGCGACCTGTGGATTGTCCCCCGCGAAGGGGGCGAGGCGCGGCGGCTCACCGCGGGCGTCGGCCTCGAGAGCTATCCGGTCTTCTCGCCGGACGGCAAGTCGATCGCCTTTGCCGGCGAATATGAAGGCAACCTCGACGTCTACGTGATCCCGGCGGCCGGCGGAGTGCCCGTCCGCGTGACGCATCATCCGGATCCGGACGTGCCCGTCGGCTGGACCAACGATGGCAAGGAGATCATTTTCCGCTCGCCGCGCCACAGCTACGGCCGCTTCCTGCGGCTCTTCACCGTGCCGGCGACGGGCGGACCGGCGACCGAGTTGCCGCTGCCGATGGCCGAGGCCGGCTCGCTCTCGCCCGACGGCAAGCGCATCGTCTACGTGCCTTACTCGAACAAGCCGCAGTTCCCCGGCCCGATGCGGCCGCTCAAGCACTATCGGGGCGGCAGCGCCAGCCCGATTTGGATTGCCGACCTGGCCGACTCGTCGATCACCAAGGTCGAGCGGAAGGATTCGACCGACTTCGACCCAATGTGGATCGGCGACACGATTTATTTCCTGTCGGACCGCGAGGGGCCGATGGCGCTTTTCGCCTGCGACGTGGCGGGCAAAGGCATCCGCCGCGCGCTCGATCCGAAGGACGCGGGAGGCGACATCAAGTCGGCCTCGGCCTGTGCCGACGCCATCGTGTTCGACCGCTTCGGCACGGTGAACCTGTTCGATCTGAAGACGCAGAAGTCGAAGCAGGTGCCGATTCATGTCAATGCCGACCTGCCGAGCGTGCGTCCCAAATTCGTGAAGGCGGCCCACGCGATTCAAGGGGTCGACCTGTCGCCGAGCGGCGCCCGCGCCGTCTTCGAGGCGCACGGCGAGATTCTGACCGTGCCGGCCGAGAAGGGGGACGTTCGCAACCTGACTCACACGGTTGGAGCGGCCGAGCGCGATCCGGCCTGGTCGCCGGACGGCAAATCGATCGCCTATTTCTCGGACGAATCGGGCGAGTATCGGCTGCACATTCGCGCGCAGGACGGCAAGGGCAAAGCCAAGGTGCTGAAGGTCGGCGACAGCGAGACGTTCCTCTACAACCCCAGTTGGTCGCCCGACTCGAAGTGGATTACCTGCAGCGACAAGAAAGCCAATGTCTGGCTCGTCGACGTGAAGACTGGCAAGTCGAAGAAGGTCGATACCGGCTATTACGGCGAGGGTCCGACAAACTCGGTGTCCTGGGCACCGGATAGCCAGTGGTTCGCGTTTTCGCGGCCACTCAAGTCGTTCATGGGGGCCGTCTTCGTCTACTCGCTGAAGACCGGCAAGCTGCACCAGATCACCGACGGCATGAGCGACGCCGACACGCCCGCCTTCGACAAGGGGGGCAAGTACCTGTACTTCACGGCGAGCACCGACATCGGCCCGGCGGTCGGCTCGGGCATGTCGGTCATTAATCGGCCGGTGACCCGCGCGGTTTACCTCGTCGTGCTGAACAAGAACGATCCCTCGCCGCTGGCTCCGGAGAGCGACGACGAGAAAGATAAAGACAAGAAGGACGCCGACAAGCCGAAGGACGACAAGAAGGAAGAGAAGGGGAAGGACGAAAAGGCGAAGGACGAAAAAAGCAAAGACGGCAAGGAGAAGAAGGACGGTGCGAAAGACGCGGTCGAAGTGAAGATCGATTTTGCGAACATCGATCAGCGGACGCTCGCGCTGCCGATCCCCGCGCGACACTATGGCGGGCTGCACGAAGGCAAGGCGGGCACGATCTTCGTCGTGGAAACGTCCGAGCCGCACGTGGGCGGTGGCGACCCAGGCGAAGGCGGCCCGGGCGGGATGACGGTCTATAAATTCGATCTCTCCAAGCGCAAGGCCGAGCGGATTCTCGAAGGAGCGCAGACCATTGTCATCTCGCACGACGGCGAAAAGATGCTCTATCGCCAGGGACCCGGTTGGTTCATCACGGCCACGGCTGGACCGGTCAAGCCCGGCGACGGCGCGCTCAAACTGGATAATCTCGAGGTCTTCGTCGATCCGAAGGCCGAATGGCGGCAGATCTACCGCGAAGTGCAACGGATTGAGCGAGACTTCCTCTACGATCCTCACTTCCACGGCTACGACCTGAACGGCGAGTGGAAGAAACACCAGGCCGATCTCGACGGCCTCGGCAGTCGCTACGACCTGACGTATCTGATCGACGAGCTGCTCTCCGGCTTGAGCCTGCAGCACGTCTATATGTTCGGCGGCGACGTGCCCGAGCGCGAGCCGCGGAAGGGCGGACTGTTGGGGGCCGATTTCAAAGTCGAAAACGGCCGGCACCGGATCGTGAAGATTTACCGGGGCGAAAGCTGGAACCCGAGCCTGCGGGCCCCGCTGACGCAGCCTGGCGCCAACGTCAAAGAGGGCGAGTACCTGCTCGAAGTGAACGGCCAGGATCTGAAGGGCGACACCGAGGTTTACTCGCTCTTCGAGGGGACGGCGGGCAAACAAACGATTCTCAAGGTCGGCCCGAACCCGGACGGCAAAGGCAGCCGCGAAATCACTGTGGTGCCGATCGAAAGCGAGCGGATGCTCCGCAACCTCGCTTGGGTCGATGGCAATCGTCAGGCCGTCGACAAGGCGACCCACGGCAAGGTGGCCTACGTCTATGTGCCCGACACGAGCGCGCAAGGCTACATCCGCTTCAATCGTTACTTCTTCGCCCAGGCCGGACGCGACGCGGTGATCGTTGACGAGCGGTTTAACGGCGGCGGCTCGCTCGCCGACCACATCGTCGACTATTTGCGCCAGCCGGTCCGCAACTATGCGTCGACGCGCGAGGGACACGACCAGCAGTTTCCGGGGTCGGCGATCCCGGGCCCGAAGGTCATGCTCATCAATGAGATGGCCGGCTCGGGCGGTGACTATCTGCCCTACACCTTCCGCCAGGCCGGGCTGGGACCGCTCGTCGGCAAACGAACGTGGGGTGGCCTGGTCGGCATCGGCGGCTATCCGCCGTTGATGGACGGCGGCAGCGTCACGGCTCCGCGCTGGGGCATCTGGTTCCCGAACGGTCGATGGGACGTCGAAAACCGGGGCGTCGCGCCGGACGTCGAAGTCGAGTTCGATCCCAAGCTCGTCCGCGAAGGGAAAGACCCGCAGCTCGACAAGGCGATCGAAATCGTGACGGGCGAGCTCGCCAAGCACCCCGTCGTGCATCCGCATCGCCCGGAGTTCCCGAACTACTACAAGGCGGGAATCAAGGAGCCGGCCGAAGGGAAGTAATCGCTGCGATTTGATGAGAGCACGGGCGGCTGGTCCGCCCGTGTTTTTTTTTGCCGCGCGCGGCTACCAGTTGAGGGCCGGCTCTTGGAAGTCCGGCAGGCTCACCGACTCGCTCGGGGCGCAGGGCGAGCTCGGTTCATTCTTGGCCGGAGGCGATTCGCGCGGAGGCGTGGCGGTCGTCCTGTCGTGGAGGGCGCGAGCAGCGGCTCGAAGGGCCTCGCCGACGCCCCGAAGCAGGCGATCGCCGTCGATCGGTTTGGAGAGAAATCCCGAACACCCCGCCGCCAGGCAGCGTTCTTCGTCGCCTTTCATCGAGTTGGCGGTGAGCGCGATGATGGGAACCGTCACTCCGTGACGCCGCAGCTCGGCGGTCGCCTGGTGTCCGTCCATCACGGGCATTTGCATGTCCATCAGAATCAGATCGAACTTTTGTTTGCGGCCCAAATCCAAGCCGATCTGACCGTTTTCCGCCATCGTCACGCGGGCGCCGGCGCGCCGCAGCACGAGATCGATCAGCTTGCGGTTGGTCGTCCCGTCTTCCACGAGCAGAATCGCCGCGCCGGCCAGATGGATCGGCTCGGACGCGGATTCTGGCGTCTCGTGCACGTCTTCGACGGGCGCGGTGAGCATGCGGACGCCGTCCATCGGTCCGGCCGCAATTTTTAGCAGGAACTGGCTGCCTCGACCCACCTCGCTGTTCACCTCCAGGCTGCCACCCAGCCGCTCGGCGATTTGTCGGCTGATCGTCAAACCCAGTCCCGTTCCTCCGAAGCGGCGCGTGATCGACCCGTCGGCCTGCACGAAAGGCTCGAAGATCGACTCGAGGTGCTCGGGGGCGATGCCGATGCCCGTGTCGCTGACGTCGACGGCCAGCTTCGCACAGTCGGCGGCTTTTTCAAGCCGTGCGGTCACTTTGACTCGACCCTGCTCGGTGAATTTGATCGCGTTGCCGACGAGGTTCATCAAGAGCTGCCGGAACCGCGCCGGGTCGGTGACGATGATTTCGGGGACGCGGCCATCCCATTGGCACGTGACATCGATTCCTTTCTCCTGCGCCCGCGCCCTCAAGATTGAGACCGCGTCGGCGATGATGCTGTGCGGCGCGCAGCGCATGGGATCGAAATCGATCTGGCCCGCCTCGATCTTCGACAGGTCGAGAATGTCGTTGATCACACCCAACAGGTGACGTCCGCTGCGATGGATCGTGTCGACGTAGTCGTTGCGCTCTTCAGCGCTCGCCTCCGGTCCAAGTTTTCGCAGCACGTCGGTAAAGCCGAGAATGCCGTTGAGCGGCGTGCGGATCTCGTGGCTCATGTGGGCCAGGAATGTGCTCTTGGCCTGATTGGCGGCCTCGGCCGCATCCTTGGCCTGTTTCAGGGCCTCGGCCGCCTGCCGGCGCTCGGTGATATCGCGGACGAAGGCGCAGAAGCTGACCTGGTGCGCGTCGTAAATCGGCGCAATGGCCAGCTCGATCGGGAATTCATGCCCGTCCCGATGCAAGGCCGTGATCTCGATGCGGTCGGCCAGAGCGCGGACGCCCGTGCGCTGGAACCGCTCGAGGCCGGCGACATGCTGGCCGCGATATTCAACCGGAATGATCGTGGAGGTCAGGTCGCGGCCAATGGCCTCGGCGGCCGTCCACCCGAACGTCCGCTCGGCTTGCGAGTTCCAACCGGTGATCGTCCCCGCGCTGTCGATGCTGACGACGGCATCGAGGGCCGTCTCGATGATCGCGTTCTTCGACGTATAGGCTTGCTCGAGCTGGATCGTGCGCTCCTGGTATTCGGTGTTGCGACGTTCCAACCCGGCCCGGTCCAAGGCCTGGTTCCAAAGATCCTTCACCCCCTGGTGACAGGCGATGAAGAGAAAGATGTCCTCGAAGACAACCCACGCGGCGTGTTCGACCCACCGCCACTGGCTGACGATTGGAGTCCCGAACACGCTCTCGGGCCAGAACATGCCTCGCAGGAAATGATCCAGGGCGACCACGATCGTCGCCGGCACGAGCACGGTCCAATCGCGGTAGAAGGCCAGAAAGGCCAGCGAGCCAAACACGTGAAAGTGAGTCTCGATCCGGCCTCCGCTGAGGTGGATGAGGAGTGAGGAGAAGAGCATCTGCGCGACGGCAATGACGTGCCGGGTGATGTAGCGGCCCGGATAGCGCCACGCCAGATACACCGGGAAGAAGGCCAGCGCCCCTCCCAAGAGGGCGGC